>Ga0272447_1000708_pt1 | contig 23618 bp, 20 predicted proteins | sample YNPCB0133_FD_194589 | JGI IMG/M metagenome (GOLD analysis project Ga0272447, IMG submission 194589) | Hot spring microbial mat communities from Yellowstone National Park, WY, United States - YNP-CB-013-3 | ecosystem: Environmental > Aquatic > Thermal springs > Hot (42-90C) > Sediment | place... | reverse complement strand
GATCCCGCCAGCCCTTGGCCGTTTCTTCCCGCAGGTCAACGGTGAAGGCACGCTTGTAGGGTCGCTCCGAGGTGAGGGCGTCGTAGATATCGACAATCTGGAAGACGCGGGCCACCAGCGGGATCCCTTCTCCCCTGAGGCCATCGGGATAGCCGCTGCCATCCCAGCGCTCGTGGTGGTGGCGGATGAGGGGCAGCACATCCCTCAGGGTGCGCAGCGGGCGGCAGATCTCCTCTCCAATCAAGACATGGGATTTCATCACCTCCCACTCTTCCGGCGTATGCTTGCCCGTTTTGCCCAAAATCGCATCAGGTATACCCACTTTGCCGATATCGTGCAGGTAGCCTCCCCAGGTCAGCACCTTGATTAGAGGACGGGGTAGCTGGAGAAACTCGCCAAAGCTTTTGGCCAGTTGTGCCAGGCGCTCACAGTGATCCCCAGTGATGGGAATCCCGGCTTTCCACAATGCGGGCAATGGCAAATAAAGCTTGGGCGGCATGATCCAAGTCTTCGTTCAAATGCTTCTGGTGAACGAGGGAACGCACCCGCGCCAGCAATTCCGCCTCGTCAAAGGGCTTGCCGAGAAAATCATCGGCCCCCGCCTCAATGCCCCGCAGGCGATTTTTGCGGTCGCTAGCGGCTGTCATCAGCAACAGGCGGCTGTCGCGCTGATTGCCCACGATGAGGAGGTGACCATCTCCCCCTTTCTCCGTTGGAGGGGTTACCTCAGGGATCCCATCCCCCCCAAGCCTCTCAACTTCAGCCAATTGCATTTTGGCAAAGACTGTCCTTCGCTCACTGCTTCCACGGTAATCTCGCCTTCTACTTGCAGGCATCCGCCTTTCCACTGGGTTTGCCAAGGCTTTAAGTAACTGCCAGTGCTTGAAAAAGCACTGGCAAACCCTAAGACTTCTCCTGAAGCAAGGGATCCCATTCCTCGGCCACAATAGGGATAATGAAGGTAGTCTTGGCTACGTTTTTGGCACCCGTTCTGCTAGCTTCTTGGCAACTTTACTATGTCGTCTTTTTCCTCTGAGTCTCTGCGGGAGCAGGTGCGCCGCATTGATGACCAGCTTTCCCGCCGGCCCCTGGAGCTAGACCCGGCAGGCTACTTTGTCATCTATGTGGATCGACAGCAGCAGCTCATTTGCGCCAAGTACTACAGCACCGTGATCAATGAACGGGGGCTGGCCACTGACCCGGAGACTGGAGCAGTGATCCCAGCGCGAGGGCCAGTCAATCGCCCGCCGCAGCGGGTGTACGTTGGGCGGACGGCCAAAGAGTTGTGTGTCCAGATCTTTGAAAAGGAAAGCGAGAAGGTAGTCTCCCAGCTTAGCCACGCTGCCTACCTGGGGCGGGAGTTCCAGAAGGCAGAGGCGGCCCTCATCTCCGGCGAAGAGTACGTGCAGGACTAGGGGCAAGCTCGCCGCAGGGGAGCAGCTTGTGGCAGAATCGAGCCAGCTTGCTGTGACCAAGGTCACAGCGGGGCAAGCTGGGCTATGGAAGACAAGGTTAAGCCGGGAACCCTTCTGCGGGGACGCTACGAAATCCTTGGCCTTTTGGGGCAGGGGGGCTTTGGGGTTACCTACAAAGCGGTGGATCGCGACACTTTCAATACTCCCTGCGTGGTCAAGCGCCTGCGCCCCCTCTCCACCGATCCCTACACCCTGGCCACGGCCCGCAAGCTGTTCGAGCGGGAAGCCAAGGTTCTCAACCGGCTCAACAACTACGACCGGGTGCCCCGCCTCTTGGCCCACTTCGAGCAGGATCAGGAGTTCTACCTGGTTGAGGAGTTCATTGCTGGGCACGATCTCGGCCAAGAGCTGGTGGCTGGCCAGCCTCTAAGCGAGGCGGAGGTCGTCAAACTGCTGTGGGAGATTCTGGAGATCCTCCACTACGTCCATGCCCGTCAAATCGTGCATCGGGACATCAAGCCAGCCAACCTGATGCGCCGCGACGCCGATGGCAAGCTGGTGCTGATTGACTTTGGGGCGGTGAAGGAGGTGGGACGACTAGGCAGCCCTGCCCCTGGCCAAACCCAGTTGGCGACGGTGATTGGCTCAGTGGGCTACATGGCCCCGGAACAGCTCAGCGGCAAGCCCCAGCCCTGCAGCGATATCTATTCGGTTGGGGTGCTGGCCATTCAGGCGCTCACCGGCCGTCCCCCCACCAAGATCCCAGACGATCCGTGTACTGGCCAGCTCCTCTGGCGGGATCTAGTGCCGGTTAGCGATGCCCTAGCGGAGATTTTGGATCGCATGGTCTGTCCCCGCTGGCAGGAGCGCTTTCAATCGGCGGCTGAGGTGATGGAGGCGCTGCGGCCTCTCCTGCCTACCCCCACCGAAGGTGTAGCGCCTGCTCTTTCCCAGCTTTCGGTGGATCAGCTCTTGGCGATGCGCTTGGTAACCCGCGGCCAGGAAAAAGCTCGCCAAGGGGATCTGCAGGGGGCGATTGCCGACTACACGTTGGCCATCCAACTGGATCCCCAGAATGGCCGCGCCTATAGCCAGCGGGGCAGTGCCCGCTACAAAAGTGGCGACTGGGCAGGAGCTGTGGAGGACTTCACCCAGGCCATTCAACTGACAGGGGATGCCCGTGCCTATGTCAACCGCGGCATCGCCCGCTACCGGCTGGGGGACTATGAGGGGGCAGTTGCCGATTACACCCACGCTCTCCACCTCAACCCCAACTGGGCCGTGGCCTACTACAACCGCGGCAACGCCTACCGGCAGCTCGAGCAAAACCAAAAGGCCATCGAGGACTATTCCCGCGCCCTTGAGCTCAACCCCGAGGAAGTACGGGCTTATTTCAACCGCGGCGTGGTGCGCGGCCATCTGGGAGATGCGCAAGGGGCTGTGGCCGATTTTTCCGAGGTCATCCAACGAGATCCCCAGGATGTGGAAGCCTATTTCAACCGGGGCGTGGCGCGGGCGCAGTTGCTGGACTTTCAGGGAGCGATTGAAGACTACACCCAGGCGCTGCAGCGGGATCCCGCCCACTCTAAGGCCTACTACCACCGCGGCCTAGCCCGCCAAGCTTTGGGGGATCCCCAGGGGGCCATCGAGGATTTTTCCCAAGCCATTGCACTGCAGCCTGCTGGGGCCTCTGAGGCAGGGGTGGCAGCGCAGGCGGAGCTCTATCTGCAGCGGGCTATAGCCTACCTGGGCAGCAACGCCCTGGAGGCAGCGCTGGCTGACTGCGAACAGGCGCTCCGCCTTAACCCGGAGCTGGCGCCGGCCTATTTCTACCGAGGGCTGGCCCGCCAGGAGTTGAGAGATCCGGCAGGCGCCTTAGCCGACTTCAACCGCGCCCTGGAGTTGGATCCCCAGCTGACCAAGGTCTACCTCAACCGTGGGATTGCTCATCTGGATCTGGGCCAACTGGAAGCGGCTCTTGCCGACTTGAACCAGGCCATTGCTTTGGATCCCAGCGATGCCAGGGCCTACAGCAGCCGCGGGCAGGTCCACAGGCTTTTGGGGGATCCCTTGGCGGCCCTGCAGGACTACACGGCTGCCCTGGAGCGGGATCCGAACAACCTGCAGCTCTATTTCCACCGTGGCCAGGCCCATTTCGACCGAGAAGATTGGCCGGCAGCCTGTGCGGATTTCTCCCAGGTGCTGCAGGCGGCAGCCCAAGCTGAACCAGAGCTGCTAGCCAGTGCCCATCTGCGCCGGGGCATGGCGCGGCAACGGCTGGGGGACTGGCAAGGGGCCCTGGCGGATTTCACTGCCCTAATCCAAAAGCAGCCGCAGGCGTCTCAGGGATTCGCCCTGCGGGCGGCGGTACATCTGGCTTTGGGCAACCAAGAGGCAGCGCTAGCCGATCTCGACCAGGCTTTGAGCTGCAACCGCGACTGGGGGCTAGCTGATGCCGCCCTGGCCTACTGTCAGCGGGGGGATCTGCACCGCCAGGCCAACCGGCCGGAGCAGGCCATTGCCGACTACACCCAGGCCCTGCTCCTGAACCCCCAGGAGCGTCAGGCTCTCTTCTGGCGGGCCCTGCTGTGGGATCAAAGGGGGGAGACCGACAAAGCGCTGGCCGACTACACGCAACTGCTGCAACTGGAGCTAGAGCCCCAGGAGCGCCTCTTGGCCCTGAACAACCGCGGCTGGGCCCATGCCCAACAGGGAGATTTCGCAGCGGCTCTCCAGGATTACACCCAAGCCCTCGCTCTGGATCCCGCCCACTTCAAGCTTTACCTCAATCGCGCCCTGGCCCGTCTTGCCCTCGGCGATTGGCAGGGAGCTTGCCAGGACTTCCAAACGGCTCTCCAGCTGCAGGACTACGACGGACGGCTCCTGGAAGCAGTGGCAGGGATCCCTCCACTCCCCCCTACAGGACAACTCTGATGTGCCCACGCCGCTCCTCAAAGTCGCTGATCAAGAGCCGCACCTCAATCTCCCATTCTCCCCCTAATGTCAGGGGCACATTTTCAACCGCAAACTGGCCGGGCTTCTTCGGCAGCAGTTGTCGGCGCAGAGGTGGGATCCCACGTTCGGGCAGGGAAAAGGCCAAGTTCAGCTCCTGGGCTGGGATCTTTTTAACCTCCACTTGAACCCGGTTGTTACCAGGGCGACAGGGCAAGATCCGCAGGGAGAGGCTGCCTTCTGGCCAGCTCAATTCCTCTTGGCAGGACGGCTCTGCAGGGGAGCTCCTCTCCTGTCCAGGCGGAGCTTGAGCTACCAAAAAACTGGTCAGAGCCAGCACCAGGATCAGTCCCACCAGCTCCAGGCGGACGATCTGGCGCAGCAACCGGCCCACCGCCTGCCCACCCTGCCGTAATGCTGGCACCAGCCGAAACTTGTTGTGGGCGCCCAGCCCCACCATCATTAGCACTATCAGCAGCTTGGCCCAAAGGTATCGCCCATAGGGATGATCCCAGTCCCAGCCGCCGTGAATCCCGGCCATTCCCACCCCCGCTAGGATAAGCCCCGGCACTGCCCAGGTGGCTACGTCAGAAAACCGCTGGATAGTGCCTACAGATGGGTAGGGAGGAGCTTCCCTGCTCAGCAGGCGCTCCAACCCCCATAGCCCCCCTAGCCAAAAAGCCGAGCCGGCTAGATGTAGCCCCAGCAGCGCCATCGTTCCTGCCGGATACTCGCTTGTGAGGGCATGGCCAATGGGCAGAAACGATCCAATAACCAACACCGAGCCCACGCTGCTGGCCCAGGCGGCGCCTCCCTCGCAGGCCCAGATCAGAACTCCTAGCCCCACTAGCCGCAGTGCCGTACCCCAGCCGTAGGGAGAAAGCATCACACTCAGCAGCTTTTGCCCATTGAGGTGGGGGTAAAGCTGGGCCAAGTGCAAACTGAAGGCCACCAGAGTCAAACTCAGGGTGAGCCAAGCTGCCACGAAAGCCCAGGCCTTAAAGGACTCCGTCCCGCTGGCGCGAACAGAGAGCTCTATTCCATCTGCCCCCAAAACGCTCGAACGCCTCTGCAACAGCCGCCACCAGCCCAACACCCCCACCCCAAAGAGGCTGCCCAGGTAGATCCCCCACCGCACACCGACCAGCGGCCAATATAGGGGATGGGGATCCCTTTTTCGAACCTGGGCCGCCCTCACCGCTTGAACCAGCTCTGGATCTGCAGCCCCCACCTGGAAGACAAACGAGCCACTCACCGGATGGGAATCAGCGGAAATGGCCCGCCAACTGACAAGGTAAACCCCCGCTGGGATTCCCTGGGGCAAATCCCCCTGAAGCGCCTCGCCCCTGCTCACCAGGTTTTCCAGGGGCAATACCTGTCCATTTCCGTCCAAAACCTGGAGCTGCGTAAGCTGCACCGGCTCATTGAAAACCAGCCGCACTTGCGTCGGCGCTTCCTGGAGCACCGCTCCATCTTCGGGGAAAGTGGAGAGCAAGCTGGCATGGGCAAAAGCGGGCGGGATCCCAGCCGTCCACAGCAAGAGGCCGAGGATCCCAGCCCAAATCCAGGCAAAGACCCTTCTAGGGCGAGACATCCTGCCCAGCAGGCCGCCTAGCGGGTGCCGTGGCCATGACTCTGTCCACTACCTCCACCTGTCAGCTTCAGCAGCGGGGCCGGCTCCGGCAAGCTCTTGGGATCCTCGCCCGGCTGCGCCACCTGGCTCCAGCGGTGCATGCCTTTTTCGCACTCCTGGATCACCGGGATGGGGATGACCTCGCCGGGCCATCCGGCAGCTTGGCGCTGATGCTGAACTCATCCATGAGGCCATCGGGCAGCGAGCCGCCACTCCAGATCACTTCGGCAACCGTTTCGGTGATCATCTTCCCGTGGGACTCGTATGGGGTCTTCAGCGGCCTTTTGACCGTCTCGATTTTCCACAGAGGGTGCACCATCGGCTTCACGGAAACAAATCCCTCTGGGATCTGCACCCGCAAGCGCTTGGTTGGGGAGCCATCACATCCATGGGGTACGCGAAAGGTAAGCTTGGTGTAGCTGCCTGCCGGGGCTTCTTGGGGATGGACGGTAACATGAGCCCAGGCAGAAGAAAGAGGCAAAAAGCTCATGCCCAAAGCCAGCAGAGATTTTCTGGCTAGAGCTAAGTAACTTTGCAGACCCATTTCCAATCTCCTTTTTTCCAATCTTTAGGGATGGCGATGGGATCCGTGGGATTCCACCAGGCTCATGCTGTGCTGGCCCCAACTGGAGAGGCCCATGGACACCAGGCCGGCGCTGGCCAAGCCCATGGACACCAGCCCAAAGGAGAGAGCGCCCATGGCTACTAGGCCAATGGAGAGGATGCCGTGGGTTACCACGCCGATGGCTACCACCCCATGGGCAGAAATGCCCACCGCCACTAGCCCATGGGCCCCTATGCCCACTGAGAGAAGCTGGCGGCGGGATCCCTGGACTTGACGGCCCTGCTCCTGCAGCGCCTGAGGTGCCACGGCCACTTCGTCCTGGGCCATTAGCCCTTACTCCAGTTGTGCTCAGCGCGATCCAAGACGTAGGCGGCCACCGCCTCGATCTCTTCTGGCTTGAGGAGCTTGCCAAAAGCAGGCATGGCCCCTTTGCCGTTGCGCACCTGGGCTTGAATTAGCTCTAGCGTATCCACGTGGTACTCGTGCAGGGCAGCCAGGGAGAGATTTTTAGCCGGCACTATCGAGTTGCGCCCGTTCAAGTGGCAGCCCACACACTTGGCCTGAAAGACCTTGGCTCCTAAAGCCAAATCCGGCTCAGCAGAAGCCACTTGCGGGCTCCAAAAGACAGCGGCACCGACAAGCAAAAGCAGCAAGAAGAGTTTGACGATCCGCATTTTCCTCTCAACAATTTGCAAAAGACTGTTCATGGAAAAATCTAGTTTTTGAAGCTAGACCATTATCTCTGGCGGGTCAGGCCACGTCAAAAGACAGCCTGTCAAGTCCCCCCAGCTACCATAGGGTGGAGGATCCCTAAGGCCATGAGCAGTCTGCCGCCGGAGTTCATCCAGTTAGTGCGCCAGAAGGCCGACATCGTTGAGGTGGTGGCCGAAAAAGTGGTGTTGCGCAAGCGGGGGCAAAACTTTGTCGGCCTCTGCCCTTTCCATGACGACCACAAGCCCAGCTTTCACGTCAGCCCCAGCAAGCAGATCTACAAGTGCTTCGCCTGTGGCGCCGGGGGAGATGTCATCCGCTTTGTTATGGAGACCGAGCGCCTTTCCTTTGCCGAAGCCGTGCGCTGGCTAGCCCGCCGCTACCATGTGCCTGAGCCCAAGGGATCCTTCTCCCCAGACTACGAACGCCAGGTCTCGCGTCAGGAAAAGCTGCTGGAGATTTTAGCCATGGCCGCCGACTTCTACCGGCACGCCCTCCACTCCCAGGTGGGATCGACGGCTCGGGAGTATCTGCATAGCCGCCGCTTGAGCGAAGAGACCTGTCAACAGTTTCAAATCGGCTTTGCTCCCCCCGGGTGGCAGTCGCTCTACGAGTACCTGGTTAACCAGAAGCGCCAGCCGGTCAAGCTCCTAGAAGAAGCCGGCTTGCTGGTGCCGCGCCAGGGGGGAGGCCACTACGACCGCTTCCGCAACCGCATCATGCTGCCCATTTTTGACCTGCAGGGGCGGGTCATCGGCTTTGCCGGCAGGGCTCTAGGAGAGGAGCAGCCCAAGTACCTCAACTCCCCAGAAACGGAGCTTTTCAACAAGGGCCAGGTGGTCTATGGCCTCAACTTTGCCCGCGAGGCCATCGCCAAAGCCGACCAAGTTTTGGTCGTGGAAGGGTACTTTGATGTGATCGCCCTGCACCAAGCCGGCATTGCCTATGCGGTAGCCGCCATGGGCACGGCCCTGACGCCGCACCAGGTCAAGGCTCTGCTGCGCTACACGCCGTCCAAGCGGGTCATCCTCAACTTCGATGCCGACCGCGCTGGGTTGAATGCCGCCCTGCGGGCTATTCAAGCCGTTGAAGAACAGGCGCGGCGGGGGGAAATCGAGTTGCGCATCCTCACCCTTCCCGCTGGGAAAGATGCCGACGAATTCCTGCGGCAGCACCCGGCTTCCCAACTAGAGGCCCTGCTGGCTCAGGCTCCCCTATGGCTGGACTGGCGGATTGAACAGGTGCTGGCCGGTCGGGATCTCAGCCAGGCCGCCGATTTCCAACAGGCCTATCAAGCGCTGGTGCAACTGCTGGCCGGTCTAGGTGGACAATGGCGCTCCTTGTATATCCACAAAGTGGCGGAATTGCTCAGCCGGGGCAACGCTCGCCTTAGCCGCAATCTGGAAGAGGATCTGCGACGTGCCGTGCGCCAGTACCGCTGGTCAAAACCCCAACAACCTGCTGCCGACCGGGGATCCAAACTCTTGCAGTCCGAGTCCCATCTTCTGCAGATCTACTTGCATTTTGCCGAGTACCGCCGCGAGATCCGCCAAACCTTGATGGAGCGGGAGCTGCAATTCAGTTTCCGTCCTCACCGGGAGCTGTGGCAGCGGATCTTGGAGCTGGTCTCGGCCCAGCCGGAGCTGGAAGACGAGGAGGAGGGTCTTTTGACCGCCCTGCGCACTCTCTGCGCCCGGGACGACGCCCTCAACGAGCGCCTCAGCCACCTGCTCTGGCAGGACGAAACTACCCGCGTGGCCCTGATGCGTCCGCGCCTGGTGGTGCGGGCTGCTCTAGCCAACATGGAGCTGGAAATTCGCCAGAAGCGCTACCGCTACTGGACGCAGCTCTGGGAGCAGGCCTTTTCCGAAGGCAACACCACTCTAGCCGCCCAATACCAGGCCAGCATTCACCAGGAATATCAGGCTATCTTGGCCTTGCAGCGCCAGGTGCAGCTTAACCTGGAAGATTTGCCGGAGACAGCGCTAGGGGAGGAGTGGACTTAAGCAGTTCCGGGTCCGCTCTCCCTCAAGAGAAGGGGCAGGGGGGGAGGGCGCAGTGAAGCGCGCCGGCGAGAGACTGGGGAGCCACTCATCCGCCTGGCCATACGCCTGCTGGGCAAAGCGGCGGGCTAAGGCCGGCAGGATGGCCAAAGGGCTGCTGAAGCCGGAAAAGAGTTGTAGCCCTTCCCAGCCGGGCAGGGATCCCACCAAGGGATAGTGATCGCCGCTGAAGGCCACCAAGCAGTGACACCAGCGCCCGGGCAAGTGGGCCACTTGGGGTAGGTAGCGCCCCACCTGGGCCCGGATTTGCGCTTCGCCGCTAGTGGCATCCAGCTGGGCTTGAGGATCCGTCAGCACCCGACTGATCTGGCCCAGGCGAATGCTGCCGTCTAGAAATTGCAGGATCCCGACATCCAGGATGGGTGGGCAGAGCTCCTGCCCCGGCTTGTCCCAGAGGGGATCCCGGTCGGGGTGAGCCGCCTGCCGCTCCAGCTCCAGGCGCTGCACCGGCGCGCTCATGACAATGGTTCTCAGCCGCACTGCCGCAGGCTCTAGCTCGAGGGATTCGGCGTGGGTGAAGTAGATAGGGGCATAGATGCCAGCTTGACGCAACAAAGCCCGTGTCCAGCCGCCGGCGCACACCACCACCTGGGCTGCCCCGTGGAAGTCGGTAGGCGTCTCTACGCCGGTGATCCGCTGCCCTTGTCGCCGCAAGCCGGTTACGCTTTGGAAAAGCAGGGATCCCCCCAGGCGTTGGAAAGCCCTCCGAAAAGCCAGGGTCGTCAGCCAGGGGTGGATGTGGCCGTGCTGGGCCCAGAGCACGCCCTCCAGGGCCGCCGGCTGCAAAAGGGGCTCCAGCTCACAGGCCGTCTCCACCGGAATCCGCTGGGGTGGGATGCGACAGTCGGCTAGATCCGCCTCCACCGCCTCCACTGAGTAGCCAGGAGCAACCAATAGGAGCAGATCTAGCTCGCGAAAGTGAATATCTGCCTCCAGCTCCTCTGAGAGAGTGCGGTAGCGCTGGATCCCTTCTTCCCCCAGGGCTTTGAGCAGGGGAGTTTTTCCAGCCCAATGAGCCAAGCCACCGTAGCTATAGCGGGTGGCACTGGCGGGCAGCGCCTCCTTCTCAAGGAGAAGAACGGATCCCCCCTGGCGGGCCAACTCATAGCTTAGGGCTGCTCCGGTGATCCCGCCGCCGACAACAATCCAGTCATAGTTGGCCATGCCTGTCGCGCTCCTCGGGTTGGCAATTGCTCCGCCCTTGCCAGGAACACCAAAACAGGCAGGGATCCGCCCCTGCCCTAGAATGGCCTGCCTCAGGCTTTTTTAGGACTCCTGCGCCAGACGGGCATAAAACAGGCCCTGAACGCGAACGGTGCGAGGTTCCAGTGCCCCTTGCTCGGTACTAGACGGCTGGATGCTAACAAAGGAGCCAGCGATTTCTCCAGTGCTGGAATCTACGCGAGCAATGCGCAGCGACATTTTCCCCCGGGAAATCTCGTCCACCTTGCGGTTGGCCGCAAAATCCTCCTTGGCTGCCTGCAGCCCCACAGCCGTGTCGTAGCCGGTGCTAGAACCCCGCCCCCGCGAGTCGAGGAAGCTGCTGGTACGGTAGCCGGGCACCAAGAACTCGCCTTCAAAGTCCGTTGAGGGATCGATGACCGACCCTTGAGCGGTGGCCACCAAGTCTTTCACGCTAAACAAAAAGGGCACCAGCTCGCGGCGAGGCAACTGACCGGTGGTTGGCTGGAAGGTGATCCCATCCACCACTTTGAACTCCAAGCCGCCCTCTTTGGCAGTGACTTCCGCTTTAATCGGCCCCAGGGTAGCAGCCGAGATCATGATGTTCTTGGCTTTGATAAACTCTTTTTCCCCGTTCCGTTTTTCTTCTTCCACCTCAATTTGCACGGGCTGGAAGCAGACATCGGTCAGCTTTAGGGATTCCCCCTGGGGCACCTCAATGCGGCCGCGGGCATTGTCCGAGACCGACGGGCAAATAGCCGCCTTGCCTGTGTTGCGGATCTGGTCGTAGGTTAGAGGGGCCTTGGCTGCCTCAGCCCGAAAGGCGAAGACGCCTAGACAAAGCGCCAGCAGGATGGCGAGCAGGGGACGGTACCGCATAATCAACCTCGAAAAACCCGTTTTGAATCTCTTGGGAAATAAACCAGTGCCCCCATTGTACGCAATCGCAATCCGCTCTTTGCTAAGCCAAGCCAAGTTTCTTGACTAGGCAAGAACTAAAGCTGGCTAACCGCTAGAGATCCCAGCCAGTGCTCCCGGATTTGGGCCACCAGTTCACCGATGGGCTGCTGGTTGACCCGGTAGCTGGTGGGATGGGCAATCAGGCGGGCTGTGCTCTCGAAGAGACAGTCCCGCTCCACCAGGCCATTTTCCCGCAGGGTGCGGCCGGTGGCCACTAAGTCCACAATGGCATCAGCCATGCCCGTGAGGGGAGCCAGCTCCACTGAGCCGGCAAGGGAGATGAGCTCCACCGGCAAATCCAGGCGGTCGAAATACTCGCGGGCACAGCGGACAAACTTGGAAGCTACCCGGGCATAGGGCGGCAACTGGGCTGCTGAGGTGTAGGGGCTGTCTTGGGGAAGAGCCACCACCATGCGGCAGTAGCCAAACTTGAGGTCCAACAGGTGGGCTACCCCCGCTTCCCTGCCGGCATAGCGCTCCCGCAGGACATCGTAGCCGACAATCCCCAGCTGGGCCTGGCCGTACTCCACGTACACCGGCACGTCCTGGTTGCGCACCAGCAGCGCCGCGTAGCGCTGTCCCTTGAGCTGGGTAGGGGATTCAATGCGCAGGAGGCGATTGGCCGGATCCAAAAAGCGGCTAAAGTCGATCCCTACCTGCTGCAGACAGCGGATGGCATCGGCTAGCAAAGCTCCCTTGGCTAGGGCAATGGTGATCGGCTGACGGTCGGGAGGATGACCTCGGCAGTCGCAAGGCTGAAGATGGGAAGCTGTTGACATGAAAGGGCAATCCCTCGTTGGGGGGGGGGCGCTGCCCCAGGGCAACTCTCAATCCTAGCAACTGCTAGGTCATCTGTGCTCCCGAAACTGGGCAAGAGCACGACACAGCCCCGGGACAGCCTCTGCTGGCCAGAAGCCCTCGCCGCGCCGGCCCTGGTGCAACTGTAGGTAGAGATCCCAGGCAGCGGGGCTGCCGTGGGCAATCAAAGTTAGCGAGGGGAAGGTCTGCTCCAGGGTGAGGCTCTCTTCGGCCATCAGTTGGGAGGCCATGGCCTCCATATCCCGCTGCAGGCAGTACACCCCCTGCCCAAAAGCTTGCCACTCCTCTTGAGTTAGCTCCAGCGCCCAGGTTTCTCCTCCCACAAGGGCCACAAAAGGAGAGCGCCGGGGATCCCAGCCCAGTCGCCAGCCGGATCCCTTGCAGAGAGGAGAGGGGGTAGAAGAGAAAAAAGCCTCCATGCTGGGTTAGGCCAAAAAGATGCAGGTAGAATCAACGGATGCGTTACCAGCATAAAGCGCCGATGCTCAGTGACCAACCTCCCCCCACCCAGCGGCGGCTTCCTCTCCAGGGCACGCTCGGCTGGGGTGTGCTGCTTGCGGCTTTGGCGTTGCGCGCCACAGGGGATCCCGGAGGAACCTGGGCCACGGTGGCTACCCCGCAAAACCCGATCTTACGGGTGGGCATCCTGCAGCAGTTTGGTCGCTCTGAACAGGATCAGGTGGAGTTGGCAGCGCCAACCGGCTCGCTACTGACGCTGGAATTTCCCCAGGCCGACGGCAGCACCCAGAGGCAGCGCACTCCGCGCGTAACTGTCGGGATCGTCAACCGCGCCTTGGCCACTCCAGAAACCGTGTACCGCCTTGTTCTCAGCAGCCACAAAAGTTTTGAGAGCGCCGAGGCCAGCGCCAACCGTTGGCAGGCTTTAGGGATCCGCACCGAGATTGCCCAGCCGCAGGAGTGGCAAGTGTGGGCCAGCCGCGCCTACACCCCTCAGCAGTTGGCCCAGATTCAGCGCTATGCCCAGGCCAAGGGGATCCCCCAGGTGCGGCTTGAGGTCCAGCAGCGGCGCCAACAGCCCCAGCTAAGCTGGGTGCATGGCCACTTTCGCTACCACCGCACCCGGCTTCAGGTAACCTCGGACGCGGGCTATCTGCGGGTAAACGACCGCTACTATGCCGGCTCGATTACCATTCAGCCTAACGCCTACGGCAGCTACACCGTGGTCAACGCCGTGCCGCTGGAAACCTATCTGCGGGGGGTGGTGCCCCACGAAGTAGGGCCGGGAGCTCCCTTTGCCGCCATGGCCGCCCAGGCAATTCTGGCGCGCACCTACGCCCTCAAGAACCTGCACCGCTTTCAGGTCGACGACTACCACCTCTGTGCCAACACCCACTGCCAGGTCTACAAGGGGCTGACGGGAACCCATCCGCGGGCGGACGAGGCCGTTCGCCAGACCAGCGGCTTGGTGCTTACCTACAATGGCAAGCTGGTGGATGCTGTGTATTCTTCCTCCAACGGCGGCATCTCGGCAGGCTTTGAAGAAGTTTGGGACGGCGAGCCGCGCCCTTACCTGCGCCCCCGCGCTGACCTCGCTCACCAGCCCGCTCAGCCCTTTGATTTGCGGCGGGAGAGCGACTTCAAGGCTTTTCTGGAGCAGCGGGAAGGTTTCCATGAAGCAGGGGTATCTCGCCTTTTCCGCTGGGAGTTCTCCCAATCCCTGGCGGAGCTCAACGCCCAGCTGCGGGCTGCCCAAGAGTACCTCGGGATCCCTCTCCCCGAGTGGACGACCATCCAGGGGCTGCAGGTTCTGGAGCGCTCGGTCAGCGGTCGGGTGCAGGCGCTGCAAGTGGATCTAGAGACACCCCAAGGATCTCACTCGCTGGTTTTGCGCAAGGATCAGGTGCGCCTAGCTTTTCCCCGTCTCTACAGCACCCTGTTTCGCGTCGAGCCCCTAAAACAGGGCAAGGAGCTAGCGGGCTACCGCTTTATCGGCGGCGGCTTTGGCCATGGAGTGGGTATGAGCCAGTACGGCGCCTACACCCTAGCCCGGCGGGGGTTGAATGCAGCCCAAATCCTCGCTTTCTACTACCCTGGCACGACCCTGGCCAAGCTGGGATCCCTCCCCGAGGCTTCGCTGGCTGACCAGTCCTTGCCCGTCCACCCGAGGTAGCGTTCCCCATGGCAGCAGAGCAGCAGAATGCCGGCCATCCTCCGCTTGAGGAGCAGGAGATCTCAGCCCCGCTGGAGCCCGTTCAAATAAGGGGGTTGGAGCCCTCTGCCCTCCCCGCGGCCCCACCAGGGTTTAAGTCGGGGTTTGCGGCGCTCATTGGACGGCCCAATGTGGGCAAGTCCACTCTCATGAACGCCCTGGTAGGTCAAAAGATCGCCATCACCTCCCCTGTGGCCCAGACCACTCGCAACCGCCTGCGCGGGATCCTCTCCCTCCCCCAAGCCCAGATCATCTGGGTGGATACTCCTGGCATCCACAAGCCCCTCCACCGCCTGGGGGAGATCTTGGTGCACAACGCCCAGGCCGCCATTGGGAGCGTGGACGTCGTTCTCTTTGTGGTGGATGGCTCAGTGCCAGCAGGTCGCGGCGACGCTTTCATTGCCGAGCGAATCCCTGCCACTACCCCCTGCATCCTTGTCTGCAACAAAGCCGATCTCCTCAAAGACGCTGCCACGCGCCAAGCTCACCAGGAGAGCTACCAGGCCCTGCGGCCCGCTGCGCCGGTGGTTTGGGTGTCTGCCTTGGATCCCGGCAGCTTGCCACCCCTTATCCAAGTCACCGTCGACCTGCTGCCGGCTGGGCCCTACTACTATCCGCCAAACCTGGTCACCGATCAGCCAGAGCGATTCATCATGGCGGAGCTCATCCGGGAACAGGTGCTGCTGCACACCCGCGAGGAAGTGCCCCACTCGGTGGCCGTAACCATCGACCAGGTGGAGGAAACCCCCAAGGTTACCCGCGTCTTGGCCACCCTCTACGTAGAGCGGGACTCGCAAAAAGGGATCCTCATTGGCAAGGGAGGGGAAAGGCTCAAGCAAATTGGCCAGGCTGCCCGCCTTCAGATTCAAAAGCTCATTGCCGGCAAGGTGTACCTGGAGCTGTTTGTCAAGGTGCGGCCCCACTGGCGGCGCTCCGAGCACCTCCTGCGCGACTTCGGCTACCGCCTCGAGACGTAGGGATTGAGCAGAGCGGCGGTTGCGGCTAATCATGGAAATGGCAATGCTTCCCGTGGAAGGCTAAGAACCATGCTGCGACTGTACGGGATCCCCACCTCTGGCAATTGCTACAAGGTGGAGCTACTTCTGAGGCAGCTGGGGATCCCCTATGAGACGGTTGAGGTGAACTCCCGCACCGGCGAGAACCGCCGCCCCGAGTACCTGGCCAAGAACCCCTTGGGCCAGATCCCGGCCCTGGAGCTAGAAGACGGCACGGTCTTGGCCGAGTCGGCTGCAATCTTGGTCTATCTAGCAGAAGACACCCCTCTCTATGGCCAAACGCGGCTAGAGCGGGCTGAGATCCTGAAATGGCTGTTTTTTGAACAAACCCGCATTGCTCGCTACATTGCCACTACCCGCTTCCTCGTGCGGACTGGCCAGGCCGAGGCCAACGCCGAGCTGATTGCCCAGAACCTAAAACTGGGCACGGAGGCCTTGGAGATCATGGAAGGCCATCTGAAGGGGAAAGAATTCTTTGTGGGCAACCGCTACACCATCGCCGATCTGGCCCTCTTCACCTATACCCACGTGGCGGAGCAAGGCGGGTTTGACCTCAAGCCCTTCCCCAACATCCGCGCCTGGTGTGAGCGGGTCAAGGCCACCGAGCGCTTTTTCCCTCTCCCTGGAGCCTAGAGGTCCCCCTGCAGCCGATTGACGGAGAGTTGCCGGGCAGCTACCCATCGGAACTACCGAGAGCTTGGCAGGCCTTAGCGCCCCTTGAGCTCGCGCTGGATTTCCCGCCGCGTCTCCCGTTCCTTAATGGCTTGCCGCTTGTCGTGAAGCTTTTTGCCGCGGGCCACGCCCAGGTGGGCTTTGATCCAGCCGCGGTTGAGCACCAGGCGCAGGGGAACTACCGTCAAGCCCTTTTGCTCCACCAAACCCCGCAGGCGATCAATCTCACGGCGGTGCAGCAGCAGCTTGCGGCGGCGGGTGGGATCGTGGTTGAACTCCTTGCTGGTAGTCCCGTGGGGGGCAACATGCAAGTTGTGCAGCCAGGCCTCGCCATCGCGAAAGAGCGCAAAGGCATCTTGGAGATTGGCTTTGCCTGCTCGGATGGACTTGACCTCCGTGCCGGTGAGTTGGAGCCCAGCTTCGTAGGTCTCCAAGATCTCATACTCAAAGCGGGCGCGGCGGTTTTCCACTAGAGTTTTGACGTTGGGATCCACAGCCATAGACTTTTTTGAGGTTTGGTTAACTCCAATCCTAGGGGGAGGCCAGGGATCCCTCCAGCTTGCGCACTTCCTGGGCCACCCGCCGCTCCGACTTGCCGCGCCAGACAAAGCGGAGGGGAGTGCCGGCAAAGTCTAAGTTTTGCCGGAAGTGTTTTTCCAGGTAGCGGCGGTAGTTTTCTTTGAAGAGATCGGGATCGTTGACGAAAAGGAGGAAAGTGGGGGGCTGCTCTGCTATCTGAGTGCCGTAGTAGATCTTGCCCTGCCTGCCCTGGCGGTTGGCGGGGGGCGATTGCCAAGCAAGGGCTTCCTGCAGCACTTCGTTGACCACGGAGGTGGGGATGCGTTTGCGATGGGCAGCTACCACGGTGTTGACCTCGGCGAAGATCTGGTGGGTGCGCTGCCCGGTGAGGGCGCTGACAAACAACAGGGGCGCCCAGTCGATGAAGTAAAGCCGCTCGCGGATCTCGCGGGTGTACTCGTTGATGGTGTAGGTATCCTTTTCCACTGCATCCCACTTGTTGACGACGATAATGCAGGCGCGGCCCTCTTCCTCAATGCGGCCAGCCAGCCGCTGATCCTGCTCGGTTACCCCCTCCAAGGCGTCAATGACCAGCAGCACCACGTCTGAGCGCCGAATGGCCTTGAAGGCCCGGTTGATGCTGAAAAACTCCACCCCGTACTCCACCCGGCTTTTCCTGCGGATCCCGGCTGTGTCGATGAGGCGGTAGGTCTGCCCCTCCCACTCCACCAGGGTGTCGATGGCATCGCGGGTGGTGCCGGCGATGGGGCTGACAATGGCCCGCTCGGATCCCACTAGGCGGTTGAGCAGGCTGGACTTGCCCACGTTAGGCCGGCCAACAATGGCCACGGCAATGGGCTCTGCTTCAGTTGCGGCTTCCTCCCCTTCCGGCAGATGGGGCAGCACTGCCTCCAGCACCTCTGCCACGCCATTGCCGTGGAGGGCAGAGCAGGGGATCGGCTCGCCCAGCCCCAGCTTCCAGAAGACTGCCGCCTGGGCCAGGCCCAGTTGCCCTGACTCGCACTTGTTGACGGCCACCACCACTGGCAGGGGTTGTTTGCGCAGCCAATCGGCCAATTCTTTGTCGGCGGGGGTCAGCCCTTCGCGGCCATCCACCACGAAGATCACCGCGTGCGCTTCGGCCATCGCTGCCATGGCCTGCTGGCGAATATGGGGCAAAAATTCGCTGTCGTCGCCAAAGACCAGTCCGCCCGTATCCACCACCCGCAGGCGGCGCCCATTCCACTCCACCTCTTGGTAGAGGCGATCCCGCGTTATGCCGGGCTCGTCGTGGACAATGGCCGCCCGTACCCCCGCCATGCGATTGACGAGGCTGGACTTGCCCACGTTGGGGCGACCCACAACAGCGACTAGAGGTAAGGGCACGGCTGCTGTTGAGAAAGCCAAAGCTGGATCTCTATCCTAGCCGTTGGCTTTCCTGCCGCCCAAGACTGGCCTTGCTCTAGATTGCCTTGGGAGCCGCTCTGGCGGTAAGCTGTGCAGTTAACCCCAATTCCGTGGCTTTATGAACCTTGCCCCTGCCCAACGCCTGCGCAAGCTGCCTGCCTATGTCTTTGCCCGGCTGGACGAGCTCAAGGCCCGCGCCCGCCAGCAGGGGCTGGATTTGATCGATCTGGGCATGGGCAACCCCGATGGCCCCACCCCCCAGCCCGTGGTGGAAGCAGCCCAGGCGGCCATTGCCGATCCCACCCACCACGGCTACCCTCCCTTCGAGGGCACGGCTAGCTTCCGCCAGGCCATTGCCGAGTGGTACTGGCGCCGCTATGGAGTGGAGCTAGATCCCAATGACGAGGTGCTGCCTCTTCTGGGATCCAAAGAGGGCCTGACCCACCTGGCCTTGGCCTATGTGGATCCTGGGGATCTGGTGCTGGTGCCTAGCCCCGCCTACCCGCCCCATTTTCGCGGCCCCTTGATTGCCGGCGGCCAGATCTACCCGCTGCTGCTGCGTCCGGAAAAAGGGTGGCTCATTGACCTGCAGGAGATCCCGCCGGAGGTGGCTAAGCAAGCGCGGCTGCTCTACTTTAACTACCCCAACAACCCGACAGCGGCGGTGGCGCCCCGCTCCTTTTTTGAAGAAGTGGTGGAGTTTGCCTACCGATACGACCTGCTCTTGGTGCACGACCTGTGCTACGCCGAGCTGGCCTTTGACGGCTATCGGCCCACCAGCCTGCTGCAGATCCCCGGTGCCAAGAACCTGGCAGTAGAGTTCCACACCCTCTCCAAAACCTACAACATGGCCGGCTGGCGGGTAGGGTTTGTGGTGGGCAACCGCCAGATCATCCAGAGCCTGCGCACCCTAAAGACCAACCTCGACTACGGCGTTTTTGGAGCTATCCAAAAGGCCGCCGAAACTGCCCTGCGCCTGCCCAATAGCTACTTGGAGGAGGTGAAAGAGCGCTACCGCCGCCGGCGCGACTATCTCATTGCCCGCCTGGCGGAGTTGGGCTGGCCGATCGAGCCGCCGCGGGCGACGATGTACCTCTGGATCCCCACCCCCCGCACCGCCGACGGCACCCCCGAAGGCTCGACGGAGTTTGCCCTGCGGGTTTTGGAGTCCACAGGCGTGGTCGTAACCCCTGGCAACGCTTTTGGAGAAGGGGGAGAGGGCTACGTGCGGATTAGCCTCATTGCCGACTGCGAGCGCATAGGGCAGGCCATCGACCGCTGGGCCGAGGCCGGGATCCGCTACTGCTGAGCCTCAGTCTTTCGGAAGGTGATACTGCTCCACAATCCGCCGGGCAAAGGGAGGGACATGCCGCTCCAGCTGGTGGGGATAGTGGCGGCGCACATAGAGATAGTTGCGAACAAAGTGGGAGTCGATGGAAAAGCGGGCATACTCCAGGCCGCGGGGCCCAAAGCGCTGGATGGCTGCTCCCAGGATCCGAGCCAGCCATAGGGGCAAGCTCAAGGCTTGGTCATAGGCTTGGATCCCCTGTTGCACCGCCGCTTGCCGCGATCCCTGCGAGATCACCGGTTGGGTTTCCAGCTCCTCCCAAACCAGCTCCAGGAGCTCCCGCCCGCGCGAGTTGCGCACCACCAGCCACTGCCAGCCAAAGGGGGATCCCATGTAGCCCACCACCAGGTCGGCCAGGCTGTTGACGTAGTCAAAACAGGTGAGGCAGGAGGGGGCAAACACGTCTTTGAGTTCTTTGGTCTTGAGAGCGAAGAAAGGCACCTTTTCCACCGAGCCATCTTCGTGTTTGAAGTGGATGTGGAAATCCTGCATGAACTCGTAGTGCACTACCGTCTGCGGGGAGCGACTGGTGGTTTCCAAAAATTTTTGCAGCCCCGCGCGGCTGACGTTGTCCACACAGGGCGTGCCCAACACATAGAGCTTCTCCAGGCCCAGCTTGTTCTCCACCGCCCGCAAAGCCTGGACCTGGCAGCCTACGCCGATGACCAAGAGGCGCTTGAGGCCGCTTTGCTCCACCTCCTCTAAGACCGACAAGTTGGGCGATAGCGTTGGCTTGTTAACCCGCGCTGCCAAAACCGCTTCCGGGGTACGCGCCAAGATAGGCCGCGGCTGAAAGCGGTCCTGGGGATCCGCCTGCACGCACACCACGCCTTCCACTAGGCCGCTGCTGAGAGCTTTCATGCCAATGCTGCTGACAATGCCCGTCCACTGGGCGCCAGGGATCGGATCCCGCTTGCGGGCCGTGTACATTGCCTCGTAGACGCCGAAGTAGTCAGTATCGCTGACAGCAGCTGACTTGGAGCGCAGCGATTCTCGGGATCGCCCGTGGGTTTGCTCTTCCAGGTGGGTAAATTGCTGGTTTAAAAAGGCACAGGCCTCTTTGACATGGGCGACATAGCGGGTATCGCAGAGGCCGCACTGGCTACACAGCTCTTTGGCTGGATAGTGGCCGGAGCGAATGGGCCGAGCCGGACGCGGTGGACGAGATCCCATAAGGTCTAGACCCTAGCCGACACAGGAGGGCGGGTACCTCCTTACAGTTTGCCGCCAAAACCGCAGACCGCGCGCAGAGAAGTTGAGAATCCGCGCTCCTGCCAAGTCCTTAGCGCCCTTAGCCTCTGCCCAAACCACTTTCTATGGCCCAGCGGGCCAGCTCGGTGCGATTGTGCAGGCCGGTTTTGCTGAGCATGTTGCTGACATGGCTTTCGATGGTGCGCTGGCTCACCCCCATCACCTGGGCAATCTCGCGGTTGGACATGCCCCTGGCTACGTACTGGAGCACCTTGGTTTCCGTGGGAGTAAGCTCAACTTCTCGATCTAGCTGGATGGCCGGCTGAACGGGGGCACCTTGCATTTGCAACAGGCGCTCCGTGTGTTTGAGGGTAGCTTCCACCTGCGCCACCAGCTCTTCCGGTTCAAAGGGCTTGACCAGGTAGGCGTCTGCCCCCGCATTGAGCCCGCGCACCCGATCTGCCGTTTGCCCCCGCGCCGAGAGAAAAATGACCGGGATCCAATCCGTGGCCCTATCGGAGCGAAGGGTCTGGACAAAAGTGTAGCCATCCATCTCCGGCATCATCACATCGCAGATGATGAGATCCGGAGTCAAGCGGCGCATCACCTCCAGGGCTTCCAGACCATTGCTGGCTGCCACCACCTCGTAGCCGCGAAACTCCAGGTAATCCTTCGCCAGGAGGACGAGATTGGGATCGTCATCAACAACCAGTAAGCGCTTTGGGGCGTTCACGGCTAACCTCGTCGTTGCTGGCAAGCCCAGATGACCGGGACTTGCTAGGTAAACTTTTGGAGATGGAGAAAGATTCTACCTTGCTCCTGATGGTTTCTGCTGGCTTGTGTAGATTTCTTCAACCAGCTAGGAGGGGCTTCAGCAAGCTCTGCCTTGGGATCCCTGGCAGCTAGCAGCCTCCACCTAGCCCTTTAGGGTAAGTTTGCTTGGCGGGTTTTTCCCATAGTCAAGGAAGGCAGAGCTAGGAGAGAATGTTGAGAGCAGCAAGCGTGAGCCTGGCTGGGTAGAGAGGGTGGAAAAGGGTACGCTAGTAGAGTTTCGCCACAATAACGAGCGGCTATTGGCCGTAGTTCAGGGCACGGAGGGCAAAAAGAACCTGCTGTTGGAGGTGCCCTCAGGGCAGGTTTACAGCGTTCACCCCCGCCAAATTACGTTTGCCCTGAACGGCAATTCCAACTTTACCGTTTCCGACATCCCCAGCTTTTGGCAGGCGGTTCAGGCGAAGCTGGATCCCGAGAGCTTGGCTTTGGCCTGGGAATTGGTTCAGGAGGAGCGGCGGCCCCTGAGCCTGTCGGAGATGGCGCAGTTGTTGTTTTCCGACGATTCGCCGGTCTCCACCTATGCAGCCTACCGCCTTTTGAGCGAGGATTACATTTACTTTAAGGAGAAGGGAGAAGGCTACGAGCCGCGCCCGCCGGCACAGGTAAAGGAAATTCTCCATCAAATTGCTGTCGCCCAGCAGCGGCAGCAGGAGCAGGCCGAGTTTGAGGCCCGCCTAAAGGCAGCGGTGGCCCAGCCTGGGCAAAAGTACACTTGGACCCCGGCGGAACGGGCTCGTCTGGAGCTGTTGGAGCGCTTAGCTTTGCAGGGAGCACCCGATAGCCTTCGCAACTACGAGGATCTTTCCCACAACCTCACCCCCTCGGATCGCGAGCGGGCTTCCCACCTGCTGCGGCTCCTGGGATTCCCCGACACGCCCCAGGGAGCTTTTGAGGCGTTGGTGGCTTTGGGACTGTGGAGCCGCCACGAGAACCTGGCCCTGCGCCTTACGGGGATCCCCACCCAGTTCCCCAAAGAGGTGGAGCGCTACACCCAAACTTTGCTGGGCGGCCCCCCTCCCTTCCTGGAGTCCCATCGGCGTCGGGATCTCACTCATCTTCACACCTACACCATTGACGACGCCAGCACTCGCGACATCGACGATGCCCTCAGCGTCGAGTTTTGGTCGGAGGACGAGGCGAAGCTCTGGATCCACATTGCCGATCCCAGTTGTTGGGTGCAGTGGGGGGATCCTCTAGATCTAGAGGCCCGCCGGCGGGGTACCAGTGTCTACCTGCCAGAGCGGGTGATCCCGATGTTCCCGCCAGAGCTGTCCACTGGTCCTATGAGTTTGGTGCAGGGGGAGGTGCGGCCTGCCCTTAGCTTTGGCATTCGCCTGGGAGGCGACGGGGCGGTGCGCGACTACGAAATTTGCCTTAGCCAAATCCAGGTAAACTACCGCCTCACCTACGACGATGCCGACGAGATGCTGGAGTTGGAGGCAGAGCCGCAGCTGACAGCCATTGCTCGGGCAGCCCGCTGGCGCTACACCTGGCGACTTGGGCAAGGGGCGATCCCCATTGGCCTGCCGGAGCAGGACATCAAGGTCATCGACGAGATCCCCCACCTGCGCGTTATTGAGGATACGCCGGCGCGGCAGATGGTGGCGGAAATGATGGTGCTGGCCGGCGAGGTAGCCGCTCGCTTTGCCCGCCAGCATGGGATCCCAGTGCCCTACCGCCTGCAGCCTGCTCCCGAACTGCCCCCGCCGGAAGTTTTGGAGCTGTACCCCCAGGGGCCGGTCAGGTCCTTTGCCATCATGCGGTGTCTGTCGCGGGCAGAGGTGGCCACGCAACCCGAGCGGCACGCAGGCCTGGGCCTTGATGCCTACTGCCAGGTAACTTCCCCAATTCGCCGCTACCTGGATCTGGTGGCGCACTACCAGATCAAGGCCTTTTTGCGCGGGGATCCCCTGCCCTTGACAGAAGCCGAGGTGCAGCAGGTGGTGCTGGGCATTGAGCCAGGCACGGCCGAGGCCGCTCAGGTGGAGCGCAAGTCCAAGCGCTACTGGAGCATTGAGTACCTGCGCCAGCGACCAGGGCAGACTTGGCGGGCCTTGGTTCTGGGCTACCTGCGCGAGGAGGAGAACCTGGTGATGGCCATGCTGGATGAAATTGCCTTTCGCGTGCCGGTGCGCTTGGAGCGGCAGGTGCCGCTGGGGGC
>Ga0272447_1000707_pt1 | contig 23659 bp, 17 predicted proteins | sample YNPCB0133_FD_194589 | JGI IMG/M metagenome (GOLD analysis project Ga0272447, IMG submission 194589) | Hot spring microbial mat communities from Yellowstone National Park, WY, United States - YNP-CB-013-3 | ecosystem: Environmental > Aquatic > Thermal springs > Hot (42-90C) > Sediment | place... | reverse complement strand
AACCGCAGGTGAAGCGTGTCGGTGATCAGTCGATCCTGCCCGTCGAGAAAGATGCGATCCGCCCCCAGATGCGCTGCCGCCCGTCGCGCCTGATCGACACGCACTCCCGGCAGCGCAAAATCGCTCGGTTCGCCGTCGCAGAGATCCACCAGCAACACCCGTTTCCCCTGTCCGGTGAGCAGCGCAATCGTGCCTCCCATCTGCACTTCTGCATCGTCGGGGTGTGCGGAGATGACCATGACATCGTATGACATGGCTCGCCCCTTTCCTGTGAATGCCCTGTCTGGTTAAGGTACGATGCAGCGCAAGGTGCAATGGTTACAGCGTGGTATAATGGCGCTTCCTGTCCGGGTGCAGTGAATAGAAAGGAGGTTCGGCGATGGGTGCGTGGTCGGAACTGGATGCAGCGTATCCGCCTGGCGCGCTGACCCCCGGTGCGGCGTTTGTGGCGGCGCTTGCACACCTGCACGGAGCGACGAGCATCTACGACAGTACAGGCGCGCTGATGCGTTTTGTGCTGGATCCGGGTCGTGGTCTGGCGCTGGACAACGATCTGATCGAACGGGTCGAGCACTCATTGAGGCATGTTCCGCTCGATGATTTTCTGCGCGAAGCGCGTGAACGCCTCAACCATGCGCAACGCCGCTGCCTGGCGCTCAATCTGCTCGATGCGGCGCTGGCGGCAGGCGCAAGTCCTGCAGTACGCGAGCGCTACCATATGTTGATAGAGGGTCTCGACATACCGGCTGAAATGATCGAACCATACCGTCCTGCCCTGACACTGAAGAACGATCTGAGTATCTTTCCGCAATAAATGACCATTCCATCGTTGCAGCGCAGCACATTTGCTACAAGGACGTTCGCAGCGTTACGCTACCGTAACTATCGTCTCTGGTTCTTTGGGCAGATGGTATCACTCTTCGGCTCCTGGATGCAGACCACTGCCCAGGGATTCCTGGTGTTCCAGTTGACCGGTTCGCCAGCGTATCTGGGATACGTCGGCTTTGCCGCTGGCGTGCCCGCCTGGGCGTTGACCCTGTATGGCGGCGTGGTTGCCGACCGCGTGCCGCGTCGGACGCTCTTGATTGTGACGCAGATAGCGCAGATGGCGCTGGCGTTCATTCTGGCAGGGCTGGTCTTCAGCGGCATTGTTCAACCCTGGCACATTATCGTCCTGTCGCTGTTGCTGGGGGTCGCCAACGCCTTCGACGCCCCGGCGCGCCTGGCGTTCGTGCGCGAACTGGTCGATAAGGACGATCTGACGAATGGTATTGCGCTCAACGCAACCATGTTCAACCTGGCGACCACGACTGGACCGGCAATGGCGGGCGTCATGTACAACCTGGTCGGACCGGCGTGGTGTTTCATGCTCAACGGTATCTCGTTTCTGGCGGTCATCGGCGCACTCTGGCGGATGCGAATCGCGTCTGGTCCGGTTGCGCCACGCAATGCCTCTGCATGGCGCGATCTCCGGGAGGGTCTGAGCTACATCGTGCACGAACCGGTGGTGCGGACGCTGATTGCGCTGGTTGGGGCGACGAGTTGCTTCGGTATCTCGTTTGCGACCCTCTTCCCGGCGTGGGCGGTGCGCATCTTAGGCGGCGACGCAACAACAACCGGTCTGTTGCAATCAGCGCGGGGTCTGGGGGCGCTGCTGGGCGCGTTGCTGATTGCATCGCTTGGTCGCTTCCAGTTCAAAGGGCGCCTGCTCACGGTCGGCACGTTTACCTTTCCACTCCTGCTGATCCTGATGACCCTCACTAACCGGTTGTGGCTGACTCTGGCGATCCTGGTCGCTTCCGGTCTGGCGGTCATCCTGATCATGAATCTGGCGAATGCGCTGGTGCAGACGTTGACCCCTGATGCGTTGCGCGGTCGGGTGATGGCGGTATACAGCATGGTTTTCTTCGGCATGATGCCGGTGGGGGCGTTGTGGGTCGGGGTGGTTGCCGAGCGGGTGGGAGAACCAGCGGCAGTGATCAGCGGGGCGCTGGCAGTGCTGGGTGTCGCAGGGGCGATTTTTGTCGCCGTGCCGCAAATTCGGGCGTTGCGGTGATGTTGAATGTAATATGCGTCTTTGTGCATTTGTAAGCATATCGGTAGCACCGGCGATGACAAAACCGTAAGATTACGCCAGGGTTATCAGTAGTACGATAGAGATGGGCGCATTCCTCTTCGCGTCACTGCCTCGCCTCCTTGACGTCGCCTCAATCGAAAGGAGGGACTGATGAGACCCGTTGCTCGCATGGTTCTGCTGCTGCTCGTGGTCGTCGCTCTCACGGTGTTCGTGCCGACGACTCCCGCACAGGCGACCACAACCGCCTCATCACCCCGGATCACGTATGTTGCGCTTGGCAACTCGCTCGGGTTCGGACTGTGGGATTTCAGTCGTGGAGGGTACGTGTATCGGTATGGGGCAGCACTAGCTGTCGACACGGGTGCGACCGTTTCGTTGATCAATCTCAGCGTGCCTGGATGGACGAGCAGCGATCTGGTGAATGCGCTCCGCAATCGCTGGACATTCCGTCTGTCAGTCATGTCGGCGCAGGTGGTGACGTGGGACATCGGCGGAAATGACCTGTTGCGCGCCCGCGATCGGTACATCGCCGGTACGTGCGGCGGTCTGGACAACCAGGAGTGCCTGCGTGAAGCAGTGACAATCTTCAGGAACAACTGGCGCGCTATTGTGCGTGAAATCACGACGTTGCGCAGCGGACGCCCGACGGTTTATCGCACGATGGATCTGTACTACCCGTTTGTCGCCCAGGACGCTGCCAGCGGTCGTCTCCCGGTGTTGCTGCCATATCTCAAGCAGGCGAACGACATCATTCATGCAACTGGATGCGGCGTCAGGGTCGCCAATGTCTACGCGGCATTCAATGGCAGTTATGACGATCCCCGGCAACCGTCACTCTATCTCTCATTTGATGGCTATCACCCGAATGCAGCCGGTCATGCGGTCATTGCCGGGCAACTGCGGGCGCTGGGGTACGAACCAGCCATAGCCATACCCGTGTCGTGCTCGTAAGCGTTGTCAGATAGGGGCATAAGGTGATGTGCAGGCGAAGGCGCTGCCTTCGCCTGTCATTGTGCGCTGCGCCAGGAATGAGGCGATCTCCTGCGCAATGATCGCAGGCGCACGGAAAGATTTGCGTCGATCGCTGCGCTTCCTTGCAATCACACTAGACGCTGCGCTCCCGCACAACGAAAGCGTACTGATAAAGTCTATTGACAATTCGCCGTTGCTATGCTACTTTGCATTGGTGTTTCATTGCATTATGACGTTCTCAGGAATATTCTATGGCGACACTCGCAATCAATGGCGGCTCACCGGTGCGCACCCGTCCCCGGCCCCGCTGGCCACAGTGGGATGCGCGGGAAGAGCAGCGAGTGCTCGATGTGCTCCGCAGCGACGATTGGGGCGGTTTCGCGCCGGTGGTTGAGGAGTTTGAGCGTGCGTTCGCGCGCGCCACTCATTGCCCGAATGCCAAACAGACGTGTCGTGAGGCGATCTGGCTGCCACAGTGGCTGCTGCTTGCCGATCCGCACGAGATGGACGATGTTGTTACTGCAGTGATCAGAATCCGCGATCACCGGGATGAACTGCGCTATGCTGCTTCCCTCTGATCAGTATCCGAAGCTGCGTGCCATTGATATTCGCCAGGTGATGCACGATGGTCAACCGTCACTGCTGCTGCGCGATCCGCTCCAGATTTCGGACCGCTTCCTGGTGATCTCACACGGTCTCGGTCCGGCGCTATTGTTCTGCGATGGAAAGCACAACCGCGCAGCAATTGCGGGTAAGTTGCGCTCTGTCTTTGGTCTGCCGGTCGATGTATCGCTGGTGAACAATCTGGTGGATGCGCTCGACGAGGCATTGCTGTTGGATAACCTGCGCTTCAAGACGGCGCAGGCGCGCGCGCTGGCTGCCTATCGCGCCGCGCCGTTTCGCCAACCGGCACTCGCCGGGCAGTCGTACCCCGCTGATCCGGCGGACCTCCGGCGCTTGCTCGATGGCTATGTCGCTGCAGTTGGTCAGGTGACGCCAGCACCACCAACTGGTCGCGGCGTGCTTAGTCCACACATCGACTATGAGCGTGGCGGACGAGTGTATGCACAGGTCTGGCAGCGGGCAGCAGAGATGGTGCGCGCTGCCGAGATCGTAATCCTGATTGGCACGGATCACTACAGCCCCGAACCGATCACGCTCACGCGCCAGCGCTACGCAACTCCGTTCGGTGTGTTGCCGACCGATACTGCAATCGTTGACGCGCTAGCGAATGCACTTGGTGAAGAAGCGGCATTTGCGGGCGAGTTGTACCATCGTATCGAACATTCGCTCGAACTGGCAGCAGTATGGTTACAGTATGTGCGCGGCAATCCGCCCTGCCCCGTCATTCCTATTCTGGTCGGTTCCTTCGCGCGCTATATGGACGGCGGCGACCCGGCGGCTGATCCGCACCTCAATGCGCTGGTTGCGACGTTGCGTCGGGTGTTGGACACGCGGCGTGCGCTGGTGGTCATCTCTGGCGATATGTCGCATGTTGGTCCGGCATTCGGCGGCGCGCCGCTGAGCGATTCTGACAAGATGGCGCTTCAACAGGCGGATGAATTAGTGATCGACCGCATGCGCGCTGGTGATGCTGCTGGTTTCTTCCAGGTCATCGCTGATACAGGCGATCGCCAGAATATCTGCGGGTTGCCGCCGACCTATGTGGCGCTCCAGTTGATGGGCGCTGTTGAGGGTGAACTGACAGGCTATGCACAGTGCCCGGCGGATGACGAGGGAACATCAGTTGTGTCGATCTGCGGGATGGTGTTTGGGTGACAGGTGTGAGGGACGAGGACTGAAGGTTGAAAGTTGAAGGTCGTGACACGTTGAAGGTTGCAGGTTACAGGTTGTGACGCACTGCACGTTGAAGGCTGGACGTTGAAGGTCGCAGGTGCACCCTGATGGAGCGTGAGAGTTGCACGTTGCATGTTTGGAAAGCATCGTTGCGTTGCATGGTACCGGTGGAAAAGGTGCATAAGGGAAGGCAAAAGGTTAAGGCAGACGATCTAGCCCCTAAACCATAAACCCTGACCCCCCGGTTCTCAGTCCTCGGTTCCTGGTTCTCAGTTCCCGAATCCCTGACTGTTAAGACAAGATCATGCGGAACATACGACCTACTATCTGGATTGCTGCTCTTCTCCTGGTGCTGGCAGGATGCGCCGGGCTGCCGTTGCCGGGAATCGGCGGCGCGCTCCCCACGGTTGAACAGCTGCCGTCTCCTCCCACGACCGACACGCCTGCCATTGAGGTGACGCCGGTTGCAGCGCAACCCTCGCCAGAAACGACACCTCCTGCTGAAGCGACATCGGTCACAGCGCAACCCTCACCGGAAACGACGCGCATTGCTGAAGCAACGCCAGTTGCGGCGCAACCCTTTCCGACAGCCGCCGAACCCGTCGCAGTGAACACCGTCACGCCCACACCTTCACCAACAGCGACCGACACAATGCCCAGCGCCACTGCCGGTCCGACGGAAGAGCCACTCTACCTGCAACCGTCGCCAATCCCCGGCTTGCCAACCGCTGCGCTGCCAACCGCAACTCCAACATCAAGCCCGACGCCGACAGCGACTCCTGTTTTCTCGCCAACTCCCGGTGCTAAGGCGTCACCCACCCCGACGCCTACCTACCCGCCGGTGCCGATTGTGTCATCGCTGCGCGGTACGGTGGCAAACCCCGGCAATGTGCGCGCCGATCCGAACCCGAACGCAACGCCACTTGATCGGGTGAACCGAGGTGAGGAAGTGCAGCTCCTCGGACGCAGCGACAATGGTCGCTGGTATCTGGTGCTGACAGTACGCGGGGTAGCCGGGTGGGTGAATGCTGTGCTCCTGAGTGTACCACCTGAAACTGCAGCTCAGGTGCCGGTCAACCCTGACATCGTTCTGCCGACGCCACCCGGTGGCGCGCCGTAGCAATCGTGCGCAAAGCGTCACACACTTGTCTCCGAGTAATGCCGACTCCTGCCCGTATCCATGCAAAAGCCTGTGCCACGGCTTCCGCCGGTTCTCACTATCGCACATGCTGTCTGTGATTGAAAAAAGTGAAGTGGGGAGCGCAGCGGCGCTGTGCTCCCCGTACAGGCGACTAGGAGTAGACTGACTTGAGCAACATGCATCAGGTCATAGCCGTCAATTCCGGACGAACAGTTTCATACTTTTTGGAGTAGTCGCTCATTCCCCAAGGAGCGATGTTAACGAGATTGGAATACCCCAACCGTTTCAGGAAGCTGACGACAGCGCTGGCACGTGTTCCGCTCTCACACACCACCACAATGGTACGGTCGGTAGGTAGTTCACGCCAGCGCTGTTTAATCTCGCCGAGCGAAATCAGGCGGATGTTGGTGCTGCCATTCGGAATTACGCCTTTTTCCCACTCGAACGGTTCACGCACGTCCAGGATGACCGCATCGCGGTCTTGTACGTGGCGATGGAGCACTTCCAGATCGCCGGTTACAATCCGGTCGACTGGCAATCCGCTCGATAGCCACGCGCTGACCGATTCCTGAACATACCCGGCAATAGTCATTCCTTCCTCAACCAGCATCTGTGCCGCTTCCTGTGCAACCAGTGGAATATCACCAATAATGATCAGCGAATCACTAGAGTCAAACAGTTTTTTGGCGCGCTCCACCAGGTTACCCTTGTTGAACATGAGATTGATCGCACCGGCTGGATGCCCTGCAGCGAATGCAAGCGGCGGTCGTAGATCGACAATGAATGCACCGCGCTGCGCCGCTTCAAATGCCTGCTGGAGCGAGAGCGCCAGAACGTCAGTAAACTGGCGACGACAGTGGCGCCGATCACCGGTCGCAATCTCCTCAGGAAGGGGTAGCACGCCACGATTCGTGTTGCGGTGGATCAGCACCGACTCGACTGCTTCACGCGGCACAACGCCGCTGAGAGATATGAACTCGTGCACATCGCGTGCCTGCAACATCCAGTTGAAGCGACGCTCGAACCCGATGGTGCTGACCGGCTTACCGCTCATCTGCTTGCCGCCACATGCCGAACCGCCGTAGTGCGCCGGATAAATCTCGCAGTAGTCGGGCAGTTCGAGCAACCGCTGAATGCTGTTGTAGATCACCTCCGGCCCTGTAAGCGGCAGGTTCACCAGGTCGGTGCGCGCCACATCGTTGATGAACAGCGAGTCGCCGGTCAACACCATCCAGGGTTCATTGGCACGTGGTGTATCGATAATCGCATACGCCATATGCTCTGGTGTATGCCCCGGCGTATGGATCGCCCGGATAATAATGTTGCCGATCCGGATCTCATCGCCGTCGCGCACGCGCGTGTGCGGGTAGTGGACTGAAGCGCCGGTGATGTCATTCTCAATGTCGTCGCGGCTCGGCGCATAGATCGGCGCGCCGGTCAACGCTGCAAGTGCTCTGCCAGTCGAAAAATAATCGGCGTGGAAGTGCGTCTCGATAATTGCGGTAATGCGGAGTCCCCGGTCAGCAGCTGCTACCAGATACTCTTCAGGCGGCAACCCCGGATCGACGATAGCACACTCCCCGCTCTGGATGCACCCAATCAGGTACGACGCCGCCGAGATCGACTCATTAAGGAACTGACGAAAGATCATGGCATACTCCTTGATGAAGTTTCACATGCGCCCACGTAGCATGCCGTTCCAATACATAGCCGGTAGACCATAGGCCTTTAGCGCATACATGCTATAGCGCTCCTTCGACTGATCAAACGGGAACGACTCCTTCGGCGTCAACCGGTAGTCGAACTCGGCGAGGATCAGGCTGCCATAGCCGGTCACCAGTGGGCAGGAAGTGTATCCGTCGTAGATGGCTTCAAGTGGTCGCCCATCCATTGCCGCGAGCAGATTTTCCACCAGCACCGGCGCCTGTTTGCGAATGGCAGCGCCGGTCTTGGATGTTGGCAGGTTGCTGCAATCGCCGAGCGCGAAAACGTTGGGATAACGCACGTGCTGTAACGAGAATTGATCAACGTCGACCCAACCGGTCGAAGCGGCGAGCTTGCTCTGCTTGATAACATCTGGGCTGCTCATCGGCGGTGTGACATGGATCATGTCGTAGTGCACTGTGACTCGTTCGCCATTCGCCAGTTTCTGGAAAACCGCCTCTTTTCGGCGATGATCGATCTCAACCAGCTCGTGCTGGAAGTATGTTTCGATCCCTTTGCGACGGCACGCAGCAGAGAGGGCGTCGGCGTATTTTTTGACTGAGAAGATGCCGCCAGTACCGGAAAAGAACTTGATCACGCTCTTGTTGCGCACCCCGGCGCGGCGGAAGTAATCATCAGCGAGGTATGCAATCTTCTGGGGCGCGCCGCCACACTTGATAGGGGTCGATGGTTGGGTAAAGACCGCAACGCCTCCTCTGAATGAGCGAATATTGTCCCAGGTGCGATTCACCGTCTCGTAGGAATAGTTACTGCACACGCCATTGCACTCCGCCAGCGCCTCGCGCAAGCCCTTCACTCTGTCCCAATCGATCTGAATGCCGAGCGCCACCACCAGGTAATTGTAGGACATGGTATCGCCATTCTTGAGAGCGACCAAGTTCTGATCTGGATCAAACGCAGTAACGTACTCCTGAATCCACGTTACGCCAGCCGGGATATAGTCTGCTTCCTGACGCATCGACTCTTCCTTCGGGAAAACTCCACCGCCGACAAGCGTCCAGAGCGGCTGGTAGAAATGGTACTCACTTGGCTCGATAAGGGCAATCCGAGATGGGTCAATAGCATTGACCAGTTGAGCAGCGACAGTCAATCCTGCTGTGCCGCCGCCAGCAATCACGATGGGGTAATGGGATGACATTGATGACCTCCTCAGGCGCTGGTTTTGCAACGGCTTCCAAACGACTTCGCAAAGGCAAGGAGAAATCCCGCCCAGCGCACGAATCAACCCAAAGAGCGAAGTGGGTCGAGCAGTGCAGGCGCTCTCCTCCAATGACTGGGCAGCGTTGCTGATAACTGCAACTGCTGCATCTTCAAGGACATTGGAGTTAATCAGCGCCTTTACCGCGTGCAATCCTCTTCGCCCCAAATGCTCGATATCGATGCCCGCTTCCCGTAGACGCATCGCCGGTTCATCGCCAGTGTCCACCATTGTGGCAACCATACCCGGCACTTGCTGGACTAGCGCACCTAGTGTAGGCAGCATCTTCACCAGCGTATGGAGCGTCTCCATCGATTGCGGCGCAGTCAGTTCGGCAAGAAGTCGGAGCGTCTCTTTCACTCGCTCGTCGACATTGATACCGGATTGCGTCAAATCGTGCATCCATCCATCGACAGAGTCGGTCATCATTCCCACCATGGGCAACGTCTGCTGGATAAGCGCTTCGTAGTGGTCGAGACGCTGTTCCATCCGCTCGAGTTTTGCGAGAATGAGCGCCAGCATTTCGATTTTGCCATTGCCGTTCGTTACCGGAGAGGCGCTGTTGCCGGATGGCGCCATTGTGATTGCGGTTGTTAGATCGTCATCGCTTACTTGCTCCTTCGCGTGATTGACGGACCGTTATTGCTTCGGTCGAAACGTAGTGCGCCAGGAACGCTATCGTCGCTCTCAACCGTCGTCCCTGGCGTTTCCTGGCACATACTGATCGAGCGACTCCCGCCATACTGCAACCAGATGGTCGGCATAGGCAGCAACAGTATCAGGTTGCTACCACTTGACAGTCGTGGATTGCTTTGGCATGCCGTTTGTCCATAGGGTGTGGCTGGCGGGATTTTGGTGAAGAGTAGCACCAAAAAAATATACTGGAAATGCCCGTTCTCTGGTATACTCTTTTCGCTATCGCTGCTATTATCTGCAGTTATGCTATGTTAACCCTGCACAAACTCGAACTGTTCGTCTATGTGGCGCAGGCAGGCAGCATCAGCAAGGCAGCGGATCATTTCCTGATGTCTCAGCCGAATGTGAGCCAGCACATCCAGGACCTGGAGTCAGAGTTCGGCAAGCAGTTACTGATCCGCAAGCATCGCGGGGTTGAGTTGACGCCTGCCGGAGAAACGCTCCTCCAATATGCGCAAGAGATCTTCAGGTTAGTGGCAGAGGCGAAACTAGCGATTACCGATGTGTCACATCTGAGCAGCGGCAGTCTGGCACTGGCAGCGACGCCTGGCGTTGGCATTTATGTGCTGCCAGAGTGTGTGGAACGGTTCCGCATCCGTTATCCTCAGTTTACAGTTTCGATCAAGACGGGTACGACTGCTGAGGTGATCAATCTTCTGACCGAAAGCCAGTGCGAGGCGGGTTTTATCGAAGGCGAACTGGATGGCATTCGTCTGCCATCGTGCTTCGGAGTGCTGGTGCTAGATACTGTACAGCAGTACATTGTCGTTGGTCAGGCGCACCCGTGGTGGACGTTTTCATCGCTGAGCATTCAGGCACTCCATGATCAGCCGGTGATCCTGCGGCAGATCGGCAGCCAGAGTCGGGCATGGCTCGACAAACTGCTGAAGGAGCACCGTATTCGCCTGCGGTACGTAGGTGAGTTTGACAATCCGGAGACGATCAAACGTGCGCTCCTTGCGGGAAGCGCATTTGCCATCCTGCCTGCCTATGTGGTGCGTCACGAAGTAGACCTGGGGGTACTGCGTCTGTTGCCGCTGACCGATTGCGAGTTGCAGCGTCAGTTGAAACTAATCTGGAACAAAGAGTGGCCACTCTCACCAATCACCTATGCCTTTTTGCAGCACCTGACCGATCAGTATCCCGGAATTCACACTATATTCACCATCTCCAGGCGTCATTTGAGGACAAGTAGAACACCTGAGCGATAGCAGGAAGCTGGCATCGGGGTGCCCTGATCGCACAGGGATATTGGAAAGCCTCTGCGTGTTATCTGCCGTTTCGGGCATCAGGACGCTAAAATTCCCCCTTCTCCCCGTGTGAGAGAGGGGACAGGGGGGATGCTTACAGGGGTAGATTTTTTGGAAGCCCCTGCGTTCCTTCTCTCGTTTTGGGCTTCAGGACGTCCAGACTCCCCCTTCTCCCACAAGGGGAGAAGGGGGCAGGGGGGATGAGGGCAAAAGCGCATGGGAATGCAGAAAACCACATCATCACGCAGGCTGGAGTGGCGTCCATCGCCTCCTCCTGGTTGAGCAGCCTGCCGGTTGCGCCGGATGCAGGCTGGAAGCCCGCGTACCCTGGCAATCCAGGCAGGATGCCGCAGGATAGCGGTGCGAAATCCATCCAGATTGGGCGCAGGAGCGCGCTATGTGCGTTTCCGCCGCAGCAGAATAATGCCGAGCAATCCGAGTAATCCCCCCCATTTCAGCAGAACCGCCAGCGCGTCGAGCAAGGCGAGGATGCCCATCAGCGCAAAAAAGCCGCCAACCCCTATGAAGATACCCGATGGCAACCAGAGGTCCCACGAATCGATCAACGCCGACTGTGGCGTTTGCGGGTCGTAGAGCACCCTGACCATATCGCCGACACGGTACGACGATGGGTTGCTGCCCGTGCTGCCCTCGAAACGGACACTCTCCCCGCCAGCCGTGCGAAACTCTACGACCGGATAGAAGTAGGTCTTGCGCTCACCACCCGATGTTGTAGTGCGAGAGACGATGTCGACCACCCTGCCCTCTGCCGGAAGCATCGCGGCGATCTCGTTCTGAGTCAAGGTCCGCACATACAATCCAAGGAACAGGGCGCCAAATCCGAGAACGAGCATTATTGGCCCAACAAAGAGACCGCCGATGCGATTGGTGGAGCGTACTCTCACGTTCATTGTCTTCCTCCATGTGGTGATGCAGTGGCGGTTGGCGCTCGCATAAAAAAGCCCGCGAAAGGAGCCGATAGGGGAAGAGGCACAGCAGCGCCTCTTCCCTCGGAGAGTGCATTTACCTGACAACCAGCGGCAGGTTCACCCGGTAACTGACCTCACCCAGCATCGTCAACCCCCAGCGCCCAGGCTCGTGCGCTACGCTGCCACGTGGCCACGCCGCACCCGGATCATGGGCGACCAGCATACGCACCAGTTTGTTCCATCCACCCAGGCGGGCGACCTCGATCTGCATCTCAACGCTCCAGCTTGTCGCCGTCGCGCTGACGGTGCCAATCATGCCCTGGGTGACAGGATCGAACACCGTGGACGTAGCGCCGTTGCCACGTCCACTGAGGGCGCGACCATCCCGTTGCACCACGAAGATGACGTCATCCGGTTGCTGGAACGTATCGGCGCTGTTGTTGACATCGAATTTCAGGACGACCGCTTCTGTGGTGCTTGTGCTGCGCGGCAGACCACTGAAGCAGGCATACACAACATCCCCCGCCCGCACGAAACGCACCTGCGCCGCAGTCGCTTCAGCAGTCCCTTCGTTGTAGCGCAGTGAGATGGGATGCGGATCGGCGTTGTAGGCGGCGTCATCGCAGTAGCCATCGACAACTGGCGCTGCACCATTGGTGATGCGCTTGGGTGAAACCGTAATCTGCACCGTCCCCTCACCGGTGTTGCCATCACTGTCGGTCGCTTGGAGTCGCGCCGTGTACGTACCGGGAGGCAAGTTGAGCAGCGTCAATTGATCGCCATCGCCAGTGACACTGATCGGACCGCTCACCTGCCACTGCAACCGCGCGCCGCTCAGAAAACCATCTTCGGGGTCGTAGGCGCGGCTGCGCAGGGTGATGGGATCACCAGGGGCGAAGACCGATCCATCACTCAGCAGGATGGAGACTTCAGGGATTCGCCGGGCCACTGTGAAGGGGGCGGAGGTGGCGATGGCAGTGTTCAACCCGTCGGTGGTAATGACCTGAATGCGCCCCGTACCACCTGGCAGACTACTGATGTCCACCGTGAGCGTATTAGCAGTCAGCCCCTGACCGATTACCGTCCATGTGGCGCCATTGTCGGCGCTATAGCGCACCATATGATGGAGCAGGCCGCCATCGGGGTCGCTGGCGTTCCAGCCTACGGTGAGGGTGCGATCAACAGAGCTTCCGGCTGTCGGTGCAGTGATCGTCACTATGGGCGGATTCGGGCTAACGTTCAGCCTGCCAATGACGCTGCCGCCGGTCACCCGCACTACCTCGATACGGGTGGGACGGGCAGGTAGATCGAGGCGCTGGAAGAAACCGGTGAGGTCTGGTTCCGGCATGCCCGGACCCAGATCGCCTTCGGCGCTGGCAATGCGCAACGGCAGATCGACAAGCAGGGTGGTTCCGTTGAAGGCGCGGATGCGATAATCGGGGCTTTCCACCGTGCTGGCATTGATCTGAGCTGTGACCTGGCTGAGCAACGGCTCAGGAAGCTCGAACGACTCGCGCATCTCGGCGACCGTGCCCGAAATAAAGCCGGTAACAATGAATGAGAGGGTGGACTGCGGCGTTGACGCCTCTACCTCCGTGGCAGCAACCGCCGAACTGCGATTGTTAATCTGGTTGAATAGACCCAGCCAGGTGTAATTCGATGTCCAGCGCGGACGAGGGATCAGATGCGCGTATGACATCACATCGCCGGTGGTGTCGGGAAGAAGGAGACTGAGTGTTCGGAAGCCATCAAAACCGAGATACTCGTTCGGTCCAGGGGTGTCGAGCTGACACGGCGGATGTGGATAGCCACTATCTACATTGTCAGGTACTCCTGGAGGACAGTTGACGTGTCTACGACCATACGCATGACCGAGCTCATGCGCCAGCGTCACACCGCCGCCCGGCACATTCTGCGCGAATCCGCCTGCGGGCTCCCAAAAGGTGAAGAACAGCACCGTATCGTCAAGATTCATGCCGTTTACTTCACGCTCCGGAAAATCCTGCGCCATCACCGTGCGGATTGTTCTGCCGCCATCAGGACACAGGTTATCGTCGAAGAGAGTTGAAACCTTCAGCAGGAAGAGCATCAACCCGCTATCGGCATTGGTGCGCGAAAGGCCAAAAGGATCGCTCTCGAAGAGATACCAGCGCGGCTTACGCAGCGGGTTGCCGCCACGCATAAAGACGCGCAGTTCATGAGTAGGTAACAACTGCTCAGCGCGCCTGAAGAATGAGCGGATAAACCTTTGTCTTCCCTCATCGAGGGACCAGGCCGAAATGGTTACACCACGCTCAGTGCTGACCGGCTTGATGTCGAGACAGATAGGCGCCTTGCGCACAAACGTAGTATTGCGTGTCACCTCGTTGTTGGCATAGTTTGTCTCGGCCTGTACACGACGCGGATTAACGACGGCACGCAGCTGCACCGTTCCATCCGTCCATGAAGCTGGCAGGCGGAACCAGACGCCGTTATTGACATCGCGTCGGTTGATTGTCGTCCCCACGCTATGGCGATTGCCGGGGGAATGAACTGGTTCGAGCGGCGATCCAGGCAGCGGTGTTCCGCCACGGGTTCCGTACAGAAGAACATTAGGCCACAGATCGACGTTTGTTCTGGGCGGCGTACTGCTAAGTATGCGCGGAAAGACGCGCACGAAGGTCTCTTTGCCGCTTACTAGTGGAACATCATTGTTGGGATTCTGGATGGTCTGTACCACCTCCAGTCCACTCACGTCCAGATCGAGCGTCCAGGTGGAAGCGTTGACCGGCAGACGGTAGATGTTGCCGCTGTTCCAAAAGAGATAGCGCCCATTGCTGACCAGCGCCGACGCGTTCTCCAGCACATCGGTGATCTGCGCAGGCGGGCCACCGGTGAGACTGCGGCGAAAGATCGGTCCGAACGAGCCACGTATTTCCTGCCAGTACACGTGTTCAGAATCCACAGTGATCACCAGTGCTGTCGGGTTGCCGACATTCCCGCGATTCTCCAGCATCTCTACAGCGCTGGGATTGCTGCGTGGCGCACGTTTGATGATCAGGTTGCCGAGCTTCTCTGCCCAGTAGATGTGAGCATTGCTAAGGGTGTAGGACGCGACGCCAGCTATTCCCAAAGCAGTAGAGGTAAAGCCGCTACCTTCGGGTCTCGTGTGAAACAGAGTATTGAGAAACGTAGACACATAGTATGCACCACCATTGCCGTCGGCGCGTAATTGCCGGAAGTAACCCTGCCCAAAACCGGTAATTATCCGCTCTGCCATGAGCTGACGTTCACCACCTGTCTTGGGCATACGGTACAGCCTGCCGGATACTGGCGAAGCGGTGTTGCTTTCCGTCCAGAAGATATGGTTGGCGTCTACATCAATCTCGAATTCCAGGGTCTCTGTCGTGTATGCCGTACTCCCTATCACCTCCGGCGCTGTACCGGTTGTGGCGCTGCGCGGCAGGCGTCTGATCTGAAAGTCGCTGCCGATCCAGTACACATGGGTGTTGTCAACGGCAAGGTTCGAGCGGATGAATGGTCCGGTATTCCCGGCATCGTGCAACGTGCGAACAGGGCTGAACGACGCATCGCCATTGGCTGTGCGCCTGCGGATCTGGCATGGTTTGGGAAAATCTTCCCCTGGCCCTGCACACGATACTGGTTGCGCAGCCCAAAACACGTCGAAGGTGTGGTGCGTCAGACCCCGAGCAGCATCCTGGCCCCAGATTTCTGGTGTATCGGACGGGACTGCCGACGCGGGGATTGTTTCGTCATCGAACACTTCAGGCGTCGGCGGATCATCCTGTGCGTAGGCGGGAATGATCAATCCAGTCATCAGGCTGATGATGAGCAGGAACGTGAACAGTGGGGTTTTCATCGCAATCGCCTCCTGAAATAGTGTGAACGGTCTTCCGGTGCGTCACAGTGTTCGTTCGTCAGAACATGACGATGCGCTGCGCTCTATCGCTGTTGCGAAGATGCATGGTGTGCGCATCCTACTGGAGAGGCGTCTACACAACGTCTACATCAGAGAACCCGGCAGAGAGTTATTACGATGGTGTGTCGTGATCCGAACGGTCGAGGATACGGCACTACTGCACCGGAGTGGACGGCAGGTCCTGGCAGGGCTGCGTGTGTGCTGCCGACGCATGTGATACGTGGGCGAAAGACGTAGATAGTCCTTTGGGTTGCACTACCGCAACAGAAAGTGTTCACATTTCTCCTTTGAGCGCGGGCATCTTGCCCTCGCAGACGCGACGAGCGCGGGACGACCCCACACGCAGGCGCCTGGGTGCGCGGGCCGCTGGCCCGCATTGTGCGGTACGTGGTTGGAACCTATCGTTTGGCGCATCAGCACAGGTTTGGAACCTGCCCCTACCGTGCGGTGACGGGCATGACTCGGTGAGACAACAGGTGGGGGTGGTCGCAGACCACCCTCGGTACGGGAAGCTACGTGCCTTCGCACGCGCTGCGAACGGGTTAGGCACCCAACTCTCTCGCTCACCGCTCTTTTCTTCGTTCCAATCTCCTTATTACCGCAGGGTAGGGTGAAAACGTTGAAAAGCCCTGGCACTGGTCGCCTAGACCGGTGATTCAAACACGTATGCGCCATCCTTGAGGCAGTGCGAAGTTCCACGAACAGGCGGAAGAAGCGGTCTGCAAACCGCTCCTTCCAGTATGGAAGTCGGGGTGCATAACCGTGACGCCTCGACATCAATTTGTTGCCCAACCAGAAATGTCCGATATCTATCGTGGTTTGATACGATGTGCGCCCGGAAGCCCACATGAGTAGTCAACGCGACGAAGCGACCTGTCGGAGACAGGGGCATGCCCATTTATGGAGTATGCACAATCATAGGCAGATACACCATCGCCCGATGCTGCAATGCGAACGTCCCACCATAATAGGTGCCAGCATAGAGCATGGTCGAGTCCATTGCCAGGGCATGCACCCTAGAGGTTGTCAGGCCCGTGTTGACCGCGCTCCAGGTTGCGCCACCGTCCGTGCTCTTGAACACGCCACCGCCATACGTCCCGGCATAGAGCGTGTTGGGGTTCATCGGGTTAATCGCCAGGGCATAGATCCAGCCGCCTATGGGACCAATGCTGGTCCAGGTATTGAATTCCGCCAGAATGGAGGCTGGCTAGCTGAGGCTCAGCACGAGCGCCAGCAAGCCGATCAGTAGAATTTTGCTAAATAGGACATGCATCGTGAACCTCCTTTCGTTGAGTAAACATTTGTGGTGGTTACTCAGCCAACCATTGTGAGCGCACTCGCCAGGCCATCCCCAATGAATGAGCGATCACTTCGCTGCTGCGCGGCTTGCAATGGCCAGCAGGGGAGCCGTTCCAATGCCGCAGTCAGGTCTTGCGATCCAGAGCACGGCGGGCATCCTCCACATCCGAGAGCAGGCCACTCACAGAGGGCTGATTCGGAAGGTATACAACCTTTACGGGACTGCCAACCTCCAGATGATTGTAGGTTTCGCGCGAGACAAACGAGGTGCGATAGTAGCGATTACCGAAAGAGTCGTAATATTCGTACTTGATTTGATAGCGGCCGCGAACAAACTTCAACTTGCGTGTTACTGTCCCGGTCGTCTCCACTCCTTCCATAGCCAGCCAGCGCATCTCGAATCCGCGCATATAGACCGTATAACCCCCAAGCAACAACGGGACGATTGCAAAAATGTTACCTCCAAGCAAATCACGGAAAAAAAAACAGGAGGAATCCCAGCACTACCATGAATATCCCAATCGCTGTGACAGTGAGAATGGCTCTTAAGAATCCCTTTGCCTCTTCCCTTGGCTCCTGCATAAGACTTGCCTTTTCGGTGGTGGTCAGGTGATGGCCTAAATGAGTTTGCTACAGAAACTCACCGCAGAGACGCTGGGAGCGTAGCATTTTCCTTTGGTGTAATCTCTGCGTGCTCTGCGTCTCAGCGGTAGGATAACCTTTCTTCCTGACTTTCGCACCCTGGCTTGACCGACAAAAATGCACATACGTTGAGGAGCTGGACCAGTCCTGTCGTTTGTCGATCTGACGGCGTGGAAGCGAAATAGAGTCATGGAATCGTGTAAGAGAGCAGAACGATCTCGGTCACGCCCATGTCTCCAGAATCGCGCGATTTGACCCATCCCACCCCCACAGCATACCAGGAAGAACCGGTAACGGTCATGTTGAAAGCCGGGGCGCCTGCAATCGAGATGCCCAGTTGGGTCGTGCAGTCCACCCGCAGGGCTTCGAAGTCGCTGGCTGGTACACTCACCCTCTCCGTGCCGATAGCTTTGCACGACAGATTCAGCTCGTTGCGCGACTCCATGCTTTTGTCACCAATGGTTTGCTGACTACGGTAGATGATGGTTTGGGCCCATTCCGTGCCGGGCCGAGGATCGGCCGGAAAGGTAATGCCCGTGTTCGATTCAATGGTGAAGTTCGCCTGAACATTGGACGCAATGACACTGGTGCCAGAACCCGGCGTCAGGCTGATGAGATTGCCCTCCCGACATTCCCAACGGCCCTGGCGGGTAACACCAGCACTGAAGACGTCTTGGTCGTCAAAGCCATTTTCCCTGACGTTGATAATTGAGCGCACAAATGTACCACCGCTGATGCCGCTCATCTGGTATTCCCAGGACGCACCAGCCACCACCGGGTAGTAGGGGTGCTGGCAAAGGCCAGCGGTAGGAGTAGCTTGAACGATTGTCGTGGGGTTCTCTGCCACAGGCGACGGTCGGGCAGTTGGTGCGACAGATGGCGCAGTCGGGTTCTCTGTTGTGGGTGATGGTTGGGCAGTCGGTGCAGCAGTTGGCACGGCAGTGTTCTCCACAGCCGTAGGGAATGACCGTACAGTCGGTTCACCGCCCAATGAGCAGCCAGACAAAGCCAGGATCGCTCCGATCAGGAGAGAACGAGCGATGATCATCGTATTCCTCCTCCGTAGGTCTCAGAATCAACGACGGGTAAAGGCTGTTTCCTCCACGCTCATCTGCACCCATCCGTGATATACGTTTGACTTGTCGCAGCACGTACCCGGAAACAACGGTAACGTTCCTCCCTATCTGTTGTTATGAAGACATACCTAACCTACCGGAGAGGCGTCCACACAACGTCTACATCGGGGAACCCGGCGGGGCGTCATTACGATGGGGCATCGTGATCCGGGTGGTTGGGGCGCGGCAAGCGCTTACAGGAGAAGTTGAGAGCTACTCACACTAACATCGGTGGTTCGGGCCAGACGCCACTGTCCCAGGCTTGCAGGATCGCACGATTGAATGCAAACACGTTACGGTAACGTTCGCGGTATGGTGGCGGCAATTGTTGCTCGTTGCGGTACAGACATTCCACGGCTGACTGCAAAGCATTGTTAGCTTCGGTTATCAAACCCTGTGCGCGGAGAACCTGAGCTCGTGCAAACCAGACCTGCTGTGGGTTTTCTACCTGTGGCGCTTGCGCCAGGTACTCCACAGCCTCCAGGCTATACCGGTCGGCAGCCTCGATGTCGCTAAGACGCAGGCAGGCAATCGCCAGAAAGGCGCGGTCGATACTCACATCGATGTGCCCCTGCGCGGCACGTAATGCCAGTCCCTGTTCCATCAACCGACGGGCTTCTTCCAGCCGCCCCTGCTGGAGCAACGCCGCACCCAGATTTGCCAGCGCTGCTGCCTGTTGCGCAGGCAGTGGAATTGCAACCGCACGCTCATACGACTCGCGCAGCCATGGCTCAGCTTCGGCGCCACGTCCCATCCAGACTAGCGCCGCACCCCTGTTGCTGGCAGTGACACACATGCCACGTGCGTCGTTGATCGCCTGGAACAGTTCCCAGGCTTCCTCTGCCAGACGCAACCCGTGGTCAAAATTGCCAATGCGCAACGCCAGGGTGCATGCATTGATACGAGCGGCTGCCATACCCTGGCGCAGTTCGAGCGCAGCATACCCGGCATAGGCGGACTGGTACGCTTCGAATGCTGCCTCAAACTGCCCCAGCCGGGCGTGCATCCGGGCGATCAGAACCCAGGCAGCCGCTTCGCTATCGGGCGCACCCATCTGCGCAAACAGACGTTGCGCCTCCTGTCCATACGTCAGCGCACTGACGAAATCGTTGCGCACGGTAGCCATATTCCCAAGGTTCAACATCAGTTGCGGCAATGTGGGTGATGAGGGTTCGATCAGGTGCACGGCGTGCTTCAAGGCGCTTTCGGCGGCATCGAAGCGCTCCCGTCCCTGCTCGATGTCGGCGCGTGTCAGCCAGCAGCGCGCCTGCGCCTCACGATCACGCTGCTGCTGTGCCAGGGCCAGTGCACGTTCGAGCACCTCATCTGCTTCGCGCCACTGCCGGTTGTGGCCAAGGGCGCGGGCCAGCAGGCATAACGTCGTCCAGTCACTATGTAGCGTGAGTGCTGCCGCTCGGCGCAGTGCGTCGACAGCGACGTTCCATTCATTGCACGCAAGGGCAAGGCGCCCGCGTTTGCGATAGACTTCGGCACGCCAGTCGGGGTGATCGGGGGACTGTTCGACTAAGCGCTCCAGTGTCTCCAGCGTCGCACGCTGTTCATCGCGCAACCCGTGTTCGTGCAGCATTGATTCCCGTTCACTCAACAACTCGAACAGCACGTGTCGATCACGAACCAGCCCCAGACCACACTGAAGAGCCGTGAGTGCAGCATCGTGCGCGTAGAGCGACCGTGCGCGCCGCGCCGCCTGAAGCCACATCGCGGCCGCCTCATCTGGTTGATCGGCAGACTCAAGATGGTACGCAATCCGCGCGGGGTCTGCGTTGTGCTGACGCAACACCAACGCAGCCTGACAATGCAGACGCTGGCGACGCGCTGGACTCAGGCTCTCCAGCACTGCTTCCTGCACCTCCGGGTGAGCGACGACGTACCGTGATCCGTCAAACGTGAGCCAGTCGCATGCCCGAAGTTCCTCACAGGCGTGTTCCACCTCGTCAGTGGTGCGTCCGCTGACCTGTTGAATCTCGAGCGCATCACCGCTTTGTAGCACCGCTGCTGCTTCCATAACCTGGCGGGTGGTCGGGGCAAGCGATTTCAACTGAATCTGAATGGCTTCGTGCAGTGATGAAGGGAGTGCGGAAAGGTCTTTTCCGTCAGCGACCATCGCACGCACCATCTCGCGGGTTGCCAGCGGCGTCCCGCCTGTCTGCCGCCAGATCTCTTCAGCCATCTTCGTCGGCAGACCCGCATGCTGAGCCAGACGGATGACTGTTGGATAATCAAATGCAGGAAGTGTCAATAATTGCAGCATGCCGCGTGCGCGCAGGTTGGAGAGTATTGCGTCGAGGGCGCCCTCTGCTGTGCGACAGGTGATCACCAGTGCCAGATTCGTTCCGTGCAGCGAGCGCGCCAGCCAGGCAACGGCTTCAATTGAGAGTGGATCGGCCTGATCCAGGTCTTCCAGTACCACGATAACTGGCTCTCCGCCCGCCAGCGCATGGACAGCGCGTGGCAGCGCCTGCAATAACCGCCGCTGTAAGAGGTGATGGGAGGATGTTGATTCTTCTGCACGCTGGCGAATAGGTTGCAACCTGAGGAAAACGGCGCGCAACTCTGGCAGCACGCGGATGGCCTCGGTCATCCGCAAGTCGGTCGGCAAAGCACGCTTTGCGTCAGGATGGTTCAGTCGCTCGCGGAGCGCCGTATCGAGCAGGTCGATCATGACGCCGAAGGGACGTTGCTGCCCTGATCGCCGTGCGCCGGATAGCCACACCAGAAGATTGGTCGTTGTTTGCCGAATCTGATCCAGCGCCTGTCGAACCATGCGCGTTTTCCCGCTGCCGGCCTGTCCCTGCACAACGACAACCGGCGACGATCCGGTGAGAGCTGTGCACAGGGCTGCGACCAGATCTGCTGTCAATGTCGTCGTGAGTGTCGGTGGCGAGGTGTGTTCCGCGTGGCCAGTGGAACTGCGGATGGCGGATAGAAGCGACTGATCCCGGAATGCCAGCGACCGCGCAGCATCGAGCTGGTTATTCAGAATAGCCCGATAGAGCGCCGCAGTATCTGCGTCCGGCTCAAGCGCCAGTTCACGTTCCAGCAATGCAGTACAGACGGTAAACTGCCGAATGGCGTCACTGCGACGACCGGTTTTTGCGTAGAGCCACATCGCCTTGCGGTGCAGCGTTTCAGAGAGCGGATCGAGAACGAGCGCATGTTCAACCGCAGCAATAGCGCGGTCAATGTCGCCCGTGCTGGCGTACCCATCGACCAGCCGCTGCCAGATATCGAGGATCATGCGCTCGAAGCGTTCGCGCTGCTGGAGGAGCCAGTGTTCGAACTCCGGCGACTCGCCGGATTCCAGCCCGCTCAACAGCGGTCCAGCGTAGAGTCGCGTCGCCTGCTCGGCGGCGTGTAAGCCGTCCGGATCAGGCAACGTACGCGCCTGAGCGGATAAGCGCACGAACTCACGGGCATCGACCCGGCACATACTGGTATTAAAACGAATAACGCTGCTGCCGATCCCGGCTTCACCAGTCAACAACCGGTCGGCCAGCGGACCGACCAACTGGCGTAGTTGTGAAAGTGACCGACGCAACCGTTGACGCCCAACGGTCTGCGGCGAGTCAGGCCACAACAGGTACGTTAGTTCATCGCGAGTAACGGCACGTTCGCTGAGTGCCAGCACTGCCATAATTGCCAGCGGTTGTCGCCGGCGGAACGGTACGTCGCGCTGGTCGAGCAAAAGGCGCGGCGCGCCGAAAACCCGGAGTTCGAGCGATGGATGTGGATGATGCGAACCGATCATGACGATGCGCTTGCGATTCGGGCGGATTGAACCGGATACTCTGCGTGTGATGGTATTATACCTGTTCAGACATCGCTTTTGCCGTCTTGCGCTATGCATCAGCCGCAAAGCGACATTGATGTCAAGCGTTGCGTTTGCTGAAGATAACGTAATGCTGAATTGTTTTCTCGAGCATTATGTGATGCACACAATCGTTGCGCCTCAGATACACAGGAGCCCCCCATGATTGACATTTTTACCGATGGCGCCTGCCGTGGCAATCCTGGTCCCGGCGGTTGGGCAGCAGTCATCGTTCAGAACAGCGAGGTGATCGAAATCGGCGGCGCCGAGGAGCGGACGACAAATAACCGAATGGAACTGCGCGCCGCAGTCGAGGCGTTGCGGCGGGTTCCGCCCGATGCGCCGGTGCGCCTGACAACCGATAGCGAGTACCTGCTGCACGGCGCGACCCACTGGCTTCCGTTGTGGAAAAAGCGCAACTGGCTCACGATTGAACAAATGCCGGTCGAACATCGCGATCTCTGGGAAGAACTGGATGCGCTTGCCGATCAACGTGTCACATGGCGGTACGTGCGCGGACATAGCGGCGATCCATGGAACGAACGCGCAAACACGCTGGCTCAGGCGTATGCTGATGGACGTGCGACGGGTCAGTCCCAGGGGAAGGGGCACAGACACATGTCGTACCTGAGCCTGGTGCAAGGCATACTAGTACGCCATGCGACCTGGGAGGAGTGCCGCGCGCGGGTACACGGCGTCTCCGGCGCGCGCTGGAAGAAGTGCACCTCACCGGAAGAAGAGCGCGAGACCGTCATCCGCTGGGGGATACCGGTCGAGACGCTTGAGGAGTTGGATGCTAGGGAGTAGGGGTCAGGGGTTGAGGGTTCCGACGCCGTGATTTCGATAGACGTGATCGCTAATAGTGGCTGTGCCTCAGTTATCCCCCTGACTGTAATGGAGATTGAGAATTACAGCAGTTTTCAGATACGCTGCCCCGTGTCTGGGTCTGCCATGTCGCGCGAGACGCCCGCTTCCGGCGAAGCGTAGACCGAAATTCATTTCGGTTGTCGCGTGTAGCGCGTGACACCAGAAATGCTAAACCCTGTCCATTGGGTTCATCCTTTGTGAGA
>Ga0272447_1000700_pt1 | contig 23750 bp, 15 predicted proteins | sample YNPCB0133_FD_194589 | JGI IMG/M metagenome (GOLD analysis project Ga0272447, IMG submission 194589) | Hot spring microbial mat communities from Yellowstone National Park, WY, United States - YNP-CB-013-3 | ecosystem: Environmental > Aquatic > Thermal springs > Hot (42-90C) > Sediment | place... | reverse complement strand
CAATCTGCCTGGCAGTGCTGCAATCGCAGCGCACCGATGATCTGCAGGAAGCCGAACACATCCTCGATGCTGTAACCCTGAGCGATGAAGACCCGCCGTTGCTGGACGATATCCGGCTTCTGGCGCGGTGCGCCGTCGCTCACCGGGCAGGCGATAACGAACGTGAAGCGGTTTTGATGCGACAGTTTCTGGAGCGTCAACCGATGCTCCTCGAACCGTCGCGTGCGTTCGATGTGTGCCTGCTGCAATATCAGGAGCGGTTGAAGCCGCTCTATCGGGAGGGGAGAGTGCACACCAGCGCTTCTGGATAGCCCGGCGCGCTACGGATTATGGTCTGAACCGTGCCAGGTACTGTCTGATCTCATCAGCGCGGATAAAGAAGCCCTGGAGGCGCTCGGTTGTTGGCGGATGTATGAAGAGCATATCACCACGCCCCAGCAGGTTCTCTGCACCAGCGCGATCCAGGATCGTCATCGAGTCGTGGTGTGATGGTAGACGGAAGGCAATACGCGCTGGCAGGTTAGCCTTAAGGTTGCTGGTAACGGTATCGGCGCTGGGACGCTGCGTGGCAATCACCAGATGAATACCGACATTGCGCGCCCGTTGTGCGAGACGTACTAACTGCCGCTCAAACTCCTGGCGCTCCGGTTTGTCCAGCACCTGCGTCAGATCAGCGTATTCGTCGATAATCACTACGAGCGGCGCCAGCGGTGTTTCAGGGTTTTGAACGTTGTAGTCGTGAATGTCGCGGCAGCGCGCTGCGCGCAACTGCTGCGAGCGTACTTCCAGCGTCTCGGCTGTCAGTTGCTTTAGCCAGTTGATCGCAGTCTCTGCTTCGATGACCACCCGTCTACCAAACAGATGCGGCAGTTCTTCAAAGTAAACAAAATCGGTTTGTTTTGGGTCAATCAGCAGTAAGGTAAGGGACTCCGGTCCGTGCCGGTGAATTAGACTGAGCAACAGGCTGTACAGGAAAATAGTTTTGCCGGAACCGGTGCTTCCAGCGACAAGCAAGTGCGGCAGATCGGCCAGATCAGCCATAATGATCTGGCCAGCAGTCGTCTTGCCCACTAAGAACGGCAGCCGCCCCACCGATGCTGGGGGCAATGTGTCCAGAGCGGGGATTAGAGGCAGAGTCTCCGGTTGTGGATGCGGCAGGTCAATGCCCACAAAGGTAGTACCGCGCACGTTGTCAATCAGGGGGTGAGACGTAAGAGCCAGTTCGCGCTGCAGGTCGGCAGCAATGGACTGCAAGCGACTCAGTTTCTCACCCGGCCGCAACTGCACTTTGAAGCGCACCACGCTGGAACCAACATCGGCGTCATCTGGATTGATAGGATAGACCTGGATGCCATAGTCGCGCAGGGCGCGGGCCAGGTTGCTGGCCTGCTGTGCGCGCCATTCGGCCAGCGGCGCGGGCGACGGGACAGATTCGGCTTCGACAGGCTGAACCGGCGGTAACGGCTGCTCCGGCGCCACCGGCGCGACGGGTGGCGGCGATACCGGTTGTTCCGGCGCGGGCGGCTGGGGCGGCGCGTCATATGTGGCAGCCCAGGTCTCAGCAGGAGCAGGCAGTTCCCATGCTTCCACTAGCCCGCGCAACAGGCGACGCAGTCCTGCACGTCCAAAATGGTGGTAGCGAATAGGCGCCTGGGGGTCTTCCGGCGCAACGATAGCCGCATCTCCCTCGTCGCTTAGACCGGAGATGCCCAGTGAACTGTCATGGCAGAAGATCCAGGTATGACCACCCATCTCCAGGGTAAAGTCACCCTGCGGCAGGCTGCGGTGGAAGGCTTCCCACAACCGCCTCTGGTCGCGCTCCAGCGCCAGGTTGCCCACTACGGCACGATAGAGTTGGTCGTACCAATACGGTGCGTCTAGGTGCTTCGCGCCTGGCGCCCAGGCCTGCGCCAGACGGTTGATGCCCTGTGCGACCTGCGTTTGCGCATCGGCGGCCTCGAAGGCAAAGTTGGATTCGCCCACGCATTTGGTCTCCAATAGCTCTACGTGCAGCGACAACTCGCTATTGGCTTCCGGCGGGATCGCAACAAAGAGCAGATCAGGAATGCGGCCATCAAACCAGTGAGCAAAGTCGTCCAGGTAAATCCAGGCGATCAGCGCACCAGGATGCTGCTTCAGATAGCGGTGCTCGGTCGCGTGTTTGGCGATGACCATCCCGATCAACTCGTTGAGATAGGCGCCGGGGCCAGCGGCGCGCAGCACAATGTCGCCGGAGACCTGCTTGGCTTCTGCCACCAGACGCTGAGCGATCTTACGGCGAAACTCGTGCGGCGTGCCAGGCAGCAACGCCTCCAGGTTAGCCGTCAGGCGACTGACCACAATGTCCTGCGCGCGGTAGGACGACGAAACGGTGAGGTTGTGGCGACGCTTGGCGCCCAGGCCCAGCGAGTAGCGGATGACCTCTATCGTCTTAGGGAAGGTGGCTTCCAGCAGGAAGCGGTCTACGGTAGTGTCGTAGCAAACCACCCAGTTGAAGCGACGGTGCAGTTCAGTCAGCGGTTGCTCCCAATCCAACAGGGAAACGCGCTGAAAAAAGCACGGCGTCTGGTCGGCGGGCAGTGGCTTGCGTTCCTTTGCGGCCCACTGGATACGATAAAAGTGTTGCAACAGTGTGGGTTGAGGCGGTGGCGTGAGCAGGAGCGTGCGGTTAACTTCGCCGTGCTCGAAAGGAGCCTGCTGGGCACGATAAAGTGGCCATTCATCTTTATCGGATATCGGCGTTGCAAGGTGCATCTCCGCTTCCACAGCCTGGCCTTTTTCGGCCAGGACATCGGGCAGGATGACCAGGTCGGTATCGCGCATCTGGCGGAAGAGATCCTCATACTCACATTCCAGCACTCGTAACGCCACCGGCGGAAAGTAGCCGCCATCGGATCGCGCGACAAATGCTTCGTGCGCTCTGAGCCATTCGGTGACGCGCCGATAGAGGGGCGCGCCGCGATCCGTGCCATGGACGACGACAGTCAGACGTAGTCCCCACTGCCGACGGCGGGCCAGTTTGTCCAGCCGCTCCACCAGCAGGCCGGGCAGCGCCCCGTTGCGACACTGCACCAGGTAGATTTCCAGACCGTCGCGGGCAAAGGGATAGGTCTCAATGTAATCCTGCACCACTCGGGTCAGTTCAACCGACGCGACCTCCGCCGCCTGTTCGCTCTCATCTTCCGAAACCAGGTCGGGGTCCAGGCCGTAGGCTAATCCAGCCAGCCCCTCCTGGTGGAAAAGTTCGTAGCCGTGCATCTCGTGGACGGGCAAAAAGTAGGTTGGGCGACGGTCCTTGCCCGGCAGGGCGACCAGTGCCGGATAGCCCGCCGAACTGTAGGTAAAGGTCAACTCCTGCCGGAAGCGGCGCACGTCCACAACAGGCGCCGGTTCGGTGTCCGAAAGGAGCGCATTCAAGAAACCAGCGAAGCGCCGGGCGCGGGCGCGATGCCAGTACAGTTTGAGCGGATGCAGGAGCGGCATCACGGCCCACTCGTCAAAGGTCTCTGGGCCGACCATCCACGCCTGGACCAGCCAGCGGAAGCCGTGCAGGACCTCCTGTCCTTGCTGAAGACGCTCGGCAGTGGCGGCCAGCAAGGCGTTATACGCGGTAAGGAGAACGTCCAGGTCGGCAGCCAGCAGGCCGCGCTCGTTGGTCATCTGGACAAAAGCAGCCCAGGCCTCTTCCAGGCGCGTCAGAGCGGCGTCTATGGCGGTGAGGGTCGTTGGACGCGCCACACGCTGGAGCGCCTCGCGTAGCCTGTCCCCCAAGTCCGTTGCTTCCCGATACCACGCGCCCATGCTGGAGAGGGGCCGACTGAGGTCCAGGTCACTCACCTCGTTGGGCGCGGGGCAGGTGTTGTAAATGGGGATGCGCAGACGGGGTGTGACCATCTGGAAAAGCGGGCCGCCTCCCTGCTCCCCGGCAAGACGTTGCGCCTCAGCCTGCAGATGGGCCAGGGTCGCCGCTGCCGGACTATCGGAGCGATAGTGCCAGATGAGGTCGGCACTGGCCAGCGTCTGCCCTTTGCTATCTGTCAGGGTTACCCGGAAAGGCAGGTTGACCTTGATGACCTTTTCCTGTTCGCCTTCCGCCTCTTCTTCCACCTGCTCCGGCACGGCCTGTTGCGCCTGTCTCCACAGGTCGTCCAACTCCCAGCGGATACCCGGCATCGCCGTTTCAATCCCGCCGTAGAGGGTGTGGAAGGCCAGCAGCGCCTCGGCCTCTCTGGCCCCTGCCTGGCGTCCCATCCATCGCACGGTCAGCGTTGCGCCTGATGACAGTTCATCGCGGGCGGCGGTCAGGAATTCCACCCCCAGGTAGGTCACGCCGGCGATCAAGTCGGTGGTCTGGTGCTTTTTGACGCTCCGCAGGCGCCGCAGTTGATTCTGGACCGCGCGGGGCAGGCTATCGCCGTAGTCGGCCAGGAAGCGGTCAACGGCCTCCTCTTCTGGCTCCTTCCCGGCGGCCAGGTCCTGAAGCATATCTTGTGCGGCTTCGGGGAGCGTATCGGGCGCAATGCGCTGGGCATCCAGGGCCTCCTGCAGCGCCGTGGCGAGCGCCTGCATCTGCTCTGGCCTGCTCTTGCGGCGGCTCTTGTGCAGCACCGGCGCCACCTCACGCCAGTCCAGACGCAGGATGGCCAGCAACTCATTGCGGTCGGTGACGACCTCGGTGAGGAAGCGGCGCAGCAAGGCGCTCTTTGCCTCCGCCGTCAGGCCTCCGTAAGCGGAATCGTCGTCAAACTCGGCCTCGGCCAGCCGGGTCAGGTACTCGTCACGCTGCCGGTCGTCCAGCACTTCGCTGCCCAGCCGCGCGGCGCGTTGCACGTTGCGCAGAAGCGCGTCGCCTTTGGCGGTGTTGAGCACGTCGGCCAGTTCCCGGCAGCGGAAGAGGCCCAGTGCGGGCAGGGAGTCGGCGATAGCCATCTTTATCGTCGCGCCGGGATGGGTGTGCAGATACCCGTCCAGATCGCGCAGGAATTCGGCCAGGTCGCGCAGTTGCGGGGCCGGGCGCAGGCGGGCCAGGAACGCGCGCAGCATCTCCACCTGCTCCGGCGAGGGCTGATAGGCAACAAAGGCGGCGCGGATGAGATGTTCCAGCCCCTCGCTGGCCAGCAGACTTTCGGTGACGGGATAGACGTCCTTGAGGCTCTGGGCGTCAGAGGTGGGCTGGTTGAAGATGAGCACCAGCGCGTGTCCAGGCGGGACGTGGTTGCGGTACCAGGTGGCGGATTTGTCCGCCTCCAGCGCGCAGGCTTCGTAGCCGGGGAGCGGCGCGGTGGTGCGCACCCAGAGGGGTTGCCCGGCCAGCCGGTTGCCCTCAGCCTGCAGGCGCGCCAGAAGCGCGGCGTAGACGGCGTCGTCAAACCCGTCCAGGCGGAAAAAGCGGCGAGCCGAGCCGCCGGATTGGGCGGTGAGGAAGGCGTGAAGAGCGGTGGAAATCAACGTTTCAGTGCTCGTCGCTAACATTTCTATCTCCGGTCACAATGATGCTTCCCGATACACTGCCACCGATAGCCACACTTCTGTCGCCTGCAGCCACAATACTGCGACTTATGAGATGTGGGGCCAGTCGCGCTAAAGCTTTGGCACGTGCCGTCTCATCAGTAATATTTCGTGCAGTGGCAAGGGCCTCGTCCAAAAGTTCTTCTGATAGGTGGGGAGCCAGGGTAGCCAAGGCCTGAGCACGGGCGAATTCCCACTCAATTTCTCTGGCGGCGGTCAGGGCCTCGGTCAACACGTGGGTCTGTTGTTCTCTCGGCAAATAAGGGGCCAGAGCGGCCAGAGCCTCGGCGCGTGACCGCACATCTTTGAGCTCCTCGGCAGCAGCCAATGCCTGGTTCAGCAGTTCCGGCGGCAGATGAGGGGCCAGAGCGGCCAGAACCTCGGCGCGAGGGTGGTCATCCTGGATTCCCTTGATGGCGGCTAAGGTCTGAATCAGAACTTCTTTTTGCAGCTCCGGCGACAGGTGGGGAGCCAAGGCAGCCAGTGTTATGATGCGGTCGCTTTCACTTTCTATCTCTTGGACAGCAGCTAAAGCCTCCGTTCCCCGCCCTGAAACAGCAAGGATAAACGCCAGATTCGCAAGTGCTCTCATCAAATCCGACGAGAATGCCCGATTGGCACTTGCTAATTCCTGATACAACGCTACTGCCTCCCGTGTAGCGGCTAACGCCTCTTCATACCGGCCTAACCTAAAAAGGATGTAGCCCCGGTTGTTGAGGCTCATTGCCAGGTCGGGGAGAAAGGCCTGGGAGTTGGCTTGGGCCAGTTGGCGACGGATAACCATTGCCTCTTCCATCGTCGCCAGAGCTTCCGCTAGCCGCCCCAGGCCAGAGAGCATATTACCCAAATTATTGAGGCTCGCTGCCAAGTCGGGGAGGAAGGCCTGGGGGTTTTGCCCGGCCAGCCTGCGGTAGAGGTCGGCCGCCTCCTGAGTGGCCTGAAGCGCCCCCTCCCACCAGCCCAATTCGGAAAACCGATTGCCCAGGTTGTTGAGGCTTGCCGCCAGGTCGGGGAGAAAGGCCTGAGGGGTCTGCCCGGCCAGCCTGCGGTAGAGGTCGGCTGCCTCCTGAGTAACTTGAAGCGCCTCCTCCCGCCGGCCCAGGGCGGAGAGCTGGTTGCCCAGGTTGTTGAGGCTCGTGGCAAGGTATGGGAGGAAGGCTTGGGGGTTTTGCTGGGCCAGGGTGCGGTAGTGCCCTACCGCCTCCGCCGTCGCTGCCAGCGCCTCCTCCCGCCGGCCCAACGCAGACAGGTCCCTGCCCAGGTTGTTGAGGCTTGCCGCCAGGTCGGGCAGGAAGGCCGCAGGGTTGGCCTCCGCCAGCCGCTGCCGAATCGCCACCGCCTCCTGCGTCGCCGCCAGCGCCTCCTCCCGCCGGCCCACCTCAGAAAGCATCGCACCCAGGTTGTTGAGGCTCGCCGCCAGGTCGGGCAGGAAGGCCGCGGGGTTGGCCTCCGCCAGCCGCCGATAGTGACCCACCGCCTCCGCCGTCGCCGCCAGCGCCTCCTCTCGCCGGCCCAGGTCAGATAGGGTTGCACCTAAGTTGTTGAGTGTAGCTGCAATCCCCTGCCGATCGTCCAATTCTGAAAATAGCAACCGACTTTCCTCGAAGCGGCGAAGTGCCTGTTGATAGTCACCAGAGGCCTGGAACAAGCGACCCAACTCCTGAAAGGCAGTAGCCAGTCCTTGACGGTCGCCAAGTTCTTTGAAAAGGCTAGCGCTTTCCTCATAAAGGAAGCGGGCTTTTTGATAATCGCCAGTTTTTTGGGCAATGGTACCCATGGCATGAAGAGCCGCAGCCTGCCCGCGTCCATCGCCAATTTGCCTATTTATTTCAAGGCTTTTTTCGTATAACCGCATAGCCTCATCATAATCTCCTTGATCCGCAGCTATGCGCCCCAACTCATACAGGGTAGCGGCTATCCCCTGCTGATCCCCAACCTGTCGTTTCATCTCCAGGCTTTGTTGATAAAGCAGCCGTGCTTCGTCTGAACGCCCTCCAGCTTGTGCCAGCATGCCCAATTGGCGCAGGACATCTGCCTCAGAAGAGATCATCCCAAGTTCTTTAAACACTTCCAAAGCCTCTCTATAAAGTCGTCCCGCAACTTCGTAATCTCCCTGCTCATATGCGATAACCCCAAGCGCGTATTGAAATTGCGCCCGGCTTTTTGTATCGCCGCTTTGTTGTGCTGCCTTGATCGCGTACTCAAGATAACGTCGTTGATCTCTCCAATGCCCTCGTTCAAAAAGAAATTCGTTCAATTCCCAAACCAGGTCCATCACCAATTGCCATTCCTGCGCTTGATAAGCCCATTCGATGGCTGCACACAGATCGGCGTATGCTTTTTCCAGCCGGTTCAGAGTTTGCATCTGGTTCATCTTACTTTCCTCTCCTCTCTGCACGGACCCATTTCAGGAAGTATTGGGCGTGACGACGGCGCATCTCTTGCAGTGCGATCTCCTCGGTCACATGTCGCACATAGGCACGCACCAGGGGGTGGAGCCGATAAGACTGACCGGTACTTCGGAGAATGAGGGAACGGTTCACCAAGTTATCAAGGTGATATGCAGTTGTTCCCTCGGGTTGGGCTACCACATATGCCAATTTTGTAGGGTCAAAATCCTCCGCAAAAATGGCAGCAGCCATCAATACTCGTTTTTCTTCGTCAGATAGAGACTCATAACTGACATGTAAGGCTCGCGTAACAGAAGAGAGTGGATCCACCGCTTCAGAAGAGCCCAGTACTGGCGATTGCAAGTTATTCAATAAGGACTGCATAGTCCAGTTTCTGGACAGAGCCAAACGCCCAGCAACTTCAATAGCAAGCGGGTGATGACCAAGAATCTGGCATACCTTTAAAGCAGCATCCCTGTCTGAAGAAACGCGTCGGTATCCCGCCGATTGCTTTAGCAGAGAAATAGAGGCGTCTGGAGACAAAACATCTAAAGTAATAGTCTGGCCTAAGCGTTCCAATTTTGGGAACCTTGTACGAGTGGTGACGATCATTGAACAGTTCCGTGTGCCAGGGAGTATTTGCTCCAGGGTGTCTTCCGACAGGTTCTCCGCTGCATCCAGTACGATAAGCGCTTTTTTATCGGCCAACAGTGCCCGTACTTGGGCTGCCAGTATCTCTGATTCTGCAGAGGCCAATACCTTGCCATAACTTAATGCAATGTGATGAAGCACGTTTTCCAGCGTCATGCCTGGTTCAAGACTAATCCACAACACGCCATCAGGGAATCTATTCCGCATGTCGTGCGCGATTCGGGTAACCAGGGCGGTTTTGCCGATCCCAGCCATACCAACGACCTGGATAAGCGGAATGCCGGTTTCAAGGGCCTGCCTGATGGTTCGGAGTTCAGTCTCGCGATCCACGAAATAGGCTGCCCCTGGAGGTGTCTCAAATGGGCCGAGAGACAAGACCGGGCCCCGGAGTTCTTCAGGCGCAGGCGAGACAGCGGTTGGGCGTCTCCAAGTGCCCAGAGAGAATTCTGGATTAAAGCAATATTGTTCCTCCGTCTCGCTCTCAATGGGCTGGAATACGCCGCCTTCCACCATAATGTCACAGAATTTTTTAAAGTGCTCAGATAAAGCTCGTTGCCACATTCCGCTTATTTCCGGCCTTGTGAAGAGGACGCTGAGAGAAAACGTAGCCTCCCTTTCTGCCATCATCAGCCACTCATATGTGCGACGAGTCAATTCGTCTCTTACTTCCTGAGGAAGTGCCGAGCTTATTTTTGAATTCACCTCTTGGACATACGGCAACAGGCGGGAAAACAGTGCTTCTTTCTGGCAGGTATCAAAGAAAGCCTGCCCGTCTCTCCACTGCACAAACTGGAGGAGTTGACGGAAAAACTCTCGCGGAGTTCCCCCGCAATGCAACCTTACATGGTCCAGCAGGGCTTGGGAATCTTCATCTCCCCCATCAGGAGGAATCGGGAAGAGACTTTCTATGAGCTGATTCAATTCGCTGTCGGTGTAAAGAGGCACATAAATCACATCACTAAAAAGGCCATAAGGCATATCTCCCTCAGGTTGCGTGCGCGCAAGCCACTGATGGGCAAACTCATATCCGCCAATGAAGATAAACGTAGCCTTACTGGATAGCAACAGCGGTTTTAGCGCGTTGAGCATTTTCTGCGCTTCTTGCGGTTCAACCTTATCCAATTCATCGTACACGAAGACCAATCGCAAACGCTTTATACCTTTATGGGAAACTGATTGAGTCAAATAATCGCGCCGCCGCACCTTACCCCACAATCTCCAAAACCATTGAGGGCTACGCACAATAGATTGACTTTCTTCCCACTGAAGTTCAAGTGGTTTATCAACCAGCCTTCCGATCAATCGCATGAGTTCGTCTTCGGCGATTTCGTCGTCATACTCTAGGTACTCAAGAGAGTTCACTGTCTCTTTCGCTGTTTCTTCAGACCTGGATGACGACCTGGCGGCAGAATATCCGCCTGCCAATTTGGCCCCCACTTTAGCGGGTAGAGGGTCGGGAAGCAGGGAGTACTCCCCTGATACCTCTCCGCCGACGTTCCACTCCCTAGTGGTGGTCTCAGCGATTACTGTTTTTAGTGCATCCGTGGTGGCTTCGGAAACCCTGGCCGAGGTTTTGAGATAAGCATTTGTCAGGTCCCGTTGCAGGCCGGGTGTCAACACAGAGTACAAGGTTTTTCTTTGTGCTCCTTCTTCTATATAAGTCTCGGCTATCGTTCTGTACAATTGGCGGATAGTGCGCCGTAGGAGTTTCCCGACATCATAATTGCGTGCCAGATTTAGAAACACCGGTATCAAAATACAAGGTGGCTCTTGCTCTGCCAGTTGCTTGTAAGCCCTGGCTAACGCATAGTTCACAAAAGAAGTCTTGCCCACACCGCGATAGCCTGTGACCAGATAACCGCCCTGGATGTAGCAGATGCCAGTGATCAGTTTTTCCAACTGTGGCAACTTGCGTGGTGTCATGACACGCTCAACGGCTTCACCACGCTCATAGCGCAGGCATTCTTCAAAAGTCAGAGGATCCAGGCACCAGCGTTTTAGCGTTATTGGCATACTTACCCTCCCACCACCGCCGTTGCATCCGAATACTCCGTCGCCAACCCGGCGTGCTTCATCTTGTCCAGCAGCGCGGCACGGTTGCGCTCAAAGTATTCGCCGTTGACGCGCTGGCGCTCCAGCAGCCCCGCTTCCCGTGCTTCGCGGATTCCCACGACCAGGCCGTAGCGCCGGTAGAGCCGCTGCAGAAATTCATCATAGGTCATCCCGTTGCCCGGTGGGATGTTGGCCAGGGTCAGCGCCTTCAGCAGGTTGTCCCCCAGCACAAAGCGCGCGCCTGGCCCTTTGCGGGGGGCTGCCAGTCCTACCGCTTTGGCCAGTTTGCGGTGTACGCCTTTGAAGTTCTTGTCAAAGTCCTGCTGCAGGACCTCTATCAGCGCCTCAGCGTAACCCTCGGCCAGGGCATCGCGGTCGGGATTTGCGCCCAGCCGCCGGATCAGCGCATCCACGCGGCGGGCAAAGGCATTCTGGTTGGCTTTGGAGAGCCGGGACAGGTCAAAGTGGGCGCGGGCTTCGGAGTCCAGCGTCCTGCGTGGATCGGCATTGGCCGGCAGAGCCTGGACCCATGCGGCGACCTGCGCCCGGATGTACGTTTCGGCCTGGCGGACGATGTTGGCTTCCTGCTCCCGAAAGGCGGCCATAGAAATCGCACGCACAACGCCGCCATCGGCGCCCTCCAGCGCGTCCACCGGCAGGCAGAGACGGCATGCCTCCAGACAACTGCCGTCACTGTGGCATGCGGACAGAGCCGCCGGGTGCGCATGGTGGTAAATGTACACCGTAAGGTGAAAGCCGATCAGGTGTGCCAGCAGGTCCAGCGTCTCCAGCGGGTCCAGGTTGGCCTGCAGGAAGGTCGCCACATCTTCGGCGATGAGGGCGTAGAGCGGGCAATTGGGGGCGGGGATCCAGCCCAGGCGGCCGTTGGAATGGCCATTTCCCTGCTGTCCAACCTGCTGCTGCCAGGCCACGTCAATGATGGCGGCGAGTTCGCCCAGGGCTGCGTTGGGTTCGGTCAGCAGCGTGCGCAGACGCTCGGCGATGGCCTGACGCCGCGTGGGGTCGTTCTGCGTGCCGGCAGAGAGGATCAGGTAATAGATTTCGCCACCGCGGGCAAAAAAGTTGCGGGCGTCAAAGACGATCCCCTCGTCCAACTGATGCGGAGGCAGGCCGTCGGCGGAACGCCGCCCCACAAATTTGGTCGCACCCTTGCGCAGGCCCTCCCAGAACAACAGGTTGTGGTGAGCTGGAAAGAGCGACTTGGCGAACCAGGAACGGCTCTCCTCAACTGCTGAGAGGGAAAGTAACAGAGTACGAGCTAGCGTCAGTGGGTCTTCCTCTGTCCGCGTATCTCCATCGCAGAGTTGACGGAGTACTGCCTCTAGTTGTTCGCGTGCAGCGTCATCAAAGGGATGGCGGGTCTTTTCCCAATCGTCATAAAAGACAAAGCGGCGCAGACCCAGACGGGTGAAGCGGGTATAGTCCAGGTGGTCTGAAGCCTCGCCGGTATTGATGCCCTGCCCCAGCGCGTAGTCAAATCCGGCCAGGACGTTGAGGAACTCCAGCAGGTACTCCATCCAGTGCTGTCCCAACCGCAGGCGATGGCCCCAAATCCATGCCGCGACAGGATAGCCCTCGCGTTGTCCTTCCAGGTAGCCGTACCTTTTCATCTCACCTCCGCACCACGCTCAGATACGAATGCGTCCGTTTTCAATCCAGAGGGTGCGCAGTATGTAGCGGTTACGATTCGCAGCAAAAAAGTCAACCCGTCCGGGGGGAAACTCCTGAGCGAAGCGAGTGAGCAAATCATCCTTGAGTTGGCGGATGCTCAGTTCGCACTCCTCAGCCAGGATGTCTGGTGTGCTGCCCCGCGCCCGCCGCATCAGGTACTCAAAGCGCAGCAAGTCCACCGTCCAGGTCAGCGGTTCCGCCCTGACTCCTGGCGGCGGATAGATGACCAGGCGCAGCGTCGTCAGGTCGCGGTCAAAGGCCTCGGTCTGCGCGGGGGCGGGCTGGAGCGCGATGCCGTCGGCGGGGATTTTGAGCCGGACCAACGGCACCGGCTGTTCCACGGCGTGGGCGTACTGCGAGGTGACGTAGAGGGTGTCGGTGTCGGTCAGGTAGAGTCCGGAGAAGGCACGGTTGAGCCCTAGAATAATCTCACGGCGATAGTGCGCCAGCAGCGCCGGGTCGCCCTCCACCAGACGAAAGTACTCCAGCAGATGCTGGAAGGGGAAGAGCCGGTCAGCGGCAGTCGTCTCTTGCCACTCAAAGAAGAGTTTGCGACGACAGTGCGGCAACCACTGCATCAGGGGGTGTTCTTCCTCCGGGCGGGGCGCAGCCGCGCCGCCGTAAAGATAAGCCCCCCGTTCCTGCCCGAAGCGCCGTCCGCCCAGGTCTAGCGCAGGCGCAAAGAGCCGATCATGTTCGGCCTGCGCCGCAGGGTCGGCAGGCCAGCCGCTGATGATGAAATCGTCCACCTCAAAGACCGATGTCTGCCCGACGTTGAGCCGGCGCAGGTGGCGGATGACCGCAGCCTTGCGGCGGAAGTGCTCATTAGCGGCCTCGCCCCAGACGTTTTCGTAGTAGACGCGGCGCTGCGGCTCCCAGTGAAGCGGCAGCTGGCCCTGGATCCGGTCGCAATCCAGCCCGCCGGTGACCGTGTAGGCCAGGTGGATGAGCATATCGCGGATGGTGACGTGGACACCCAGATGTTCCAGGACCTGGTAGAGCCGTTGCACGCGCCGGGCGATGGAAGGCTCAGCCAGGCGCCTGGCATTGAAGTAGATCGGGCAGGCCTCCCTGGCCGGGCAGGCGGCGCACGCTTCCCAGCGCGCCGGGTCGGTGAGCCAGGCCAGCGCCGGGGGGACGTAGGTGGAGGTGGTGACCTGGTTGAGGTTGAGGACGATCAGGCGGTCGTTGCTGAGGTCCGGTCCTTCCCGTAACTGGCGATCTATCTCCCGATACAGGTTTTCCAGCCGTTCCTGGTGCAGAACAGCGCGCAAACGCCCCTCGTTGGCGGCAATGAGGAAGACTGTACGCGAATTTTCCGCCTGCCATCCAGTATCCAGGTCGCTAAGGATTCGTGCTCCTGCCTCCTCTGTCATCTCAGAGAAGTCTTTCACCACGCGCAGGGTAATCCCGTTCCCTTCAATCGGCCAATCCAGATGGTCGGCCCAATCCACAGCTACCTGACCAGTAAAGGCGGCGACGATCTGACGGCAAAGGTATGTTTTGCCATCGCCAGCATTGCCTGTGAGGATGATTGATGGTGGACGCGGGCGCGCGAAGCAGTCGCGGACGAATGCCTCCGTGCGCGTCTCCAGGCGCAGAGGCGCACCGCCCGGCGGCGGGGTCTGGCCGATGAACTCATCAAAGGCCGCCTCGTGGTCGGGCGAAGCAGTGGTATAGCGATTGAGATAAGTAACAAAGGGGTTGGTTTCAGACATACTTTGGTAAGTGAATGCTGGCTATTTCTTTTTTCAAGAGACCTGCCAATTCTTCTTTTAACTTTTCTAATTCGTGATCGGATAGTTTTCCGCCGACTGCGTAATACAATAGCCTTTCAGCTGCCTTCTGGTTTTCTGGAGCGGTTATCATTCGTTTATTTACAGGATCCCAAAGTAGATTTACCCAGGGATCTTCTGATAGCGTCATGGGTGTTTTTGAGACCTTATGGACCGCCTCTTCGACGGAAAGACTTCCAGCGCGGAGGCTTCGAACACACCTGATTACGACCAAAAGTCCGATAGGTCTGAAAAGTAAATGGCCACCTTCTTCATTTCTGTATTTTTTGGCGATATTCTTATCGGTGCTTTCTTCCATTTCTTTGAGGGGCGGAAAGTGTTTTGTAAAAGCACTCCATAATTCCTCGTTGTAATGCACTTCGATTTCCTCGTCTGATGGTCTGAATCTTTTGAATTTTCTCCAATCTTTGCCTTTTTCGAGAAAGATATCTAATGCATCGTAGAGTGTTATTATTGTGGTGAAGCTTTGGCGATCTGTTGGAGGGATACTTTTTGGTTGCTTGATGGAAACTTTATCTTGAAAGAGAGGGTGATCTTCTACTAATCTTCGAGTGATTATTGCAACAATATCATCTTCATCGAGGGCTATAATGTCTTTTTTGTTTACAGGCTTAGCATAGCGATTTAGAGTTGCGAATAATCTACGAGTTCGTTCGAAACCCTTTGGGTCTTTTTCTCTACTTTCCTGAACAACCCCAGCAACAAAGATAACACACACCTCTTCATCCCCCAGATCGGGTCTCTCTGCTATGGCTTCTCTAATACCAGCAATACGATGCTGTCCATCGATTGCAAAAAGTCTTTCTGATCCGTCAAGTTTCAAAATTCCCAGGGCCCCCTCGATATACTCAGGGAATGGCTCAGATTGATCGTCTGGATCAATAGACAACTCATACCACTCTGGATTGCCACCATACGATCCTACGACAAGAGCATTAAAGAAACGCTCTTCTTGTTTTAAGAGGTATTCTTTGATTTCCTTTGTTCTCTCTCCCCTTAACTGTCTTTGTAATAACTCTCTTAATGCTTCACTGCTATGAATTTCTTTTGCAATACTGATCCTTTTAGCAATATCTCTCATCTTCAGAAAACAGATATAATATACCCAATTCCCCATATGAGCCCTTAATCCAGGTAAAAGAATTGGTGAGAGTTTATCTCGTAGCTTCACTTGAATGCTCCTATCACCTTATGAATTCTGGCTGGGATTTGATCGTTGCATGGAGGTACATACGCTGCTATTAGTTCTTCCTCAGTATTTTGAAGATTTTCTATCTCAATGGTGATATAACAAAACCACAGATAACCAGAATATTTATTGAGTAATCTGATAATTTTAGGTCTTCCACTGCTGAGTTTTTCTTTCTTAAGATAGTCTTTAAATCTTCGACGTAAAGATTTCGTCCTTCCTACATACATCAGGTAGGAACAGGCAGGATGTCCTGCTATCCCTGGCTGGATCAACAATGTATATATCCCTGCTTGATCAGGTATGTTATTAGTGGTGGATTCTTCGAGTTTATGAGATTTCCATTCATACCTTAACTTGAATTTCCCCCATCCTTCTGGCCAGAGGATGAAATCATAACTATGAGACTTTATTTCATCTTGTTTTTCTATGATGTCGTTAACACTCATATGATTTTCATGTCAGTTCTTACCTATCGAAGAGAGAGATAAGTTAACCCAGTATCTGCCAATCGAAATGTTAAGTACGAATGTTATCGCATCGACTGGTCAAGCTTCGGGCTATTCTGAATAAATGAACGTGTGATCAAAACACCGCACGGTGATCCCGCATGGAAAAGAACAGGTCAATCAACAGAATGTTCTCGCCTGAGTCGCGATCAGGCGTGCGTTTCCTGTACTAATCATCGTCCATTTCCTGGAAAAAAAGATGCGGCGCTGTTACCCGTCGAGATGCAATGGTTTGGTGTGTCCGACATGCGCCGGATCGCTTTCCCGAACATGAAATCACTCCTATGCTTCAACCCACCCTTCCGCACCCTCATACTTATACTTATTATAGACCTATACCCTGTCGGGGAACAAGAGGAACCCAAATATGAACGGAGTCGATCCGTGATCGATTCAATCACAAATGATTACAAGTGGCAAATGTCGCATCCTCGCTCGTCGTCCTCGGCATCGAGCGCTGCGCCGATGAGTTCGATGAGCGGGCGCCCTGGTCGTCGCCGTCGCTCTTCTTCGAGCCGAATGCGATGTTCGCGCTTGATCTGTGCAATCCGCCCTGGCTGTTCGAGTCTGGCAAGGCTCTCCCGCTGTCGCCAGTAGAAGCCTTCGCCGCCGTTTTCGCTTTCGTACCTCTTTGCCTTTTCAAATAACTCTGGATGCCGTTCCTTCAATCCCACCCATTCGCCGCTGCGCTGAAAGAAGCAGAAATAGCAGCCGCTGCGCTGGCGCCATTCGTAGTATGCTGGCAAGCCGAGACCGCTCTCTTCCAGAATGCGCTCAATGTCGGACAGGACAAGACCGTACTCTTTGAACGGATACACCGGGATGATGTTGGGTTTGGTCGAAATGTAGCCGTTCCGTTGCTCGTCAGCGCGAATGCCGATGTAACTCCACACGTGATCGTTGCCGACATGTGCTTCGAATGGTTCGATCTTGAGTTTGCGGGTACACCAGCGCACCTGCGGCGAGGGAAGCACTCCATTATAGACTCGCAGCCAGTGCTCAAATCCGCGTTCAGGGTTCAGGCGGGTGATTTTGCGTCCGAGGAAGGCTTCCAGTCGGTCCAGGTAGTCGTAGGTTTCAGGCAATTCTTCGTGCGTATCGCAGAAGACGTACTCAAGCTGCGGGATTTTGTCGCGCAGAAAAATCGCCAGCGCAGTGCTGTCCTTGCCGCCGCTCAGCGATACGATGTGGCGTCCGGGGCGCGATGCGTAGTCCGGTTCGGTCTGTTTTGTCACAGGCATGTTCCTTGCTACCGATGTGTCGCGTGCCATCTTGCATATTCTCCTATGATGCCGTGTCGTCGGTCAACGTGTCTGATTGCAACCACTCCTGAAGCGTCTCTGCCAGCACCGCACCGCGTTGCTCTTCGCTCAGCATCGTGTATTCTCTCAAGAGCGCGCGCAACTCGGCGCGCAGGCGTTCCATGTCGGGATGATGGGTTGTCAGACGAATGACACGGCGGTATTCGTGATGTCCATTGGCGATCCCAATGCGCACGACGGGCGATGCCGGCGCGGCGGCGCCCTGCACGAGCGCAACCTCTTCCGCTATCTGGAAGCGACGCCCGATCTCCGTGATTTGGGAGCGGAATTCTCTGACATCGTCGTCATTCCATGCATCAAGCGGTTTGCGACCGATGAGCGCAGCAACGCTTTCAATCCAGGCGTTTCCCGGTCCGGCGTACTCTAATCGCACGCCAAGCGCGCGCACGGTCGGGTCGCCGACGAGATGCGCAATGGCTGTGTACCGGTGCAGGAGTTCTTCACGCAGTGCACTGCCGGTTGTCGCGCTGCCAAATGCCCGTCGAATCTGCTCGCCGACCTCTTTGACAAGACGCGGATAAGCGTCCTGGAGTTCCTGGAGTGCATTTTGCAGTGTTGTGAAAAAGACCTCGATGGTATGCTCCTCTACGGCGCCGTCAGCCGGAAATGGCGCCAGACCGCATGCCTGAGGCAGGAGATCGAAGAGCAGTTCATCAGGCGCGCGCGCGTCGAGGAATGCCTGACGCACAGCAATCGCGCGATCACTGAGACGGCGGGTTGTCCGTGCATAGGCGGGCAGACGGGTGATCTGGCGAAAAAGCGGCTTCACCACGTCGAGCAATGCCGGCTGCCCGGCTTTTTCCGGTGTGCGTGGCGCGAGGAATTGCGCAAGATAGTGAAGCGTCCGTGCACGGATACCGGTGACCCGGTTGCGGCGGAAGCTGAAATATCCCGGCTGGCGAAGCATCCGCTCGAAGAGGGCAATATCCGGTTGTAGTACATAGTTGCCATGCTCATAGATTGCCAGTTCTCCAGCGTGCGCCAGATACGCAGCGATCACAAGGATCGGCAGAACACCCGGCTTGATACCGTATGGCGGCGCTTCGAGTCGGGCATACAATTCTGTCAATGGACGTGCGCTCGCTTCGGTTGAGGCAAAGAACTGCTGGATAGCATCCCATGTCGGTTGCACATGCAGAGGATCAACGTCAAACGGCGAACCAAAGCTCCAGTCCCCATTTTGCCGACAACGATGGAGACCGCTCTGGCGCAAGATGCTTTCGTAGATCGCCCGTTCAGGCGGAAAGCCGGTCAATCCCAGCAGTTCTTCATGCTCGTGAAGCACCATCGCTTCGATGAGATTACGGCGCGCCTTCGCTGTGGATGACGACAACTGCCGACGAATGATCAGTTCATTCCAGAAATGCGGGGTGAGCGCGTAAGTCGCGTCGCAGGCTTGGGAGAGCGCCTCATCGACTGTGCGTGCAGAGGTTATCGCAATTTCTTGACCACGCCAGAACCAGCGGCTATTCTTCCAGCCGAACGCATCACGTACAACAGTGTTCAACACGTGTTGCGCTTCGACGAGACGGGCGGACACTTCACGTCGGGCAACGCGGTCGTGTTCCAGTTCAGGACGGTTGTGCAGCACATGCTCAAGAGCGGCGACGTCGCGCAAGATGTCACGGATTGCACGCAGGCGAGATGGAATAATGACAATCCGCCACGATTCCATCTCCCGATCAGGATGCAGCGCCCACGCTTCCGCAAGCGCCAACCCATCATCATCGACCGGAACAACATACACAACTTCGCCGTCCGCTTCGTTGAGCGCATCGTTCAAGGAACCAGGCGATTGGTGCAGCGTTCCGGCATCGACAAAACGCACGCGAAACGAACGGACAGCGCCGGTGCGGTAACTGTGCCGCCGTGCGACAAACGGCGTCGTCGGCGCATGGCGTTGCAGCAGTTGCACAATTGTATACCGATCTTCGATCTCCCGCCGGGCTTCCTGCGTCATTCCGTCGATGTCAAGATCACTGCCTTCCCAAAGGACGAAACTGTCGCGATGCAGCCGATAGGTAATATGTTTGCGGTCCTCCAGCTCGGCAAGCGCGCGTTCGATGCTTTCATGGGCAGTCTGATCGGTGAGCGCGAACGAAATGATGCTGCGACTTGCGCGCAAGCTCCGATGCTGACCCAGCGCGTTTAATACCCCGATTGTCGTCAATACATCAGTTAACACCTGATCGCGGTCAGAGAGCAGGGTGCGCGCTTCGGCGATCTCCGCCCAGCGTTGACCTCGCGCGCGGGCAAAGAGACCGGCGCCCAGGTTGGCAGAGACATATGCATACACGTGGGGGAGTCGATAGATGGGCATCGTACCCTGGTCTCCTGCAACCGATGCCAGAAAATCGGGCACACTCCAGGGTTCGTGCGATGTCAGGAAAGCGAACAATGATCGCTCGTTCTGCGCCAACTGGCGCATCAGATGGGGGAGAGCCAACAAGACGGTTGGATGGAGCGGGTATGCCCGTGCGACAATATCGTGCCAATCACGCTGTTCGATGTCAGCAGGGCACAAACCCAGATCCCAGGAATCATCGGCGACAGTCTCTGCCCATCGATAGCGTATGTGTGCAAACGGATCGCCTGATGATGGACACAGTGCACGCCCGGCCATTCGTATGAGTTGAGATGGAGGCTCTTGGAACGGCAGCTCGATGTATCGCCCCTGGACTTTCGCCCACTCTTCGCGGCGTGTCGCACTCGCATTTCCGGCATACCGATCAAATGCCTGATGCAGAATAGTAACGATGAGATCAATCGTGGTCGGACTTCGTGCAACTGTTTCGGCGAGCGTCTGCAAGACGAAGAGATCGCCGGTATTGCGTTGGCGTGCAGCATAGTCGAGAAATTGACCAAGCTCATCGATAATAAGGACTAACCCACGAAACGGAGTGCGCTGATTCACCAGAAGACTGGTTTCTTGAAAAAGATCGGCGACGCGCTGTGGATCGATGTCCGGGTCCTGCGATGCATCACCGAGCAACCGCGGCAGTTTAAGCCGACGATCACGCAACGGTCGAATAGTGTCAAACAGACGGGCAAGCGCTTCCAGGATGGCAGAGCGCAGGGAGTCGTTGTTTCCACTTACCAGAACCGGTAGCAGGGGAGGCGCCTCGAACAATGATTGATCGGGAACGCCGCCAATACTGTGTTCGGCAATCAAGCGTTGTCGTCCTGACGAACTTCTTTGCAGAAAATACGCCAGAAAGACGCCAAACGCAGATTTCCCGGCTCCATACGGCCCAATGATCGAAAACGCACGTGCCGAGGAGTCTGGATGCAATCCGGCAACGATGCGCTCCAGCGTTTGCAAGACGAGCGGAGTGACTTGATAGTCACGCACTCCGATACCCTGGGGAGAATAGTCGCGCACCAGATGGATGGAGCGCATGTAGCGAGTTGAAAGAGAAAGGGACTGCGAAGGGTCAGGCGCCATCGTCATAACTCGTTGCTGAAGGCTTGTTCAAGCAGCACGTCTGCCACACCGGGTTCGTTGACATTGAGCCAGGCTATCTGTCGAATTCCGGCCTGGTCGGTATAGTAGGCGCGCCCGCCGGTTATCTCGTCCAATCGGTGCAAACGACGCAGCAATGCATCTTCTTCCAGGCGGAATATACGTCCCGGTGACCGGGGCGCATACGCCAGATCACTGAAAGCAATCGTCTGCCGACCCAAAACCCGGAGCATCGAGAGAATCGCATAGGCAACCAGAGCATCGGGCAGACTCTCCTGTTCACCAGAGACCAGGTAGTAGCTGCCACGCTGACCAGGTATCTCTTGAATCAATCCGAGTCGGGTCAACGGACACAATAATACATCCTCCCCTTGCTGCAGTATATAATTTTTTCCCGGCTGACGGTAGCAGTCCAGCATACATGCAATGTCACGCTTGAGTGTGACGTCGGAGGGTTCGCGCAGGTTGTGTGCGCGGATATATCCCTGGATCTGTTGCGCCAACCCGTCGATGGTAAATTCGCCGCCTTTCAGCAGATTGAACGTGTAATACCAGGTGAACGCCGCCTCGGGGCGCGCGGCAATGTTCCAGTGTAGGAGCCAGCTCGCTGCCAGCGTGGTCAGAAAGGGATCCCATCCATCGTCAGAGAGCAATTTTCTGCCCAGATCAGTGATACCGTGCCTGGATTTATCAGGAGCGCGCTCGAATATGCCGCATACTCGTCCCCAATATCGGATCGACTGCGCCATGTTCTTGCCAACCCCTAAACGTACAAAAGCGTCCTCCTGAAAGAAGAGATCAGGAGTCTCGATCAGAAGATCGAACGCTTTCTTGAGCCATGTGCTCCGCAGGGCAAAGGTCTCGTGACCGCTGAAGGTCAATGGAGTGGTTATAGCAAGTGCATCGCTCATACGAAAGAACCTCATGTCCACAAAAGCCTGCGTTTTCTGCCGTGATGTCCGTGTTGCAAGGTTGTCTCGCAAGCGATCAGGCGACGGCGCGATGGGCAGAGACAGTTTCCTTTTCTAGCGCACACCAGTCTACCATTGATGTCGTCTGGTTCGCCGCCCTTTGGTAGATTCACATGTTTCTCCGTCGCCGGGTGCGCCCCGGCTGGCATGCTCTTACGATAGCATACTTTTCGCTTTCACAAATCATCGAGCGGTCATATCCGTCGCCTCCACCGAAACAGGCGGACACGCGACCATCGACGGTTCCCGGCACGGTGCGTGGCGCGCCTGGAGGTCGCCGGATGCTATTCGCCATCACACGCCGCCGGACGCGCCCCGCGCACGTCGCGCCCCGACTGCACGCCACAGACTCGCCCGTCCCCATGACTTTAGTCCTACTCCCGGATCGCCTGTTTGTCCGGCGACGGTTAGACACAATGACCCCTTTCGTTAAGTCCGGGTTAATGCTATCCTACCGTTCGTAGCACGCGGCGCTCGCCGCCGCACCCAGGATCATTCCGCAGGCGCGCCGCGCGGCGCGCCCGTCGCACCAGAAAGGAGCCCCTGTCGTATGGAACCGCACGTCCGCGTTTCTGCCGCTTCCGTCCCGCCTGACCGCCGCGATCCGCCGGTTCCCGCCGGGGCATCGGCGTCCGATGATGTCATTCCCGTCTCCCGCCAGCGGCTGGAGAGCCTCCAGCGGCATCTAACGTGCAGCTACGAGCGCTTCCCGACCCGCCATCTCCGCCAATCGCTCCGGATCCTTCAGCACCTGCTCGTCGATGGCGACCGCACGCCCTGATGAGCACAGTCGTCTGGCAACCTGAGCTGGCAGACTCGACGACCGTGATCTGCGGATGATTCGACCGCAGCGCACCGCCGTGCGCGGGCGCGTTCGAATCGTCCGCAGGTGATTCTTGACGAGGCGCATATGCGTATACCGTTCTTCCCTGGGCGAACCCGTGCGGCGACCGCTGCGCCGCTCCGCCGGTCATACCCGCTTGCTGTGTGCTCGGCACAGGCGTCCCCATCCGGGCGACGGTGGACGACGCCGCTCCACGGCGCGCTTGGATTGCCGCTCCCGTGTCGTCCCCGTCCGGCGGCGCGCCGACCGTCGCGGTGTCCGCGCTGGACGCGCCAGGGGTGAGTGCAGCGGGTGGCGTCGCCTGGGCTGAAACCCCGCACAGCGTGTGCGTTTTCCGGCGCCTCCTCACCGCGCACGCCCCGCGTGGGGCATTCCCCATGTGGGAGCAGGGGCAAGAGGGAGGAGGGGGCAAATGCGCATGGGAATGCCCGCGCATCTCTGCCAGGAACGCTCCCCTTGCGCGGTGCGCGCGCCTCCGGCGCGCATGCGGGCGGGACGCCCGCGCACCCGGCGCAACCCTCAGATGCGCGCTTTCGCAGGGGGAGGTTTTTGGGGAGCCCCGGCGTGCCTGCGCGGTGCGCGCGCCTCCGGCGCGCATGCGGGCGGGACGCCCGCGCACCCGGTGCAACCCTCAGGTGCGCGCCCTTGCAGGGGCAGATTGGTTGGCAAGCCCCGGCGTGCCATCTTTCGTTTCAGGCAGCAGGACGACCAGACTCCCCCTGCTCCCTGTGTGGGAGAAGGGGTTGGGGGAAGCTCACAGGGGGAGGTTTTTGGGGAAGCCCCGGCGTGCCATCTTCTGTTTCAGGCAGCAGGACGACCAGACTCCCCCTGCTCCCCGTGTGGGAGCAGGGGGCAGGGGGGATGAGGGGGCGCACGCACACGGAAATGCAGCACACTGCTCACCGCTCCCAGGAGCGCTCCCTTTACGATAGGGAAGAAGGGATCAAGGAGACGACAGGAGCATATCTGGCGACCGCTGACGTCACAGACACACGCGACGTTGTTGAATTCACGGAGGCAACCGATGCGATCCCGTCGACGCTGGAGTTCGCTGAGTGCGCTGGTGCGCGCGACGCTGCGCCAGGAGGAGTGGATGACGGTGCGCGAGGCGGCGGCGCTGTACCGCGTGACCGATGAGACGATGCTGGCGTGGGTGCGCGCCGGGGCGTTCCCGATGCAGGTCGAGGAGGGGCGCACGTGGGTGGCGCGTGCGGCGCTGGAAGCGGCGCTGCATCGCATGCCGGAACGCCGCGGCGACAGCCGCGACCGGCTGCGTGCCGCCCCTGATGCGCCGGAGATGCCCGGCGACCCGGACAGCGCGCCCGAGCGCGCTGGCAGGCGCCCGTAGCCGGGTGCGCTGGAA
>Ga0272447_1000698_pt1 | contig 23762 bp, 26 predicted proteins | sample YNPCB0133_FD_194589 | JGI IMG/M metagenome (GOLD analysis project Ga0272447, IMG submission 194589) | Hot spring microbial mat communities from Yellowstone National Park, WY, United States - YNP-CB-013-3 | ecosystem: Environmental > Aquatic > Thermal springs > Hot (42-90C) > Sediment | place... | reverse complement strand
GCTGGAGGCGTATCGGTTGCGGACAGGGGTGAGTTGGTATGAGGCCAAGGCGGCCATCCTCCGGGAGGCCATCCGCCGTTACTTGGCTCATCCCCACTATGTCCTCCAGCCAACTGCGTAACTCCTACCAGGTTCAGGAGATCCTGGCCCGCAAGGTGGTGGTGACGCCGTTGAAGGATCGAGTGCGGATCGTGGTGTGCGCCCGCCCCGAGACGCCGCTGGTCGATCAGCGGATCATCCAGAAGGTGGTCTTTGAGAACGGTCGCTTTCAGGTGGCCCAGGACTGAATCGGGAGTCAGGTGTTCGGAGTTATCGGGGCGGCTTTCGCTGCGACCCTTGCGCCATCGAAGGCGGAGGTTCGGGGCTGAAGCCCTTCCTACAGAAACCGCCTTTTTGTGGGAGCAGCTTCAGCCGCGATCCTCTGCTCACACCCAGCCCTCGCCGCGCCCCGAATCCTCGAGGGAGATCAGCTCCTCGGGGAAGGGGAGGAAGAAAGCCCGCTGGCGGAGATACGGCTCATCGAAGCGGACGGTCCATGAGCGCAGCAAGGCCAGCGGCGTGCTCAGGGGCAGCCGCCGCGCCCGGTAGGCGGCCACGATCTCCAGGAAGTGAGCCTTCTCCGCCCGGCTCAGGCGATCGGAGAAATATCCGAAAGCGTGCAAGAGGGCGTTGACCACCGTGGGCCGGCGGGGCGGATGACGCAGGGCGGCGCGGAAGGCGGCCGCGTAACGGGCGCGCACGGTCTCCAGAGGCGCCCGCTCCGGGTTGGCGACGATCCGACCCAGCTCCCCAAGGCGCCTGGGGTTGTAGGCCATCAGCAGCAGCTTATAGCGGGTGTGAAAGGCCACAAGCTCCCTCATCCCACCCTCTTCCAGGATCTCGCGCAGCGCGGCGAAGGCGAAGATGGCCGTGAAGAAGTGCTCCCGAATGCTGCGGTTGGTGAGACGCCCTTCGTCCTCCACCGGCAGATCTCCGAACCGCTCCAGCACCGCCTCGGCGAACAGCCCGGCCCGCAGGCCGGGTCCCCGCATTCCATCCGCCGTGTAAACCGTGGCGTCCTTGACGGCGCATGAGGGGGAGCGGTTCTTGAGGAGAAAGCCGTCCACCGGAGGCAGGCGGTCCAGGAAGGCCCGGGCAAAGCGTTGCATGGCCTCGGTGAGATCCTTTCCGGTGTCCGGCTGCATCAGGCGCACGGTCCCCTTTTCCTGCACCAGCCGCACCGTCGGCCGGGGCGTCCCCAGGCCGATCTCCATCTCCGGACAGACGGGGATGAACTCCACATAACGCCCTAAGGCCTCCACCACGTGGTTGGGGATGAGGCTCCCATCATACCGGCAGGCGGCAAATCCCAGGCAGGCGCTGACGACCACGCGCGGGCGAGGGAAGCCCATTGCTTCCTCCTCTCAAAGCTCCAGGATATCCGGAGGCGCCTCCGCCTCCACGGCCTCCAGAATGCGCCGGGCGGCCTCCTCAGGGTCCATGGCGCCCTTCGGGGGACCGCCGAAAGGCGCCCAGATGCCAGTGGCCACCGCTGGCAGGCGGACCAGCATCAGGCGCACCCCACGCAGTTCCCGACGCGCGACTGTGAGCAAGCCCTCCAGGGCCCACTTTGAGGCCGCATAGGCCCCCAGGCCCGGAAGGGCGATCCGCTGGGGGTAAGCGCCGAGGAACACTCCCCGCGCGCCCGCTCCCCATCGGGCGTGTTTCAAGGCGAGGAAAGCGCCCCACAGGTTGGCCGTGAACGTCCGCTCCCACGCCTCGCGATCGGTCTGCGCGAGGGGGGCGGGGAAGACGGCCCCGGCGGCGTAAAACAGCCGATCCACCGGGCCGATCTCCGCCAGGAAAGCCTGAACGGCGGTCTCGTCGGAGAGATCCATCGCCTCCGCCTCGGCCCCCAGGGTCTCGGCTAGCTCGAAGAGGGCGGCCTCGTTGCGCCCGGTAAGCCAGAGCCGGCCCCGACCCTGCAGGGCCTGCGCCAGCGCCCGTCCGATGCCGCCTGTGGCTCCGAAGATCACGATCTCCATGATCTCCCTCCTTATGATGACCTCTGATGGGTCCAGAACAGGAGCAGTGTATGGCCAAGGGCGACCGCCCAGAGGCTGATGTCAGCAAATCCGGCAAGGGCAGCGCCTCCGAGCAGGAGGTTCAGGGCAAGCATCCCTGCTCGCACTGCTTGCCCTTCTGAGCGGAAGAGTCGCAACGTCACAGCGAACAGACCTCCCAACAGCATGGGGACTCGCCATTCGGTAAGGCCACACCAGACGCCGAAGGTGACGGCCAGCGCCTTTCCGCCCCGGAATCGCAACCAGGGGGTGAAGGCGTGGCCCAGGGGCGCGGCCAGGGCAGGGGGGACCAGGGCCCATTCGGAGAGGCCCCCGATCCACCGGGCCAGCGCGATGGGCGCCGCGCCTTTGAGGAACTCCAGCAGCAGCGCGGGCAGAAACCACCTCCATCCTCCAGCCCGCAGCACGTTCATCGCCCCTGGGTTCCCGTCGCCGAAGGATCGGATCTCCACGCCCATCCCCCACCGTCCAATGACCCACGCCAGGGGGAGGGCGCCCATCCCCCCCGCGATCAGGGTCCACAGTCCGATCCGAAGCCCAAGCTCCATCTCTTCAACCTCTTCTAATCCGAGGGGATGCGCAGAGGGCGGAACTCCCCTGACGGATCCGCCGCTGCATCACAGGATCGAGCGCCAGCGTCCAGCCGCTGGCTACCAAGAGGTTGGTCAGGGCGAAGAAGACCATTTCCTCCAGGGGGAGTCCAGCGAGTCCCAGGCCGACAGTGAATTCAGGCCGGATGAACCAGATGCCGGCCTGGATAGCAATCCCATCGGCCAGCCACAGCCACAGGGTGGGTCCGGCCCAGCGGCGGGCTAGCACCTCTCGCGCCGCCCACAGTCGGTCCCCGCCCACCGCCACCTGGAGGGCCAGCGGCGGCAGCCCCCATGCCATGATCCGGCTGAGGTAGGCTCCTTGCTGCAGGCCGCTGATCCATACCCCGAGGGTGCCGATCTCCAGCGCGGCCATGGCGAGGAGAAGTCCCCATCGGCCCTTGCCGCCCGCTGTTTCCGGTGGGGGCGGCTTTGGGCCTTCCACCATTGCCCACAGACACACCAGGATCGGCTGGAGCACGAAGAACAGATACTCTTCCAGCGGCACCCAGCCCAGCGTGATCCCCAGGACCCGCTGAGGGTCGTAGCCCCAAACCCCCATGGCCACCAGGTGATTGTCCCATGGTGTGGTGTAGAGGAGGGCGATGAGGCTAAGGGCCGCCATGGCCATCCATGCTCGCCGCTCTGTCGGACGCCGGCGCGCAAGGGCTCCCAGGACGAGAATCGGGACCCCTAAAAACAGAGCGAGAAATCCCAGGTAGGTCATCGCGGTCTCCGCCATTCCTCGAACTTCAACGAACCCTTCGGCCTTTCCATGGGATCCCGCGGCCGCTCCAGCGGCGGGCCAAGCCCCACAAGGCGCTTCCGGCAATGAGGGCTGCGCCCAGCGGGGCCAACCCGGCCGCGGCCGGCCATCCCCATCGCCGGGCCCATGGATAGGCTCCCAGTCCGGTCAAAGCCCAGCGGAGGAGCCCTGCCTCAAGGTGCCCTCGTCCTATCTCGCCCAGCGGGAAGGCCATCCCTGCGGTCAGCAACACTGGGACCCATGGGCGCATGGCCTGCGCTTCCATCACCCCCGAGGCCCAGCGCCCCATCCGGTGGATCCACGCTCGAAGATCTCCATCCGTTCGCACCCGCACGACATCGCGTCCGTCCACCAGGGCGATGCGATAGCCGAGGGAGCGCAGCCGTTGCCCGAAAGCCAGATCCTCCAGCATCCGGTCCCGCACCGCGGCGAACCCTCCGCTGGCGAAGTAGACGGCGCGGGGGATCAGGAGATACTGGCCGTTGAGCAGCCCGTCGAAGCGACGCAGGCCGGCGAAGAGCCCGGCGAAGGCCACGGCGAGGACGGCTGCCTCCCAGATGCGTTCGGTCTCCAGATCCGGGAAGAGGGTCAGAGCGTCCACCTGATGTTGGAGCGCCCAGGCCATAGCCCTCGCGGCGCTGTCGGGGGCATGCCAGGTGTCGGCGTCGGTGAAGAGCAACCATTCCCCGGATGTCGCCTCCGCGCCTCGGTGGGCGGCGAAGGGCTTGCCCAGCCAGCCCGGCGGGCGCGGGCCTGCACGGAGCACGGTCACCTCAAAGGCCGCGGCTACTTCTGCTGTCTCATCCTCCGACTCATCGTCCACCACGAGGATCTCCAGGGGGCCCGGATAACGCAGGCCGCGCAGGGAGGGCAGCAGCCGACGCAGGTTCTTGGCCTCGTTGCGCGCCGGCACGATGATCGAGAGGGCAGGCAGATGTCCCGGTGGAGGCGGAAGGGTCAGCCGCGGCAGACGGCCCGCTCGGGCGAAGGCCCACCCAGAAAGGAGGGCGGCTGCGAGCTCGGGGATAGGCAGAGCACCAAGGGACATTCACCACCTCCGTCGGACGCGCACGAGGAGTCCGGGCGCGGGCTCCAGCGTGGCCCCCATCCGCGGCCGCGGGGAGGAGAACGCCGGCTCGAAGGCCGCTCGTTGGAGCATCCGCGCCACCACCAGCCCCCACTCCAGCCGCGCCAGCGAGGCGCCGATGCAGGTATGCGGCCCCGCCCCGAAAGGCAGAAACTGCGGCCCCATCCCTTCCCCTCGGAACCGCTCGGGGCGGAAGGCGTGAGGTTCCGCCCACAGGCCCGGGTGGCGATGGAGCGTGTAAAGGGAGACCATCACTCGAACGCCGGCGGGGATCGTCCATCCCTCCAGCGTGCAGGAGGCCGTCGCCCGCCGGTTGAGGACGGGGATCGGCGGATATAGGCGCAGGGCTTCCCAGCCGATCCCCTCCAGCTCCTCCAGGCCGCGCAGGGCCTCCGGGCTTGGCGTTCCCCAGCCCAGCCGCGCGTCCACGGCTGCTCGGGCTCGCTCCTGAACCTCCGGGTGGGCGGCCAGGAGGATCATTGTCCACGCCAGCCAGGCGGCCACCGTGTCGTGACCGGCGATCAGCATGGTAAGCATTTGATCTCGCACCCGCTCTTCATCGCCCCCGAAGGCTTCGATCCACGCATCCAGGAGAGTTCCTTCTTTCGGGTGTGCCCGGCGCTTGCGAATGTGATCCCGGATCGTCTGTTCCAGCTCCTGAAGGGACCCTTCCAGGCCGGGTCGGAAAAGGGCAGGATGGAGGAGCCAGAGCCCCGGGGAGATATACGCCTGGGCGGCCCGTAGCAGAGGGAGCAACCGCGGCGCCTCCGTCGGCCCGGGGATTCCGAACAGGGCTTCAAGGAGGACCTCCAGGGCCAGCGTCCGCATGGCCTCGACGATCTCCACCTGCGCCCCGTCGGCCCAGGCTTCGATCTGTCGGTCCGCGGCGCGGACCATGGTGGGGGCGAAGCGCTTCAGCGCCGCCGGCCGGAAGAAGGGCGCGGCGATCCGACGTAGAGCGGCGTGCTCCGCCCCATCCATCACCAATATCCCGGTTCGGAACAGGCGCACCACCGGGTCCGGCTCCACCCGGGAGCGCAAGGAGGGGACTGCTTCCACCAGGGCCGCGCGGATGGAGGCGGGGCCGGCGGCCACCACGGCCCGGAAGCCCGGCACCTCCAGCCGGAATACGTCCCCGGCCCCCGCGCGCAGCGGCTCCAGGGCATCCAGCCATGTGCCGCCGCGCAGTCGCACGGCGAGGGCGCGCAGCCGGCTTTCCACTGAGGGGATGGGCGGCGCACGGCCATCGGTCTTCTTTTTCATCGTCGTCGCGCCTCCCGGAAGATCACCCGCGCCTGAGCCGCTGCCCTTTCCGGCACCCAGGGCGCTGGATAATCAACTCCAATGCGACAGCCTGCGGCCCGCTGGATCTCGGGAGGCATCTCCCAGGGGGCGTGCACATATTCGTCCGGGACGTCCGCCAGCTCCGGCACCCAGCGCCGGATGTAGGCGCCGTGCGGGTCGCTGCGTCGGGATTGGGCCGCGGGCTGGAAGATGCGCACGTAAGGCGCGGTGTCCACCCCGACCCCTGCGGCCCACTGCCAGTTTCCCCCGTTGATGGCCGGGTCGCCGTCGAGAAGGTGTGCCATGAACCACCGTTCTCCCCATCGCCAGTCGATGAGCAGATGCTTGGCGAGGAACGCAGCAGCGACCATCCGCACCCGATTGGGCATCCATCCGGTCGCCCGCAGCTGACGCATCCCGGCGTCCACAAGGGGATAGCCGGTGCGTCCCTCCGCCCAGGCAGCAAAACCCTCCGGATCCGCCCGCCATGGGAGGCGTTCGCCGAAGGGAAACAGGCTCCGCCGGCGCAGCGCCGGCTCATGGGCGAACAGCACGTAAAAGAAATCTCGCCAGATCAGCTCCCTCAGCCATACCTGAGCGCTCCGCTGGCCCTCCGCATTGGGGGCGTTCGCCATGGCCGCAATGGCGGCCGCTGCGGCGGTGCGCGGAGAGAGCATCCCAAACCGGAAGTAAGGGGAGAGCCGGGCCGTCCCCTCGCGGTCTAATCGATCCCGCTCCCGGGCATAGCGGTAGATCGGCGCCTCGGGCCCTTCCGTGAAGGCGCGCAGCCGCCGCAGCGCCTCTGCCTCTCCCGGAGGGAACTCCTCCTCTTGCGCGATCATCCTCGCTTCCCATCCCTCGACGTGGAGGAGAGAGAACAATCCGATAGGTGTGGCCAAGGGCCGCTCCGGCGGAGGCAGGGGCGCGGGAACGGGGAATGCTTCCCAGACGCGACGGAAGGCCCCGAACACCCGATAGGCGCCCCCGTCGGCGCGGACCAAGGACTCAGGAGGATGGATGGTCGGATGGCCCACCAGGCGCAGGGGAAGCGAACGGGCCACCAACGCATCCCGACGCCGGGCGTAAGGGGTGAGATCCCGCTCCGCGAAGATCGCCGAGGCGCCGGTTTCGGCCATCAGGGCCTCTAAGACCTCCGCGGGCGATCCCTCCCGAACCACCAGGCAGCCCCCGCGGGCATGCAGGGCCGCATCCAGCGCCCGCAATCCGCCGATCAGGAATCGCCGCCGGATGGCCGCTCCCGGGGCTCGGGCCAGGGTGGGATCGAGGATGAAGACGGGGACCACCGCGGCAGCGGCCCTCAGGGCAGCGTGCAGGGCCGGGGCATCGTGGAGACGCAGATCTCGCCGGATCCACCAGAGGGCCACCTCAGCCATCACAATTCCTCCACCGGTGTCGGCACAGGCACCTGTTTCGGAAAGGCCAGGTGGAGCATGTAGAGAACTTCGTAGGCCGCTGTGGGCTCAAAAGTATAGAATCCCTCGTAAAATCGGCCCTGGCCGTCCAACGCCGGGATCTCCCGGGCGAGCAGGCACATCGAGAGCCCGGGCCCATATGCGATGACGAACCAGTAGGAAACGAAGCCCGTTCCCTCGGTGTCAACGAGCATTACGTTTGGGCCGACGCGCGCTTCCTCATGGTTCGGGATGTCGAAGGCTCCATATATCCAAAGCCGCTCCACCCGAGGAGCCAGCGCCCGATAGCGCTCCCGCTGGGGCAGGAAGCGCGAGAGGGTCTGAAACGAGACGTGGAAGCGGACCGGCTGGGGATGCTGCATGGCCTGCTCTTCGATGATGTGGCTGATCTGGGTCATCGCCTCGACCGATAACGTATAGCGAAAGGCGATCTGTCGCCAGGCCTCCGGCTGAACCCGGGCGAGCAGGGCTTCCCCTTGTGGGGGATAGCTGGCCATGATCGCACGGTAGAAATCCTCTAGGATGCGCAAGGCGTTCATCGGATCGAGTCTCCAGAAAGCGAGCAGGATGAAGGGAGCGGACGGCCCCAGAGAAGCCAGCGCCGGGCCCGGGCTGCTTTGCGCTGCACCTGCTGGGCCACGCGCATTGCTCCCAGGGCCACGGCGGGAATCGAGGGACCGGGGAAGATGGTGTCTCCCACGAGCCACAACCCAGGGGCCAGGCGAGGGCCGATATATCGCCACCGGGAAGTCTGAGGGAAACCGGCCACCCATCCCCGAGCACGGCGGGTAAACTGATAGAAGGTGACCGGCGTGGCGGTCCGGAGGACCCATCCCTCTGGCCACTCCGCCTCGGATGCTGGCAGATCGGGGAGGAGGCGGCGGGCTGCCCGGAGGACGCGCGCGGTCAGCTCGGCCTTCCGGGCTGCGTAAGCTTGGGGGCTGCGGGCCAGCGCCTCCCACCAGGGCGTCAGAGCCGTGTGGGTGCTGAGGGTAATGGATCGAAACCCCGGTGGAGCGCGAGTGGGGTCCCACGATGGGCTGAGAGTTAGGAAGATCATCCCTCCCTCTGCGAGCCCCTCCTCAGTCAGGATCTGGTGGTGGAGCGGCAGGTTCGGGGGGATCCGATCCTCCGGCACCCCCAGATAGACCATGAAGGCGCCCCAGCCGTCGGGCGGGGCCTCCGGGAGACTGCGCAGGATGGGCGGCGCCTCCTCACCCAGCAGGGCGGCCGCGTTGCTGGGCGGCAGGTTGAAGATCACGACGTCCGCCTCCATCCCCTCCCCGGCGTCTGTCTCCACGCGGAAGGCGCGCGGCCCGGAACGCCGAACCCGTTGGACCTCCTGGCCGAAGCGCACCCGCCCCCCGGCCCTTTGCACAGCCTCCACCAGCCGCTCAGCGATCGCCCCGATGCCGCCAGGCATGGACCCGACACCGGTGTGTGGGAGATCCAGGGCGACCGCTCCGTAGAGAGCGTTGGCCCGCGCTGCAGTGGCTTGGGCGCTGATCATCAACTGGGCATCCACGAACGAACGCAGTCGTTCCCCTTCAGGCAGCCGCGCTGCCACCGGGCGGAAGGCATCCTGAACGATGGAGCTCCACATCCCCGGATGCCGCCGCAGCCAGGCGGTTGCCCTCCAAAAGAGCGTCCATCCTTCACCAGCATCCTGAGGGGGCCAGGGAAACCCTTCTCGCGCGAGATCCCAAAGGGCTTGAGCGGTCTGCTCCTGCCACGCCCAAAAGGGCTCTCCCGCTGAGCCGAAGTGCGCGCGCCGTTCTATCCGCCACCGCTCTCGATCCGTCCAGCGTGAGATCGTCGTCCCATCGGGCAGGTGGACCTGCATGGCGAGGGCCTCCGGATGGACGCCCCACGAGATCCCCAGCCGTTCCCCTAGGATCGCCATGGGCATACCCGGGGCGAACCCGCTGGCCAGCGTCGCCCCCGCGTCGAAGCGAAAGCCTCGATAGGAGAAGGTGGCTGCGCACCCCCCTGGATCCGTGTGGGCCTCCAGCACCTCCACCTCTAGCCCGTCGTGGGAGAGGATGGCGGCCGTCGTCAGCCCGCCGATGCCCGCTCCGATCACAACGACGCGCATGGGATCTTCTCCTCATTGAGAGGCGGTCTGAAGGGCGCGCCGGGTAGCCCGGGCGCGGTAGGCGAAGAGGAGGGGAAGCCCCAACCAGATCGCCAGGGCCACCAGCGCCCGGAGGGGATGCCGCGGCAGTGCCGCCTCGATCTCATCGATGATCTCGGTCACCCCCGGGGTGATCTCCCGAAAGCGATGACGGTGAACCCACCTTCGGAACGGTCCCTTCACCTGCTCGTCCACAAAGCCTGTTGCGGAGACCTCCCGATGGATGGCCTCCCATGGGATGGCGACGGGGCCCCACTGCAGGATGAAGCGGGCCCGCGCTCCCTCGGCGACCGGCTCGCGATGAATCCAGCGGATCGACAGCGGAGGCGGCGTCAGGCGGGCCAGGGCGATGGGATCGCGGTGGAAGGCCGCCACCTGTTCGAGGGGCGCGCTCACGATGAAGGCGTGTCGGAACCGCATTCGGATCCCTCCAGAGAGGTCAAGCAGGCCTCCAAAACTTCCGCCAGCTGGATGACCGCGGGTTCCCTGCTCAGGAGGCGGCGCAGGGCTCCGGCATAGGCACGGGTGAGCTCAGCCAGGGGGGAGACCGACCCGCCGTGATGGCGCAACAAGCCGGCCGCCCATCGCCATTCCTCGGCCACCGCTTCCGGCCGCCCGAGCCGTAGAGCGGCCTCCATGATCCGCAGAGGGGTCATCGGCCCTAAATCCAGGGACTCCAGCAAAGCCTGGATCGTCCCGCATGCTTGCCAGATCTCCAGCTCCAGCTGGGGCCGGGCGGCACGGTAGGCCTGGAGGGCCCGGCGGAAGGCCTCGGGAAGTGGCGCAAGCGGCGGGATGGGGCGCCCGAGGGCCACGAGGGCCTCCGCTCGGCTTACGGCCTCTTCCCACGTGGTGCCGAGGAAAGCCCCTGGAATGGCGTCCCCCAGCCCCGGTCGCTGGAAGATCCGCCCACCGTAGCCCAGGGGGATCCCCTTTTGGGCGACGATCTCAGCGGCGTCGGCCAGGGTGGCGGCGGTAGGAAGCATCTGGGCCAGCATGATCACTAGGTGAGGGCGAATGGCGATCAGGGCCTCCTCCAAACGCAGCAGAGGAAGATCGGGGCCCAGGTAGATCACCTCCCATCCTCGACGTCGGAGGAGGAGGGTAAGGAGCAGAGTGGGCAGGGCATGAGACTCCTCCGGTGGGCAGCCGATCAGGATTCGCTGGGGACGCACGGAAGGCGGAGCCGCCGCGATCAGGGCGTTCAGCCGGCGCATCGCCAGCGCGGAGGCGAAATGCTCCTGTTGAGCGGTGGCCTTCCCACGATACCACCGCTCGCCGATCTCCCCGAGCCCTGCCTCGATGATCTCGTGGCACACCTGCTCCACCGGATACAGAGCGAAGGCCTCGCCCATGATCCGATCGGCCTCCTTCTCGTCGAAGCGCAAGCAGGCCTCGATCCAGGCCGCCCGCAGGGCGGCAAGCTGGTCCCGCGTTGAGCGGACTGGGCGAACCCGAAGGGGGTCCTGGCCCTCGGCCTCCAGGGCGCGCCAGAGGGCGACGGCCTGGCCGATCCGCATCCCCTCCGCCTCTCGGGCCATCAACCAGCGGATGATCTCGATGTCCCGACGCGAGTAAAGGCGATGTCCGCCACGGGTGCGGTGGGGACGCGGCAGCCCGTACCGGCGCTCCCACGCCCGCAGCGTGTCCGGGCGGATCCCAGTCTCGCGTATCACCGCGCGGAGGTTGTAGGTGGGGGCCCGGTCGGCCTCCTCCATCCTGACCTCCATGGCTTACGCGGTCGCTGACGCCCTCGGCACCGGATAGCGGCGTGCTGCAAACCACGCCGCCCATTCCTCGACGATGCGCTGGGCCGTTAACCGAGCCGACAGCAACACGATCGGTAACCCGGTCCCCGGATGCGTGCTGGCGCCCACGAAGTAGAGGTTGCGGTAACGCGGATGACGATTCGCCGGCCGCAGGTAGCCCACCTGAGCGAACGTGTGGCTTAAGCCGAAGGCGGCCCCGCGCTCCAGATGATAACGCGTCTGCCACGTGTGCGGGGTATACACCTGTTCGAACTTTCGCAAGGGCCCCAGCGGCCGCCCCAGGGCCCGAGCCAGACGCGCCTCCACCGCAGCTCGGGCACGCTCCACCATGGCCAGCAGATCCTCCGGCGGACGACCATCTGCAGGCAGATGTCCGGTGGGCACCAAAACCATCACGGTGTCCTCGCCAGGCGGGGCAGCGTCTGGGTCGAGGCGGGCCGGGGCGTGCACGTAGAAACTGGGTTCCTCCGGCAGCCGGAGGTCCCGGAAGACCTGTTCGAAGCTCTTGCGATAGTCTCCGGCCAGGAACACGTTGTGGGCCCACAGGTCGGGCAGCGACTCCCGAAGGCCCCAGTAGAAGGTGATCGCCGAGCATGTGTAACGAAGCCGGGCCATGGCCTCCGCCTCCGGCCCCGGAGGAAGCAAATGGCGATACACATAGGGAAGGTCGGCGTTGGCCACCACGAGGTCCGCCCGCACTCGCTCCCCGCCCTCCAGGCGAACCCCTGTCGCCCGGTCTCCATCGACTTCGATGGCCGCCACCGGGGTGTGGTAATGGAAGCGGACGCCATAGCCCTCAGCGATGGCCGTCAGCGACTCCGCGATCCGATACATCCCCCCGCGGGGGAACCAAACGCCCTGGGTGAGCTCGGAGGCGGCCAGCAGCGCGTAAGTGGCGGGGGCCTCGAAAGGGCTGAGGCCCAGATACATGTCCTGGAAGGAGAAGGCCGCGCGCAGCCGCGCGTCCCGGAAATAGCGTCCCACGTCCCAATAATGGGCCGTGAGGGCCCGCAGCTGCAGGAGGAGGGGCAGGCGAGCAGGGCTGAAGTATTCCCACCAATGACGGAAGTTGCGCCCGATGAACTCCCGCCGGGCGACTTCGTAGAAGCGATGCCCATCCGCCAGGTAACGCAGGAATGCCGTGAAGCTGCCCGGCTCCAGGGCCTCCAGCTGATCCCGCATCGTCGGCAGATCCGATGTCATCCGCAGGACGGTCCCATCTTCGAAATGCACAAGGTAGGTAGGGTCCACCCGCTGCAGCGTGAGATGATCCTCTAGCCGTTCTCCTAGCTCGGCGTAGGTCTCGGCGAAGATCTCGAGCATCAACAGCAGCGTAGGCCCGGTGTCGAAGCGGTGGCCCTCCCACACTAGACGATCGCATCGGCCTCCTGGCCCCTCGTTCTTCTCAAACACCGTCACCCGTGCCCCCTGTCGGGCCAGCCGGGCTGCGAGGGCAATCCCGCCCACCCCGGCCCCGATTACCACAACCTCCGGCCTCCCCATTTGCGTGCTCCCCTCTTGTGGATTTCCCCGAAGGCAGGTCCCCCCGCCGAGCGGGGGGACCTGCCTGGGAACCGGTGGGATCCGCTCCCCCGATGCCCCTTTCCCACCTTACCACAGTCTCCAGATTTTGTCAAGGATATTGGGGTAGAATCTTGACAAAATCTGGACAAACGGCTATCCTCTTCTTGGGCAATCTCGAGGAAGGGAGGGGTCGATGATGGGGGAGCCCTGGGCGGAGTGGGAACGTCCTCTGATATCGTGGGCGTATGAGGCGGCCCGCTCGGAGGCTCTGGAGACCTCCCCGGTGGCGGGGGATGTGCGCCGGGCGTATGCCATCTGCGATGGGATCATCCGGCGTTACAGCCGATCCTTCGCCCTGGGCTCGGCTTTGTTGCCGGCGGAGAAGCGACGGGCGGTGCGGGCCCTTTACGCCTTCTGTCGGGTAACGGATGATTTGGTCGATGCGCCGCGGACCGATCCTGCGGTGGCCCTAGCGCGGTGGCGGGCTCTCGCCCTCTCCCCCCAGCCTCCGACGGACGAGCCCGTGCTCGTGGCCTGGGCCGATGCCCAAAGGCGCTACCGCATCCCTCGCGGCTATGTGGAGCAGTTCCTGGACGGTGTGGCCCAGGATCTGGATCCGCGCCCCTATGAGACGTTCGCAGAGCTGGCGGCCTACTGTTATGGGGTGGCCTCGACGGTAGGCCTGATGAGCATGGCCATCGTCGGCTACACGGACCCATTGGCGATTCCCTATGCCGTCCGGTTGGGGGTGGCCTTACAGCTCACGAACATCCTGCGGGATGTGGGAGAGGACTGGCGAGCCGGCCGACTGTATCTGCCCCGGGAAGAGCTGCGGGCCTTTGGGATCTCTGAGGCGCAGATCGCGGAGGGGCGGGTGGATGCCCGGTGGCGAGCTTTCATGCACTTCCAGATCACTCGGGCGCGGCGCCTTTACGCCGTTGCGCTCCCCGGTCTGCGCTGGCTTTCCCTCGAGGGCCGGGTGGCCATCCGGGCTGCTGCGGAGCTGTATCAGGGGATCCTGAGGATCATTGAGCGCAACGGCTATGACGTGTTCACCCGTCGCGCTGCCTTGGGCCCGGTGGCCCGGTTGTGGATCGTCCTCCGCGCGTGGTGGGCGGAACGCAGGCCAGACGCTCAGGCCACCCCATCTGCTTCTCCATCGGCCACGGACGCATCATAGCGGGCGGCGAGGGCAGGCCACGCATAGGGCCGAAGGCCTTCCAGCCAGAAGGGGGACCGGCGGGTGGGGATCCCGGACCAGCTGAATATCGAACCCTTCCGTTCCGCCTCGATCCATTCCGCCAGTTCCCTCCCGTCTCGCCACGCGGACAATCCGGGCAACAGCTCCGCCAGCATGGACCCCTCGGGAACCCAGGGAGGGATCCCTCGGGCGGCGAAGGTCATGGTCCGGATGGGGGAGCGGGTCTCCGGGTCCGTTTCCAGGAGGGCGTGGCTTCGAGCGGCCCAGCGGTCGACCTCAGGGTCCTCCGGGTGAAGGATCCCGAGCAGGCGAGCCCGAAGGGCGCGGGGGAGCCGCTCGAGGGCGCGGGCCGCTTGGGGCGGGTCTTCGCTCAGCGCGATCAGGCGGAAGTCGATCCCTTTCGCCGTTGCTGGCTCCAGGGCCTCAGCCAGGCGGTCAAGGGCCTCGATGTCGCCCCGAAAGATCCAGAGGAACCATCCCGTGGCCTCGGGGGCCGTTCGCTGGGGAGGCGAGGGAGGGAAAGAGAAGCCGGGCGGGAGCGTGGTGGAGCGGATCGCCGCGACGGACGCAACAGCCGGGTCAAGGGCCCGCAGGGCGCCCAGGAATCGTCGACGGTGTCCCTCTGCGTTGAAGAGCAGGCGGTCCGCGACGCGGGCGGCCGCTGCCTCCAGGGCTGCGCGATCGGGGTCGGATCGATGCCGCCCAAGCTGGCTGTCGTGCCAGTAGATCCAGAGGGGGACCTCTCCCAGAAGATCGGCCGTCGCCTCCTGGAAGGCGACGACGTCCATGCCGTCTAGGATCAGGAGGAGATGGGGCCGGCCGGCGGGCTGGCGGGTGGGATCCGGGGTGGCGGACCCGGTGAGGGCGCGGCGGACGCGACGGGCGAGGGCGAGGGCCCGGGCCTGCCCGCGAGTGGGGTCCGGTGGGTGCGGATCCGGGGGAGGGCGAGCCGGCGGATTCGGTGCCGGCTATGCTGGGCCCACCCCTCCGCCCAGGCCCGCCGCTCCCCTGTCCCGCAAGGATCCAGGATCCAGAGTCTCCATCGCTCTTCCCACCAGCACGAGGGGTTCGGTTATCCGAATTCCCAGTCGTCTCTCTTCGCCAGGGGGATGCCCTCAAACGAGGGCGGGCTGTTCGGATTCCCATAGCGGCTCACCGAGAGATCGTCGCCGGCGTCCCGGTGGATGGATCATCCGTCTGTTGCAGGTGGCCCCAGCCGTCCGCGCTTCGATCCAGCCGGGATATCCGGGGAAGCGCGCGCGGCCTGGGTGTGTCCCGATTTTGTCGGGCCTGGCCGCCTGGTAGGACAACTGCGAACAGTTGTCCTACGATCTTGGGACACACCCCGTCCGATTCGTTTTTGATCTCCCTCCGCTTGCATGATATGCTAATCTCAAAGGGTCTATGGATCAACAATCGGAAGGCGCTCCCAAATGCGTGCCTCAGGGTTCGCTGATCCCGGCCTCAAGCGGGAGACGCTTCCGCTACGCTGGCCCTCGTGATCCGGCGCCCGCCTTCAGAGTTGGTCTGGAAACCTATTGCAGAGGGGATGCTCGCATGCGGAACCGGCGACTGGCCACGGTGTTCCTGATCGCCTTCATCGATCTGCTGGGCTTCAGCCTGATCTTGCCGCTGTTGCCTTACTACGCAGCCCAGTATGGTGCCAGCGAGGCGGTGATCGGCTTGCTGGTGGCTTCCTACGCCGTCATGCAGATGATCGGCGGACCCTTTCTGGGCCGTCTGTCCGACCGATATGGACGCCGTCGGGTGCTCATGGTCTGCGTGGCCGGCACGCTGGTCGGCTTTCTCCTACTCGCCCTGGCGGATCCCCTGGGCCGATGGCTGAGTTCTCTGGTTGCCCCTCAGACTCCCGGCGCCTCGGTAATTGCCGTGCTCTTCTTCAGCCGAATGTTGGCCGGGCTGACGGGCGGGAACCTGAGTGTGGTGCAGGCCTACATCGCCGATGTGACCGACGAGCGGGGACGGGCCCAGGGCCTGGGGCTGATCGGCGCTGCCTTCGGGCTGGGGTTCATCATCGGCCCGGCTGTGGGGGGGCTGCTCAGCCGGTGGGGCTACGGGGTGCCGGCCTTCGCCGCCGCCGGATTGGCGTCGCTGAACCTGGCCCTGATCTACGCGTGGTTGCCGGAGTCCCTGACCGATGCCCAGGGAGCCCAGCCTCAGGCCGCGCGCCGGGCGCCTTTTAGCCTGACGGCGCTGGTGGATACCTTGCGCCGTCCTTACACCGGAGCGCTGCTGATCACGCGCTTTCTCTTCAGCGTGGCTTTCTCGATGTTTCAGACGATCTTCGCCCTTTACGCTCTCCGACGGTTCGGCCTCACCGCCCAGAGCACCGGCTTTGTGCTCACGTATGTGGGCGTGCTCGTTGTGCTGGTCCAGGGATACCTTGTGGGACAGTTGACCGATCGCTTCCGCGATGACTTGCTCATCGCCCTGGCGGTCCCGGTGATGGCGGTGGCTCTGCTGGGGTGGGCGTGGGCGCCTTCGGTGGCCTGGTTGCTGGTCATCCTGATCCCCATCGCCGCCTCCGGGGGCTTGCTGAACACCCTGATCGCCTCGACGCTGACCCGGGCCGCGCGGCCCGATGAGGTAGGAGGCCTCCTCGGCCTGGTGACCGCGCTGGACAGCGCCGCCCGCATCGTGGCCCCCAGCCTCGGGGGTGTGCTGATCCAGCAGCTGGGGACGGCGGGGCCCGGCCTGTTCGGCGCGGCGGTTATGGCCGGGGTGAGCGTGTTCGTCTGGCGGACGATCCGGAACCATCCCCTTGCGCTCCGGATGGCCCGGGAGGCGAAGATGCCCAGCCGGCCATATGGCGCCTCGGTGGAATAGGCGGCGCGGGATGGATGCCCCAGATGGTGGGCGGTCCTGCAAAGGGCGCCCTTTGCGATCGGGACGGCCCGGAATCGGGCCGATGGCTGCAGATCGTTTGCAAAACGCTTAAACGGACGGAGAGACCATGTCGGCTCGTAAGCGCATCGCCTGGGGGCTTCTGGCCTCATTGGGGCTGGCCGTGGGAATCGGGCCGCTCCTTGTCCCAATCCCTCCTCTCGCGGACACCGTGCCGCCTCAGGAGCTGGCGGATCCGGATAGCCGCTTCGTCACCGTCAACGGCCTGAAGGTGCACTACAAGATGGCCGGGCGAGGCGAGCCGGTGTTCGTGCTGTTGCACGGCTTCGGGGCCAGCGTGTTCTCCTGGCGCAAGGTGATGCCGGAGCTGGCGGAACTGGGCACGGTGGTGGCCTACGATCGCCCCGCCTTCGGCCTGACCGAGCGCCCGCTTCGATGGCAGGGCCCTAACCCCTATGCCTTCGAGACCCAAGTCGACCTGTTGATCGGTCTGATGGATGCCTTGGGCGTGCGGCGGGCGATCCTGGTGGGCCACTCGGCCGGCGCCCCGGTGGCCTTTCAGGCCGCCCTGGCCCATCCAGAACGGGTCCAGGCCCTGGTGGTCGTGGGCCCGGCGATTTACGCGGACGGGGGTCCGCCGGCGTGGCTGCGGCCCTTGTTGCGTCTCCCCCAGGCGCAGCGTCTGGGTCTCCTGATCGTGCGCGAGCTCCTCATCCGGCGAGGGGATGCGCTGATCCGTTCCGCCTGGCACGATCCTCAGCGCGTGGACGCAGAGACGCTGGCGGGCTATCGCAAGCCCCTGCGGGCCGAGAACTGGGATCGAGCGCTGTGGGAGCTGGTGGTCGCCAGCCGCCCCAGCCGTCTGCGCGACCGGCTGGGGGAGATCTCCGTGCCTGTCCTGGTGATCACCGGTGACGATGACCGCCTGGTTCCCCCGGATCAATCCCGGCGCCTGGCCCAAGCCCTGCCTTACGCCCGCCCCGTCCTCCTGCCCGCCTGTGGCCATGTGCCCCAGGAGGAATGCCCCGAGGCCTTCATGCAGGCGGTGCGCCAGCACCTCGATTTCCTCGCCCCTTGATCCCCGGAGGCTCGGCGATGTCCCTGGATCGCTTCGGGGGCCACCGCTACCTCAACCTGGAGACCTTCCGCAGGAACGGGGAGGGGGTGAAGACCCCGGTTTGGTTCGTGCGGGAGGGTAACACGCTGTATGTGTGGACGCTGGCGGATTCCGGTAAGGCGCGGCGCATCCGTCGGAATGGCCGAGTGCGCATTGCCCCATGCACCGCCTCCGGCGACTTGCTGGGGGATTGGCTCGTCGCTCGCGCCGAGGTCGATGGCTCGCCGGAGGCCCTGCGCCATGTGGCTCGCCTGATGCGCAGCAAGTATGGGATCGCCTTCCTGCTCTTTGAATGGATCGGTCGGTTGTGGCGGGCCCGCTACACCACCTTGCGCATCCGCGTGGAAGAGGGCACGGAGGAATGAGGCGGAAACACCTTTTGCTGGTCCTGCTCCTGGTGTCGTTGCTTCTCCTTTTGGGCTTCTTGGGCTTCGTGGTGTGGGCCAAGACACCCCTGGGTCCCATGCCGGAGGCCCTGGCGGCTCTTTCGAGCGATGCCCGGGTCCTCGTGCGGACTGACCCCTGGCTGAGCTTCCGCCCCGCCGCCGCGACGCCTGAGGTCGGCTTCATTCTTTATCCGGGCGGCCGCGTGGACCCGCGCAGCTACGCACCCCTCGCCCGCGAGATCGCCGCGGCCGGCTACCTGGTGGTCATCCCCCCGATGCCTCTTAACCTGGCGGTTCTGGCGCCTCAGCGCGCTGCCGACATCATGGCGGCCTATCCGGAGATCCGACGGTGGGTGGTGGGCGGCCATTCCCTGGGCGGGGCCATGGCGGCCCAGTTCGCCCACGATCACCCTCAGCGCGTGGCCGGCTTGGTGCTGTGGGCGGCCTACCCGGCCGGCAACCTCTCCCTGGCCGATGCCGCCTTACCCGTTCTCTCCATCTACGGCACTGAGGATATGGGCCGGGAGGCCATCGAGGCCAGCCGAAGCCGCTTGCCTCCCCACACTGAATGGGTGATCCTTCCGGGGGGCAACCACGCCCAGTTCGGCTGGTATGGTCCCCAGCCCGGTGATGGCCTCGCCCGCATCTCCCGCGAAGCGCAACAGGCCTGGGTCGTGCAGGCCACCCTCGGCTTTCTGCGCCGTCTCCCGTAAGGAAACCACGCGATGCCTTCCTCAGACAGGAAGGCGCCGGATCTTCGAGGCCTCCCGGATGCCCCTCTCATGGAACGGCCCGGATTTGACAGTCTGCCAGAAGCAGGCTAAATTTTTTATGAAAAAATTTTTCAATAGCGGGGAAACCCATGGGCTGGGAGGAGCAGCTGAGCCGGGCCGGATGGCGGATCACGATGCCCCGGCGGGTGGTGATGCGGGTCCTGGAGCGGGCCGCGCGCCCCCTCTCCCCGCAGGAGATCCATGCCCGGGGGCGCCGGCTCCACCGCTCCCTGGGGCTGGTGAGCGTGTATCGGGCCCTCATGGTCCTCGAGCGGGCCGGGCTGGTGCGCCGCGTCCATCGGGAGGATCGGTGCGACGGCTACGTCCTGGCCTCGCCGGGCCACCACCATCTCCTGGTTTGCCGTCGCTGCGGCCGTGCCGTGGAGTTCCCCGGCGCGGAGGACCTGAGCGGCCTGATCGCCCAGGTGGAGCAACGGACCGGCTTCCGGGTGGAGGATCACCTGCTCCAGCTCGTTGGCCTCTGTGGGCCATGTCGGGATCTTTGATCTCAGAAGGAAAAGCGATGGCGCTTCGAGGATGGCGGGTTTTCCTGCCTGTGATGGTGTGGCTGGCGGCCTGCGCCCCGGGCGGAAGGGCGCCTTCGGCGGCTCCCGGCGCCCGTCCCCTTGCGGTGGTGTCCACCACCTCCGTCGTGGGGGATGTGGTGCGCCAGATCGGCGGCGAGGGGGTTCAGGGGACGGTCCTGTTGCCCGTGGGGGCGGACCCCCACGCCTTTGAGCCCAGCCCGCAGGATGTCGCCCGGGTGGCGGAGGCCGACGTGATCTTCGCCGTCGGGGCCGGCCTGGAGGTCTTTCTGGAGCCTCTCCTGAAGAACGCGGGGGGAAAGGCCCTGCATGTGGAGCTGGCGGAAGGGATCCCGTTGCGGCCCTTCGAGGCGATCGCCGGCTCTCACCAGGAAGAGGGAGAGGGATCCGATCACGGCCACGCGCATGAAGGGCCGTGGGATCCGCACGTCTGGCTGGATCCCCTCAATGTGATCACCTGGACCCACACCATTGAGGCGACGCTGAGCCGGCTGGATCCGGCGCGGTCGGATCGATATCGCCGCAACGCGGAGGCCTATCGGGCGCAGCTGCGGGAGCTGGACGCATGGATCCGGGAGCAGGTGGCGCAGATCCCGCCGGAGAACCGCAAGCTGGTCACGGAGCACCAGGTCTTCGGATACTTCGCCCACCGCTACGGCTTCGAACAGGTGGGGACGATCCTCCCGGGGGTCACCACCACCGCCCAGCCCTCCCCCCAGGAGCTGGCCGCCCTGGAGGAGGCCATCCGGGCCCTGGGCGTGAAGGCCATCTTCGTCAGCAGCACGGTGGACCCCATCCTGGCCCGACGGGTGGCGGAGGACACCGGGACGCGCCTGGTGCGGCTCTATGTGGACTCCCTGGGCGAGCCGGGGAGCGAGGCGGATTCTTACATCGGGATGATGCGCACCAACGTCCGTCGCATCGTCGAGGCGTTGCGCTGAGCCGGCTGGCATTCCCCGGATGGAGGGAGCGATGGCGCTGGCGAACCTGTGGCGGAAGGTCACCCGGCCGGGATGGGAGGCGTGGCATTCCCCCGGCCTGCCCATCCTGGAGGTCTCCGGGGTTTCCATGCGCTATGATGGCGTGGTGGCTCTGGAGGACGTCTCCTTCACGGTGGAGGCGGGCGAGCGGATCGCCATCGTAGGTCCCAACGGCGCGGGCAAGAGCACGCTGCTGAAGATCATCGCCGGAGTGCTGACCCCCACCGCCGGATCCGTGCGGATCTACGGCCACGGCCCCCGCGGCCATCTGTGCATCGCCTACATCCCCCAGCGGAACCAGGTGGATTGGAACTTCCCCCTCACCGTGGCCGACGTGGTGATGATGGGGCGGGTAGGGAAGATGGGGTTGTTCCGCCATCCCGGGCCGCGGGATTGGGAGATCGTCCGCCGCGCGCTGGAGGAGGTGGGCATCGCGGAGCTGGCCGACCGTCCCATCCGGGCCCTCTCCGGGGGCCAGCAGCAGCGCATGTTCCTCGCCCGGGCCCTGGCCCAGGAGGCCGAGCTGCTGCTGATGGATGAGCCCTTCACCGGGCTGGACCTGCCCGCCCAGCAGGGGATCCTGGAGATCCTGGAGCGCCTGCGCCGGCAGGGGGTCACCGTCCTGCTCACCACCCACGATCTCGACCAGGCGGCGTCTTATTTCGATCGCGTGCTGTTGCTGAACCGACGGCCGATCGCCTTCGGCCCCCCTGAGGAGGTGTTCACCCCGCAGGCCCTGCAGGCCGCCTACGGCGGCCACCTGCGCCTGATCCGCGTGGGGGACGAGCTGATCGCGGTCGGGGATACCTGTTGCGAAGGAGGCGGAGGCGGTGGGTGAGATCCTGGGGCTCCTCCTGGACCCGTTGCGCTATGCGTTCATGGTGCGGGGCCTGATCGCGGCGGTGGTGGCGGGCGGGCTCTGCGCGCTGGTGGGCACCTATGTGGTGCTCCGCGGGATGGCCTTCTTCGGGGACGCCCTGGCCCATTCCATCCTGCCCGGCCTGGCCCTCGGCTATCTGCTCAGCGGCGGCTCCCGCGCCCACCTGTTCTGGTGGGGGCTGGGGACCGCCCTCCTGGCCGCCCTGGTCATCGGCGCCCTCAGCCGAGGAGGGCGGCTCAAAGAGGACACCGCCATCGGGATCCTGTTCGCCGGCGCCATGGCCCTGGGGGTGGTCCTGATCTCCACCTCCCGCAGCTACGCCGTGGACCTCACCCACCTCCTGTTCGGGGATGTGCTGGGGGTGGGGGAAGGGGATCTCATCCGCCTGGCGATCTTCGCCGCCCTCGTGGTCGCCCTGATCTTTTTCTTCTACAAAGAATTCCTGGTTGTCTCTTTTGATCCCGTCCTGGCGGTCACCCTTCGGCTGCCGGCTGCTTTCTTCGACCACCTGCTGCGGGTTCTGATCGCCGTCACAGTGGTGGTGGCGCTGCAGACGGTGGGCGTGGCCCTGATGGTGGCGATGCTGGTGACCCCGGCGGCGACGGCGTATCTGATGACCCGGCGGCTGCCGGCCATGATGGCCCTTGCCGTCCTTTTGGCCGTGCTGTCGGCGGTGGTGGGGCTGTATGCCTCGTATTACGCCGGCGTCGCCTCGGGGGCGGCCATCGTCCTCACTGCCACCGCGCTGTTCCTCATCGTCCGCCTGGCCCACAACGGACGGGGAGCCTCCGGATGAACCCGGGGAGGATTCGGATGGCCGGGGAGCGGATCCTGATCGTGGAAGATGAGCCCGCCGTGGCCCGCGGGCTGGAATACGCCCTGAAGAAGGAGGGCTATGAGGTCCTGTGGGCGGACACCGGGGAGAAGGCCCTGACGCTGGCCCGCCAGCGCGATCCCCATCTGATCATCCTGGACATCCGGCTCCCGGATCTCAACGGATTCGAGGTCTGCCGGCGGATGCGCGGCGAGGGCCTGCGGCAGCCCATCCTCATGCTCACGGCCCTGGACGAGGAGGTGGATCGCGTGGTGGGCCTGGAGGTGGGGGCGGACGACTATGTGGTGAAACCCTATCGGCTGCGGGAGCTGATCGCCCGGGTGCGGGCCCTGCTGCGCCGGGCCTACGGCGAGCTGGCCATGGCCGCCCCGGGGGAGCGGATCCGCTTCGGGGACATCGAGGTGGATCTGGAGCGGCTCCAGGTGACCCGGGGAGGCCGGCCTGTCCTCCTCACCCCTACCGAGTTCCGCCTCCTCCGATTCCTGGTCACCCACCCGAACCCCCCCTTCTCCCGCGAGGAGCTCCTGGAGGCCGTCTGGGGCTACGACCGCGAGGTCCTGGACAACCGCACGGTGGATGTCCACATCCGGCATCTGCGAGAGAAGCTGGAGGAGAATCCCTCCGCCCCCCGCTGGATCGTCACGGTGCGCGGGGTGGGCTATAAATTCCAGCCGTAGAAGAGGGCAGTCTCCCGGTAAGGGGGTGCAGGCGGTCGGTGTGCTTACAGGATGGGGCTTCCAGGACAGGGGAAGCACGGGCGATATCGATGGTTGCGGCTGACGTCGGTGGTGCGCAGGGCGCTGGCGGCCTGACTGGGGCGCAGTCCGAGGAGGACTCTATTCGGACGAGGCGTGTGCAGCGGAGATGATGGATGGGAATTGTGAGGCTTGAGCATCCGTGGTAAAAACTATCATGCGGGATTGATGAGGGAAACGTCGAAATCAGAAAACTATGTAGGCGGAAACGGGCCGGGAGGTGATTCCCATGACGGAGCGGGAGATGACGGTGGAGGCGGAAGGGGCGCTTATATTGCCTCGAGAGTTGCTGGACGAAGCCCTCCTGGGCAAACGGGTGCGTCTTGTTGTGCGGAAGGGGGAGATCTCCATCCTTCCAGAGGAGCCGACTGATCTAAGAGTTACGCAGTTGACAAGGTGCTCCCCCTGACGCTATCATGAGAGTGGGCATGCCGATAAGCGGCAGATGGCCAAGAGGCATGCCTTCATGCGAAAAACTCCTTGGAGGCTCCGGCCTCCGGGGCAGGGGTCGGTGGGCGACCCCCGTGGCCGGTCCTCTGGCCTCGGATGAAAAGTCCGTGGCCACGACCGGAATACGTAGTAGGAGTTACGCAGTTGGCCGTGTCTTCCTTTGCGTGCTATTATGATAGCCGGTCGAACCCCCCTCCAGCCAGAGGAGGTCAGGCCAATGAATCCACCCCAGTGGGATGACCTGGACTACATTCACTTCCTGATCGCGGCCCAGAAGGTTTTCACCTGCACGGAGGCGGCCCGCTGTGCGCCGGAAGGGGAGAGG
>Ga0272447_1000697_pt1 | contig 23780 bp, 20 predicted proteins | sample YNPCB0133_FD_194589 | JGI IMG/M metagenome (GOLD analysis project Ga0272447, IMG submission 194589) | Hot spring microbial mat communities from Yellowstone National Park, WY, United States - YNP-CB-013-3 | ecosystem: Environmental > Aquatic > Thermal springs > Hot (42-90C) > Sediment | place... | reverse complement strand
AGGATTGGTGGCCATCTTAGCCCTCCGGAGCGCCGGAATGGGAGGAGAAGCAGAATGGAACCGGGCCTGGAAGGAAATCGGCCTGGCCGCTTAAATTCTCCGACGATTTTGGGACACACCCCCGAGCCGGCTCCGCTGGCCCTGGCCCGGCTTGCGCGCGCCCACGCTGGGGAGCTGCTGCTGGTCGCCTTGGGGCCGTTGACCAACATCGCGCTGGCGCTGGCCCTCGAGCCGGAGCTCCCTCGCCTGCTTCGGGGCTTCGTCTGGATGGGCGGGGCGATCCGCGCCCAGGGCAACACGACAGCCGTGGCCGAGTTCAACGCCTACGCGGACCCCGAGGCAGCGGCCTCCGTCTTTGAACACGCCATGCGACCCCTCATGGTTCCCTGGGAGACTGTCCTCTCCGCCTTCATCCCCTGGTCCCTCTGGGACAGGCTGGTCGCCTTAGAGCCCGTAGGACAGCGCGTAGTCACCCGGATCACCGCCCGCGTTCGGCGGCTGTGCCAAGAGACCGAACAGCCGGGGATGATATTGCCGGATGCGGTGGCCATGGCCGCGGCTGTGGACCCCTCGTGTGCGCAGCGGAAGCTGGCCCGCGTGGAAGTCGAGACGGGCGGCCGGGTGGCCCGGGGCCTCACGGCGGTCCAGTTCGCCGGTCCGCCCACCCTCCCGGTCAACGCGGAGATCGTCACGGAAGTTCGGACCGATTCGCTGACGGCGATGCTGCGCCGAGCCTTCACCTTATCCCCTGAAGGAGTCAAAACATGAAGAAGCGGTGGCTCTCCCTATTGGTGCTCTTCTCGGTGCTGGCCGGATGTGGCGGCGGAGCTGCGCCGGCGACGCCCCCACCCGCGGCCAAGCGTCTGAAGGTCGTCCTGGTCATCAACGGCGTGCTGGGTGACAAGTCCTTCTTCGACTCCGCCCAGCGGGGCATCGACCGGGCCAAGCAGGAGCTCAACATCGAGGCCGAGACCATTGAGCTGGGCGTGGATCCAGCCAAGTGGGAGCCCGGCCTGGAAGATGTGGCGGCCAACAAGCCCTACGATATCCTGATCGCCGGCACGTTCCCGATGCGGGATCTCGTTGCCAGCGTGGCCGCCCGATACCCCGACAAGCGGTTCATCATCTTCGACACCGACGTAGATTACGACAAATGTCCCAACAAGTGCGAGAACGTCTACTCGATCCTCTATAAGCAGAATGAGGGATCCTACCTGGCCGGGCTCTACGCAGGGCTGATGGTCCAGCAGCCCCTGCCCGGCATGACCGGCAAGCGCCTGATCGGAGCGATCGGGGGGCAGGACATCCCGGTCATCAACGATTTCATCGTGGGCTACAAGCAGGGAGCCAAGGACGCCGGCCTCGACCCGGAGCGGGAGGTCCTGGTCCAATACGCCGGCGGGTGGAACGACCCGGCCAAGGGCAAGGAGATCACCAAGGCCATGTATCGCCAGGGGGCGTCCATTGTCTTCAACGTCGCTGGGGGCACTGGCCTGGGCATCTTTGAAGCAGCGGCGGAGGATGGCCGCTGGGCCATCGGGGTGGACAGCGACCAGTGGCTGATGCTGAAGGACGAGAAGCCAGAGCTGGCCGCCCGCATCCCGACCTCCATGCTGAAGAACGTGGACAACTCCCTCTTCCGCGCTCTGAAGCTCCACCTGGAGGGCAAGCTCGCCTGGGGAAAGGCGGAGTCCCTGGGGATCGCTGAAGGGGGGGTCGGGCTGGCCAAAAACGAGAACTATCAGAAGCTGACCCCGGAGGATATCAAGGCCCGCATCGAGGAGGCGGAGAAGGCCATCCTGGAGGGCCGCATTCGTGTGGACACGGTCTTCAAGTAGTCGCCGTCGGGAGGGGCGGATGGCCGCGGAGACGCCTCTGGTGGAGATGCGGGGCATCACCAAGATTTACCCGAACGGCGTGGTCGCCAACCGGGAGGTGGATTTCGAGGTCCGCGCCGGGGAGGTCCATGCCCTGGTAGGGGAGAACGGGGCCGGGAAAACCACACTGATGAAGATCCTCTACGGCTTGGAACAGCCAGACGGAGGGCAGATCCGCCTCCGAGGCCAACCCATTCGACTCCGCTCTCCCAACGATGCCATGCGCTGGGGCATCGGCATGGTGCATCAGAACTTCATGCTGGTGCCCGGATTCACCGTGGCGGAGAACGTGGTGCTCGGGCGGGAGCCCGCGCGCCGCGGCCTGCTCGACCGCCGGGAGGCCGCCCGGATCGTGCAGGCCCTCTCGGCAGCGTATGGCCTGCAGTTGGACCCCGACACCCGCATCGAGGAGCTCTCCGTCGGCCTGCGCCAGCGGGTCGAGATCCTCAAGGCCCTCTACCGGGGCGCGGAGATTCTCATCCTCGACGAGCCCACCGCGTTGCTCGCCCCCCAGGAGGTCCAAGAGCTCTTCCGCGCCATCCGCTCCCTCACCGCTCAGGGCAAGACGGTGATCTTCATCACCCACAAGCTGCGGGAGGTCCGCGCCGTTGCGGATCGGGTCACCGTCATGCGCCAAGGGCGGACGGTGGGAACCTTCCGGGTGGGGGAGATCTCGGAGGAGGAGCTGGCGGCGCAGATGGTGGGCCGCAGCGTGCTTCGGGTCGTTGAGAAACCCCCGCCACAGGCGGGCCCGCCTGTCCTCACGGTGCGAGGACTGCATTACGTCGATGAGGTCGGCCGGCATGTCCTGCGGGGGGTCTTCTTGGAGATGCGCGCAGGAGAGATCTTGGGGATCGCCGGGGTGGAGGGGAACGGGCAAAGCGAGTTGGTCGAGATCCTGGCCGGTCTGCGCATCCCCACCGCCGGGGAGATACGGGTGGACGGGCGACCCCTCCCCTGGGGCGATCCCCGCCGCATTCGCCAGATGGGCGTGGCCCACATCCCCGAGGACCGGCTCCGCAACGGGGCGGCGCTGACGGCTTCGATCGCCGAGAACCTCATCGCCGACCGTTACTTCGCGCCCCCCTTCTCCCGAAAAATCGGATGGATGGACCTCAAGGCGGTGCGGCAACACGCGCAGCGCTGGATGGCCGCTTACGATATCCGCGCCCCGGATCCTCAGACCCCGGCCGGGGCCCTTTCCGGAGGCAATCTGCAGCGGGTGATCCTGGCCCGGGAGCTCTCCCGCCGCCCGCGGGTTCTGCTGGCCGCCCAGCCCACCCGCGGCCTGGACGTGGGGGCCACTGAGGCGGTGCACCGCTTCCTGATCCAGCAACGCCAGGAAGGGACCGCGGTCCTCCTGATCTCCGCGGACCTCTCCGAGCTGCTGGCCCTGTCCGATCGGCTGGCGGTGATGCATAACGGGGAAATCGTCGCCCTGTTCGAGGATCTGCGGGAGGTGACGGAGGAGGAGATCGGTCTGTACATGCTGGGCCTTAAGCGGAGGGAGGGATAATGCCCCCGGAGGCGTTTCCCATCGAGCAGGCGGATCGGGCCGCCGTTCAGGCCGCATGGGGCCGTCAGCTGCTTCTGGATGGGCTCCGTACGCTGGGCACAGTAGGGGCCGCGCTGGGAGTAGGGTTCCTGATCACCTTGCTGGTCAGCCCGCGCCCCTTCTCCGCCTACGCCGCCCTCCTCACGGGCCCCCTCACCAGCCGCAACCGGTTCGGCAACTGGCTCGAGGACGCCACCTCGCTCGCTCTCCTCGGCCTGGCGTTGGCGCTGGTGTTCCAGGCCCGGCAATTCAGCCTCCTGGCAGAGGGTCAGCTCTACCTAGGAGCCTTGGTCGCCGGCATCTTGGCGCTCCACCTGCCGCTACCCTCAGGGATCCACGCGGCCGTGGCCCTCCTGGGGGCAGCGGCCGTCGGCTTCCTCTACGGCCTCATCCCGGGGGCGCTCAAGGCCTACCTCAACGCCAGCGAGCTTGTCTCCTCACTGATGCTGAACGTGGTGGCCCAACGCCTCTATGAGCTGCTGCTCACCTACTGGCTGAAGCCGCCCGGGGCAGGATACACATGGTCCGATTTCTTCCCAGGAAGCGCCATCCTTGCCCGCCTCATCCCCGGGACGCGCGTCAACGTGGCCCTCCTGATCGCCCTGGGCCTTGCGCTCCTCACGTGGCTGTTGCTGTATCGCACCTCCTTCGGCTATGCGCTGCGCATGGTCGGCGCCAACCCGGAGTTCGCCCGCTACGCCGGCATCCCCACCCGGCGGATCGTCCTGTTCGCCATGGCCCTCGGCGGCATCCCGGCGGCCCTGGCGGGCGCCCACCTGGCGCTGGGCATCCACCAGCGGCTGATCCTGAGCATCTCCACCGGCCTGGGGTTTGAGGGCATCGTGGTGGCCCTCCTGGCCCGCAACAACCCGGCGCTGGTCCCCTTTGCCGCCCTGCTGTATTCCTACCTGCGCGTCGGCGGCGACATCATGGAGCGCACGGCAGCGGTGGGGTCGGATCTTGTCCGCATGATCCAGGGGATCATTATCCTTTTCCTGACCGCTGAGGCCCTGGCGGCCTGGGCCCAGCGGCGCCTTGCTTCCCGGAGGTCCACGCATGTCGGAGCTTGACGTCCTGCAGGCGATCCTCTCCGCCGCCTTCCTCGCCGGCATCCTGCGGGTCACCACTCCTATCCTGCTTCCCGCTCTGGGGGGGCTGATCTCCGAGCTGGCCGGCGTGATCAACATCGCCCTGGAGGGCACCATGCTGGTCGCCGCCTTCACCGGGGTGGTGGTGAGCGCATACACCGGGAGCCCCTGGCTGGGGCTCCTGGCGGCCATGCTGGCCAGCCTGCTCTTCGCCTTCCTCCTCGCCTTCTTCCACCTCAACCTGAAGACGGATCTCATCCTGACCGGCCTGGCTCTGAACCTCCTGGCTTCCAGCGGCACGATCTTCCTCCTGTTCACCCTCACCGGAGACAAGGGCAGCTCGTCCAGGCTCGCCAGCCTGACCCTCCCAGCCCTGGACGTGCCGGCCCTCGCGTCTGTCCCCGTCCTGGGGCCTATTCTCAATGGCCACAACCTGATCGTCTACCTCGCCTTCGGCTTGGTTCCATTGGTCTGGATCCTCATTTACCGCACCCCCTATGGAATGCATCTGCGGGCAGCGGGGGCCCATCCGGAGGCCGCCGCCAGCGCCGGCCTGAATGTCCGGCGGATCCGCTACAGCGCCCTGTTGCTCAGCGGGCTCCTGGCCGGTCTGGGTGGAGTGTATATGGGGATGGGATATCTGCAGCTCTTTCAGCGGGATATGACCGCCGGGCGGGGCTTCATCGCCTTGGCGGCCGTCTTCATGGGCCGGCGTCATCCGGTGGGGACCATGCTGGCCGCCCTCCTGTTCGGGGTCGCGGAGGCCCTGGCCAACCAACTGGGCAACCTCCGCATCCCCCCGCAGTGGGTGCAGATGATCCCTTACCTTGCCACCGTGCTGGCTCTGGCGATCTACGCGGGGGTCCAGCAGCGGCGGACGACGCAGCGGGCGACGCGCTTTCCCGGAGGGCCTGCGACATGAACCCGGACCTGGAGGAGAAGATCCTCGGCGCCCTCTACGGCCAGGCCCTGGGGGACGCATGGGGGATGCCTGCCCTGCTCAATCCCCATCAGACGTGGGAGCGGTTCGGGGGATGGCTGGAGCGCTTCTACCCCGCCCCGCCGGACCACCCGGTCCACGCCGGCCTGCCCGCCGCCCGGGTCACCGACGACACGGAGCAGGCCCTGGCCGTGCTAGAGGCCGCCCTGGCCGAGGGGCGGATCACGGCCTACGGCGTGGCCCGGGCCCTCATCGCTTGGTATGAGGGGACGGAAGGCGATCATCTGCCCTGGATTGGGCCGAGCACCCGCCGGGCCCTGGAGCGCCTGAAAGCCGGCTGGCCGGTGGAGGAGGCCGGTCGGGGCGGGGACACCAATGGGGCGGCGATGCGGGCCAGCGTGGTCGGATTGCTCCACCCCGGCGACCCCACCGCGGCCGTCCGCGACGCCGCCGTCCAGTCCATCCCAACCCACCACACGGACGTGGCCATCTCGGGCGCGGCCGCCGTGGCGGCGGCGGTGGCCACCGCTCTGATCCCAGGGACCTCCTTGGAGAACGTGCTGGAGGCGGGGATCCGCGGGGCTGAGGAGGGGCGGCGTCTCGGCCCTCCCTGGATGGGCGCCTCGGTGGCCCGGCGCATCCACATGGCCCTGGAGATCGCCGCCCAGCCGCTGCCGCCGTTTTCCCGCATCCTTTTGCTGTATGAGACCGTCGGCAGCACGCTGGCCACCACTGAAGCCGTTCCCGCCGCCTTCGGGATCCTGGCGATGGCGGAGGGAGATCCGATCCGCGCGGCGATCTACGCCGCCTCCCTCTCTGGGGATGCGGACACGGTGGGGGCCATCGCCTGCGCCATTGCGGGCGCCTGGCAGGGGATCGCCGCCTTTCCCTCCGCGCTCCTCCAGCAACTGGACGAGGCCAACGCCACACTCCGCCTGCGGGAACGGGCCAGCCGTCTGATGGATCTCCTGCGCGCCTGTGATCGGACGCCCCCCGCGTCCCTTTCGGATTAGGAGGATTCCCCATGGAGGCGATGGATCTCCTGCTGCGGGATGTCACCGTTGTGGACCCGGGACCGGATCGGACAGCCATCCGATCCGGATGTGACATCGCCATCCGGGGTCCTGCCATCGTTGCGGTGGAGCCGACCGGACAGCTGGATCCTGCCGCCGCCCGCCAGATCATCGAAGGAACGGGGATGGTCGCGATGCCTGGTTTGATCAACCTCCACGCCCACGCTGCCATGGTGCTCTTCCGAGGGGCGGCGGAAGATGTGCCGCTGGAGGAATGGTTCAACGACTACATCTGGGCCATGGAGGCCAACCTGACCCCTGAGGACATCTACTGGGGAGCTTTGCTGGCGGCGGTGGAGATGATCGAGGGCGGCATCACCACCGTGGCTGATCACTACTTTGAGATGGACCAGGTCGCCCAGGCCTTCGCCGAGGCCGGCCTGCGGGCTCATCTAGCCTGGACGATGTTCGGCCAACAGCCGGCCGAGGAGCTCGAACGGGCCGCCGGCTTCGCCGCTCGCTGGCACGGCGCCGCCGAGGGCCGCATCCGGGTCTGGCTGGGCCCCCACGCCCCCTACACCTGCTCCCTCGATTTCCTCGAGGCGGTCGCCCGGGAGGCCCGCCGCTTTGGGCTGGGCTGCCATATCCACGCCGCCGAGACCGCCGAGCAGGTGACGGCCAGCCTCCAACGCAATGGGCTGACCCCCATCCAGGTGCTGGAGCGGGTCGGGCTGATGGCGCAACCGCTGCTCTGCGCCCATGCCGCCCACGTTGCTCCGCAGGACATCGCCCTCATGGCCGCCCACCGCGTGGGGGTCGCACATTGCCCGAAGACCTTCCTGAAGCTCGCCGCCGGCATTGCCCCCGTGGTCGCCATGCGGGAGGCGGGGATCCCCGTCGGGCTGGGGACCGACGGGGCCGCCAGCAACAACACCCTGGACCTGTGGGAACAGATGCGGCTGGCCGCGCTGCTTCAGAAGCACGAGCGCCAGGATGCCCGGGCCCTCCCTCTCCAAGAGGCCCTCTGGATGGCCACCGGCGAAGGCGCTCGGGCCCTGGGGGAGGAAGGGCGGTTGGGTCGGCTGCAGCCCGGATACCTGGCCGACCTCATCTTGGTGCGCGTGGATGGGGTCCACGTCCAGCCATTGCACCGGCTGGAGGCGGCCCTGGTCTACGCGGTCCGGGCCAGCGACGTGGACACGGTGATCGTGAACGGCCGGGTGGTGATGGCCCACCGGCAGCTGCTCACGGCGGACAAGGCAGAGATCCTCCGCCAGGCTCAGGAGCGAGCCGCGCGTCTGGCTCAGCGCGCCGGCGGGCGCCGCGTGCAAACCTACAGCCTCTGAAGGGGAGCCAGAGATGGCAGGCCCGGAGGTGCTAGCGATCGGGAGTCTCGTGGCGGACGTTCTTGTCCTGGTACCCCAGCTCCCCATCCGCCCAGGGTCCACGCATGCTCTCGGTCCGATCTGGATCGAGCCCGGAGGTTCAGGGAACTTCCTGATCACGGGGGCCCGGCTGGGGCTGCGAGTGGGCGCCCTCGGCGTCCTGGGGGCCGATGAACTGGGGGAGCTGGTGGTTCAGGCGCTGGCCGCCGAGGGCGTCGACGTGGGGCTTGTGCGCCGCATGCCCAGTGCGCGCACCACCGTTGTCCTGGTGTTGACCGATGGGAGCGGCCAGCACGCGCTGATCGGCGCCTTCGGGGTCTCCCCGGCCCCTCCTGGGGATCCGGCTTGGGAAGCGGCCTTCCAAGCCGCCCGCGTGGCCTTCCTCCCCGGCTACACCCTAGCCGAGCCCGCGCTCCAGCCCATTGTCCTCCCTTTGATCCGCCGCGCCCACGCCCTCGGATGCGCCGTGCTCCTGGACGTGGGTCCCATGGGCGCCCATCTCCCCCGGGCCGACCTGGAGGCGGCCATCGCAGCGTCCGAAGGCGTGTTCGGGACCGAGGAGGAGCTGGCGGCCATTGGGCTGACCCCGGAAGCGGCCTTGGAGCGGGGACTCCGGTGGGTGGTGGTCAAGCGGGGGGCTGCGGGCTGCCAGGTTGTCTCTCACGCCGGGGTGTTCGAAGCTCCCGGCTTCCCGGTGCCTGTGCAAGACACGGCTGGGGCCGGAGACAGCTTCGCGGCCGGCTGGGTCTATGGGCTCCTCCAGGGCTGGCCCCTTCCGGTGGTGGCGAACTTCGCCAACGCCGTGGGGGCCGCCAAGGTCCAGAAACTGGGGACCGGACGTCAGATGCCGACGCGGACGGAGGTCCGGCAGGTCTTGGCCCAGCACGGCCCGACCTTTCCCGAGCTGGCGGCGTGGATGTGCCTTCCATGAGGCGAGGATGAGGCTCCTCGTGGATACGGATCCCGGCGTGGATGACGCCCTTTGCCTTCTCCTGGCGTTGTGCAGCCCCGAGGTGGAGGTGGTCGGGATCACCACCGCCAACGCCGTGCGGATGCTGGAGGTTGCCGGCAGGCCGGACACCCCCGTCGCCCAGGGCGCGGCCTTCCCGCTGGCCTGGCCGTTCCCTGGGGGCGCCCCACGTCCATGGGCCGGACAGGCTGGGCAGGGTGGATCTTCCGCCGCCGGCCATCGTCCCCCATCCGGGGCCAGCGGCGGCCTTCCTGATCGAGACAATCCGGGCGCGGCCGGAGCGGATCGCCCTGGTGGCCCCGGGGCCGCTGACCGACTTGGCGGTGGCCGTCCGACTGGATCCCAGGATCGTCCGCGAGGCGCGGGAGGTGGCGATCGTGGGCGGAGCAGCCTTCGTAGGCGGCAACGTGAGCCCGGTGGCCGAGGCGAATGGCTATAACGACCCCGAGGCGGTGGCCATCGTCTTGGAGGCCGGGTGGCCGGTTACCGTGATCGGCCTGGATGTCACCACACAGGTGGTTCCCACCTTCCGGACGGAATCCTTCCCGGTCCGGATCGCTCGGGAGGGACCGGCCACGGGGCAGCTGATCGTAGACCGGCTGCAGCGCTTTGACGAGGGGCCGGTCATCCCTATCGCCACCGCCGTGGACGCTGAGGAGGTTTTGGCTTTGCTTGTGGAGTGTCCGTTTTCTCCTGCAACGACCCATGGCTCGTAGATTGACATTTCGCCGTTCCCCGGGCGTCTCGGCTCGGGAGACTCCCAGCGGAGCCTTTGGGAACCGATGATCCGTCGCGGCTGGGTCTTCGCCGCTCCCGGGCCGCCCGTCACCCCAGGAAACGGGGGATAGCTATGGCGGCAGCTAGTGTCAAACCTTTGTCTGGAGGGTGATCCATGCAGCGCTTGATCATCGACACCGACACCGCCTCTGACGACGCAGTGGCCATCCTGATGGCCCTGCGCAGTCCAGAGGTGCGTGTAGAAGCGATCACCATCGTGGCAGGCAACGTCCCGGTAGAGATGGGAGCTCGCAACGCGGGATACACCGCAGAGCTGTGCGGCCAGGAGGTCCCCATCTACATCGGCTGCGAACGGCCCCTGGTGCGGGAGCCCTACTGGGCCTTCTTCTTCCACGGCCCGGATGGGATGGGGGGGATGAACCTCCCTCCGCCCCGCCGCCCGCCGGAATCCGAGCACGCCGTGGACGCCTTGATCCGCCTCGTCCGCTCCGCCCCTGGGGAGCTCACCCTGGTCACTCTGGGCCCTCTCACCAACGTCGCCATGGCCCTGCGCGAGGCCCCGGACATCGCGGGGAAGGTGAAGCAGTGTGTCGTCATGGGCGGGGCGGCATGCACGGTGGGCAACATCACTCCCGCAGCGGAATACAACATCTGGGTGGATCCAGAGGCAGCGCGCATCGTCCTCCATTCGGGAATGCCCATTCTGATGGTGGGCTGGGAACACTCCCGAGGACCGTCTGCCCTGACGGAGGCAGAGATCGAGGCGCTTTATGCCCTGGGGACCCCCTTCGCCCGCTTCGCGATGGACTGCAATCGCTCTGCCCTGGAAGCCAGCATGAAATGGCTGGGGGAGCCCGGGTTGACCCTGCCGGATCCAGTGACCATGGCCATCGTCCTGGAGCCGGAGGTGTGCACCGCCCGCGGACGCCACTTCGTGGACACGGAGACCGGCAGCGAGCTGACCCGGGGGATGACCGTCGTGGACCGCTTGGGGGTGACCGGACGGGAGCCGAACGTGGAGGTCTGCTGGGCCATCGACCCGGCCCGCTGGAAGGCGGTGCTCCGACGCTGTCTGCAATGATCCGCGGGGTTCGACCGGGATAGATTTCGGGACGTGCCTTCCCCACCGGTAGGCGTACGCCTCCCCCTAGGCCATTGTCGGGGCGGCCTGGGAGGCCGAGGCGCTGGGCTATCACTCCGTCTGAGTCACCGATCATATCCCGGTCTCCGCTCATCGCTCAGAGCGCGGGCACATTTTCTACGAGGCCATTGCCACCCTCGCCTTCGTTAGTGCCCTGACCGCGCGGGTCCGGCTAGGCATCACCGTCTTGATTGCCTCCGCCCGCCAGCCCGTGCCGTTGGCCAAACCGCCCGCCACGCCGGAACGCCTCTCCAGCAGCCGCCTCTTCGTTGGGGTTGGCCCCGAACGGGGCCGGGACCCGCCTCCGGGAGCCAGCAGCTCCCGACGGCGTCCACCCCCGCAGCCGACCCCCAACGCCCCACGTAAAATCCAAAAGGGCCCCCTCGACCCCCCCGCACCAAACCAGAACGCAGCCGCCGCGGGACAGAGTCTCCAAGGCCCCTTGAAGGAGGAGAAGGCCCTTGAGCGCCATCCTGCTGATCACCGGACGGCCCGGCGCGGGCAAGACCACCCTGATCCAGACCCTCGCCCGCGCCTTGCGGGAACAGGCCGGAGGGTTCTACACCGAGGAGATCCGCGGCCCCCAGGGCCGCCTCGGGTTCCGGCTGGTCACCCTCGACGGCCGCGCCGCCGTGCTCGCCCACGTGGACTGGGCAGGACGCGCCCCGCATCGGGTCGGGCGCTACGGAGTGGACCTGGAGGCCCTGGATCGCCTGGGGGTGCCGGCCCTGCGCGCCGCCGTGGCGGAGAAGGCGGTGGCCCTGGTGGATGAGATCGGGCAGATGGAGCTGCTCAGCGCCGCCTTCCGCAAGGCCCTGGAGGCGGCAGCCGCCGGCCCCTGCCCCCTGATCGCCACCATCACCGCCCGCCCCCACCCCTGGGCTGAGGCCTTCAAACGCCGCCCGGGGGTCGAGCGCTGGGAGCTGACGCCCTCCAACCGGGAGCGCCTGCGGGGGCGGGCCCTGGAGTGGCTGCGGGCCCGCGGCCTGCACGCTGTGGAATGAATTTGAGCTCAAAAGGCGCTCCGCGCCAAGCGCCGGCCTTCGCTAACGCCAAGGCATCAGTCGGTGCCGGCCGACCGCCGGCCGAAGGTCTTCACGCCAATTGAAATTGGCCCTCCAAAGCGCTGCGCGCTGGGGGTCGGCTTCTGCTGGCTGTGGGGAGGGTCTCGGCGAAAGCCGCCCCGATGGAAACCGTTTTTTGGTAGGAGGGGCTTTCGCCCCGAACTTTCCGTCTTCGATGGCACAAAGGTCGCAGCTGAAGCCGCTCCTACGAAAGCCTGTTTTGGTAGGAGGGGCTTTATCCCCAAACTTTCCGTCTCCGATAGCACAAAGGTCGCAGCTGGAGAGGGGGCTTTCGCCCCGAACCCTCTGTCTTCGATGACGCAAAAGTCGCGGCGAAAGCCGCTCCTACGAGAACCAATTTTTGGTAGGAGGGGCTTTCGCCCCGAACCATCCGTCTTCGATGACACACGGGTCGCGGCTGAAGCTGCTCCTACAGCATTGAAATCGGCCTTCCCAGGCGCTTGCGCGCCGGGCGTCGGCCTCCGCTGACGCAAAGGCTTTTCTGGTCAGCGCGGGCCGACCGTTGGCTGAAGGCCCCCCCAGGTCGAGTTCATTCGACGCGTAGGCCGACCGCCAGCCGAAGGCCTCCCCGCTCAGGGCCGCCCGCGCGTGCCAGGACGGCGTGTAGGGGAACCGGCGGTCCTCCAGCGCAGTGCGGAAGATGCCCAGGGCGTCGTAGCCGGCGTTCCACCTCCCTCACTGCCCGACAGGCTTGCTCGTTCACCGTCACGATCCCGAGATCCGGCAGCATTGAGAGGCACTTCTGCGTGCCCACCAGGCACAGATGAATATGCCGCTCGTCCACCCGCAGGGGAACCCCCACAGCGCTGGAGACGGCATCGACGTAGAAGAACGGCGCCTCGTAGCGGGCCACCAGCGCTCCGATCCCTGCCACCGGGTCGAAGATCCCATAGGGGATCTTGCAATGGACCATGGCGACCCTCTTCGGGCGGACCCGCTGGATGGCCTCCTCTACCCGCGCCGGGTCGGCGGCCTCATCGTGATCGAGCCCCACCACCTCCAACGCGGCGCCGAGTCGGCGGGCCATATCGGCGATGCCGTAGCCGAAGACCCCGTTGGCCACGGCCACCACCTGATCCCCGGGCGCAGGGTGCTCTTGAGCAGCCCCAGAGGACCACCACGGCCTCCTCAGTCATAATCACCAGCGAGTTGCAAGCCCCTAGGACGGTCTGCAACGGCTCCCAAGTCTCCGCATACAGCATTCGGAATGTTCTGGCTCCAGGTCCGCCGAGCTGTAATTCTCCTAATAGGCCGCTCGGATCTCCGCCGGGACCGTCGTCGGCCCCGGGACCCGCGGGATGGCTTAGGTGCGCATCGGAGACCTCTACGCGCTTATGGAACTTCAATCACAATGCGCTGGATCCTTTCCCCGACCTCGCGGAGCAAAAAATTAATGAACCGTCCTGCCACGATCGCCGTATGTTCCGACTTCCGAGCCTTGCACTCAAAATCCAGGACATTTGTTCTCCCTCTGCCCCCCAATATACGGCGCACATCGCCCCGAACATCCGAGCGAGGGGCCCCATAGCGAATATGCGGCCTCTTCGTTTTACGCCGGTCTGTCACTTGCCAGTTCCTTGCATGCCGGAGCTCCTCGCGGAATTCATCCATAAAAATATCCGCATCCTCTGGACTGTGGGTTTCGATCCGGATCCGGAGACGGGTCGCCATGGCTTACCTCCGTTTGCGCGAGCGAGGATCCTGCGTTCACAGTATAAAGGATTTCACGCGGGATGGGCCGGTCGGCGGGGCTCTTCCCGATGACGGATCGGGCCGGGCGCGTTGGGGAGGCCGGGCGATGGCATCGGGCGGGCTTCAAAGGCGCCGGCAAGCGTCGGTAGCCGAGCTGTTCCCTCCCTCAGGGCACAGGCCGGAGTGCCGGAGCACCGGATCATAGACTCCTAGGCGCAGACAATGGAGGTTTATACGCCGCAGCGAGTCGCCTACGTCTTGCGGGGCAAATGGGGGAAGGGGGAGACAGCCTCATCCGGGCTCCCGGAGGGCTTCGCGGTGCAGGTGGAGGGGGCCCTGGGAGACAGGACGTGACCTGTCTCCTCCAGCGAGATGATCGCTTTCTGCTCTTCGGGGCTCGCCCGCCGAGGATGCAGGGTCAGCCTACGCCTGCTGCCCGCAAGGTTTGGTTGGGGGGATTCGCTCTGGCGGCTGCTTCACGTCGGGATGACCCGTAAATCCCATCGGAAAGCCAGGTGATAGGGGATCCCATGGCCTTGTCGAATCATCCGTCGCCCTATTATAATTTACTGTGGTCCTGCCCGGGTGGCGGAACAGGCAGACGCGGCGTCTTGAGGGGGCGCTGGCCCTTATGGCCGTGCGGGTTCAAATCCCGCCCCGGGCACTGCCCCAACCCCGGCCCTCCTGCCGGGGTTTTTTGTAAAGAGCGTCCGTCCGGTTCATCCCTTCAGCGCCCCGGCCAGCAGACCCCGCAGGAAGAAGCGGCCCAGAAAAACGTAAACCAGCAGCGTAGGCAGCGCCGCCAGCAACGCCCCCGCCATCTGGACGTTCCACTCGATGATCTGGCTGCCCGCCAGGTTCTGCAGGGCGACCGTGATGGGCTGCTGGGCCGGCTTGTTCGTCACCGTCACCGCGAACAGGAAGTCGTTCCAGATCTGCGTGAACTGCCAGATAGCCACTACCGCGAAACCCGGCTGAGAGAGGGGGAGTATCACCCAGCGGTAGATCCCGAACAGAGAGGCTCCGTCGATCTTGGCCGCCTCCACCAGCTCCACCGGGATCGAAGCGTAATAGTTGCGGAAGATCAAGGAGGTGATGGGGATGCCATACACCACATGGACCAGGACGAGGCCCGGGATGCTGCCGTAAAGGCCGACGGATTGCAGGAAATTCACCAGAGGGATCAGGATGCTCTGATAAGGGATGAAAATCCCGAAGAGGATGGCCGAGAACAGGACCTCTGATCCCCGGAAGCGCCATTTGGAGAGGATGTAGCCGTTGACGGATCCGATCAGGGAGGAGATCAGCGTGGCGGGGATCACCAGGTAGACGCTGTTCATGAAGTTGAGCGCGAGCTTCTCCCAGGCCTTGGCAAAGCTCGCCAGGGAGGGCTGCGTCGGCCAGTTCCACATCCGGAGAAGGTCGGCCTCGGCAAAGCTCTTCAGGCCGGTGAGGAACAGCACATAGACCGGCAGCAGGTAGAACACCGTGAGGCCGATCAGGGCCAAGTAGATCAGGACGCGCACAGCCTTCATGGCTCGGCCTCCCGGCTCAGGCTGTAGCGCAGATACGGGATGATCAGGGCCGCCACCATGATCAGCATCAGCATGGCGATGGCCGCCCCCCGGGCGAACTGGTTCCCCCGGAAGGTGGTCTCGAACATGAAATACGCAGGCATGTCCGTGGCGAAGCCCGGGCCGCTGCCGGTCATGGCCACCGTGAGATCGAAGATCTTGAGGGAGACGTGCCCCAGCATGATCAGAGCGCCCAGGGTCACCGGCCGCAACAGCGGCAACACCACATGCCGGTAGACCTGCCACTCGCTCGCCCCATCCACCCGGGCCGCCTCCCGCAGCTCCTCCGGGATCCCCCGCAGGCCAGCCAGATACATCGCCATGGTGAACCCGGAGAGCTGCCAGGTGGCCGCGATCACCACCGGGATCAGGGCCACGGGGATCCCTGCCTGGATGGCGCCCACCTTCACGCCGAACATGATCGTCGGATCCGTGAACCAGCGAGGGAGCGGCCCAGCGTATCCCGCCTGCTGAAGCAGGAGGTTGATCCCCGTCTGCGGGTTGAACAGCCACTGCCAGGCGATCCCGGTCACGATGAAGGAGATGGCCATGGGGAACAGGAAAACGCTGCGGAAGAACGCCTCGCCTTTCACCCGCTGATCCAGAAGGAGCGCCGCGAAGAAGCCCAGCAGGACCGCCCCCAGCAGGAAAAGGACTGTGAAGACCACTGTGTTGCGGAGGTCCGCCTGGAAACGAGGGATCTGGAACAGGCCAACGTAATTGCGGAGGCCCACGAAGGTGTAATCCGGCAGCACATCGTTCCAGCGGGTCATCGACACGTAGACCGTCCAGCTGATAAACCCGTAAACGAAGATCCCCACCGCCAGGACCGAGGGGGTGATCAGCAGGACCGGCAGCCCAGCCTCGATCCGATGCCGGAGCTCCCGCGCCCGATCCCGCCGTCGAGGAACCGACGCGGCACGCTTCGCCGGCCGAGAAACCTCCGCCCCATGGGCCGGATCCCTTTCCTCACGCGCCATCCCTTTACCTCCTGACCTTTCAGAGAGCCCGGACGATTCCCTTTCCCGGAACCGGATCCGTCGCGGATCGACTATGATTATATCCTTGAATGCGGTAGGGCACCTGTTCCCGGTTGTCCCATCGTCCGGGAGCCGAAAGCGATCGCCCCGCCCGGAAAACCAAAGAGCCTTGCGGAGATCCCAAACACGAGCCCGAGGGATGTGGCTACGCTCTCTCAGCCTGACCCAGTTCCGAAACTACGCGCGGCTCGAGTGGCGCCTGGAGCCAGGGGTGATCATGGTCTACGGGGGGAACGCCCAGGGGAAGACCAACCTTCTCGAGGCCATCGCCTACGCCGCCATCGGCCACTCCTTCCGCACCGGCAGCGACCGGGAGCTCATCCACTGGACCGCCTGGCGGGATCCCATGCCCTTCGCTCGGGTGATCGCCGAGTTCGTGCGCAGGGACGGCCCAGTGCGCCTGGAGATCGCTCTGGTCGCCGAAGGGGGAACCCCCTCCCCGGAGACCACTTCCCTCCGCAAACAGGTGCGGATCAACAGCGTCCCCCATCGGGCTATGGACCTCTTCGGACATGCAGCCGTGGTGGTGTTCACCCCTCAGGACGTGGAGGTGGTGAGCGGACCCCCTGCCGAACGGCGGCGGCTGATGGATCTGCTCATCGCCCAGACTTCCCCGGCCTTCGCCCGGGACCTGGCCGCTTACCAGCGGGCCCTCGCCCAGCGCAACGCCCTGCTCCGCCGCCTTCAGGAGGAAGGCGGGGATCCCGGCCAGCTGGACCTATGGGACGAGTCAGTGGCCCGCCATGGGGCGCCGCTGATCGGCCACCGGGCGCGCGCCCTGCACGCCATCGCCGGCCACGCTGAGGAGATCCATCGGACCCTCAGCGGCGGGGAGCCCCTGATGATGCGTTACATCCCCGGCCTGGACCCCACCCAGGTCGACGGACAGATGGCCCTGGACGCTCTCCTGTGGGGCCAAGGGTTGCCTGAGGCCGAGCTGGCTGAGATCTTCCGAAAGGCACTGCTCCGGGAACGCGCCGCGGATATTCGGCGGGGGAGCACCCGGGTCGGTCCCCACCGGGACGATCTGCGCTTCATCGTGGATGGGGTGAACGTCGGCCTTTACGGCTCCCGGGGACAACAGCGGACCGCTATCCTTGCCTTCAAGCTCGCCGCGGCCCGCTGGCTGGCCTCCACGTTCCGTGAAAGCCCCCTCCTGCTGCTGGACGAGGTGATGGCGGAGCTCGACGAGGAACGCCGTCGCTATCTGCTCCGGGCCCTGGAGGATGTGGAACAGGCCATCCTCACCACCACCGATCCCATGCTCTTCGCGCCCGATTTCCGGAAGCGGGTCCGACGCTTCCGCGTGCAGGCCGGTTTCCTTCAGGAAGATCTAGATCCGTCGGGCATCGGGGATTGTGCCCCTTCATCATTGAGCTAAAGCCGGGTTCAAGAGCGCAGCGACGCTGCGCCCCTAGTGCAGAGATAAGGCCCGCGAGGGCTTAACGCGAATATAGGGACTCCAGGACAGCGGATAGGGCGAGCGGTTTCCTCCCCACAGCTTTCCCGTTTTCCAGGCAGGATGGTCGATTGCAGCCACAAGGCGATCAGACAATTGCTTGCAGTTGCCTTACCCAATCTCCCCGCCTCCCCCTTGCCTGAAGGCCCGAGCGGATGTAAATCCAGAAGAAGAAGGGAGGCTGCCATGGCAGAGCGGAACCTGCCGGTCTATCTTTACGGCATCCACAACCCAGGCCCGTGGCGGGAGCAGTTCTGCGCCGCGGGCGTGACCGGCCGGGTGGCCTTCGAGGAGACCGTCGAGGCCGACCCTGAGGATCTTAGCGGCCGCGGATCGATCTACCGGGAATGGGCGGACGCCGGCTTTGGGGTGATCGTGGTCCTCCATCACGGCCGCTATCCGAACGGCACCCTCCCTCTCTCCGAACGCCACGAGGCCTTTGCCCGGCGCTGCGCCCGCTTCGTCGCCGCCTCGCCGGGGACGCACATTTGGATCATCGGGAACGAGCTCAATCGCCCCCCGCAGCAGCCCGGTGCCCGCATCGACCCCCGCCGCGCCGTCCGTGAGGCCGCGGAGTGGATCACGCCGGAGCGCTACGCCTGCGGCTTCCGGCTCCGCCAGGAGCAGATCCGCAACCCGCCTGGGCGTGAGGACGACTGGGTGATCCTGGCCGTGGTGACCCCCTTCACCGCCATCCTCTGCTACCCTGGCAACCCCACCGGGGACTGGATCGTCTACTTCCATGACCTGATCACTGCCCTAGGGGAGGACCTGGACGGGATCGTGCTCCACGTCGCCAGCCAGAGCGCGGACCCTCACGCCCTCACCGAGGACCTGCGCTGCCCGCCGCCCTATGAGGTCCGGCGATGGGGCTTCTGCGCTTATCGGGACTTCATCGAGGCGACCCCGCCTCACCTGCGCCATCTCCCTCTCTTCGCCACGGAGGCCTCCATGGGGGATCGGGGCAGCCGGCCCATCCCCTGGCCTGACGCCGACGCGGGATGGATCTCCGAAGCCTACGGGGAGATCCAGCGTTGGAATGCAGATCCGGCTCATCCTCCGATCCGCTGCCTGGCCCTCTACCGCGGGCAGCGCGTCGATCCGTGGTTCGTAGCGGGCAAGGAGAGATTGCTACGCGATCTGGACCGCGCGCTCACAGCCCGCCTCCGGTGGGATGCGGGGCTCCGGCGATATCCGCGCGTCACCCTCCGAGTGGAGACGCCGCTTCGCGATCGGCCGAAAGGGGAGCCGCTGGGGCGGGCGCTCCCCCCTGGACAGACCGCTCTCGCTGTCGAGCAGACAGAGGACAGCCGCTGGGTGGACCTGCTCCTGCCGGATCAGGGGCAACGGGGCTGGGCGCCCCGGGAGGCCCTCACCCTCCATGGCGATCCTCGCGAGATCTCGGTTCGGCGCGGCGGCCCGGTCTGGCTGACCCTACGTCAGGCGACAGCGCTCCGCCTCGCCCTCCCCTCCGCCGCCCCCGCCCTCGCCGAGCTCCCGGCCGGAAGCCGGGGCCGCGCGGAGCGGACCACTCCCGACCGCCGGTGGCGGAAAGCCCAATGGGAAGGAGGCGCCGGCTGGGTACGGGCCCTCGACGCCGCTCTGGAGGGGGATCCCAACCGCGTCCCAACAGCCTCCCGCCCCTGGGCCGATGCGGACCTCCAGCGCCTGAACTTCTCCTCGGAGCGGATCGAACCCCCGCTCCCCCGCCGGAAGCCCTCCCCGTGGCCCCGACGCCCCCCTGAGGGGATCCGGCATCTGATCCCGCACCCTCTGGAAGTCCCCGGGGATCTGCCTCCACAGGCCCTGGCGGACTTCCTGATCGAGCGTCGGAGACGCCCGGGCTCTTCCCATCACTTCTATCTTGCGGCAGACGGACGAGTTTTCTGGGCCCTGCCGCTGGAGGCCATGACCGATCACGCCGGTGGCTGCGGACGCATCCGCGTGGGCATCGCCACAGCCGGACAGCAGGACGGCCAGCCGCTGGCCCCCGCGCAGCTGGACAGGGTCGCCTGGCTGTGCGCGTGGCCGCAGATCCGCTTCCGGCTGGGATCCGCCCAGATCCAGACGATCCATGAGATCTTCCCCTCTACCGGCGCTGCCCCCCTCTCCGGTGCAGCGGTCCGGGAGGCAGCGCAACGGGTCCTAAAAGAAACCGGATGGCCGACCCCCGGACTGTCGGAGCCGGGCTGGCGCAACCGCCCCGCCCGCTCCTCCTTCCCGCCCCGTCCTCTCTGGCGGATCCAGGGGCCGGTCCTCCATCACGGCGGGACCGCGGGATCGGTCCCGGCGGAGCATATCGTTGCTTTTCAGACAGAACGGCTCGGGCTGCACGGGCCGACCTATCATTTCTTGGTAGCCGGGGACGGGACCCTTTGCCGGATCCATCCCCTCACGGCAGCGGTTTCCCATGCAGGGGCAGATCCGATGACCTCCGTGAGCATTAGGCGGATCGGGGACTTCCGGGAGCGGCTCCCGACGGATCGTCAGCTCACCGCCACAGGGGAGCTGATCGCCCACCTCCTGGAGCATCTCGGGCTGGAGATCGAAGCGGTGAAGGGCCACGGGGAGCTAGACGGGACGCCCTGCTCGAGGGAATGGCGGATGGGGATCGCGTGGCGGAGGCTGCCGCGGGCCCAGGTTCAAGCAATCCGACGGCTGCACGGCCTTGCGGCCTAATCTCCACAGAGGACGGTCTGACGATGGCTTGGGGAGGGATCCTGGCGGCGCTGGCCTCGGCGATCATGCTAGGCGGGGCGCCGATCCTGGCCAAACTGGCCTATCGAGAGGGCGCGGATCCGGCCACAGTGGTCATCCTGCGCAGCGGGATCGCCGCCCTGGCCCTGTGGGCGCTCTATCTGATCCATCCCCGGTGGCGCCGTTATCTTTACATCTATCCGGTAGGCCTGCTTGGATGCCTCGCCGTGGGCTTCACCAATGCCCTGGGCTCGATCTTTTACTATATGGGCCTTTACCGGCTAGACGCTGCGGTCGCCCATCTGATCTACTCCGCGTACCCCGCGCTGGTTGCGGCGATCACCCACCTGAACAGGGAGCCCATTCCGAGGTGGACCTGCCTGCGGATCCTGATGGCGGGGCTGGGAGTGGGGCTGCTGCTGGGCCGCTTTCAGGGGATGCCAGATCTCCTGGGGGTGATCCTGATGCTGCTCTCCAGCGGGCTCTACGCCCTCCATGTGGTGCTCAGCCAGCGGGTGCTTTACGAGATGCCCGCCCAGACCCTCACCCTCTACGCCCTGACGGCCATGGCGGCCTTCACCCCAGCCGCCGGCTGGGTGATGGACAACGTCCGTGCCCCTGTCCCGACGGCCGCCCTGGGCCCCATCGCCGCGATGGCAGGAGTGTTGATGCTCTCGCGGCTGACGATGTTCATGGGCGTCAAGCGCCTGGGAGGGGTCCAGACCGCCTTGCTTACGGTGTTGGAGATCCTGGCTACCGTCGGGCTAGCGATCGGATTCCTGGAGGAGCAACTGACGCCGGTTCAGTGGCTCGGCGCGCTGCTGATGATCACCAGCGTGGTGCTGCTCGCCCGCGAGAGCCCCCGTGCCCTGGTCCCGCGCTGGCGGATGCCCCTGCTGCCCCCGGCGGGTTGAACCTCGCGCGGCGAGATCGCCGGCCTCGCGGGGAAACCGCGCAATGTCAATCCCCGAGGGGCGCAGCGGGGAACAAAGCAGGATCCGCCCAGCCCACAACCCGGCTAGTATCCCCCCGGTGCCCGCCGCCGTCACCACCTAGCCGGGCCCCACTCCCTGCCCCTGAGCCTGCCGGTGGAGCTCTGTGGGGGCCCGCACGCAGCCCGGCCCGCCCAAGACCGAGCGTCCGCTGACAGGGATGAAGTCATAGCGGCCCACCCATAGGCCGGCCCGCAGATGAACCCGGAAGCCCGTCCACGCAACAGAACGGGGCCCCCCTGGCCGAAGGGGAAGAAGTGCATATCCCTCACGCATCCAAGACTCATCCTGACCGGAGAAGCTGGAAAGCGCCAGACCGGGAAGCAGGAAGCGCCGGGCTTGCCGGTTCCGACGGATGTTGCTATAATCTGGAACAAGGGGCGAGTAGCTCAGGTGGTCAGAGCGCACGGCTCACATCCGTGAGGTCGGGGGTTCGAGTCCCTCCTCGCCCATCCCGCCGCAGCTGTCGGGCTGCGGCGTTTTTTGTTCAGGCGCGGGTCCCGGCTGTTTTCGGAGCCCCGCTGGCTGCGGCCTTAGAATCCGCAATGCATCCATTGGGTTGCGTTCAGGAGGCTGAACGTGAGCGATCTGGTCAAACGGCTAGGAAACCTTTTCCTTTTCGCCACTCTGGCGACCGGGCTCATCGGCACCGCGTTCCTAACCGGGTTCGGCGTCGCATGGGGGATGACCGCCGACGCTCCCCGCGCCCTCCACACAGCTCCAATGACCGCTGCGCCGGCCACCCCTCCGCGAGACCTCCAGGAAGCCTTCGGCGTGTTCTGGGAGGCCTGGAAGCTGGTTCAGCAGGAATACTACGGGGAGATCCCCTCCCCGCAGACCGTCGCCTACGGCGCTATCCGAGGAGCCCTGCAGACCCTGGGGGACCCCTACACATCCTTCATCGAGCCGAAGATCGCCCGCATCCTCGAGGAGGACGCCTCCGGGCAGTTCGAGGGGATCGGGGCCCTGGTGCGCATGAACCGGGACAACAAGCTGGAGATTGTGCGCGTCTTCGAGGGCTCCCCCGCTCAGAAGACAGGCCTCCGCGCCGGGGACCTGGTGATCGAGGTCAACGGGCAATCCATTGTTGGCTACAGCATCTATGAGGCCATCGCCCTGATCCGGGGTCCGGCGGGCACCTCGGTGACCCTCACCATCGAACGGCCCGGCCAGCGCGATCCCATCCGGGTGACCGTGACCCGGGCCCGCATCACCATCCCGGTGGTGGAAGCCCGCATGCTGCCCGAGGGCATCGCTTACCTCCGCCTCTTCGACTTCAGCGCTCAGGCGACCCGACAGCTCCGGGATCAGCTCCGCTCCCTGGTGGCTCAGAACCCCCGCGGCCTGATCCTCGACCTGCGCGACAACCCCGGCGGGTTCCTGGACCAGGCGATCCAGGTGGCAGATCTCTTCCTAGATGAGGGTGTCGCCGTCTACGAACGGATGAAGGACGGCGAGGAGCGGGTTTTCCGCTCGAAGAGCGGCGATCCGGGCGAGAAGATCCCCATGGTCGTGCTGGTGAACGCCGGCAGCGCCAGCGCCTCGGAGATCGTCGCCGGCGCCCTGCAGGACCGCGGGCGCGCCCTCCTGATCGGCGAGCGCACCTTCGGGAAGGGATCGGTCCAGCTCTCCCACACCCTATCTGACGGCTCGGAGCTCCGGGTGACCATCGCCCGCTGGTTCACCCCGAAGAACCGGGCGATCCACGGGGAAGGGTTGAACCCCGATGTGGAGGTGAAGGTGGAGCCCGGGGCGGAGGCCGGCGAGGCCGATCTCCAGCTGCAACGAGCGGTGGAGATCCTGCTTCAGGGGCGTTGATCCGTAGGCGAGGCATCCGCGAAAGGCGTGGTGTGCCTGCCTGGGGAGAAAAAAGCCACGGGATACGGGCCCGAGGAGAGAGGATAGCGCTCGACTCTAGCGCAGCATATACTAGGAGCAGCCGTCCATCCCCACCCGGGAGACGCTCTGCGCCCGGCTTCGGGGGTGGGCGATGGTGTTGCCAGAGCGGTGTCTGCACGGGCGGGCGGAGGGGGACTTGGACCCGGCCTCGCGGGGGCTTTTGGGGAAGGAGGCCATCTCTTGGCGAACACGGTGGCCTAGCTGAAAGATCAACAGTGGGCGGAGCGGGAGGCGTGGCGGAAGCGGGGGCTGGAGGATCTGGAGCCGGTATACGTGCGGGCGGAGCGGACATTTCGGGATTTTGTCGGTCGGTCCTGGTGTCCCTCGACCACTGTCTCAACTGGCCCTATAATTGTGGACGAATATAGAGCGAGGAGGTTCCCAATGGGCCGCAAGAAACAGATAGACGCCAGTATGTATTTTTGTCCCCATACCGACTGCCCCAATTACGGTAAAGTGGGGCCCGACAACCAGATCGTGGGTGCCGGCCGTTACGGCAAAGCGAATACCCAACTCTTCAGATGCAAAGTGTGCGGCCGCACCTTCTCGGCGCGACGAGGCACCCCTTTGTTCGGCCTGAAAGCCAGCGAGGAGACCTTCTACGACGTGATGGCCTGCCTGGCAGAAGGGAACGG
>Ga0272447_1000695_pt1 | contig 23804 bp, 28 predicted proteins | sample YNPCB0133_FD_194589 | JGI IMG/M metagenome (GOLD analysis project Ga0272447, IMG submission 194589) | Hot spring microbial mat communities from Yellowstone National Park, WY, United States - YNP-CB-013-3 | ecosystem: Environmental > Aquatic > Thermal springs > Hot (42-90C) > Sediment | place... | reverse complement strand
GTTGAAGAGTATCCAGATAAGTGTTTGTGGCAATATGTTGAGATAATTGGAGAAAGGCTAGGAATCCATGTGAGTATTAGCACCTTGCATGCTTTCTTGAAAAAGCATAAAATCACTCTAAAAAAAAAGACATTCCGCAGTGAAAAAGCCAAGAGTGAAGTTGTGCAGGAACAACGCCTAGGATACTGGCATAAGATTGGAAGCGTTCCAGCAGAAGATATATGGCTAAGCATACAAAGGTTGGCATGATATGGGTCGCTGGGCGTAGCCCCACATTGGTTTCCCAGAATCTTAAGGCGACAACCTTAACCTACCTAGCTATAGCCGCGCGACCTCCGCATCACTGAGGCAACCAGGGAAGACCTTGGGTGCTTTGAGCTTGAGCCGTTGACGAAGCTCTGGCCCTTTCTTGACAATGCCCCACAGGAAGCCGCCACGTTTGCCCCAACCGTGAGCAAGCTTGACAAATTGCTTATCGTCAATCCGCCCCTCAGCCGCATGAAACTCGTACAGCCCTTGAATGGCGGTCATCGCCTGATTGACTGTCTTGGGGCTACGCTTGGAAACTCGCTCTCTGAAAGACTCATGGATAACCGCCACATCACCCCCGAGCAAGCTAGCTCGTCCAAGCCAACACCATCCCACCTCAAGGCTTTGTACTCCAGCCACCGCCAGTAATCCACCAGGCGGTAAGCGTAGGTTTCGACCGTGTTGGCTGCTAACCCTCGCTTCCGGCAGTAGTTGAGAAACCTCTGAATCGGTTCCACGGGCAAACAGGTCTTGGCGTCAAATACGCAGCGAAAACGCTCGCCTGTGGCGGGGTCAATCGCTGTCTCTACAGCTACGCTCATACACGTTGTAAGAGCTGGAATGTGTATAGCTTAGCATGCAAAACCCCGTTGTTATTGCTCTTTTTTATTCGTCGTGTAATGGATTATTATGGTCTACAGAAACTGGCATCCTCAAAAAGGGCATGAGCATCCTGGGAATGCAATGGAACAACAGTACCCAAGGGCATAGCGCTGCGCGCCGCTAAAGCGAGGGGGAACTGCCTCTTGTGAGGAAACGACTGGGGAGAGATGCACCGCTGCCATAGAGGGGAAACCTGATATGGTAAGTGCGCATGCTTCGCATTGCTAGCGCATACGCAGAACCAGTAACAAGAATCCCCTGACTCTAGGCAGGGGAGTATGTCAACCAAAAACCTGGGTCTAAAGGGCATGAGGGAACCGCCATACGCAAGAGGGAACAGGAGACAAGCACCGCTGTTCAAAAGGGCAACCTGATACGGTAAGTGCGCTTGTAGAAACAAGAACAAGAATCCTCACCCTTTAGGGCGGTGTCAAACCTGGAACAAGCACCAACAACCCACCAGTGCCACGACAACCCCGAACCAGGCCCGTCGGCTCACCCATTCTCCTGCCCAATGCGCCAACACCAGGGCAAACAGGGGGCTTGTGCTGCTGAGGGTTTGGGCAATGCCCGCTGGCGCCCATTTCAAAGCGGTTTGTTGCAACCAAATGCCCATGTAGGTACTCAGAAATGACGTTCCCGCCAAACCCCACAACCAACTTGGCTGCTGGGCAAGCGCTCGCCAACCGGGACGACACACCGGGCGGGTCACCCCCAGTCCCAACACCAACACTCCTGCCGACAGGCGAATCGTGGTACTCCACAGGGGCGTAATGGGAGAACCTGCTAAAGCCGCCCGCGAAAGCACCACCCCTGCTGCCTGAGACAGGGCAAAAAGTCCGCCCCACCCCAGCCCCGGCCACAGGCGAAACCGATTGCGCCCATTTGCCGAGCGTTCTGTCACCACCAGGGCCACCCCAGTCACCGTCAGCGCCATACCCACCAACTGTACCGGCTGAATACGCTCCCCCAGTGTCACCCAGGCCAATAGCGTTACCAGCATAGGCGACAGAGTATCCATGAGCAAGGTGCGTTGCGGCCCCAGGGAGTTCAAAGCGGCAAAAAACGCCGTATCCCCGACCCCGATCCCCAAAATGCCACTCAGCGCCAGCCCCAGTATCGGCCATTCCCCCACCCGTGGCCACCCTTCCCCCCGCCACGCCAACGTCAGGGCAAACATCCCCAGTGCCAAAACCCCCTTGAGCCAATTCAGCAATAGGGGCGGAAACACCTTCCCCCACCGGGCATAAATCCGGGACATGCTTGCCCACAACAACGCAGCACCCAGCGCTGCCCATTCGCCCTGCCAAACCAACCCCACCGATGCGCTAAACGTAAACAACTGTAAACTATTGTAAATAAGTTCCTAGGGCACCCCCTGAGCAGCGGGCAAATAGGAGTTGCAGTTGATCCAAACAGGGAAGCATATCAATGCCCTACAACACCATTGCACTGAGGCCCACCTTGAGATACAACCTAGGAAAGAAGATCATGTTAGGGTCAGGTCATGAAGGTATTGCTTTTGTACGTTGGGTTGGCTGTTGCTTATTTAATAGTATTTCCTTTAGTCACCTATTTCTACCTCAAACAACGCTGGTATGTTGCCAGTTCTTTTGAGCGAGGGTTTATGTATTTTTTGGTCTTTTTCTTCTTCCCAGGTTTGCTGTTGTGGGGGCCATTTTTGAATTTCCGCAATCAGCCCCGTTCATTGCCATAGGGAATCTATTGATTCAGTCATCGGGACACAAAAACAACTTGCATATTACCAACCTAATTTCACCTTGAAGTATGGTTAACCGCTGTGTACATAACTTTTGCTTGTTGAACAATTGGGTTGTGATTGGTGAGGTTAGACTGAACCATGCCAGTTGCCACTGCTCATACGTTCGGCCACCATTTGCCGGGTTTCGGGGTCGAGGTTGGCCTTGCTCAGTTCCAAAACATCAATAATGGCATTTTCTAAATTCACGCCGTAGAATTTGGCCTGTCGGAGTTGGGCTTCGGTCAAATCCGCGCCATTAAAGTTCGTGCGATACAAATTGGCGTAGCGCAAATCCGCCTGGCGGAGGTTGGCCTGGAAAAAGGTTGTGCGACTGAGGTTAGCTTCTACTAAACTGGCACGCACGAGAATAGCACGGCTGAGATTGGTACGTACCAGCACCGAACCGTACACCAAACGACCCGTTTCTTCATCCGGCAGAATGACGCTACCAAGGTAGGCACCGTTGAGGTTGGCTTCGGTGAGATTGACACTGTACAGGTTAGCACCACTCAGATTCGTGTTACTGAGATTGGCACCGCTGAGGTTCGCTCCCGTCAAGTTCACTCGGCTGAGATTCAAGCCCTGTAGATCGATGCCGCGAAAATCGCGTTGCCCTCGTTGATAAGCCTCTAAGAGCTGATTCAGACTCGCTTCGGCGGTGAGAATTTGTTCGGGCAGAGCCATTCGGATAGGGACAAAAACGGGTGGTCACGTCACAACAGTCACACTTCCCAGCTAGGAAGCACCTTGGGCATTAATCTGAGTCTAGCACAAATTGGAGCTGTGATGAGGGATCGCTTATCAAACCGCAATCAGTTTTATCTTGTCCATAACACTCAGGTGACCAAGGCGTTGAAATACTTTGTCACTCCTGTCTGCCAGATGCAATACCCAAGGTAACCGACAGAAACAGAATCCACTGGCAGGGTATAGCTGAGATATAGCAATCCTAATTAGATTGAGAATAGTCGGATGGGTTATACTCATCTGAGAGCATGGCTAAGGAGGCAAGAATGCTGACATGTACAAAACCAGAAATAGTTGCTCTTTTAGGAGAATTTATCCAGAATGCTTCTGATGCGAGGGAACTGCAACGCGCCTTGGCAGTGAGAATGGCTGTGGAAGATAAACCTTATGAAGAAATTGCGGAATCGTTAGGAGTCTATAAGTCATTTATTACGCGCTGGAAACAAGAATTCTATGAGCAAGTTATTGAAGGACTTAAACTTAGTTATCGGGGTAGAAAAGGTTACCTATCAGAAGCAGAAAGACAGGGAATAATTGACTGGTTAAAAAAAGGATACTGGAGCTGAGATGAATTAATAACTCATATCGAGGTGAATTATGATGTAATTTGTCAATCTAAACAAAGTTATTATGACTTGCTTGCAGAAGCAGGCATTACCTGGAAAGAGGTCTTAGAAAGTAAACCCCAAAGCAAAGCCAGAAGTTGTAAAAGAAAAAGAAATTCGAGAAGTTATAGGAGCCAATCCGTCTGAAATCGAGTCAGGACGCTTAGTAGTTCTATTTTTAGATGAGTGTCATGCTGGGGCGATGTTTGTGGTTATGGGTGGAGGCGCTCCGATATGAGGGTAGAGATTTCCATTGCAAATGAAAGAAGTAAACAGACTTATTTTGGCGTTTTAAACGACCGGACAAAAGCATTTATTATTCTTCGGGAACGGTGCGAGTAGCGCGAGTACTATTGACTTTGTGAAGTATCTGAGAGGAAAATTTTGTGGAAAAAGGATGGTGTTCATTGGGGAGGGAGCGGCCCACCAAAAAGCACGGGAAATAAAAGCATATCTTGCCTGAGTAAGCTGAGGCAAAGAAGAGCAGGAGTGGGAGTGAACTTGTATGTTATTTGCGCCCAATTGTCCGCAACAAAATCCTGTTGAAGATGTAGGGCTACATGGCAAACATGTTTTGAGAATTTTTGGTACCGACTCAGGTCTTTCTCCGTTATTAAATGGCTATTTAAGTTCGCTTTGAGTCATCGGAAATTTACTTTCCCTAAGATAGATCAACACGCACCTTGTTCTATGCTCATTTAGGATTGCTATATACCCTTATGTTTTGACAAAATCAACCATGACGCTCTACTGGGTAAAGTCAACACCTATCCCACCTTGAGAAAACCAATCAAGGCGTAATTGAAGGCAGGTGCGATGGATGGTGAGTGTTTTGTCGAGGCAGAAAGTGGCACACTGCAACGAGGGTTCATACCCCCCTGATTGGCTAACATCGCACTTTACAGCATGGGGGAGTATGTGAGCAACTCACAGGATATAAATCATAAAGAGGTGCAAAGAATCCATCAACAATGGTTACAAATGATGGGACTGGAACTGAAGCCAAGCAAATCATGAATACAATGGGGGAAAAAGCAGGTTTTGACTGCTTAGAGTTCAATATCAGGCACTATCCATGCTCAACAACAAGGGCAATACGGGTGGCAAGATACGGGATTAACCATGAACATCAAGCCCAGCATGGAAAAGGTGAAAGAATACATCGTTGAGCGAAGAAGAGTAGTTGAAAAGCATCGTACTGCGCCTCAAGCGGCACTGACAAGGGAGATAAATCCCATCATCGGAGGATGGTGTGACTACTACTCAACGGTAGTCAGTTGGAGAACTTTCGCCCAATGCAAAGATGTCCTATGGCATATGTTAAGGGCATGGGCAAAGCGTCGTCATCCGAATCAATCTCTGCACTGGATAAAGGACAGATACTGGCACAGAATCCAAGGCCGTGAAGTGTTTGCCACCAGAGAAGAGAATGAGTACAAATTGCTCGTACACACACAGACGTACCAATCAAAAGTTTGTCCAAGTACAAGGCAGTAGAAGCCCGTATGATGGCGACTGGGTTTACTGGAGTCAAAGGCTAGGCAAATCTCTTCTAATATCCTTGGGAGTAGCCACACTACTCAAGAGGCAAAGGGAGAAATGTGCTTACTGCCACAAATACTTTACACCCGACGACATCATGGAAATTGACCACAACATCCCTAAGTCAAAGGGTGGCAGGGACAGTTTGGACAATCTACGACAATGGATGGTATCCTTAGGAAAGATGTCCGCAAGGGCTGTCCCAAAGAGGAGCCGTGTGAGGGGAAACCCTCGTGTACGGTTCTGAAAACGAGTTGTTGTGGCGACATAACAGCTTAGCTTAACTCAAAGCCGGGGCTGAGCCACCACCCGATTGCGGAGAGTGCCAATGCCCGTAATGTGGATCTGAATTTTATCCCCTGGTTGCATCGGGCCAACTCCCGCAGGTGTACCGGTCAGCACCACATCCCCCGGCAGCAGGGTCATCACCTGACTGATGTAGCTCACCAATACCGGCGGTTTGAACACCATCTCCTGTAACTTGGCCGCCTGTTTGCGTTCCCCATTCAACCAGGTTTGCAATTCCATTTCCAGGGACAGTTCTCGCACAATCCCCGGCCCCAAGGGACAAAACGTATCAAAGCCCTTGCTGCGGGTCCATTGCCCATCCTGCTTTTGCAAATCCCGTGCCGTCACGTCGTTGGCAATCGTATAGCCCCAAATGGCGGCAACTGCTGCGGTGGGAGTCAGATGGCGAGCCGTCTGCCCAATGACCAACGCCAGTTCTCCTTCGTAGTCCACCCGGCGAGACTGGGCAGGGTAAACAATGTCCCCCCCAGGTGGCAGCAATGCCGTCGGCGGTTTGAGAAAAATCACCGGCTCCACCGGCACGGTCGCTTGCATCTCGGCGGCATGGTCAGCGTAATTGCGACCGACGGCAACAATCTTACTGGGTACGGTTGGGGCTAAGAGCTGGTAGGTTCCTGGTGCCCAGCATTCTTCTGTCTCCATACCCCCCTGCCAAGGCGCATCCGTCCATACCGCAATTCCTGCATCAGCCGTCAACCGGCCATAGACCACCCGTGCCCCCGCCTGCGCCCGTACCCACATACGCAACACCCAACCATTTGCTATGATTATAAAGGCTTTGTGTCACGTAGGAGTACTATGCCCGTTGCTGCCAAACCCTATTACGAAACCATGTACATTCTGCGTCCAGATTTGGGCGACGAACTAACGCAGCAAACGATTGAAAAATTCAAGAATATCCTGAGCGAATTGGGGGGCGAGCACATTCAGGTATTAAACCGAGGGCGGCGACGGTTGGCCTATCCGATTCGGAAATGTTCGGATGGGATTTATGTGCAATTAAATTACTACGGCAATCGCAATACGGTAGCGGCTTTCGAGCGGGCTATGCGTTTGAGTGAAGAGGTCATTCGGTTTTTGACCATTACCCAGACGCCACCAACACCGCCAGCGGCAGAACCTCTGACCGTTGCCACTTCTGAGTAACTCTGAGCGGTCAAGTGGCTTGATCATTTCCCTGACAAAACTCCTCTAGCCGGTGTTAGACTAAAACCAGGCCGGTTGATTGCGGTGAGGAGTTTCCATCCTGTGCACGCCCATTGTTCAGAGGAGGATGTTGCCAATCTGCGGCGACAAGTTGAACAGCGAGGCTGGTTGGTACATCAGCTTTCCCAGGAATTGTTCCAGCGTTTGGTGCCCCAGCAAGGACAGCAACAGGTTTTGGAGCGCACCTTGGCGGCACAGAGCGAGGAACTGCGCCAGTTAAAAGGCGAATTGCAACGATACAGCCGTGTGGTTGAGCAGTTATCAGCAGAGCTATTTCACCGCCTGCGCCAGGAACGGCAGATTGATGGGGCGACGGTAGCGGCATTGCACAGGCAGATACAAAAGTTACAAGGGGAGTTGCAGCAGGTACAGCAAGAATTGCAACAGCGGGAACAGGCACTGGTTGAAGTGCACGGTCTATTGGCTGCGGCGCGGGAGCGAAACCAACACCTGGAAACGATCCTCAGGGATTTGCCAGAGGTCTATCGGCGTCGGTTCAACGCCCGGCTGGCCCCGGTGAAAGAGCAACTGGCGCAGCTTCAGGAAGAAAATCGCCGTCTCCAGGCGGAATTGCAACGCTACGGTGCCCTGGCTCAAACTACATCTCGGCAAGCGTCTCCCCCTCGCATTGACCTGCCCAAATTTCCCCCGCTCTAAACCCTTTCCCGAGCGATTTCCTGATGCCACCCCGTTGGCCTCGCCGACCTGACCCCAACGACCCGGCCTACCGACGCTTGGCCGACCGGATGAATCTGGCGGTTCACATTGCCCTATTTGCTGCCATCAATTCCGGGTTGTGGTTTGTACAGGAGTTGAATGGAGCTTTTCCTCACCTGCCCTGGATCACTGGACTATGGGGTTTGGGGCTACTGGTGCATGGGATTTATGTGGTGAAACTGGCTCACTACGGGGAACAATAAATTGCTGCATTGAGAAAAGTCGTACCGTCCCAAGTGATGCTGGCTATTACTGGTTGAATGGTTTAACAAAATGAACATCGCAGGTCAGACTGAGTCTACGAATGGCTCGACCCCAGAAGTGTTGAAAGACAGGTAAAGGTAGAAGAAATGGGGTCAGAACGTGATATTCTAACCCATGTAAATGCAAAGATTAATGAACTATGAAATTAAACTCTTTGGCGGGGATTGTCAAATTTTTACTCAAAGATTTGCCGACTCATGATTATCCGGTTTTAAATTCTCGTTTATTTTGTTCCATCTGGTTTACCGATATTTTAGACAAGAGAATCAATAGTTTACGGGACTTATTTTACCAATTAAATCATACGGGCACTCAGGTTGACTTATCTACGTTTTCTAAAGCTAACAAGACAAGAGACCCACAAATTTTTATGCGTCTTTATCATAAACTATTGCGTTATATTGAACACGCTCATCCTGAGAAGAAGCTCGTTTTATGTCCTTTTGATGCTACGGTAATACCGCTGATGAGTAAGTTATTTTAGCTCCCAGGCCATCGTCAGGTAAAGTTAATAACTATAGCTAAGCATACAAAGGTTGGCATGATATGGGTCGCTGGGCGTAGCCCCACATTGGTTTCCCAGAATCTTAAGGCGACAACCTTAACCTACCTAGCTATATTTTAAACACGATACGCAATCCACGGGTCACTTAATCCTTAGCCCTGGACAAGCACATGAGATTAACTTTGGTGAGGATATGATGAAAACGTTACCGGAAAACGGAGTTGCAGTTGGGGATAGAGTGTTTTGTAGTCACAAATTGTTGTTTGCGATTGTTTGCGCAATTTATCGCCAATGATACCCTTTTTGTTATCCGTTATTTAGCCACCCATCTTCCCGAAGTAGTCATGAGCCATGAAGAGATAGCAGAAGCTTACAGACAACGCTGGGCAATAGAGGTCTTATGGAAGTTCCTCAAGATGCACCTGAAGCTTGATAAAATGATGAGCAAAAATTTGCATGGAATTACGATTCAAATTTACGTAATTCTTATTGTTTATTTGATATCGCAACTGTTAAAAGCTCCACAGATATATGGAATATATGGAAGTAAATTAGTAGATAAGTTGCGATATATACAAATAACACAGCAGGAGTGGCATTTTGTCCATTGGCTCCATCGGGTCGTTCCCTGCCTGAATATGTAAAGTCTTGTTGCAGGATTCAACACTTGTGCTCGCAGTGAAATTAATATTCAGTCCATTAAAAACTTGGGGAGACTAGGCCGTAAGCCGGGTTCTGTTCGAGGGCGATTATCTCTCTGGGATGACGGTTACCCGCCACCTCTAGCGGTTCCTAAAGTACGGGACGGGAAAAAGACCAACCCTTGTCCCTTGACCTTGCTCTCACCTGGGGTTTACCGAGCCAGTATCTCACGATACTGCTGGTGCGCTCTTACCGCACCTTTGCACCCTTGCCTGTACTGGCAAAAGCCAGCCATCGGCGGTATGTTTCTGTGGCACTTTCCGCACAGTCGCCTGTCCTGGGCGTTACCCAGCAGGTTTGGTCTTTCGAGAGCCCGGACTTTCCTCAGATGCTGTGCATCCGCAATCGCCACACCTACTCTCCCCTTTCTCAGTCTAGCTCAGGATTTGGCAACCGCAGTCGGCATCGGATATAATCCTTATCTGTCCCTGATTGGGTTTCCTGCAGCTAATCCGTTGTGTTTTAGGAGGTTCAGTCCCCTTGGGTAATCAGCAGAAAGCAGGCGTGGGTTTTACTCGCGAGGAATTTGCCGCTCTGTTGGATCGGTATGACTATCGGTTTCATCCAGGGGATGTGGTGCCGGGGACGGTGTTCGCCCTGGAACCGAAAGGAGCACTGATTGATATTGGGGCGAAAACGGCGGCCTTTATCCCCTTGCAGGAGATGTCCATCAATCGGGTGAATAGTCCCGAAGAGGTGCTGCGCCCGAACGAGATGCGGGAGTTTTTTATCCTGTCGGAGGAGAATGAGGAAGGGCAGTTGACGCTCTCACTTCGACGGATTGAGTACATGCGTTCTTGGGAACGGGTGCGTCAGTTGCAGCGCGAAGATGTGACCGTGCGAGCAGTGGTGTTTGCCATCAATCGGGGGGGTGCGTTGGTGCGGATTGAGGGGCTGCGGGGCTTTATTCCGGGTTCCCACATCAGCACACGCCATGCGAAGGAAGATTTGATGGGGCAGGAGCTGCCGTTGAAGTTTTTGGAGGTGGATGAGGAGCGCAATCGCTTGGTGCTGAGCCATCGCCGGGCGTTGGTAGAACGGCAGATGAATAACTTGGAAATCGGGGAGGTGGTCACGGGAACGGTGCGGGGAATTAAACCCTACGGTGCGTTTATTGACATCGGTGGGGTGAGCGGTCTGCTGCACATTTCGGAAATTTCCCACGACCACATCGAGACGCCGCACAATGTCTTCTCGGTGGGAGACGAACTGAAGGTCATGATCATTGACCTGGATGCGGAGCGGGGGCGGATTTCCCTTTCGACCAAGCAATTGGAGCCGGAACCGGGAGATATGGTGCGCAACCGGGCGGTGGTGTTTGAGCGGGCGCAGGAGATGGCGCAACAGTGGCGAGAAAAACAGGCGGCTAAGTTAGCAGTTCCACCTGAGGAGGCAGAGCTGGCAGCGGCGGTGACGGCGACGGAGGATGATTTGACACCGGCAGCGATTTAGTCCATGCTGATGCAAATTTGGGCGGATGCGCTGACGGTTTTTTGGGGTGAATGGTTGGATTTGCGGGTGCGGTTGCCTCAGTTATTCGCCTCGGGTCTGGTGTCGCCGTTGATTTACATCCTGGCCTTTGGGTTTGGCCTGGGGAGTTCTCTGAGCCAGCCGCCTATGGGGAATTCCTACTTGGAATTTATCCTGCCGGGGATGGTGGCGCTTTCTTCGATGATCATTAGTTTTGCGGGGACGACTTTTTCGATTTGTGGGGATCGGTTGTTTAATAAGACGTTTGAGGAGTTGCTGCTGGCACCGGTGCATCCGTTGGGGGTGTATGTGGGTAAGGTGTTGGCAGGGGTGGTGCGGGGTTTGTTAACGGCGTTGGCAATTATTTTAATCAGTGTGATTTTTACGGGCAATAGGTGGGGTTTTTTGCACCCGCTGTTTTTGTTTTTGGTGTTTCTCAATTGTTTGGTGTTTGCCGGTTTGGGGGTGATTGTGGGGTTGAGTGTTGCCTCGCTAGAAACGGTGGGTTTGTATAACAATTTTTTGATTGTGCCAATGTCGTTTTTGGGGGGTACATTTTTCGACCCCAGTACGGTGCCGGGCTTGCTCAAGGCGGTGGTGTATGCAATTCCGTTGACCTACGCCAGTGTAGGGCTGCGGGCGGTGGCTTTAGGGGGCGTGTTTCCCTGGTATGCACCGCTGGTTTTAGGGGTTCTTGCTATGGTGTTGGCGGCCATTGGTGCCCATCAGTTTTCCCACCAGCAGGATTAGTCAGAGCTTGTTCACTGTTGGGAAAAGGCTAGGAAAAATTAGCTAAGTGCGGGTTAACCAGGGAGTGACAATTAAAGCGACGGTTACACCCAAAAGGCCGCCAGCAAGGACCTGGACTGGGGTATGTCCGAGTGGTTCGTAGAGGGGGTTTTGGTCTTGAAATTCAGCGTGTTCCCGGCGGAGAGTGTTCACCATTTGATTGAGTAAACGGGCATGACGACTGGCAGCCAACCGCACCCCGGAAGCGTCGTACATGACAATGAGCGCAACCACCACGGCAATCGCAAACTCTGGGCCATTCCACCCCCACGTTTGCCCTACCGCTACTGCCAAGGCCGCCACGAGTGCCGCATGGGAACTGGGCATGCCCCCAGATTGCACCAGAACCTTGGGGTTCCACTGTTGATGGCGCACCAGGGAGACCAAAAATTTTGTCACTTGTGCCAGACCACAGGCCAGCAGGGCAATCAATAAAACTCCGTTCCACGTGGCCATGATCTTTCTCTCAGTGTCGGCCTTCTGTTTCTATCTTAGTGGAGTCCCAATCAATGACTACGGGAAACGACAAATTCTGCAAGAGCTTGCAGGGGTATTGCTGCTTCACCCCAGGGTGCCAATACGTCCTGGGCCTCTTGAACCAGTTGTTTGGCCTGGCGCCGGGATTCCTCAATGCCCCACAGGCTGGGGTAGGTGACCTTTTGGGCTTGTAGGTCCTTCCCGACACTTTTCCCCAGTTCTGCCTTGGTACCCGTGATGTCTAAAATATCATCCACAATTTGAAATGCCAGTCCTATTTTGCGGGCGTATTCGGTGAGGGCCTGTAGTAGTTCCTCACTTCCATCGGCCAAAATGGCCCCGGAAACGACGGAAATTTCCAGCAGGGCGCCGGTTTTATGGGTGTGAATGAAATTCAGGGTTTCGATGCTCACATCGGATTTGCCTTCACATTCCAAATCCACTACTTGTCCCCCCACCAAACCAGTCGCCGCCACCGCATGACCCAGACGGGCAACCACTTCCAGCAAGTTGGTCGGTGCTACCCCTCGCGTCTGCCGTACCAGCCATTCAAACGCATAGGCCAACAACCCATCCCCCGAGAGAATAGCAATCGCTTCCCCATAGATTTTGTGGTTGGTCAAGCGCCCCCGTCGGTAATCGTCGTTGTCCATTGCAGGCAGGTCGTCATGGATCAAGGACATGGTATGCACCATTTCCAGGGCGCAGGCTGTGGGCATGGCCATCGCCACCGTTCCCCCGGCCAATTCACAACTGGCCAGACACAAAATCGGGCGCAACCGTTTGCCACTCCCCAAAAGGGAATAGCGCATCGCCTCGTAAATCCGTTCAGGATAGCGAATCGGCACTGCTTCCGCCAACGCCTCCTCCACCCACCGTTGCCGCTCCTGGAGATAGGCCGCTAGGTCAAATTGGGTACGCGCACCGGCACTGTTACTCATGGTTTGGTCACACTCTGCCCCGCTGACTGCATTTGATCCTAACCGATGCAAGGGGGCACGGACTAGCCGATCTAGCTGATTAAGAAACCACTTCTTCAATTGATGGGTAGTGCTATTTTGTCACGCTCAAGAAAGGGTAGCCCTTCCAGGCAACCGACAAAGCACAGGGTTAGATATGGCTTTGAACATCGGTGGGATAAGGCTTTCCGGGGATGGCATCTCCCCATTTGCTCAAAGAGCAGCAGAGTTGATTGGCCGTCATGACATTCACTCTATCGCCAATGCCTAGCATTGCTTTGTATGAATATTATAAGTATGACTTGGATGGCATTACCATCAATGGGTGACCAAGAAAACTGGGTACAAGCCCCGCCCTATGCCTCCGGCACGGCTACGCCTAGGAGGGCGGCTTTTGCGAGAATACAAGAGTCGCTCCACCCATTTGTAGAAGGGTGCAGCGTGCAGTGAAACGTATCTGGGCTCCGGCCCAGTAGTTGGGGTTATGGCATCCCCCACCACTCGCCAGGGTGGTGTAGCCCAAGAAGTGGGACACTCTACAACCTGGGAAAGAATCCTTGCCCTTTAGGGCAGGGAGAATGTCAAAAACTCAGGCCAAGTTCTCCTGTAGTCCGCCAGTTCCGGGGCTGAACACACGACTGTTAGGAAGCTGCCTTTTTCACTGCGCCGCAACCGTGACAGGGCAACATACGTCTAGCCCTTGAGGGCAAAGATTCTCCTAGCGTCACTGCTGAGGATGAATGGTTCAGCGACTAGGCTTACCGTTTCCGGTTTCCCTTCTACAGCAGAGGCGTTGTCCTGGTTTCTCTCTCCCCAGTCGTTCGCCTCAGTGCAGAGGACGGTTTCGGTATGCCCTACCGCACAGGACTACCGTAGCGTCAAGCCGTCCTGTTCCGTAGGTGGCGCCAGCCATAGAAAGGGGCTTTAGACCCTGGCGAAACTCTTGGCCAAGCTGGTCCCAGCTCCATAGGGAAGGAACGCCATTGATTTCCCGCACAAGATAGGGCATGGCATCCAAGTTCCAGTCTTTGACCTCAAACACGGCAATGCCAAGCTGGGGATGGAGAAGCACAAAGCGCAACTCATTTAAGTGCGGCTGCACGTAAATTTCCCAGCCCCCGGGCAGGTAACGGTCAAAGAACTCCAGTACCTGCAACTCACCTGTGGTTAAGGGTGTCCGTAAGCTGTGCAGTTCCTCACGTGCGGGGCAGATGAGGTGTGCCATCAGGCCATACCAGGTGAAGCGTCATACGTCACCCCTGGGGTCTCTGCCCCTAAACGCCTACTGCCACCTGCGGCCAACGTCCTACCGCCCGGGCAATCACCGCCACTTCCTCCCGCATCAACCGGTCAAACCGCTCAGGCGTCAGGGATTGGGGACCATCGGAAAGGGCTTTGGCCGGATTGGGATGAACCTCAATCATCAGTGCATCCGCACCAGCCGCCACAGCCGCCATCGCCATCGCCGGTACGTAATCGGATTTCCCGGTACCGTGGCTGGGGTCAATCATGATGGGCAGGTGGGTGAGTTTGCGCAAAACGGGAATCACCGACAAATCTAACGTATTGCGGGTGTAACGGCTATCAAACGTGCGAATCCCCCGCTCGCAGAGAATGACATTGGGATTGCCCCCGGCCAGGATGTACTCGGCAGCCATCAACCATTCCTCAATCGTGGCTGACATCCCCCGCTTGAGTAACACCGGTTTATTTTGGGCACCGATTTTTTTCAGCAGCGAGAAGTTCTGCATGTTGCGCGCCCCCACCTGCAACACATCAGCCACTTGTGCCACCTTCTCAATATCGGCACCATCCATAACCTCAGTGATCACCCCCAGCCCGGAAGCCGCCCGCGCCGCCGCCAACAATTCCAAAGCACTTTCACCGTGGCCCTGAAACGCATAGGGAGAGGTACGGGGCTTGTAGGCACCCCCCCGCAGAAACTTGGCACCGGCAGCCTTGACGCGCAACGCCGTCTCCACGATCATTTCCTCGTTTTCCACCGAGCAAGGCCCCGCCACCACTACCAACGGGTGTTGCTCCCCAAACACTACCGTCCCATTGGGCGTCTCAATCCTGATCTCACTTGGTTGCCCGTGGCGAAACTCCCGACTCGCCCGCTTAAAGGGCTGTTCTACCCGCACTACCTCTTCAATCCAGGGGCTGAGTTCCTGAATCCGCTCCGGCTGTAACTGGGCGGTTTCCCCCACTAAACCAATGACAACCTTGTACTGGCCGACAATCTTTTCAGGCTGCAACCCCCACGTGCGGAGTTCATCACTGATACGTTCGATTTCCAACTCCGGCGCACCGGGTTGCATGACGACGATCATGGCAGCGGCAACGAACGATGGTCACAACTTCTGTATTTTAACCAACCCAGGGACTCAGGTCGAGGCTTTGTTACGATTTGCTTGCCAACCGGAGCGCAACCGCTCCCAATTGGTACGAAATTCCTGCCAGCCCAGCCAGTGCCCTACCCGATCCGCATCCCAGCAGGTAGAAAGAATGCCGTAGCTTAGACCCACCATGCCCAGCCCAAACAAGCCCAGGGTTACCATTACCACCACCACCACCGGAATTTTCAGCCCCTGTTGCAACAGCACGTAACTGCTCGGAAACGCCAGCAATCCCAACCCTGTAGGAATGCCACAAAAAAACCACATCCGCCGCACCATGCGGGCACTGACTACCCGAGGCATAGGCGGTTCTTGAATCTGTTGCCAACCCCGTTTTTTAGCCGGTGGGGTCGCCGGGGGTGTACGCCGGGATTTTTTTGCCATGTGACCTCTCCTTTTAAGCGCGCAGACCGCGAATGCCCAGGCGCTGGATCAGGGCTTCGTAGCGATCCGGGTGATGCTTGCGTAAGTACAAAAGCAACTGCTTTCGTTGGCTAATCAGCCGCAGCAGCCCCCGCTGGGATGAAAAATCTTTTTTATGGGTACGCAGGTGTTCGCTCAGCCGGTTGATCCGGGCACTCAGTAGGGCAATTTGCACCTCCGGCGAACCCGTATCTGTGGCGTGTATCTGGTACTCGTTGATTAGGGCCTGCTTTTGTTCTTGGATGAGACTCATGGGCACATCGGCGATCCACAAGGCAATGACTTATCTTAGCACGGTTGCTGGGTAGCCAGGCGGACAGGTTTTAGGGCAGGAGTCCTTCCTGGCCGTGCCAACTGGCCTCAACCCAAGCTTCCAGTTCGGCCACCTGGGTGGAGCTGGGTTGCCCCAGATGCGCAGAAGCCATGCCCAGCCATAGGGAAACACCGGCTACGGCCACCACTGGCGGCACCCACTGCCATACGGGACGGGGTTGGGGACGGATCGCCCGCAAAATCCGCGCCTCCAGCCCGGGAGACGGTGGGGGGACACTGGGAGCGTACTGCCGCAAAAAAGCAACTAAAGGGTCATCGTCTCGGTTCATAGGGTGACTCCTTGCTGTTCCAAATAACGGCGTAAAGCGGCCCGGGCATGAAATAACCGCGATTTGACCGTACCTACGGGAATGCCCAAAATCTCACTAATTGCTTTTTGGGGCAGGGATTCCAAATCGTGCAACACCAGCACCGTGCGGTGGTCAAAACTGAGGGCTTCCAGTCCTTGGCGCACCACTTCCTCGTAGTGCAAATGCAACCAATCCGGCGCTGCTACCCGGTCGGAACTGGCCTGGGTCAAGGTCTCCATCTGGCTACGCTTTTGGGCGCACTGCCGTTGGTAATCTGCCGCCACATTCAGCGTAATCCGGTACAGCCATGTATGAAACATCTCCGGTTGCCGCAACCGGGGTAACCCCCGCCACACCCGCAAAAACACCTCCTGGGTCAGGTCATCTAGGGCAACCGCACCGCACAGGTGATAGAGGGTCGCCCGCACCCGGGGTTGAAACCGGCGGTACAACCAGCGAAACCCCTCCGGGTCCCCCTGCTGACACCGTTGCACCAGTGCCCCATCGGAATGCCCCGAGGCTGCAACTTGGGTAGGTAGGGGGTTCACGCCCGCCGCTGCCCACATAAACACCCACAGTGACACTACAAATTTAGACGGTACACGCCGACATGAGGTTCAACAACGGGATAAGGCCGCCTGCACCAACCCCCGAAACAGGGGATGGGCTTGGCTGGGACGGGAAGCAAATTCCGGGTGGAACTGCACGGCGACAAAAAACGGATGCCCCGGCAATTCAATCATCTCCACCAAGCGCCCGTCCGGGGACGTGCCACTGATGCGATACCCACTTTCTAAGAACAAACTGCGGTAGGCGTTGTTGAATTCGTAGCGATGGCGATGGCGTTCGTAGATCACCGTTTCCCCGTACAACTGCGCCGCCAAACTCTCCGGCTGCAACCGACAGGGATAAAGCCCCAAACGCATGGTGCCCCCCAAATTCACCACATCTTGCTGCTCCGGCAACAGATGGATCACCGGATGCGCCGTCTGGGGGTCAAATTCTGCACTGTGCGCCCCCGCCAACCCCGCCACGTGCCTGGCCCATTCCACCACCGCACACTGCATCCCCAAGCACAACCCCAAAAAAGGAATCCCCTGCTCCCGGGCATAGCGGATGGCCGCAATTTTGCCTTCGACGCCCCGAATCCCAAAGCCCCCCGGCACCACCAGGCCCTGAATCCCCTGCAAATGGGCATCTACGCCTTCTTGCTCCACATCCTCAGCACTGACCCAGCGCAGTTTCACCTCCGTCTCCAGATGAATACCCGCATGGCGCAGGGCCTCCACCACCGACAAATAGGCATCATTCAAACGCACGTATTTCCCCACCAAGGCAATTTCCACCTGGGACTGGGGATGGTACAGCCGCTCCACCAGCAGCCGCCAGGCCGCCAAATCCGACGGACGATCCGGCAAATCCAATAGCCGCAACACCTGGGTCGCCAAACCCTCTTTTTCCAAATTCAGCGGCACTTCATAAATACTGCGGGCATCCTGGGACGTAATCACACAATCTACGGGCACATCACAAAAATTCGACACCTTGGCCTTGATTTCCGCCGACAAGGGCCGTTCGCACCGGCAGACCAATATATCCGGTTGAATCCCCAAAGAACGCAGTTCCTTCACCGAATGCTGGGTGGGTTTGGTTTTCATTTCCCCGGCAGCGGCAATCCAAGGCACCAACGTCACGTGCATATACACCACCCGCGCCCGCCCCACCTCGTTGCGGAATTGCCGAATTGCCTCCAAAAACGGCAGCGACTCAATATCCCCCACCGTGCCACCAATTTCCGTAATCAACACATCGGGCTGGGCATCCGCAACCACCCGCCGAATCCGGTCTTTAATCTCATTGGTCACATGGGGAATCACCTGCACCGTCGCCCCCCCGTAATCCCCCCGCCGCTCCCGGTTGCACACCGCCTGATAAATCGAACCCGTCGTCACATTGTTAAGACGGGAAACCGGCGTATCCGTAAAGCGTTCGTAATGCCCCAAATCCAAATCCGTCTCTGCCCCGTCGGCGGTGACAAACACCTCCCCATGCTGAAAGGGGTTCATGGTGCCCGCATCCACATTGATATAGGGGTCCAGTTTCAAAATCGCTACCCGATAGCCCCGGGACTTGAGCAGCCGACCGAGACTGGCCGCCACAATGCCCTTGCCAATACTAGAGACTACGCCGCCGGTGACAAAGACGTAGCGGGTCGCCGCTTCGCTGTTGGTGACCACAGGTGCTGCCGAATGAATGCGTCGTGGAGATGTGCCTGCCTATTATCAACCATAACTTGACCCACCCGATTAACGCGGCGTTTTTCGCACCCCCTGGGTTGGAGGTCGGGCTTGCGAGTAGCCGGGAGATGGGGACACCTGAGCCAAAGGCGAAGTCAGGGTTTGCACCGTCAACACCTGGGGCGGTGTGGCATCCGGCGGGTAAAGATAGTCCACCTCCACCAACCGTTGCCCCTGGGGTTCCAAAGTCAGCGTCACCAAGGGTTCCCCCTGCTGCCCCTGGTACTTCACCACATGCACATACCGCACCTGGGGCACGCCATCGTCCCCCGTGTAACGCAGCCGAACCGTACCCCGGAAAAACACCCGCGGCTCCGGTGGCACCAAAAACTGCAACCCACCCCGCGGCTCATCATCCTTGAGCGGACATTGCAGGGAGATGGCGACCGTCTGAGGAAAAGGACTGGGATTGTACAGCGGCAACTGCAACTCGTAATGCACTCCGTAATTCCCATGCGCCAGATAGGCTGTATCCGGGTAACGCACCACCAAGGGCGCACTCTGTATTTGCCCGGTGCCAAACGTACCCCGATGCAGGGTACTCAAGCCGTAGGAAAACGCCTGTCCCTGGGGGGGAATCGTCAACACATCCGGCTGGGAAGAAGCGATCCCCGCTGCCCGGTCCGTCAAGCGCGCCGACCATCGCGAACCCCGGGCCACCCCCGCCACCCGGCCATAGAAAAACCGGGTCACCTGCGTCGCATGTAGCGGTGTTGGGGGAATATCCCGTGGCCCGGCCAAGCCGCCTTGATCCAACAGACGCACCCAATCCTGCACCGTCGGCATCTGCTCCCGCCCATCCCAGGTGCGGTGGGCATACATGGCTAGACTCGCCACATACACTGGCCCATCACTGGTCAGACGGGCAAACGTGGACCGGCCATTGGAAGAGGGATACAGATGGGGTTCCGGCAGGGGGTCGAGGTTGCCCTGGGTCAAGGTGGGCTGTTGCAACGCCAGCACCATCCCCTGCGCCAAGTGCATCTCCGGTGGTAAGGGCAACCGGGAAGCCATCGTGCGAGGCAGGCGGGGCACAGGAATTGGCAGATTCGCCAGCAACCGATACTCCCCCGGTTCCAGCACCATATTGGCTGGCCAATTCCGCTGGCGTCCCCCCCGCAGGACCACATTCATCGCCCGACTCCCTGGCCCAGAAAACACATACCCCCGAGGGTTGTCCAAATAGGAAGGCAAATGCACAAACGGCGCCTCGGGTGTACTCAAAAAACTGGCCGCCTGGTTCACCTCGAGCCGCACGTAGTCCTTGGTGGGGTTGTGCACGATCAAACCCAACACCAATGTCGGCGTATTTTCCGGGTTATTGGTCCGAAAAATATGGTGCGCCAATAGGGTAAACGGCCCCTGGAAAGGGAGATTGAGATGGGCTTGGGGTACGCGTCTGCCCTGGGGGGGAAAGGTAGAAAGCAAAATGCCTTCCTGCTGCACCACCTCTGGGCTGTTGCTGTTGAACATCAACACATCGTCCAACGCCCCTGGCAATGGCCGCACTGGTTGGGGGCTAAAAATCGTTCGCCGTACCACCGCAGGGGCCGGGGGAAGTGCTTGGGCAAAGATGGGTAACAGCAACATCATGGCAACCGGCACGCGTCTTGGGAGCGATCTGGGCTAAGGCTTATGATAAGGCTATCACCGCATTGATGGGCTGCCGCAATCGGTATTGGCATTGCTTCCCATTGCCCCTTTGGTGAACGTGACCACCATTGTGCTTGCCATCGCCTTAGCCCTGGGCCTGCTATTTACCGCCTTATTTTCGGTACAAAATGCTACTTTAGTCAGCCTGCGGTGGCTCTGGTGGCAGTCCATTCCTTTGCCCTTTGGCTGGGTGTTGACTTTGGCGTTTGCGCTGGGGCTGGTCACCGGGGCGCTGGTGTGGGTCAGCAGGCGGCAAGGGTTGCCCCGGGGGTGATACACTGAGAAACGTGTATCCAAATGTAACGTAGTTTCTCAGGATGGCTGTCATGGCTTCCGTCTCTCGCAGTGCCGATGTGCCCGATATGGGCCGCCGCCAATTTATGAACCTAATAATGACCGGGGGGTTAAGCGCTACTGCCTTGGCCGCCCTTTATCCCTATGTCAGCTTCTTTATCCCTGCCGGTTCTGGGGGGGCTGCTGGGGGCGGGGTCATCGCCAAAGATGCCCTGGGGAATGACATCAACGTGGATGAATACCTGAAAACCCATCCCCCAGGCGACCGTTCCCTGGCCCAAGGTCCCAAGGGCGACCCCACCTACATTGTGGTGACGGAAGATGCCCAAATTGCCGAGTACGGCTTGAATGCGGTCTGTACCCATTTGGGTTGTGTGGTGCCTTGGAACGCCAACGAAAACAAATTTATTTGTCCCTGTCACGGTTCCCAGTACGACAAAACCGGTAAGGTGGTGCGGGGACCAGCGCCCTGGTCTTTGGCGTTGGTGAAAGCCCAGGTCACGGAGGACCGCAAAATCCTATTTACCACCTGGAAGGACACGGATTTCCGCACCGGCCAAAAGCCCTGGTGGACGTAACCTTTGTGTCGGTCATTGTGAGCAACTCCTATGAAGAAACTGAATGCTTGGCTATGGCGGCTGGGGATGGTGTGCCTGGGGATGGCGATGCTGCTGGGTTTGACCCCGACCCCGGCCTACGCCTACCCCTTTTGGGCGCAACAAGCCTACGAAAATCCCCGGGAGGCGACTGGGCGCATTGTCTGTGCCAATTGCCATCTCGCCCAAAAACCAGTGCAGTTAGAGCTACCCCAGGCGGTTTTGCCCAACCAGGTGTTTGAGGCCAAGGTGCGTATTCCCTACGACACCAGCCTGCAACAGGTGTACGCCGACGGCAGCACCGGCCCGTTGAATGTGGGAGCCGTGCTCATCCTGCCCAAGGGCTTTACCCTGGCGCCGGAGGACCGCCTTCCACCGGAACTGAAAGACAAAATCGAGGGCATTTATTACCAACCCTACAGCGAGGACAAGGAAAACATCCTGCTGGTGGGGCCTTTGCCGGGGGACCAGTACCAGGAAATCGTTTTTCCCATCTTGGCTCCCGATCCGGCGACCAATAAAGATGTGCATTTCTTCAAATATCCGGTTTATCTAGGCGGCAATCGGGGGCGGGGACAGGTCTATCCCACCGGCGAAAAAAGCAATAATGCGGTTTATACAACACCGGTAGCCGGGCGCATCACGGCGATTACCCCCCAAGAAGACGGTGGTTATCAGGTGACGATTCAGCCGGAAACGGGGGATGCGGTCGTTGAAACCATTCCACCGGGACCCCGTTTGGTGGTGGCCGTAGGGGACAAGGTAGCTGCTGATGACCCCTTGACCGACAATCCCAACGTGGGTGGGTTTGGTCAGGCAGAAGGGGAAATCGTTTTGCAAAGCCCTACCCGCCTAAAGTGGCTGATGGCTTTCTTGGCAACGGTCGCCCTCACCCAGGTGATACTGGTGCTGAAAAAACGCCAGTGGGAAAAGGTACAGGCACAGATGGAATTCTAAGGCTCTGAGCAGCTGGATACGCAATGGTTGCACGCCGGAGGGGAAACCCTCTTTTTTTTGTTTTGACGCAGGAAGGGCCATCAAGTTATAGTGGTATACTGGGGCGTCCTGGGGGAATGCATCCGGCTCATGAGTATTTGCTTTAGTACCGACCGGCAGAAGGTGGATGTGGTCCAAGTGCAACAGTTGCTGTCCATCGGGGCTTTTTGGGCGCAGCATCGCACCTTGAGCGACTTGAAAACGGCGATCCAGCACAGTGAGCCGGTGGTTACCGCCTGGGACGGCGAGCGGTTGATTGGTTTTGCTCGGGCGACTTCGGATCGGGTCTATCGGGCGGTCTTGTGGGATGTGGTGATTCACCCGGAATATCGGGGACGGGGGTTAGGGCGCACTTTGGTCAAAACTCTGCTAGCGCATCCCAGCGTGCAAGGGGTGGAGCGGGTGTACCTGATGACCAGTAGTCAACAGGGATTTTACGAACGGCTGGGATTCACAGAAAATCTCACTACGACGATGGTGTTGTGGAACCGGCAACCGACCTTAGCTTTACCTGAATTAGAGCGGTTGATGGAAACCCCTGTTGCGCCAGCATCTTAATGGCTGCATTGACTGTCATTTACCTGCACGGGTTTGCTTCTAGCCCTACCTCTGGAAAAGCCCTTTATTTGCAGCGGCAATTTGTCCAGTTGGGAATTCCTTTTCACATTCCCGATTTGAACCAGGGGGATTTTACCCACCTCACCTTAACCCGGCAAATCCATCAGATTGAGGGCCTGTTGCCCCCCACGCCAACGGTTCTTATTGGCTCTAGTTTTGGGGGACTCACAGCGGCGATCCTGGCAGAAGACCATCCCCAAATCAGCCATCTGATTTTGTTAGCACCGGCCTTTGGCATGAATGAGTATTGGCGGCAAAAAATGACTGCGGATCAACTCCGGCAGTGGCAGGATCAGGGTGTGCTTTGGGTCTATCACTACGGCGAGGGCAAAGAACTACCCCTGCACTACGAATTTTTATCCGATTTAGAACGCTATAAGGATAGGGAATTCCGGCGTCCAGTACCCACGTTAATTATTCACGGGCACCAGGATGAAGTGGTGCCGATCAGCGTTAGTGAAACCTACGCCCGCTCCCGCCCCTGGGTGCGTTTGGTTCCTGTCGCAGATGACCACAGTTTGCAAGGGGACTTGCCCAGGATGTGGCAGGAAATGGCGGCGTTTTTGGGACTGCCACCCTCTGAACCCGCTGCGCACGGATAGGGCGCCACCTGCGGAACGTAAAGGCGTTGTCAACCGGCCCTACATAGTTCCTCAAGGTATAGCCCTAAGGTTCAGCAATTCGACCCAGCGTAGCACAAAGCAATTAAAGTCGCTTGAGGGCTTTCCTGAGCCGTACTATGGCGCTACCGAGCAACCCCAATGTGTATGCAATCGCCAGGTATCAATTGCACTGGCAAGAGGTTTAGGGGTCACTGATACATTTACGCTGAACTTTGCTGGACATGACTGCCCAGAAAAGAAGCGATCGCATCCTGCTCATTACTGAACAGAATGGCGGTATCCCGCAAAGCTCTGTTAGCGTAGCGTGGCGAAGCCA
>Ga0272447_1000694_pt1 | contig 23811 bp, 28 predicted proteins | sample YNPCB0133_FD_194589 | JGI IMG/M metagenome (GOLD analysis project Ga0272447, IMG submission 194589) | Hot spring microbial mat communities from Yellowstone National Park, WY, United States - YNP-CB-013-3 | ecosystem: Environmental > Aquatic > Thermal springs > Hot (42-90C) > Sediment | place... | reverse complement strand
CGCCAGCCGGGCCATTGCCTCCTCCAAACGCCGCTGCCCCTCCTCCAGGCGGTCGACTCGCTCCTCGGTGCGGGCCTGGGCCTTCGCCAGCCGGGCCATTGCCTCCTCCAAACGCCGCTGCCCCTCCTCCAGGCGGTCGACTCGCTCCTCGGTGCGGGCCTGGGCCTCCGCCAGCCGGGCCATTGCCTCCTCCAAACGCCGCTGCCCCTCCTCCAGGCGGCCCACCCGCTCTTCGGTGCGGGCCTGGGCCTCCATCAACCGGGCCATTGTCTCCTCCAGGCGGCCTACCTGCTCCTCGGTGCGGGCCTGGGCCTCCGCCAGCCGGGCCATCGCCTCCTCCAAACGCCGCTGTCCCTCCTCCAACCGACTTAATCGTTCCCCCACAAGGCCTTGCACCTCTGCCCCGCGGGTCACGACCTCGATGAAACGACCCATTAAGAGGGCGTTCTGCTCCTGAGAGGCCACAATGGAACGAAGCAACTCGTGCATCTGGCGAAGGGTCCCGGCGAGGGTGTGCAGGACACTCACCAGCTCCTTCATGGGCTCCATCAACAGCAAGCGGCGCAGGGCGTCCTGCCACTCCGGGCGCTGCTGTAACTGCTCGAGGAGCTCCTGGAAATCCTCTTCTTGAAAGGGCATGCCCTTCCCCTCTCTAAACAAGTGACATCGCTTCCATATTAAATAAACCCCGGCCTCCCAGCAACCTAACAGCCCGTAGGGGGCGTCCCAGCATCGTCGGAAGCCTAGGCAGTGTCATTGCCTTTGCCCGCTACACTCGACAAAATTGGAGGCACCCACCCTGTTGATCGGGGCCCTTCCAGTTTTCTAGAAAGGCGATCGCTTTTTGTCACCAGGCAGCTACAGGCAGTTGCTCTGCGTGACGGAGAAACCGGAAAGCTCGACTTTTGGGTGTCCTGGACTTGTCGGGCGAAGAGAGATGCGCAGGTGGACAGGATGTCTGCAAGAGAAGGGGCGAAACCCTTCACACGGGAGGCGCCGATGATCCCCAATCGCATGCGGGCTCGGTTGCGTAATGGAGAGGCCACCGTCGGCGCCTGGCTGGGCCTGGGCAGCCCCTACGCAGCGGCCCTGATGGCCCGCCTGGGCTTCGACTGGCTGGTGGTGGACGCCGAGCACAGCCCCTTCGGCTATGACGCCATGGCCCTGAGCGTGATGGCCATCCTCTCCACCGGCACCACTCCTCTGGTCCGGGTGCCGTGGAACGACCCTACCTGGATCAAGCTGGCCCTGGACACCGGAGCCCTAGGGATCGTGGTGCCCATGGTGATGAACAGCGCGGAGGCCCAGCGGGCTGCAGAAGCCGCCCGCTTCCCGCCTCGAGGGATCCGCTCGGTGGGAGCCTGGCTGGGGCCTCGCCTGCACGGCGCGGACTACTTGCACGCCATCGACGACGAAGTCTTGGTGGTAGTTCAGATCGAACACATCCAGGCGGTGGAGCGAGCCGACGAGATCTGCGGGGCTGAGGGGGTGGACGCGGTATTCGTTGGCCCCAACGACCTGGCTTCCTCTATGGGGCTGCGGGGGACGGACTTCCGAGAGAATCCGGCGTGGGAGGAGACCGTCCAAACGGTCCTGCAAGCCGCCCAGCGGGCCGGCCGGCCGGCGGGGATGATGTGCATGTCTATTGAGGAAGCCCTGCGCCGGCGAGCCCAGGGGTTTCAGTTCCTGGCCGTGGCCTCCGACGCCCGCTACGTTGAGCAGATGGCCGAGGAGATCCTGCGGCGGTGGCACGATTCCTCTCTATAGAAGGCGTTCTACGAATTATTCGTGTGGTACCTCAAGAAAGAGGGCCCGGCCGCGCGGCCGGGCCCTTTGCTCTGGGGAGGGAGGACTCGAACCTCCACCCTCGGCTCCAAAGGCCGGTGTCCTGCCCCTTAGACGACTCCCCACCGCGCTTTCATTATAGCTCGGCGTCGCCCTCGGGGCCAGCCCACCGGCCTGCTTCATGGCCGGTAGGGGTTGAGGGTCCGGAGGAAGGCGATGATGTCCGTCAGATCCTGGTCCGTCAGGTCCGGGTTGCCCCCCTTCGGCGGCATGGCCATCCCCGTGACGTTGGCCGGGTCCGTCGGCATCCGCCCCTTCTTGAGGAACTCCAACAGCTGCTCATCCGTCTGCTGCCGCACGAAGGCGCTGGTCGTCAGATTCTGTCCCAGCCCCTGCACACCTTTTGCGTCCGGCCCGTGGCACGGAGCGCACGTGTGAGATACAGCTGCTTCCCCTTCTCCGCATCGCCCTTCAGGGCCACAGGCACTGCCTCCCCTGGGCCTGCAGGGCGAGGCGCAGGCGCGGCGCCTCCGCACGCGCTGCCCCCGATCAAAATCAGCAAGAGCCCGAGCACTTGGAGCATGCGCCAGTGGTTCATGTCTCTTTCTCCTCGCATCGGTGTTTAGGTGTTACGGATTCTTCTCCTTCACAGTCACTGTGACCTGCTTCTCTCCGCTCTTCTCAAAGCGCAGGGTGAGCGTGAACGTGTCTCCGACCTCCAGGTCGCGCCGGAGCCCGATGAGCATCACATGGAGGCCTCGGGGGCGGAACTCCACCTGCTGCCGGGCCGGGATCTCCACTCGGGGGACCGCACGCATCATCGCCATGTCTCCTTGCATACGAGTCTCGTGGAGCTCGACCTTCTCCGCTACATCGGTGGCGGCCTCGATCAGAGCATCCGGTTGATCCCCCTCGTTGCGGATCACGAAATACACGGCGCTGTTGGCGACCCCGCCGTGGCCTCCGTGGCCGTGGTCGTCGTGGCCGTGGTCTCCGTGGCCATGGTCACCATGGCCGTGGTCCCCATGGCCTTTGCCCATAGACATCTCCTTGCTCATCCCCGGGCGGGCCCACGGGTCCACAATCTCGATCTTCGGGCCAGTGGCGGCCGGCGCAGCGCACGCGACCAGGGCTAGCAGCAGCCCGCCTATGAGGGCCGCTTGAAAGGTCTTGGATGCGGACACACTACACCTCCGTTTATGATCAGAATGGGATGCTGAGGGAACAGGGCATCGGGAGCAGGGCCGAGGAGATCGGCTGTTCCCGCACCAGCCGACGGATCTTCTCCATGGTGTTGGGCAGCTCAGTCCGGCTCCCGGGCGGCAGCGCCCGCACCCTTCCCTGGCGGTCCACTAAGAAAATGCGATCCGTGTGATTGATAATGTATGTCGCTGTCCCAGCGGAGGCCTCGGGCGTGGCCACCGGGGTGCCGTTGATCATATACACCCGCTCCGCGTAAATCCCCAGGACCTCAGTGAGTTGGTGGATGGTGGAGGGATCGCCCGTGAGGAAGACCCAGTTCGTGAAGTCCACCTTGCGGGCTTGAGCGTAACGACGCAGGACCTTCGGGGTGTCCCGCTCAGGATCCAAAGTGATGCTGACAAAAAGGACCTGATCCGAGAGACCTTCCGCCGCCACCTGCTTCTGGAGCTCGTGCATCCGGGCGGTGATCAACGCACAGATGTCGGGGCAGTAGGTGTAGAACATCGCTAAGACGACAACCTTGCCCCGGGTCTGCCCCAGCCAGAAGGTGCGGCCCTCCTGATCCACGAACGGCCAGTCGGGGACAGTCATGTACACCGGCAGGGACTCATCCCGGGCGTCCAGGGCGATCCTCACCGCCCCCGCCGCAGCCACCAGAAGCAGGCCGATCCCTACCCCCAGCCAGAACGCACGCGGCATCTCTTCGTCTCCTTACTCAAGAGCAAGAGAAATCTTCTTTCACAACCTCCCTAAGAGGCGGGGGTTTCCTCTCACAGGGCTTTGCGGATGATGTCGGTGACGGAGATCACTCCCAGCAGCTGCCCCCGGATCACCGGTGCACGCAGAATCCCGGTCAGGGCAAAGAGGCGGGCCACGTTCTCCACGGAGAGATCTGGGTTCACCACGATGCAGGGCTTGGTCATGATCTCCTGCACCAGCACGGACTGTGGGCTCAGGCCCTGTGCAACGACCTTGTAGACGATGTCAGTCTCCGTCACGATGCCGTAGGCGTCCTCCTCGTCGGACCGTTCCACGATGAGCGCCCGCAGGCCCTTCTCCTTCATGAGAGCCACCACCTCTGCAACCGTGGCGGAGGGCTCAATGGTCACCACCTCCGTGGTCATGATGTCCTTTGCTTTCAGTCCCAAGTCAGCACCTCCTTCGCATACGCATATGGCTTCAGCGGGCCTGGCACGCCAACGCCAAGGCCGCTGCTCAGGGCGTCGGGAGGGAAGGCCCCTCCGCAGTCCACGGCTCGGTGATCACCTTCGCGAACATGGCATGATGGCGTGTCCCGCAATACTCGTGGCAGACAGTCGGATGCTCGCCAGGCCGGTCGAACGGGAGCGCTCAGAAGGCGTTCATCCTCCAAGGAAGGAGTACTTTCAGGTAAAGGCCGGACCACATGGCGGCGAACAGCAGGATCATGTCGATAGGGAGGGGTAAAGCCGCCTTTGGCTGAAAGGCCTCCTGCATCGCGCACCTCCCGTTCATGGGAGGGGAACCGGGGAGCGCAGCGCCAACAGGGCCGGCGCCTTAGCGCCGTTATAGGCCTGGGCCGCCCGGATTTGGCGCCCTTGCTCTGCCAACTGAGCGAACGTGGTGGAGCCCAGAAGGTGCTGGAGATAGGCCTGTGCCTGGGCCCAGATCGGATGGATGGCGCAGAAGCTGTAGCGCGAGCAGAGATGGGGCTCCCGGGCGCAGCGGTTGAGGCGAATAGGGCCTTCCATGGCCTCGAGGACCTCCAACAGCGTGATGGACTCGGCCGGACGCGCCAGGCGAACCCCACCCCGACGCCCCCGGCTGGCCTCCACAAACCCTGCCGCGCACAGATCCCGGATGATCTTCTGCAAAAAGGCGTACGGGATGGCCTGCCGCCGTGCAATGTCTCGGGCCCGGGCCCGCATCCCCGATGGCAGCATTGCCAGATCCAGTATCACTCGCATCGCGTAGTCCGCCCGCCGACTGATCTCCATCCCCAGCCCCGACCTTGTCAGGTTTTGGATCATCATGGTTTATTTTTTTCAACCTGACACCTCCCGGGTAGTGACATCCTTCACATTCTTCCTATGACATCCGTCAGGTCTCCTTCCGAGCCCCTGGGTTCAGCGCCCATAACCGGCCGCCCCCTTCCTCCCCTGCCTATTGTTCATTAGGGGAGTCCAAAAGAGCTCCGCCGACGCTCACCCGCTCAGCCACGGAGGCGCGCAATGCGTTGGCTATGGATCAGGATGACCGCGCTGGCCGTGCGGTCCATGTTGCTTGTCCCCGTGGGAGCGGCATGGGCTCAGACCCCCATCTCCATGTGGACCGCCACCGCCGCCCGACTGGTGATGGTGCGGGGGACCCTCACCACCATCCGAGTGAACGGATTGACCCTCCACATCGGGCGCTGAGGAGACTTTGAGGCCCGGGTCGCGGAAGAGACCCGCTTCCGCGTCCTTGGCCCCGGGCGCTCAGACCTGCAGGACGGGCGGGTTGGGGGTTCCCTCACCGTCCGCGGCTGCTAGATTGAGGAAGGCCCAACCCCGGAAACCCAGTGGGCGATCGTCTGCCGGCCCACCCAGGTCCGACACGGGACCATTCAACGCATCGACGTCCGGGCCGCGCGGATGGAAGCGAAGACCGAGGCAGGGGAATTGAGCCCGGTGGAGTGGACGAAGCACACCCGTCCGCACGTGACCGGCACAATCCCGCCCACTTCCAGCACAGAGGGGGATGAAGTGGGCTCGGTGCGCCCCTTGTTGGGTTGGTGGATCCTCCTGCGATCCGTCAGGGTCCCGTTCCCTGGCTGCGCCGGTGTAGCTCCGGGTGAGCGGCTTCTGGAAGCAGGCAGGGCGTCTACGACCTCGCTCATCCGGCCAAGCCCTGACTTCATAGAAGAACCCTTTAGGGAGGCGATGGCGCTGGAGGGCTGGACCACCGCGGTCATCCCGGGGTGCTATCCGGTGGACAGCCATCGGGTGCACGCGACCCCGGAAGCGGACGCGGAGGGCCAGTTGTCGGTTGGGATCTACGCAACGGTGACTGGGATCGCTCGGCCGGACGGCTCCGTCGAGGCGGAGGCCCCGGAGGTCCTGCGCCGCCCACGCGCAGAACGGGAGTGAGAAAGAGAGCCGGAGGAGGCGTCGATGGATGGCGATTGGATCGATGGACGCCGCGTGGAGCGCCAAATGTTCGTTCTCCCCAATATCGAGGTGATTGGAGACCCGCAACCTGGTCCCTCTAATTTATCTCTGGCTTCGAGCAGCCGACGGCTCCCTGGTGGCGGGCACCGTGATCGTGATGGAAGCAGAGCCTTGATCCCCGCTGATCTTTCGATGACCCTGCTCAACAGCCCGAAGGCCGTCGAACTGTTTGACGGGCCTCCATGGGCGTGGCAACATAACGTGAAGGGCAGGGGCGGCGATCCCGCCTGATGCACAATGTGAGGAGAAGAGGGGATGCGGTTGTTGCTGGTGGAAGATGACGTCTCGCTGCGGGATACCCTCAGCGAGTCGCTGCGGCGGGAGGGCTTCGAGGTGATCGCCACCGGGGATGGCGGGGAAGCCTTGGAGCTGGCCCGCACTGTTCAACCAGACCTGATCATCCTCGACCTGATGCTCCCCACCCTGGATGGCCTCTCCATTTGCCGGATCCTTCGGAAGGAGACCGACGTGCCCATCCTCATGCTCACTGCTCGCAGCGGGCCGGTGGATCGTGTCGTGGGTCTGGAGACGGGAGCAGACGATTACGTGGTGAAGCCGTTTCACATGGGAGAGCTGCTCGCTCGCATCCGAGCCCTTCTGCGGCGCGCCCGGGGACGCCCGGCGACCACCCTGACCGCCGGCGATCTGACCCTGGATCTGCTGGCCCGCAAAGCCTTTCGGGGCGGCCAAGAGCTCCGCCTCACCATGAAAGAGTTCGACCTCTTGGCCACGCTGATCCAGCACGGGGGCCGCGTCTTGAGCCGGGCCTTCCTTCTGGAGCGGGTGTGGGGCTTAGAGCATCCGGTGGACACCCGGACGGTGGACACCCACATCCGTTGGCTTCGGGAGAAGATCGAGGACGACCCTGCGCATCCTCGGCGGATCATCACTGTGCGGGGGATCGGATACCGATTCGAGGGATAGGAGTAAGGATGCCAGAGATCTTCCTTGCGTTTCTGACGCTGCTCACCCTGGGGGGCCTGGGCTTCGTCTATCGGCGGTGGCAGCAGACGGAGGAGGCCCTCCGGGAGGCCCGTTGGCGGCTTCTAGAAAAAACAGCGGAAGCGCTCCGCTTCCGCGCCAATCTGGAGGCCCTGGCCCAGGGCGGGACGGAGGCCGTGCTTCTGCTGGATCAGGAGCGGCGCATCCGCTGGGCCAACCGTCCCGCGGTGGAGCGTCTCGGCGCCCGGCCAGGCCGCACCCCCCTGGAGACCACGCAGTCCCCTGAGCTGGACGCGCTGATCCCGTCTCCGGCTTCCCCTGAAGGGGAGAGAATAAACGCCCGCGAGCTGCGCTGGCGGGGACGCTGGTGGCAGGCCACCGTCTGGGAGTGGTCCGGGGGCTACGGGCTGGCCTTAGCGGACATCACCCGGCAGCGGGAGGCGGAGCGGGCGCGGCGGGAGCTCACCGCCAACGTAGCCCACGATCTCCGGACCCCGCTCACCACCATCCGCCTGCTGCTGGACGAACTCCGACCTCCGGATCCGTTGCCGCCGCCCTGGCAGCGTCTGATCGGGGAGGTCGACCGGCTGATCCGGCTGGTGCACACCCTTTTAGACCTAGCCCGGCTGGAGGCGGGGGAGTGGCCTATGGCCTACGAGGCGCTGGAGGTGCGCGCCTGGATCCAAGGCGAGGTGGAGCGCTTCGCCCCCCTCTATCAGGCCCGTGGGCTGAGGGTGAGGCTGGAGATCCCCGAAGGGCTTCGGGTGTGGGCGGATCCTGAATGGGCGGGCCGGGCGCTGGGGAACCTGCTGGACAATGCCGTACGGTTCACCCCGCGCGGCGGGGAGATCGGGGTGCGAGCCTGGCCGGAGGGAGAATGGGTCGCCATTGAGGTGGCGGACACCGGGCCGGGCATCCCGCCGGAGGAGCTGCCCCGCATCTTCGAGCGCTTTTATCGGGGAGACCGGCATCGGGGGGGAGGCGGCAGCGGACTGGGGCTGGCCATCGCGCGCCATGCCGTGGAGGCCCACGGCGGCCGCATTCAGGCCTTCAGCGAACCCGGCCGGGGCGCGCGGTTCGTGTTCACGCTGCCCGCGGTTGGAGCGCCTTGAGGTACGGCGGGAGGCTTTCATGCCGGCATCCACCATGCAGATGCGGATCCTGACCTTAGGGCCCTTGGCCACGAACTGCTACATCGTCTTCTGTTCGGAGACCCGGGAGGCTCTGATCGTGGACCCTGGATGGGATGCCCGGCAGATCCTGGCGGTGGTGCAGGCGCTGGATCTGCGGGTGCGATATGTGATCAACACCCACGCCCATTGGGATCACATCGGGGCGAACGCAGCGGTGGTGGAGGCCACTGGGGCGCCCCTGGCCCTGCACCCAGCGGACCGGCCTCTGCTGGAGGCACGGGGCGGGGCCGACTGGTGGTCGATCCCCCTTCCGCCCAGCCCGCCGCCGGATCGCGAGCTTCAGGACGGAGAGATCTTGGAGGTCGGGAAGCTGCAGTTCCGGGTGCTGTGGACGCCAGGCCACACCCCCGGGCACATCTCCCTGTATGAGGCGCGGGCTGGGGTGGTCCTGGATGGGGACGTGCTGTTCGCCCGGGGCATCGGCCGCACGGATCTGCCCGGAGGGGATTACGAGACGCTCATGCGGAGCATCCGGGAGAAGCTGCTCACCCTTCCCGATGAGACGCGGGTGTACCCCGGGCACGGGCCGCCGACCACGATCGGCGAGGAGCGGGCGGCTAATCCGTTCCTGGAGTTTCTGGAGTAGATCGGGAGGCGTTCTCCCAGGCAGCCCATTCCGCCCGCCAGAGGCGCGGGAAAAAGGTCCCGATGAGGGTGACTCCGAGCAGAGTGCCTGTGAGGAGACGGAGCAGGGGTGTGCTCTCGCGGGGGGTGAAGGGGCCGATCATCGCCAGGATGTAGGAGAGCAGCTGGGAGCCGCCGTCTAAGGCGATGGGGAGCAGGCCAAAAGTGAGGAAGGCCCAGAGCGGGAGGGGGCGCCCGGGGCGCCGGCGAAGGAGCATCGCGGTGGCGGTCAGGGCCATAGATCCGTAAATGGCCAGATCCCGCTGGCAGAGGGCCGTCTTCCAGCCGACGGAGGGATCACCGATGAAGGCGCGAGGCCAGGGATCGCCGGGCAAGCGTTCCGATCCCACCCGGGCGCGGAGCTCCTCCAGCGTGTAGGTCGGCTGCTCTCCCAACAAGAAGAAAGACCGCTGGGGGAGCTGGTGGCAGGTGAAGGAATATAGCGTGTAGAGGGCGGTGGCAAGGGCGTGAAAGCCGGTCTGTACCGGCGGGCTGACCCGCATCACATGCGGGATCCCCTCCAGCAGCGGGGCGAGGAGGCCGCCGCCCACATACAGCCAGAGCCCGAAGGTCAACAAGAGGATGCTCCGGGGGATCGGCGCCTGACGCATCTTGACACCCATGGATGGCTCCCCATAGAATGAAATCAAATCGGCGCGCCGGGGTGGCGGAACAGGAAGACGCGCCTGACTCAAAATCAGGTGGCCGCCCAGGCCGTGCGGGTTCGAATCCCGCCCCCGGCACTTGTGCATGATACCCTCAAAGCGCCCCAGTGGGGGACTTCCAAAAAAAATCAGCGGCGGGGAAGAGCCCCTTAGGGGGCTTTCCCACCTCGAGCCTATCCTTTGCTCCATTGAGCGGAGCCCATCCGGGCCTATCGGGAAGACCGGGTGGTCCCAGAGCCTCCCCCTCGTTCTCGCCCGAGCGGCGCCCACCATAGGCCCCCCAGCCGTCCTATCCGGAGGAACAGGTCTGGCAGACCGCCCTATCTTCCGGCCGGGAGAGACGGGAGAGCAGGGGATTTGCGTGATATAATCAAGGTGAGAATCGAAGGGCAGGAGGCGGCGTGTGAACTCGATGCGAATGCGCAACAGGCTGATCTGGATCCTCATCGCTATCACCCTCATCGTCTTCCTGGCGATGGGCCGGGGAGGGGGGAGCCGCGGGGAACCCGTTTCCCTGACCGACCTCGCTGCCCGCCTGGAGGCCGGCGAGGTGAAGAAAGTGGCGGTCAGCGGCGACTTCGTCCAGGTCGAGCTCCAGAACGGCAAGATCCTAACTGCCGTCAAGGAAAGCGGCTCCACCTTCCTCGACCAGATGAAAGCCTTGGGGGTGTCTGAGGAGAAGCTCCGGAGCATCCAATATGTGCCGGAGCGCCCCAACGAGTGGGGCGGCATTCTCATCGCTTTCCTGACCTACGGGCTGCCTGCCCTGGTCGTGGTCGGCTTCCTCTTCTTCATCCTGCGCCAGGCCCAGGCGCCAGGCAACCAAGCCTTTAACTTCAGCAAGAGCCGGGCCCGCATGTTCACCGGGGAGCGCCCCACGGTGACCTTCGATGACGTGGCCGGGGCCGAAGAGGCCAAACAGGAGCTCCAGGAGGTGGTGGAGTTCCTCAAAGAGCCGGAGAAATTCATCGCCCTGGGCGCCCGCATTCCCAAGGGGGTCCTCTTGGTCGGCCCGCCGGGCACCGGCAAGACGCTGCTGGCCAAGGCCGTCTCCGGCGAGGCCGGCGTGCCCTTCTTCTCCATCTCGGGCTCCGAGTTCGTGGAGATGTTCGTGGGCGTGGGGGCCGCCCGGGTGCGGGATCTTTTCGAGCAGGCCAAGCGGCACAGCCCCTGCATCGTGTTCATCGACGAGATCGACGCCGTGGGCCGCTACCGGGGCGCCGGGATCGGCGGCAGCCACGACGAGCGAGAGCAGACGCTGAACCAGATCCTGGTGGAAATGGACGGCTTCGACACCGACACCAATGTGATCATCATGGCGGCCAGCGTCACCGGCGACACCCCCATCCTGATCAAGGAGCGGGACGGACGCGCCCGTCTCCTCCCCATTGCGGAGGTGGTGGACCGTTACTACGCCCCAGGCGAGGAGGGGGTTGAGAAGCCCGCCGACTTCATGGCCCTCGGGCTGGCCCCCCGACATGATCCCCGGGGGAACCGCGCCCTGCGCTTCGGTCACAGCGCCTTCGTCCCGGTCCGCGGCGTGTTCCGACACTGGGTGGACGAGATCTACGAGATCGAATTCGCTGGCGGGACCATCCGGGCCACAGGCAACCACTCGGTGTTCGTCCGCACCCGGCAAGGCCTGGTTACCAAGGCGGTAGCGGAGCTGCGGCCCGGCGACGTCCTGGTCGCCTTGCCTTACAAGGTCAATCGCTCCTCCCGCGCCCGCGCGGTTCGTGCGCATCGCTTCCCTCAGGCCTTTTCGATGGAGCTGCCCCTCTACGAAGAGCCTGAGCAAATCCAAGCGGCCTACGAATGGGCGGTCGCCCCCCCTCTCGGGGTCTCCCAGACCACGATCTCCAAGTGGCGCCGCGGGCTCCATCTCCCGCGCCCCTTGAGCCGCGCCGCTTCTCCGCACGCTCTTCCGGAGAAAGTGCCGGTGACGCTGGAGCTGTGCCGGCTTCTTGGGTATTTCGCTGCAGATGGTTACAGCCGCAAGGAAGTGATCTTCTCCCTGGGCGCCGACGCACACGAGGAAATCGAGGACATCCGCCGGCTGATGCAAGAGATCTTCGGCCTGAAGCCGGATCGCATCCGGGAAGAGCCGGGTCGGGCGATCCGCTTGGTGTATCACAGCAAGCCGCTGGCCGATTTCTTCGCCTGTCACGTTGGGCGGACCGCCCGGAGCAAGCACGTGCCAACATTCCTGTTCGAAGCTCCCTTCGAGTATTTCGTGGAGTTCCTGCGGGGCTACGCCCGAGGGGACGGCCATATCGACGCCCAGGGCAAGCTGGAGATCACCTCCGTGAACCGTTCGTTGATTCTGGAGCTCCACTGGCTCTGCCGGATGCACGGCCTGAACAGCTGCGTCTCCACCTTCCGCGTCAGGGCCGGGCGCCGTATCGCTGGAGGCAAGCCGCTCCCCGCCGTTCGGGCGCATCGCCTGGTCCTGGGCCGCTGGGACAACCCCCTGCTGCCCGGCTGGAAGCGGGAGAACAGCCGCGCGCATCTGCCGGTGGTTCGGTCGGTGCGCCGCGTGCCCTACGAGGGGTACGTTTACGACCTCTGCGGTTGTCAGCATGAGGCCTTCTTCGGCGGGGAGACGCCGATCCTGCTGCACAACACCAACCGCCCGGACATCCTCGATCCTGCCCTGATGCGCCCCGGGCGCTTCGACCGCCGGGTGATCCTGGACCGGCCGGACGTGAAGGGCCGTGAGGCCATCTTCCGGGTGCACCTGCGGGGCAAGCCGCTGGACGACGACGTGGACGTCTCCGTGCTGGCCCGGGCCACGCCAGGCTTCGTCGGCGCCGACATCGCCAACGTGGTCAACGAGGCCGCTATCCTGGCCGCCCGCAAGAACAAGAAGAAGATCGCCATGAAGGATCTCGAGGAGGCCATTGAGAAGGTCATCGCCGGACCGGAGCGCAAGAGCCGCATCATCACTGATCGGGAGAAGGGCATCATCGCCTACCACGAGGCCGGCCACGCCGTGGTCGCCTATTACCTGCTCAACTGCGACCCGATCCACAAGGTCACCATCATCCCCCGAGGGATGGCCGGCGGTTACACCCTCGCCCTCCCCCAGGAGGATCGCACCCTGTGGACGCGGTCCAAGTTCCTGGACGATATAGCGATGGCCCTAGGCGGGCGGGCGGCGGAGGAGATCGTCTTCGGGGACATCACCACTGGGGCGGCGGAGGACCTGGAGCGGGTCACCGAGCTGGCCCGGGCCATGGTCACCCGCTACGGGATGAGCGAGAAGCTGGGCCCGATGGTCTTCGGGAAGAAAGAAGAGCTGATCTTCCTGGGCAAAGAGATCGCAGAGCAGCGTGACTACAGCGACGCGGTGGCTCAGGAGATCGACGCCGAGGTCCGCCGTCTGGTGATGGAGGCTTACGAGCGGGCCAAGCAGATCCTCACCGAGCATCGGGACAAGCTGGAGGTGGTAGCCCAGAAGCTGATGGAGCTGGAGACCCTGGACGCGGAGACCTTCCGGGCCATCATGGAGGGACGGCTGCCGCCGGAGCCCACGGCCCCCGAAGCCCCTGGCCCCAGCCCGCAGCCGGCCGCTCCTCAATCTAGCGCCCCCACTCCGGGCGCTGGGCCCGCCCCCGTCCCCGTGCCGGCGTGATCACGTCCCCTTGGGTAAGGACGGACAATGCCACGCCTTGTGCAGGCTACACCAGTCACCCTATAAAAACCGGCCCAGTGAAAGGAGCACGGGCGATTCTCTGCCCTCGTTCGAGAGAGCCCTAGCCGGTCTCTGATCGGCTAGGGCTCTATTGTCAAATAGATTGGTTCCTAATTCTACTTCCTGAGATGGTTTCCGGGGATGGATCGAATAACGACCCAGGGGTGCCGAGATATTCTTCGAATCTTCCGTATCGGAACAGATCGCAGTTTTATGATGCTCGTCCGTGCCGGATCGCAATAAGGTGATAACTTCACCTTGCGATGAACGGAGCAACCGCAGTGATGAAACGAACTGTTTGGCTGGCCCTCCTGTTGCTCTTCGCTGCTTGGATGCTGCGTACGGTTACCCTCACTCTCCAGAGCATGTGGCTTGACGAGGTGATGGCTCTTTTCTTTACGCGGGGGACTTTCGCAGAGACTCTTCATACTATTATCCGTCCAGAGCACAATGGCCCCCTTTTCTATCTCCTGCTCTTCTGGTGGCGACGTCTGGTTGGAGATTCAGATTTCGCCATCCGTTATCTTTCCGTCTGTTTCTCTGTTCTCACGCTTCCTTTGCTTTACCAATTGGCCCGGCGGCTGCTGACGGAGCGAGTGGCCGCGCTGGCCCTCTGGCTGGCCGCTTTTTCGCCGTTCACCCTATGGTTTGCTCAGGAAGCGAAAATGTACGCCCTCCACATGTGGGCCGCTACGGCCTCCACACTGGCCCTTCTGGAAGCATTTCGGAGAGGCCGCTGGTGGCTCTGGCCCTGCTATGCTGCTCTGGCTTCCATCACGCTCTACAGTCACTTCTTTGGCGGGTTCCTGGTCCTGGCTCAGGGCGTCATGAGTGGCATCCTGGGCTGGAAGCGGTGGCCACGCTGGTCAGCTTACGGTCTAAGCATGTTCGTTTTGGTGCTGACCCATATCCCTCTGTTTCGATTCGCTTGGAATATCATCAGTTTCTACCAACCCCGGGATATCTGGCGGCATTTTGTTCCGCTAAAAGACATTTCTCAGGACCTGATTGGGCAATATTTCTACCGGTTATCCTACATAGAAGTCACCTCATGGCTTCTTCTGCCCCCCGCTATCTTCTTGATAGGCGGCGTTCTCGCGCTTGCCCGCTTGCGCCGAAGGGAAGCCTGGATTTTGCCCATTCAGGTCTTGCTGCCTGTGCTGGTTTTCTATTTGATATCGTTCCGGGTCCCGGTCTACTCGGCCAAGTACCTCTCTGCAATCGTCCCTGCTGTCTTGATCCTGACCGCCTGGGGGATAGAACAGATGGCCCGTCTCTGGCGGCCTCTGGGTATTGGGACCGCCTTCTTGGGACTTCTAATGGTGAACAGCCTGGGCCGCGATCTCGCCAATCCAACCTTCCAACGCGGAGATTGGCGCTTCATCGCCCGTTATGTGGAGTCCCACGAGGGCCCCAACGACATCGTAGTTATCTCTGCCTTCTATTCTGAACATGCCTTCCGGCGATACTATCGCGGACGTTCTGCGATTCTTCCTTTTCAAGGTAATCCTTATGAACCAGAGCCGATTTATCGAGAGCTCTCAAGACAGTATGATCGAATGTGGCTGATTCTCCACCATGACCAAATAATGGCTCCTAAGAACTTATTGAAAGAAGCGGCTGATGCCATGTTTCCCCGTATCACTGAGCAATATCCTAACGCTGGGCAGATCGCATTGATCGCCTACCAGCTACGCCTCACCATCCCAACGCTTCCAGAGAAGGCCCAACCCTTGGAGATCTGCTTCCAGAACGGCGTGTGCTTAGTGGGCTATCATGTCGACGCAAAAGCACTCCCAGCAAGGGAGCGTCTCGCTCATCCTCCCAGTAACTGGCTGCATGTAACTCTTTACTGGAAGCGAACAGACACCTTTGATGGGGTGCCGTTTCGCCCGCTGGTTCGGCTGATCGATAATTCCTTCAATGTCTGGGGAGGGAACATGGACCGCCAGCCTGACGTGCTGTATCACTACCCGCCCGAGCATTGGCCCACTGACCACATAGTAGAAGCCCACTACGACGTCAATCTGAATCCAATCACTCCTCCCGGGATTTATCATCTGGAAGTAAGTTTGGCGATCAATGGGAATGAGCATCATCGGGTTCTGCTGATCGACCCACCGCCAAGCATGCCGCCCGACCGATGGGTGTTTGAAGAAATCCGCATCCTTCCGTAACTGATTGATACACTAATTAGACGTCTACAGATCATTTGGTTAGACGCCTGGGGAGGGAATGATATCCTGTGGCAGAAAACCAGCCGCTCGCTTTGGCCTGCTGGAAATGAATCGCGGTGCTTTGGAGAGGGGATCTGGGGTTTCGGGCGTGATTCGATCTAACTATCGAGCAGGAAACAACACAATCCGCACGTGTGAGCAGCTGGCCGGGTCCTCGGAAGAAAAGCTCGAGAGGCTCAGCCCTTCATCGCCTTAGAGGAAGGCCTTGCCCAGCCGATCCAGCCAGAGGCCGAAGGCCAACCGAAGCAACAACCCATGGCCCAGGACCGGACCCTGGGCCCTGTGCGGAGCTGCACGCGCAAAACCCCGATGGAACATCCTGGAGGGATTATATCCACGAAGGCTAGGCCAGAGCCTCAGCAAGGCCTCAGATCAGGGGAAACACCCGCCCGTGGTAGCGCAGCCAAAGGGCCTGATTGTGCGTGTCCGCTCCCTCCACGTTCCCGGCGCGGAAGAGGGGCGGGCGGATGCCCACGTCCAGGAGGCGGGCTGCGGCTTCCACCATCACTGCCTGGAGCAACGCTGCGCCCACTACAGTGGAGGTGGGCCCGGCGGAAAGATCCGGCCCTAGGGCCACAGCAGCATCCCCCGGAGCTCCCAGGGTGTCCAGTACCACATCCGCCAGCTCGAAGAGGCGCAGGCCGGAGGAATGCCGTGATGGCCGCGAGCGGCTGAACGCGACAGCGGTCACCGCGATCACCAGAAGGCCCTGCGCCCGACCCTGAAGGGCCACTTCCACCGGGGCCGGGTTACGGCCGGAATGGGAGATCACGATGAGCACATCCCCGGGCTGGAAGCGGTGCGCGGACAGGAGCGCCGCGGCGAACTTCTCCACCCGTTCCGCCCGCCCGAAGAGCGGATCGAAGAGGGGATTGACGTTGGCGAACCCCCCGGCCCGGCCCACCACATCCAGGGCGACCAGCTGGGAATGGCCGCTGCCGAAGACGTGCACGATCCGATCCTCGGCCACCGCGCGGGCGATGCGCTCCGCCGCCGCCGGGATCGACTCCCGGTTCACCTCAAAGGCCCGCTGGAGCTGATCCATCACGACCTCGCGATACACAACCCAGCTCATCCTGCTCCCTCACGGGTCACTTCAGGGCAAGAAGATGGACCTGGAACTGATAGCGATCTCCCCGGTAGAGGGGTCGTACGAACTCGATGGCCTCGCCGCTCTCTAAGAAGGTGACCCGCTCGAACAAGAAAGCGGGCGAGCTGGCAGGCAGCCTGAACCGTCGCGCCTCCCGAGCAGAAAGAACCACCGCCCGGATCACCTGCTCCGCGTGATCCAAGCGCAGCCCGTAATGCTTCCGCAGCACCCTGTAGAGCGAGAGCCGGGAGAAATCGAAGGAGAGCAGACTCGGGCACCGCGCGTGGGGCAGATACGCGGTCTCCAGCGCCACGGGCTCCCCATCCGCCAGCCGCAACCGCTCGAGCCACACCACCTTCGCCCCCACCTCAACCCCCAGACGCCGAGCCACCATCGGAGGGGCGGGGAGAACCCGCCGGCCCAGCACTCGACCGGAGGCCCTCATCCCCGCGCGGCCATGTCCTCCGTGAAGCTGGTCAACCACTGGAGGGGTTGATGCACCCGGACCTGAGCGATGAAGGGCGCCCTTCCCCAGCCGGGCGTGGAATACCCCTGGCGGATCAACGCCTGCACCGCCTGACGCACCGTCAGGCGGTTGACCCCAAACCACTCCGCCAGCAGACGCTCCGAAGGCAGCCGGCAATGAACCGGGAGGTGAACCGCCTGAACGGCCCGCATCAAACGCCCCTGGATCTGCTCGTGAAGGGGGACCGGCCCTTCCCAAACTGGCGGAGAGAGCATAACGGGGAAGGGCTGCATGCGCTCCGGGCTGTGTCAAAATACTAAGAGATTGCAAGCGAAGGGGAACCAGATGGGGCAGAAAGGGCCTTTGCAGTGGCGGAGCGGATCCGGCTGGCTAGTGCTGTGCGGTGGGGAGGAGGCCGAGGAGGTGCATCGAATGGCCCTGGCCCGCAGCGCTCCCGGGCTGGCGGTGGTGGTGGCGGCCGCGGAGACGCCGGAGGCCGCCCGCGCCTATGAGCGCCGGCATCGGGCGTGGGGAGCCCCCCCATGTCAAGTGTTTACCCTGCGCTCCCGAGAGGACGCCTTCCAGACCGCCCACGCTCGCGCGCTGCTGAAGGCCCGCATGATCGTGATCGCCGACGGAGATGTCCGCCGCCTGCTGGAAACGTTCTTCGACACGCCCGCCCTCCAGGCGATGTTCACCGCCTATCACGCCGGGGCTGTGCTGGTCGGGGTGGGGGCCGGCGCCGAAGCCATGGGGACATGGGTGCTGCGGTCCGGCCGGGAGGAAACCCTTGGCGCCTGGGGCTGGCTCCCCCGCGCCTTTGTGGTCAGCCACTACACGCCCGAGGCCGCCCGCGCGCTCCAAGCTGCCCTCCAGCGGCGCCCCTTCGCCTACGGCATCGGCCTCGCTGAGGGAGCCGCCTTGGCCCTTGGCCCCCACAATCAGATCGAGCGCTGGGGGACCGGCGAGATCACCGTGATCTTCGGCGCCCGCTGGCTACATCCCGAATGAGTGGAGCCGAGATGCTTGAAACGCCCTCCCCTCCGATTTGGGACCTGGAAGGACGGCCTTTCCGGCCTGACCGTCCGCCCCGGCGTATCGTCTCGCTGGTGCCCAGCCTCACCGAGACGCTGTTCGACCTGGGGCTGGGGGATCGGGTGGTGGGGCGCACGGATTACTGCCGCCACCCATTGGAGGCCCAACCGATCCCCTCCGTGGGGGGGACGAAAAACCCGGACCTTGCCTGCATCCGGGCGCTGCGCCCGGATGTGGTGCTCGTCAATGTGGAGGAGAACCAGCGGTCGGATGCCCTTGCCCTCGCCGCCCAGGGGATCCCGGTGGCCGTCTCATTCCCTCGTTCGGTGGCGGAGGCCATCGCCCTGATTCGATGGCTGGCTGGGATCTTCGATCTTCACGCGCCGCCGGTCCTGGAGGAGATCGACGCGCTCCACGCCGAGCGACGTCGGGCCGCGCCGGCGCCGTGTCCCCGGATCTTCTGCCCCATCTGGAAGGATCCGTGGATGACCTTCAACGCGGAGACCTACGCCCACGATCTGCTTTCCCTGTGCGGCGGCGAGAACGTCTTCGCGCGCCGGCAGCGACGCTACCCGCTGGCGGCGGACCTCAATCCAGCCCTGCCCGCCCGCCCTGCCGACCGGGACCATCGCTACCCGCGCCTCTCCACCGAGGAGATCCAGGCGGCGGAGCCCGAGGTGATCCTCCTCCCCGACGAGCCCTACCCGTTCCGGCCCGAGGACACTGTATGGGTGCGAGCGCTGTTCGCCGACACGCCCGCAGGGCGCGCGGGCCGAGTACGCTGGATCGAGGGAAGCTTGCTCTTCTGGCACGGCACCCGCCTGCGACTTGCCCTACGGATCCTGCCGCAGGCGCTGGAGCGCTGACGGACATCCGGGCCCAGAAGGATGCATCCCGAGAGGAGGGCAAGAAGCGGAACGGCGCGACGGCTGATCGTAGGGATCGACGGGGCCAGCGGGGTGATCTACGGGATCCGCCTGCTGGAGGGGCTCCGCTCCGACCCGGAGATCGAGACCCGCCTTGTCCTCCCCCATGCCGCTCGCCGGACGATCGTCGAGGAGATCGACTGCATGATCTGCTAGGTCCTGGAGCTGGCGGATGTGGTCCATCCCTTCCATGACATAGGGGCTGCCATCGCCTTTAGCTCCTTTTAGACTATGGAGATGGTGATCATCTCACGCTCCATCAAGACGCCAAGAGCCATCGTCAGCGGCTACACGTCCGACCTGATGAGCCGGGCGACCAACGTCACCCTGAAGAAGGGCCGCTCCCTCATCCTGGCGGTGCGGGAGATCCCCCTGCGCCTGGGCCATCCGGACCTGATGCGGCGGACAGCGCAGATGGGGGCGGTGATCATGCCTCACGTCCCCGCCTTCTACAGGCAGCCCTGCAACCTCCAGGACCTGATCGACCAGACGGTGGGGCGCGTGCTCCTACGCATAGGGATCGAGAACAATCTCTACACCTGCTGGAGGGAGGGCCCGTGAAAACCATCGTGGTGGTCCCCACTTATAACGAGGCGGAGAACCTCCCCCGGCTGGTCCAGGCCCTGATGGATCTGGGGCTGCCGGACCTGCGCATCCTGGTGGTGGACGACCGGTCCCCGGATGGGACAGGGGAGGTGGCAAAGGCACTGGCCCGGGCGCATCCCGGCCGCCTCCTGGTATGCCATCGAGACGGGCCTCGCGGGCTGGGACCGGCGTATCTGGAAGGCTTCCGCATCGCCCTCGAGACCGACGCCGAAGCCATCGTCCAGATGGACGCCGACCTCTCTCACCCTCCTTCGGTCATCCCCCGGATGCTGGAGCGGCTGCCCGACGCTCACGTGGTGGTGGGCTCCCGTTACGTGCCAGGGGGACGGGTGGATCCGCGCTGGGGGCCCGGCCGCTACTGGCTGAGCCGCTGGGGGAACTTCTACGCCTGCGCCATCCTAGGCCTCAAAGTTCGGGACGCGACGGCGGGCTTCAAATGCTGGCGCCGGGATGCCCTGGCGCGCATGCCCCTGGACCGCGTCCGATCCACCGGCTATATCTTCCAGGTGGAGATGGCCTACATCGCCCACCGCTTAGGCTACCGGGTGTGCGAGATCCCCATCTTCTTCGAGGACCGGCGGGTCGGGCGCTCCAAGATGGACTGGCGGATCAAGATCGAGGCGGCCCTGCGGGTGTGGGAGCTTCGCTGGCGCTATCGGGATCTACGGCCCGTCGCCCCGCAAAGCCTCCGGTAAGGGAGAGCCGATGAGCAGCGATCCGGTTCGTTTTGCCCGGGCCCTAGCCGACTCCGGCCGACAGCAGATCCTGCAGCTGCTGTGGGGACGGGAGCTGTGCGTGCGAGATCTGGCGCAGGCCTTGGGCCTCTCCCAGCCCACCGTCTCCCACCATCTCCAGATCCTGCAGAGGGTCGGCCTCGTGCGCGCCCGCGAGGCCGGCCGCAGGACGTTCTATACCCTGGACCTGGAGGTCCTGGACCGCGGGCTGCGGGCCCTCCGGCTCGCCCTGCGACCCACCCGCCGCCGGGCGCGGCGCCGCTGAAGGCCCGCCAGCTACGGGATGCGGTGAAGCATCCGGATGGCACGGCTGCCGAAATCGCCCGTTGGATCCAGAAGCACCGTCCGCTCCAGGAGACGCCGGGCTTCCGTCCATCGTCCCTTTGCCGCCATCACCACGCCCAGCCGATAATGCGCCGAGGCGCGCCCTGGCGCCATCCCCGTGGCCTGCTGCAGCAGCCGCTCCGCCTCGACGAAATCCCCCTGAAGGTAACGCGCCCACCCGAGCCACTCATAACCCTCCACCCGCTGGGGATCCCGCTGCAAGATCTCCAAAGCCGCCTCGATCCCCTTCCCCAGCCCAATCTGATGACCCAGATACAGCGTGGCCAGGGCGTTCCAGACCTCCACGTTCCCTGGAGCGTCTGTTGCCGCCTGGCGGAGCCATCGCTCGGCGGTGAGGAGGTCGCCCGCCAGCATGGCCGCCCGCCCTTGTTCCATAGCATATACAGGATGGGGATCCCGCTGGTAAGCGGCAGCGAAGCGTTCCTGGGCCTCGGCATAGCGCCCCCGCTCCAGCAGGTAAAGGCCGGCGAAGTAATGGGCCTCGGGTGGCGCTTCGGCCCCCGAAAGGGCCTGTTGCAACCACGGCTCTCCTTCCTGGCCCAGCCGACCCAGGACGTATCCCATGGCGGACCTGGCGATCGGATCCCCCGGATCCTGCTCCAGCCAGCGGGCGAGGGCCACCCGCGCCTCTCCCCAGTAACGCCCCCCCACCAGGGCGAGCCCCCATCGCCGCAGCGTCGACGGCTGAGCGGGGTCCGGTAGCAGATCCGCCCAGCCCGAGAGGGGGGAGGGAAGCCCGTTCAGCAGGACCCAAGTCCCCTTGGGGTCGGTTGCGCCCTGGAGGAGGCCCAGTCGGAAGCGGAACATCGGGTCGTCTGGACGGCGAGCCAGTCCAGCCTCCCAGGCCGCCCGAGCCCCCACTTCGTCTCCCAGGGCCAGCGCGGCCTCCGCCCAGCGCGCATACGCCTCCAGGTCCTCGGGATAGCGACGCGCCCAATCCTCCCAGCGCCGTTGAGCTTCTTCCCGATCCCCGCGGCGGGTTGCCAGCTCCGCCTGACCGCGCGCCGCCCAGGGATCTCCCCGCTTCGCCGCCCGCGCCCAGGCCGCCTCCGCTTCCTCCAGCTCCCCCAGGACCATATGAAGCCGCGCGAGGCGATGCCAGAGGGCCGGGTCGGCGGGGCGAAGGGGCAAAGCCTTCTGGTAGGCCTTCCGGGCGGAAAGCACCCGCCCCTCCGCCCATAGGGCATCCCCCTCCCTCAGCCACCGCGCTGCAGGGATGCTGAAAGGGTCCAGGGCGAGCAGAAGCCCGCCCAGGAGGAGCAGCCCTACCGTGCCGACGCGTCGCATCCTTGTCATAGATTCCCACCTGTTGCCATCCAGCTTTCCGGATCCAGGGGCGTCCTCCATCGAGGGGAGCATGTCCCAGGTTACAATATAGTCTGAATCTGTGAAGCGCTCCGGGCGCATCGCTCCCGGAGTGAGGATTTTTTCTGGTGGAGTTGCTGGATGACGCCGCGGGTCGCCATTGTAGGAGCAGGCGCGGCGGGCCTGGCTGCCGCCTACGACCTGACCCGGGCGGGGGCTCGGGTGGTGGTATATGAAGCTGCGCCCCAGCCCGGCGGGCTGGCCTCCGGCTTCCGTGCGGAGGGCTGGTCCTGGTCCTTGGAGCGCTTCTATCATCACTGGTTCGCTTCCGACCGCGAGATCCTGCACCTGATCGACGAGCTGGGCTTGAGCCACCGAGTTCGATTCCCTCGGCCGGTCACCGCCGTCTGGTATAACGAGCGGCCGTATCCCTTCGACAGTCCCCTGGCCGTGCTGCGCTTCCCCGGTCTCTCCCTCCCGGAGAAGCTGCGGATGGGTCTCGTGATCGCCTATCTGCGGTGGACCCCGCGCTGGGAACCCCTGGAGCGGGTGACCGCCCACGAGTGGCTCCCCCGCTATATGGGGTGGCGGGCTTACGAGCGGATCTGGCAGCCGCTTCTCGAGGGCAAGTTTGGGGAGGCGTATGCGGAGATCAACATGGCCTGGTTCTGGGCGCGCATCCACAAGCGCAGCCCCCGCTTGGGCACCTTCGAGGGGGGCTTTCAGGCCTTCTTCGACGCCCTGGCCGACCAGGTCCGCGCCCAGGGGGGGCAGATCCGTCTGAGCACCCCTGTGTTCCGCCTGGAGCCAGGAGCGGAGGGATGGCAGGTGGAGGCCGCGGATGGGCTAGCGATGGTGGATGCCGCCCTGGTCACCACCTCGCCCCGCCTGCTGGTTCGCCTCGTGCCCGCGCTGCCTGCAGGGTATGTGAGCCGGCTGCTCGCCCTGCGGTCGCTGGGGGCGGTGGTCTTGATCCTGGCCCTGCAGCGGCCGCTGACCCGCAGGGTTTACTGGATCAATCTTCCCAAGCGGGCGGGGTTCCCCTTCCTGGCCCTGGTGGAGCACACGAATTACATCCCTTCGGAGCATTACGGCGGGGAGCATCTGGTGTATTGTGGGGATTACCTCCCGCCCGATCACCCGTATTTCTCCATGTCGCCCGAGGAGCTGTTGCGGACGTTCCTGCCGGCCCTCCCACGTTTCAACCCGGCCTTCCGGCCGGAGTGGGTGCGGCGCTACTGGGCCTTCTGGGAGCCCTACGCCCAGCCGGTGGTGCCGGTGAATTACTCCCGGATGATCCCGGATCTCCGCGCCCCGCTGCCCGGGCTTTACTTCGCCAGCATGAGCCAGGTGTATCCGTGGGATCGGGGGACGAACTATGCGGTGGAGATGGGCCGTCGTGTCGCCCGGATGATCCTGGAGGATCACCAGCAGGGCCGCTGGGCTGCCGGCGTGGCCCTCAGGGCGGCATCCCTTGTCTCTCTGTGAAGGGCTTGCCGGGTGCGTCCCAATTCTGTCGGGTTGGGCGGGTGAGAGCCATGAGGGATGGGCGAGGGCATCTTCCTCGCCTACCCAGGCGGGCCTATTGTGAGCAGGTGGCCTACGCCTGCCTGGGTTTCCAACGATCCTGGGACACACCCTCCGCCCCCGGCTTGCCTTCCGGCTTCCACGGGATTCCGGTACGGGGTTACTATTTAAGGGAGACTGGATTTTCCCCGCTGGCCTACAGGGGGTGGGATGGTGGATCAGGCGCTGCGGACGGCCCTAACGGCG
>Ga0272447_1000693_pt1 | contig 23867 bp, 20 predicted proteins | sample YNPCB0133_FD_194589 | JGI IMG/M metagenome (GOLD analysis project Ga0272447, IMG submission 194589) | Hot spring microbial mat communities from Yellowstone National Park, WY, United States - YNP-CB-013-3 | ecosystem: Environmental > Aquatic > Thermal springs > Hot (42-90C) > Sediment | place... | reverse complement strand
GCCGAAACAGGGTGAGGTCAAGGGAAATTCTTCATTAGCAGTGGATTCCTCGCTACGCACGCAGTAACCTCCGTTTGTCTGCGGAACGAAGTCAGCATGACTGTTTAGCGACAAGGCTTGGGAAATAGAACGAGCGTACGTTCATTCATCATTCAATAATAACGCTTCCACGAGTGCATCAATTTGTCCAAGTTCCGCTGATAACTCCCTGCGCAGTTGACTGCGGACTCGCCCTAAAGTGCGTGCATCAAAATCGGCATTAGCGTAGTTTTTATCAATGAAGGCTTGGGCTTTTTTAGCGCACACTGCACCCAAATCGGCAAGTTTCAGGTGCAGTTCATTCTTTGAATCATAAAGCGGAAAGGGCAGGTCGAGTATTTTTTTATGCACATGTCTTTCTCCAAAGAGCCCGCGTGCCTGAAAATCCTTGATTTTATTGTTTGCGGCGCGGCTGTTCAAGAAACTTGCAAGGTAGTGTGCCTCACGCCGATTTGATGTCGCATACCAGTAGCACACGCTTTCCACGATGAACTCTGAATCTAACTTCTTGCGGTCAATAACTGCGGCGCATGCATCCGTTGCCGATGCCGTGTAAAGCACAAGGTAGCGCGTGTTGAGATTTTGCTCTGTTAGTTTGTTTTGCCAGTTGAGCCATTCATACAGCGAAATATCCTTCGAGCGTTCTGTCTTGTATTTCTCCCAAAAGGCTTCGGCTTTCTCGAACCAAGCGCAAGTTTGGTTGAAGCCTTCATAAAGCAGTTGATGCGCGGTGAGAAGTTGTATCGTTTTCATTCCCTTTTCTTCCGTGATAAGAATCGGTAGCAACACGCGTAGCGGATTGACCATTGCAAACGGCACAAGGTTCTTCGAGAGAGCCGTGCGATACAAGAACTTCGGCTCAATGCGGCGCGCAATCGTGAGCGATTTCCAAGGGGCTTTGGCTTCGGGCAAAACAAGCGACTTGACGCGCAGTTCCTTGTATTCCTTCGGGTCGCCTTCATAGACTTGGTCAATCTCGATGAAATAAAAATTGCGCGGCACAATCGTTGCACCTTGTTTGAACCGAGCGGCGTAGGGACTTGACCCATTGCTATTGACATATCGCTCTTGCGTGAGTGCTGAGCGTGTCGTCTTCGAATTTTTCGTCAGCAGGGAGTAATACCATCGCACTTTGGTTTGCGTGAGAGCGGGCAAAGCACGTTCAAGCGGCATATCTTGCGTATCAAGTTTGGCAGAAAGCACGAGCCCTTCAATACCGCTTTCGGGAATTTCACGGCTGGTGCGCGCTTTGGCGGAAGTTGCCTTCGCAAACAGCACACACGACGGCACATTGAAGAGCGGCGCAACATCTTTCAAGTCCCACGCTTTCGTCAGGCGAAACCCTTCGGCAGTGCCGCTTCGAGTGTTATCGTGCTGGTCAGCCGTAAAGAAACTGCGCGGCAAGACAAAGGCTAATCTGCCTTCGGGCTTCAAAAAGTAACTGGCACTGTGCGCTAAAAAGATAGCGGCAATTTCAAGATGTGGCATATTCGCTTTCGCCGACGGCGCAACCTTGTAGCGATGCGCTAACTCCAACAAGTTGGCTTGATACTCCGCATTCGTGATGCTTGAAAAGGTCAGCCACGGCGGATTGCCTACCACGACATCAAACTTGCGCCGCAGAAAAAATGGCTTGTATGAGTTCTGCAAAATGAATGCCCAAATGCTGTCGCGATTTTCCGCTTTAGCAAGTCGGAGCGAGTCGTAAATGCGATAAAACTCATCAGCAAAGGTTTCATAGCCTTTGAACTTCTTGGCAAAGAGTTGCTGAAAGTTGGCAACGCTCGTAGGGGTTTTGTTTGCATCGCGTTTAGATTGTTCTTCAACAAATTTTATCGCTTCATCAAAAAAGCCGCTTTCGTCAAAGACTTTCTCGCTGAGCACGCATGCTTTGCCTGCAATGTCGACTTTATAACTCTCGCCATAGAGTTCGCCTGAAATTTCCGTTGAGCCTTTGGGCAACAGGAGCGAATTGGCTAAAAAGACATTTGGCGAAATTGGCTGTTTGGCTTTTGAAATCAAATCGCCAAGCGCAAGCAAGATGGTGGTCTTAGCAATTTGAACCGAAAGCGGGTGAATATCAATGCCAACGACCTGTGATGCCAATTTATCAGCGGAGAGTGTTGGATAATTTTTTTTCAGGTGCATAATCGCCGCACGCAAAAATGAGCCACTTCCGCACGAAGGGTCAAGCACCATGCTATGCGGTTCAAGCGCAAGGTCGTTGATGATAAGTTCAGAGAGCCAATCGGGCGTGTAGTATTCGCCGAGTGCGTGTCGCGTGTCGATGTCAATGAGTTCTTGGTAAATGCCTTTCAAGATGTCTTCTTGAACGGTGCTGAAATCGTAGTCAGCAAGTTTATCGGCGAGCCGTTGGAACGCCAATTTCAGCGCGTTGAAATGCGTATCGGTTGCAACCCAGTGATAGAAATCTTCTTCCACGAAGCGTCGGACATTGAACTGCTCAAACGCACTGCCATTGAGAATGCCTTGCAGTTCGGACATCGGCACAAACTTCTTCGGCGAGAGCGCAACGAAAGCAATGAGTTTTGCGAACACGCTCAAATAGGTATGCACGAAAAACACATCGGGACTATCGTTGAACTTGCCATAGGCGATGGAAAGAAATCGTCGCCACTCGTCGTAAGCAACGGCAACATCAGGCTTGCTTGCAATATCGCCAATGTATGATTTGATGCGCGACATCACTTGTGCAAAAATGCCTGACCCTGCGCCGTAGTGAATCACGACATCGGCAAGCGTTGGTTGAAGCGCGTGAAGTTTGAAGAGGTAGCGGTCAAGAAAAATGGGAAAGTCGTTGAGTGTCTCTTCGGTGAGTTTGAACGAATCGATTTTGCGCAGTTCGAGCGTGTTGAGGTCTTGGAAGAAAATTTCGCTGGGAATGCGTGTGTAGATGCGCCACTCGATGCCGTCGGTGGCAATGAGCGTGAAGTCAAGGGTGTTGCCTGATTGCAAATTGCCAGCAAGGTATTGTTTGAGTTGTTCGACAGCGTGTTCGCCCGTGCGTTTCAAATCTTTTTCCCACTCGATAATGATTTGATTGTATTGAATGTCGGCATATCCCGTTTTCTTGCGTTTGGGCGAGGCGGGAATGTTGAAGATGGTTTTTTCTGCGCCTTTGCTCATGGTTTGAATGATGGCGAGTGCATCGGCATCGTGCTGAAAGAGCGTTGTCAGGAGCGATTGAAAGAGCAACTTTTTGGCTTCTTCGCTATTGGCTTGCTGAACGTTGGCAAGGTATTGTTGAATCTCGGCGGCGTTTGGGTGCATGTTAGTCTAATTTCCCTTTCATCTGTGTTTGGTAGAACATCCAAGTGTTGTGCATGCCTCGGCGTTTGTTGCGGTTTGTGCCACGAAAAATAACGACATGAACACCGATTGTTCGACACACTTCGCATGGACATCTTTCCCAAATTCGGGACTCGAGCGTATGGCGGTAGCGCGTGTGCAATTTCTTTAAGTTTTCGCTTTCACGCTCGAGCAAACTATCGTATTCCATCACTGCCGAAAGCGTTGCGCCAAGCGATAGCCGTTTGCGACCGTAATCAGATAGCGCGCATAGTGCCGCTCGCTCCATCTTGAGCAATCGCTCATGGCTAATTGAGTGCGCGCCAATAGATTTTTTGAAAAGCGGATTAAAAGACTGCGGCACACGAATCGACGCATACCATTTGCCATCTACGCCCAAGTAGTTCATTGTCGAGCGAAGCCACGCTTTTCTCATAAACGAGGCACTATCAAAACTTGACGCACCGAGTTCCTTAAATCGCTCGAGTAGTGCAGGACGAAGCACGCCAAGCAAATGCACTTTGACTTCTCTGCGCCTTCGGCGAATCTCGCGCATCAAGGCTTCAACAACTTTCTGCAACTCCTGATTGGGATAACGCACCAGACCACCAATTGCCACATATTCATAATTCATATCAAGAAGCGCATGAAGCGAATCCCGGTAGGAAGTCTCATCATAGCCTTGCACGACACCCAGCGGGGTAAAACGCATCGCATTCGCTTTTGCATACCTTAAAAACTCATCGGCATTGGTGAGCGTAATCTTTCGGCGTGCTTCCTTTTCTTTTCGCGAGAGTGTGTATGGCTTTCCATCAACCGTAATGGAATCCAAAATGATGTGGTCAGGCGAAATACCAAAATCAAAGTTAAGAGCGTGATAAAGGTCAGCAACTTCTTTCGGCGTAACGGGTGGCACCTCGTGATTAACATAACTAAACGCCCCACAATCGCCCATGACTGCCAGCGGCTTTGAAGCACTGTCCAAGCGTAAATACTTGCGAATGTCGTTAAAGCCGCGTATCAAGGGTTTTTCGTTTTCAAAGTAAAGGTGCTTATCGGCGTAAAGTGCAAGGCTGATGAGCAAGCCGTCGTAAGGCGGTTCTGCAAAAATTTCATGCGCATAAACACTTTCTTGGTAGGCATTTTTGGAAGTAGACGGCGAAAAATCTTCTTCAAAATTAAAATGCGTGTGAACGCGGTCTTCCCAGTCAGGTAAGAAGTATTTCATTGAATAAGTTTTGTGAATCCCGCTTGCTCGAAGTCAGCATCTGTTGCAAAGGCTTTTGTGATGCCTTCTGGCTTCATCACAATAAAACTTGCGCAATCTGTTAAACTCCACGCTTTATCGGTGTATGTCCGAAAATCCTGAAAGGCTTGAAAATAGCCTTTCATCAACGCGAATCACCTTGCAATTTTTTCTGCTCCGAAACCAGTCAATAAATTCAACGGCTGTTCGTCTAAGTGAGACTTTGGCAAACTTGCTACAAAGTTCATCTAAAAATAATCGGTCTTAGTAATCCCGCCTTTTGCAGCTTTGAGTGCTTCAAATGCAAGCCATTGCTTGCTTGTGAAATTGGTTGCTTTTATTAAGAATAGCAACGATGCCGCCAGTGTCAAGAAAGATTTTTTCCATCGGGCGGAGAGTTAGAGTCATCATTCGAGAGGACCGCTTTACCTGTCTCAACAGGTTTGGGCATACCTTCAGACGAGTTTTCGTTAGTCTCGACTGCGCGGATATTTTGTTTCAATTGTTTCAGTCCTTTCAAGCGGTCTTTGAATGGCGTGGGCTTTTGTTTGCCTTCTTCGCTATAACGCATGCGAACATCAACCAAGATAGAGGTGCGCGTTTTCATGGCAACGCCCGTAACGATTGCCGTGCCTTCACCGACCGTTTTCAAATTCTCTAAATCTTCTTGCGACAAACTCTCTGAAATTTGCTTGATGTAGGTGAGGTCGTCAGGGTTTGTCATGCGATGCAGAATTTGCGTATTGGCTTGCGATGTGATGAGGTTATCGACCGACGATGGCGTTTGAGAAATGACCAACAGCCCCAAGCCCATTTTGCGCCCTTCGGTCGCAATGCTGCGGACGGCACTGCGTGCTAATTTGGTTGCAGGTTTATCCATTTCAGGGTCGCCCGTAGCACGCGGAATCAAGGTGCGCGCTTCTTCAATTGCAAAAAGAATTGGATAGGCGTTTTCCTCAATGCGTAATTCCTTCGATTTATACTTCTCGAAAATGAAGCTGACCACTGCATAAATTAAGGCACGACGCACTTCATCGGACTCTAAATCTGAAAGGTCAAAACATGTAACCGCTACGTCTTTTAACTTGCCATCTGTTTTGCAAAAATCATTCACAAATTCTTCAACTTCTAATGATTCAATGCTTTTATCCTTTAATGAAGAAAGTGTTTTTTGAGCCATAAGCATTTGGCGACGCAAAGGCCCGTAGGATTTATCTGGTCTCACGGTGTCTATTTTATCTTTAAGTGCCTTAATCAAATCTTTGTCAGATTTATTTTCCTCTTTTAGCCCTCTTGTGCGTTTTTCTTCATTGCCATCTATCCAATCCACGTAATAACCCATTTGTGCGTCGCTAATTTCTTCGCCTGCCATGGCTTCTATCAGCCGTATTGTGTAGAATACACTCTTGCTTTCATAACTTTTGATTTGCGGATAGCATCTTTTCGTGTCAAGAATCTTCCGACAGAAAAGCTCATCGGGAATTGCATCGGTGTTGAGTTCAGTCAAATCGTGCTCGATGTCAGCAATTGATTCGTCGCTATGTTTGTGAATGATTTTGCCGTGAAGCACAGAGCGAAATCCAAGCAAGCGATAAATGATGTTAGCATCTTCCAGTTCCTCATTCTTGCTTTCGTCAGCCCAATCGTTGTGTCCAGTTTTTTGGTAGTAGTCTTTGAGGCGTTGTTTTACGTCGTCGACTGTTTTTTTCAGTTTTGGGTTGCGAATGCTCAACTTCCCTGATGAATCAACCTTGCCAAACTGTGCTTTCAACTGGCTGGATAGGCGATTGAGATTCACATAATCGGCGTGTGGGTCGAAGAGAATAATTTTTCCGCCTCTGAAAATCAGTTCTTCAAGGAGTGTTGCGGTGGTGGTGGTTTTGCCCATGCCTGACATACCGAAAATGCAGGTGTGCATGGTGGTCAGTTCATCGGCGTTGAGCGAGACGTTGGCAATAGATTCAGGCGTTTGAGAATAGGTTTTTCCGAGTTGAACGAAGTGCGGTTCATCATCGGAGTAGAGTTTGCTTAAAATTTCCTTATCGAGCGGCTCGACTTTGCTTCCTGTCTTGATGGCTTGTGTCAGCGGCTCAATTTTGACGGGCGATGCGGCTTTATTGACTTTTCCAACCACCTCGCACCGTGCTTTGTAGAGCATAAAGCGTTTTGACATCACGTCAGGCAAAATCTCCGCGATACCATTTTTTTCAGCGTAAAACTTTGCGGTGTCTTTCGCTAAAAGCGGGTTATCGGTATTCACATCAACCACCTTCGCCACAACAAACTCCTCTTTTTCAAGATGCACTTGCACGAATGAAAATTTGAGCGGGCGCAAGTGTTGTTCGCTATCGAAAATGAAAGAAAATTCGCGCGTGGTGGTTTCTTCAAACACAATGCCAAGATGTGAAGTGGTGCTGTTCATCGTTAGAAAGGTTTAGCGTTGAGTAAAATCACGTCGGAACTTGTTTAGCAAGGCATTAACAATTTGCACGAAGTGCATATCGCCTTGTGGATTTTTGGTTACATACTCGACTGCTTTTTTCATCAAGAGTTCTGTCGTTACGGTTGAAATGACGGACTTCGGCACGCGGGCAATTTTATCAGCAAAGTATAAAAAAATAGGCAATCCAAAACTGGAATACGGCTGACTAACTGCATAAACAAATGGCACAATGTTCTGCCAATTTCCCGTTTCAAAAAACTCGACGCGAATCGGAGCTTTCAGTTCACTGGTTCTCACATAACTCATGAGCACTTTGTAGTCAGGGAATTTGAGGGTTTGTTTGAGCATATTTTTCAGGGCGAGATTTTGCACGCGGTCTGATGTTGAACTGATTCTTTGCGCAAGTTGCGCATCGCCAATCACGTTTTGATTGTCTAAAACGCTGAAATATCGGCGAATCGGCACAGGGTTTGTGTAGCAAATACGCTGTTGCGCTGCATCATACTTGACGCTAAAAAAGCTCAACTTTTCATCGTCCCAGCCTGCTTTTTCTCTCAACTGCAGAAAGCATGCTTTTAAGTCTGCTTGTGGCTGAATGCCAAATCTCTGCAGCAATTCTTCAAAAGTTTGCCTTTTATCTTTATTCTCGTCGAGGTATCGTTCTACTTGATAGCGAAAGTAAATATCGCTGTATTCGCTTGACCTAGCGGTTTCCACACAGCCAATCACATAGAAGTTTTCTGCTTTGGATAGGTCATAGAGTTTTTTCAACAAGCATAAATAAAGAGAGATGCCTGAACTCTCGTCTTTGCCAAGACTTCCAATATAACCTTTGACCTGCTCAACACACTCTTTGTAGTTTTCGCTATCAAGAATTTCTTGAAGCAATTTGCCTTCTGCTAAGGCTTTAATTTCAGGCGAGATATTGTCTTCAAATTCAATATTTCTCCCCAAACTGAAAACCTTGTTCAGCACATCGCGCTTAAACCCCAGTTCCATAAATGGTCCTAATTGGCGAATGAGCGGTCCATGTATGATGATAGAATGAACTTGTTCGCCAATGCTGGTTAAAAATTTAGCTGTGTAATACGCAGTATAAAGATTCATCAAGTAGGAAATGAACATCATCTTATCCTTGAAGTGCTCTTCCTCTTGAATTTTGACGGCGGAAGACAAGGCAAGCATTCTTTCTTTTGGTTCTCCGCCAGCCTCATCAATTCGCATGCCGAAAGCGGCACTGTGGCGATAGGAGATGTTGCCTGAAAGCATTTCCTCGTCAACCATAGATTCATCAATCGCAATAATCCATTTGCCCTTCATTTCCTCAATGATGTCGCCGATTTTCTTAATAGAGAATTGAGATATGCCAATGTGAAATTGGGAAAAGCCCTGGTCTTGGACATAGTTTTTGACTTCCACTTTGGCGATTTCAGGCACAATGTCAATGAGAAAGTTGAGCGTATCGTCAATAATGCGATTGGCTTCTTCATTGAGATTTTCGTAGTCAAGAAGAATGTTAGCAATGATTGGGTTTACAATCTGTGCGGTTAAGGGGTCGCGAGCAGTTTCAACTTGTCTTTGAAGCTGTGCTTCTGCGCTTTGTGTCTCTGTGCCGTTGGATGGCTCGTCGAAAAGTGTAGGTTGTTTCATATCTCAAAATCCATTCCTTCATTTGTTTCATCTTACTGCCAATCCCACCTGTTGCGTATTGCACCTTACACTCCTTCAAGTTGCGCGAGAGCGCAAGCGTGTTGAGGTAGGTTTTGCCCAAATTAACGAAAACGCTGTCGTATTTTTTTTCTTGCAAGTGCCTATCCAAGTCGCATGAAACAGAGGCGCAAAGTTCGGCGGCTCGCCGCTCCGTCATTTTCAAATCATAGGGTTTAATCGGCGTTTCGGGACGAAGCAAGCCGTATTTTGCTGAAAGGATTAGCACATCTAAATCGTGTGGAAATGCGTGTTCGCGTTGAAGTTTTTTGAGAACACGAAAGTTTACGCCGTCGTAACGCTCTATGGCTGGCAGCGCACTTCTGTCAAGGCGTTTGCGTGCTGAACAAGCAAGAATAAGCAGTCGGGACATTCGCTTGTTTTTTTGCAAGAAGATACAACCGCATTTTGAACTTTTTGGTCGGTTTCATAAGTTAAGTTTTGTGATTTCAACATTTTCATTTCAACATTTATGGTAGTATGAGCAGTGCCGTTTTGTCAGTTTTGCCGAAGTTGGTGACGAGTCGCCTCCACGCCTTGTTTGCCCTTTCGCTTGCCTCACACAAATCCATCAAACTTGTCCTGCTTTGTTCCGCACTCTTTCACTTTACCGAGTTTGTGTGGTGCGCACTCTTTTTTCAGCATACTGCCGCGCCCTACTTTGTGCCGCCTGTTGCAACGCTGATGAGTGGCAACGAGAGTTTCCTTTACGCCCATTCCATCACTCGCCAATATGGTTTTTTGGTGATTCAACTTTCGCTCGTCGCCGCGCTTTTTGCCACGCAACCTGAACGCTACGCGCCGTTTATCCGCTTGCTTGCTGGGGCGCGATTGCTCATGGCGAGTTTAGGCACATACAGTTTCGCGAGTGGCGCAGTAACGCTTTGGCAACTTCTGCCATCGCTTACGATTGACATCGGATTAGCCATCGCTCTCTGGCGACTTGCTCCGAAAGCCGAAAAACCCTTATCCGCACAAGAGATTCTGCCAACGCTCAACAAGAAATCCTTTTTTGGACTCTCGCTTTCGCCCTTGATGCAGTGGCGTGCATTGCAATTCCTGTGCGTAATTGCTGGTGTGTTGTGGATTCTGTGGGGACTTGGTTCAACGGTCTTTTGGGAAATTGGCGTTGCCAACATCAGTAGCGATAGCACCGTAGAACGCTACCTATTGGAATCCATGCAAGCCAACGCCATCGTGAGAAATGAGCAAGGCATTGTGCTTATCGCCATCGGTGCCATCACAGCGTTTGCCGCACTTAATCCAATCGCCTATTCCAAAGTGATTGATTTCATCATCGCACAGCAAGTCATCAACGCCATCAGTGCGGCAGTGGAACTGGGGTTTGGCACCATTCTCTTGGGACAATTTTTCACGGTCTTTTCCGTGCAAGTCATTACGCTTTTGCTCTTTGCTAGTTTGAAGTTCAGCGCGAGTGATGCACCAAAACCCGATAGTGCAGTGATGCCGAATGTAGCGGAGGCAAGATGATGAGACGCAGTGCTACAAGTGAAGAAGAAGCCAACGCCCTACGGCGACAGCGACGAATTGTGCAAGCCATTTTCGTGGCAATTAACCTGATTCTGGTTGATAGCCGCTTGCCAAGTCTTGTATGGACAATTGTCGGCGGTGCATTTTGGCTTGCGGTAATTGTCATCACGATAACCAATGGACCGATTGTGTGCAGTTGGGTGTGCTGGTTAGGTGCGGCGCAAGATTGGGCAGAGCCGTTGGCGAAACGGCGTTGGCGCGCCAATCCAAATTTTTGGCGACCGTTTGTGTTGGTGATTGCGGTGCTGTGGGCACCTGTCTCGTGGCTGATTCGACCTGACACGATGCACTCACTTGTTGCGCCGTTTGGTATCACTTACACAGATTTGAATGCGCATGTGTTGCAGGCGTTGTTTTTCGTGGTGGTCGGAGCATCGGTGATGGTGTTGGGCAAGCGCGGCGCGTGCGTAAGTTTTTGTCCGTTGCTCTTGGTGGCGCGTGTGGTGCGTGTGAAGCAGTGGTTTCTATCGCTTCGTTGGCATCGATGGTTTCAGAAACCGCTCATCATCAACACTGTCTGTGTGCCGAAGCAAAAGTGAGTTTGTTTGTTCTTTCTTTCATTAACCTTTAACTCATTTGGAGGATTAGATATGAATCGCGAAACGAAAATCAAGATGCTTTCTGGGCTGATGTGGCTTTTAGCCGCTTGGGAGCTGCTCAATGCACTCGGCTCAACCATCTTTCTCAACTGGGGAGCAGCACTCTATGGCTGGCAAGAATACGCCAGTAATGCGCAGTCTGCCATCGTGTTCCATCAGTATGGCATGGTGCTGTATGTGCTGGCGGTAGCCTATGCCATCATTGCGACCGACGTGGTCAAGTATGAGCAGATGCTCTGGATTGTCGTTGTGGAGCAGGTGGTGGGCGCCATTACTTCGACCGTTGAGGTGCTTAACGCACAGCAAATTATCAGCTGGTCGAACTTTGCGCTGGTGCATACGCCGCAAGTGATTATCATTGCGCTCCTGTGGTTCTTGCGTCCATCGGCGCCGTCTAACCAGAAAGGGCAGGCAGCACCTGCAACCAACTAACACAAGTGCCAAGTGTTTCTGAAAGGCGATTCCAAAACGAGTCGCCTTTTTTGTTTCTGGTATTCAAATTCAAGACAATAGTGGTGAGCGCATTACCAGCATGAGCTTATACCTTGCTCATCTCGGTCATCACGCAGTTGCATGAACCTTTAGCCAAGAGCTCTCCAGATGCATTGTGAACTTGGCATTCCGCATTGACAATGCGCCGACCGCGACGCACAACTCTGGCATGTGCAGTGATTACTTCACCTAACTTTGCACTGCGTAGGAAATCCACAGCAAGGTTAATAGAAGCAAAGAAGTTGGTATCGTCTAAGGTGTAAATGGCAATGCCGATAGCTTCATCCATGATGGTTGCCATGATGCCGCCGTGCAAAATCCCAACGGGATTGACCATATCTGGACGCACCACGAAATCAGCGACAAACTCGCCGCTCTCTACGGCGCGCACAGTGCCATTGAGCCAGCGCCCAACAGGCGAGGGATGTGCTTCACCGAACGATAGACCAATGCGCGACTGCAAATAAGCCAAAGCTTGGTTCATGCGCTTGAAGATTAACAGCTCGTAAGAATTACACAAAGATATCACACTCACAACACTTTAAGCTAATCTCGGGATGAAATTTTGAAGGCAGAGTAGTAATCAGGCTTTCTTAGCAAGGAAGCTGATTACAGGCTGACTAACAGAAGCAGGGGAGACAAAAGTGAGCCAACCACGAGAATTATCGCCATGCTTGATGATGTCGTAGTATTTGCTTTGCAGAAGCTTGGTAATGTCGCCGCGTTCGCCAGTGCCAATTTTGTAGCGGTCAATTGAGCGAACAGGCGTAATTTCAGCAGCGGTGCCTGTCATGAAGACCTCATCGGCAATGTAGAGGCTTTCGCGAGAAATCAGGGTTTCTTTTACTTCAATGCCTTCCTCTTTAGCCAGCTCAATGATAGCCTTGCGTGTAATGCCTGGTAGAATGGATTGTGCAGTTATCGGCGTGTAGATAACGCCGTCACGCACAAGAAAGATATTTTCGCCACTACCTTCAGCAACATAACCGTTTATATCCAGTGCAATCCCTTCGGCATATCCGTTAGCGAGGGCTTCCATCTTAATGAGTTGTGAATTGAGATAATTGCCACCAGCTTTTGCGCTAGCAGGAATAGTGTTTGGGGCAATGCGGCGCCAAGAGGCAACGCAGACATCGACACCATCTTCCCATGCTGAGTCGCCTAAGTAACTGCCCCATTCCCAAACGGCAATAGCAACATCAACTCGAGATTTTAGGGGATTGACTCCCAAAGGGCCCTCACCGCGAAAGACCAGTGGGCGAATGTAGCATGAAGTCAGCTGATTGGCACGAACAGTTTCCAAAATGGCTTCGCGTAGTTCAAGCTGCGTAAAGGGAATTTCCGTGCGGTAAATTTTCGCCGAGTCGTATAAGCGTCGCACATGCTCTTTGAGAAAAAGAATGGCAGGACCTTTATCTGTGTTGTAGCAACGAATGCCCTCGAACACGGACGAGCCGTAATGAATGACATGAGAAAGAACATGGATTTTGGCATCGTCCCAGTCGACAAGGCAGCCGTTCATCCAAATCTTTGCTGACTTCTGCATGTTTGTTCCCTTCCAAAAAGATATATTACAGCACTACAACCTCTGTGCAGTGCGACGAAGACGAAACTAATACCGCACCAAAATAGAAAAAAACGAAAAACTTCACCATGTTTTTTGGTAAAAAAGCAATCTCGACATACCATCTGAAAATAGTCAAATGGATCAGTAGGGAAAATAACGCTTTTTCCTAAATCTTTTAAAAGAGAAAAGGTTTTGCTCTAAAAAATTAAAGATTCGGTTTCAAAAAATGTTAAAAGCACAGGCTAATCTAGCGCTGCCATTTGATGCAGCAGTAGGCCAAAATTCTTGGCAAAGCCAAACCAATTGGAGTGAGACGCATGAAGCCAGTTGCGATAATAAGGCAGAGAACACTGCAACAAAAGGGCAAAGTCTGCATAGACCAAACTTCACGAAACTGCCGTACCGAACCATGACGGCATTAGGTCAGTCTTTGCTCTAGAAAGCCGCTTAATTTCAATTCACTTCAAACTTAAACCGAAGTCTCACCAGATTGTGACTATGCCCGAAGTCAGGACTGAATCTACAATTCGTAAAGCCATCATTATGGCAGGTGGATTTGGCACGCGCTTGCGTCCGCTCACCATCAACATTCCCAAACCACTGGTGCCCATGATGCAGAAGCCAATGATGCATCACATTATCAATTTGCTGAAAGCACATGGGGTGAAGGAAGTGATAGCGCTGCTCTATTTCCAGCCCGATGCGATTCGCAATTACTTCGGCGATGGGCGAAGGTTTGGTATCAAGATGAACTACATTCAAGCTGATGCAGACTACGGCACAGCAGGCAGCGTGCGCAACGCATATGAATTCATTGACGACCGCTTTATCGTCATTTCTGGCGATGTGCTCACTGACTTTGATTTGAGCAAAGCCTTGGAGTTCCATATCAAGCGCAATGCCAAGGCAACCATGATTCTTACACGGGTCAAAAATCCGCTGGCGTTTGGTGTGGTCATCACCGAAAAAGATGGTAGGGTGTCGCGCTTTTTGGAAAAACCATCGTGGGGCGAAGTGTTCAGCGATACAATCAACACGGGCATCTATATCCTTGAGCGAGAAGTCATGGATTGGATTCCCTACCGTGAGGAATATGATTTCTCCAAAGACCTCTTTCCAAGAATGCTGCGCGAAAACTTGGGGCTCTATGGCTATGTAGCCGATGGCTACTGGCGTGATGTCGGCACCCTGCCCGAGTATCAAGAAGCCCATTTAGATTGCTTGCATGGACGAGTCAATTTGGACTTCTACGAAGGATATGAAAAAATCGCAACGGGTATCTATGCACACAAATCTGCCAAGTTTGACCTAGATGCTGTCAAGCTCTCAGGCAGCATACTTATCGGCAAGGGAGCAAAATTGGGAAAGGGCGTCTCTTTGCACAATAGCGTCATTGGTGAAAATGTAAGCATCGGTGATGGCAGTTCACTAAGCAAAACCGTAGTATGGAACGATACGGTCATTGGCAAAAACACGACAATTCACCTTGCTGTGATATGTAGCGGCACCAAAATTGGGAATGATGTAAAAATCGAAGAGCAAGTCTTCATTGCAGATAAGTGTGTAATTGGAGATGGAGCTACGATAAAATCCTCTATCAAAATTTGGCCTGAAAAAGAGATTGAAGCCGGTGCAATTCTAACACAGAGCCTGATTTGGGAGTCCAAATGGTCGCGAGAGCTCTTTACGGCATCGCGTATCACAGGGTTAGCCAACATTGAAATCAGTCCCGAGTTTGCCGCCAAAATTGGTGCCGCATTTGGTACTATTCTGCCAGAAGGCGCCACAGTGTGTGTAAGCCGCGATGTGGATAATGTCTCGCGTATGGTCAATCGGGCACTGATTGCAGGGCTGCTTTCCACAGGTGTGTCGGTCAATGACTTACAGGCAACTCCAATTCCTATTGCGCGTCATCGCTTGAAGAATAGCACAGAGTTTGGCGGCGTGCATGTTCGCAAGTCTCCATTTGACAAAAAGCTCTGCGACCTGATTTTCTTCGACAAAGGCGGGCGAGACTTACCTGCAGCAAAAACAAAGAGCATTGAGCGCAATTTCTTCGGTGAAGAGTATCGACGTGCTTCCTACGAAAAAGTTGGCACACTAAATTTTCCTGAGCGCGCTTTAGAAAGTTACACCGATAGCTTCATCAAATGCATTGATACTGAAGCCATCAGGAAAGCGCGTCTACGCGTGGCAATTGACTACTCATACGGAGCGGCAGCAGCTATTTTCCCCAGCATCATCGGTGGCTTGGGCGTCGATGTCATTTCGCTCAATGCGTTCTTAGACCCCAGCAAATTCACACGCACAGCTGAAGAATTTTTTGCCGCCGCTGAAAGGCTCTCGGAAGTGGTCGTCTCACTCGGCTACGATATTGGCTTCATGCTCGATGGCGGAGCCGAGCGTATCCATGTTGCTGACGAGAAAGGCAATTTCCTAGAGCATCAACGCTTGCTGACACTTATCACCTATCTCTACCTTGAAGTGTATCCAGAAACGAAAAAAATCGCCGTGCCGATTACAGCCTCTATGGAAGTCGATGATATTTGCCGCGAGCGCAATGTACAGGTGGTCCGCACTGGCGATAGCCACTCAGAACTGATGCGCGCTGTAACCGCTGACCCAGAAATCGGCTTCGTTGGCGGAACAAAGGGCGGATTCATTTTTCCAAAATTTCTCTTTGCCGTCGATGGCATGTTCTCGGCAGCCAAGATTATGGAGCTGATTGCCAAATCCAAAACACGCATCGGCGAACTGGCGGCACGCATGCCCGAACGCTATTTCTTAGTTAAACGCAATGTGGCCTGCCCCAAAGACTTGAAAGGCAAAGTGATGCGCAAAATCATGGAAGATACAGCTGAACACTATCGCGTGCTAATTGACGGCGTCAAAATTATCTACGACAATGAAACTTCACTTTTACTCCTACCTGACCGTGAAAGAGACATTTTCCACATCAATGCTGAATCGCGCACCAAAAGCCGTGCCGCACGCCTCGTCAGTGAATACGAAAAGAAGCTAAACGAATGGATAGCGGAATGACCATGCACTGAAGCAAACTTGAAGCGGATGCGATGCACACAAACAAAGCACCTGCTGCTGCGTGGCAGTTCAACGCCGAATGACGGCAATTTTGGCAATGGCACTTTGCCGACCGTCTTCACTGATAGCGACTGCAAAATAAATCCCTGACGAAACATAGTTGCCGTTTCTATCTTTGCCATCCCACTCTACCAGCCGTCCACCCGAAGACGGCAACTCTCGCACGAGAGTGCCGCTTAGGGAAATAATTCGCACCAGCGCTTGACGCACCAGCCCATCGACAACAAGACGAGTCGAAGCAGGAATGCGAAAGGGATTCGGATAGATGGTAAGGGCGCTCAAAGTCTCTTGAGGTTCAATGGCTTCAGTGTATAGCACCGACAGTCCTCTATCGGTGCCGAAGTACATCTTGCCCGTTTTGCGGTCGTAGGCAATTGAGCGCACGTTGTTGGAAAGCAGCGGAGAATTTTCAGTAGTAAAGCGCATCAGAATGCTATCGCCGCCTGCACTGACCACCCACACCCCATTTTGCGAGCCAAACCACTTTCGGTTCAGAGCGTCAATAGCCAGCGAGGAAAGAAACTCGTTGCGCAAATCAAAAACCAGCGATGCATTTGGAATGCGCAAGCCAAATACTGCATCGGGATTGAAAAAATATGCCGCTCCGCGGTCGGTCGCCAGCCAAATGCTACCGTCGTTATCCAACTGAATGTCATTGACCTTCGGATGAGGGAGTCGACCAAAATTCTGGCGCTCATCTATCAGCACATATCGGTCATCGCGCACGTCCGTCAGGGTGCCATTGTCGTCGAAGACCACAATACCACGACCTGTAACACCGTCTTCACTTTGCACGGCAATCCACTTGCGATTATTGCCGTCTATGGCAAGCCGCAGTGCGGTAAGGTTTGACGGAAATTCCCGACCGGGACCAAGACCGCTGGTGCCGAAGCGTAAAATGTTACCATTGGGCAAGTAGGCGTAAATCGGATTTTGTGCGGTAAGGAAGTTAGCAATCCAAACGACACCTTGCTGGTCAATTGCAAGAGAGGGCAAGACTACAAAGCTTTCACTTTGGCGAATGCCGACAAAAGGAGAGTTGGAACGATTTAGCACGCGTAGGCTATCGCGAGCGTCAAATTCAAACAAGCCGCCGCCCCACGTGCCTAGGATGGTAGTGTTGCCGCGAGAGACCAGCGAACTAAATTGGCTCACGGGTGCCGTGCCCGGCGAAGGCAGATTTTCGAAATTGCGCCACACGCCGTTCTCCAGACGGTAAAAACCTTGTGCGCCGCCATTGCGCAAAGAGGAACTGCCCCACACTCGCCCAAAGGCATCAATCTGCACAATCTCAAAACTGTTCGAAAGCGGCGAGTTTGGGGTAATGACCGTAACAGTTGTGCCAGCGCCTAAGACAAGCAACGACTGCCGGCGGTCGGCAATGAAGATTTGTCCATCGGCATCGCTGGCAAGGGCACGTGATTGTGAAAAATTCCCAGCGCGCCGCACAAGTGAGCCATCACGGCGGCGAACAATCAGTTCATCGCTGGCAAGTGCAAAAAGGTCGGTGGAAGTGGAAGCCAAGGCAATCACATTTTTTTGTGGAAATCCGCTCTCGCGCTCAAGTCCAGAGCGGCTCAAGCGCAAAAGCCCATCAGCAGAAGCGGCAAAAATCTCTTCGCCTTGAATCGCCAAAGCATTGATGCCGCCAGACACTGCAAAGGATTGCCACTCTGTCGGCGCATTGAGGTTGGTTGAACGAAGGCTGGCACGGGCAAGACCTAAAGCCGTTGCCACAATCAACTGACCCTGTGCAATGAGCACATCGCGCACGGCCGTGCCGCTGGCAAATGTGCCAAAGCGAATATAATTTTCACGAAACTCTCGCCGTGAAACAACAAAAAGTGAAAGCCCAAAGTCAGTCGCCACATAGAGCGAATCGCCGCGCACAAAGAATTTGCGAATGGTACGGTTAGCAAATTGTGTAACGCGCGTCAGTTCAAGAAAGGTTGAAAAACGCTCATCGCTTAAAGCAAAAAAGCTGACGGCGCCGCTTTCGTAGCCAATCCACAAGCCGTTGCGACCGCTATCGTAAGTCAGGGCAGAAATGCGCGTCTCAAATAAGCCTTCAATGTTGGTAAAGGTGCGAATCTCACCATTTTCTCGATTGAAGCGATACAAGCCGCCATCGGTGCCGACCCACACTGCACGTTGCGCTTCCACTGCTACTGATGATGCATTGCGAAACGATGTGTAGTTTTTCCATGTCCCCACGCGCTGGGCAAAGAGCGCCGGCGCAAAGAGCAGAAAGAGCATGATAAAACATGGCAACGCAGACAAAGCAAACATTGGAAGACTTATGCTTACACTGAAGTTTTTGGTGTAAATTGCCACGAATATAAAAGTTTGATGGATGTAAGATGGTGCAAACAACAGTCTCTCTGCAAACCGATAAATGCTACATTGTGCCAAGCATTTTTGCAGACGCTTCTGAGCTTGTAGCGGCACAAAGCCTACGGCATGGTGGTGTCAGTCCAAAACCTTTTGATTCGCTCAACCTTGGGCTTTCATCTGGCGACCAGCAAGAGCATGTACTGCATAACCGCGAAATTTTTTACTCTGCGCTCGATATCTCACCAGCACGAGTAGCGCTGGCACACCAGACGCACAGCGACCATATTCTGCGTGTTGATGAACCGGGGCGATACAGCGATTTTGATGCACTGATAACCAACCGACGCAACCTTTTCATCACGATTTCCATTGCCGACTGCGCCCCTATCTTGATTTACGACTACACCCACAAGGCTATCGCTGCCGTGCATGCAGGCTGGCGCGGCACTGCACAGCGCATTCTCTACAAAACGCTACTAGCAATGCACGAAGCCTTTGGCACCACAGCAAAAGATTGTCTGGCTTATATTGGAGCATGTATCAGCGCCGAGGTCTATGCCGTAGATGCTGATGTGGCGCGCTATTTCGAACCTGCTTTCAAAATCTATGACGGAGCAACTCGAAAATTTTTCTTAGATTTGAAGGCGGCAAACCTGCATCAATTGCACCAATTTGGGCTAACCGATGAGCAAATCGAAGTCTCGGCACACTGCACCTACCGTGAGCACGAGCACTTCTTTTCGTATCGACGGGCAGTGCATGAATCGGCGGGCAAAACGGGACGCATGCAAGCCATTATCGGACTGCGGTAGTGCAATAAACACACATTAACACATATCACCAAATATGACTTACAAACAAACGAAAAATCTCCTGCTGCTCGTGCTCTTTTTTTGTCTCGGCTATGCCATACCACAAGCGGAAGCGCAATCGCTGTTTCTAAGAAAAGGCATGATTGCGGGCGCAGGTCTTGGGTTAGATGGATTTGGAGGGTTGCCAATCGTAGGGCAATTAGAGTTCGGCGTGGGTCCGAAAATCGGCATTGGACGCTTTGGCGTGGGCGCTTTAGCGGGAATCTACTTCAATCCGGGAGCAACAGCTGTAATGGTCGGCGGACAGGGCAATTATCACTTTGATATTCCCACCGTGCCAGAACTTGACCTTTATGCTGGGCTTAATCTCTTGATTGGATTTGCGGGCAGTCGGTTCGGTGGCTCTTCCACAGGTGTTGGTCTTGGCTTAAATGTCGGCGCACGATACTTCTTTACTCCATTGGTAGCTGGATTTCTACGGCTGGGCTGGGGACTGTCTATTGCCACCATCGGCATTGATTTTGCAATGTAAGTCAGGGCAACCTCACCCTGTTTCTGACCTCACCCTGTTTTGGTGATACCAAAACTGTGGACTCCTCGCTGACGCTCGGAATGACACAAAAGGAATGCTCGGAATGACATCGCTTGTCATGCTGAGCGGAGCGAAGCATCCACTCGCTGGATTGACCTCACCCTGTCTGCTGGCGCAGACGTCCGTCTCCTTTTGCAAGGAGAGGGACAACAGGGTGAGGTTTGCCATCTTCAATTTGTCATGCTGAGCAAAGCGAAGCATCCATGCACTGGATTCCTCGCTAACCGCTCGGAATGACAAAGAAGAAAATGTTCGGAATGACACTGCCTGTCTTTTCTGTATCATCGTGGTGCGGTGGCAGGCGGTAGCCTCGCAGTGTCAGCATGGCGAAAGAGAAAAGAGAACGAAAAATCAGGTGCAGTGTTTTTTGCAATCGCATACATACTCAATAAGCCAAAGTTTGACCTGCGCTTGCCATGAAACTCATCGTCGGGTTAGGTAATCCTGAACCACGCTACGATGGCACACGCCACAACATCGGCTTTGCCATTCTCGATGCCTTAGCAAAAGAACTAAACGTAGACTTCCAAGCTGGCAAAGGAGATTTTCTCTATGCCAAAGCAACCTACCACGGCGTAGAGACCTTGCTACAAAAACCGCTTACCTACATGAACCTCTCTGGCAGAGCGGTGCGCCACATCATGCAGTTCTACAAAATCAGCATCGGTGATGTGCTTGTCGTCTGCGATGACTTGAACTTGCCACTGGGTGCCGTTCGTCTGCGGGCGAAGGGTTCAGATGGTGGGCAAAATGGATTGAAAAACATCATTGCTGAATTGGGGCGTAATGATTTTGCGCGCTTGCGCGTTGGGATTGGCAGTCCGCCGCACAAAGGCGATGCCGCAAACTATGTGCTCTCCAAATTTCTGCCTGATGAACTGCCAATCGTTCAAGATGCTATTGCGCACAGCGTGAAAGCCTGCTTATGCTTTCTCGAGCATGGCATTAACTTGACCATGACGCGTTTCAACCGCCGAGAACCTGCCGCATCGTGATAATTATGTGAAACGCTGCATTTGCTCATGTATTCGATGGATTTTTCCTTCGCCACACTCTTGGGCAAAAATGTGTCGCAAAGTTGAACAAAAAAGAAAGAGCGGCTGAGATTGCCGCTCTCTCGTGGTGAGTGGGTCAGTTGTTTTATCAGCTCAGTCTGTCGTCGCTAATGTGAAAGCCAGCTTTGCGTTCAGGAATGTAGAAGTTGTGCGAGACAATTTGAACGGCTTCATCAAAGACTTCGGCAATAGGCTTTTGGCGTTTGTGCGAAAGAAGTTTTGCCGTACGCTGAATTTCTTTGATGTGCGAGCCTGTGAAGCGCTTGTTGTAGCAAAGGGCTTTTTGCGTTGGGCTAATGTGGTCTTCTTTGAAATAAAGGTCAATGAGCATATCGATTTCGTGTGGCGATGGCAGTTCGAATTTATACTTACGGTTGAAGCGCATCGGGCGGTCGGCAATTGCCGCATCCAAGTATTCAATGTAGTTTGTGGTTGCCACGAAGACGATTTTTTCCTCATTCTCATAAAGTCCTGACAAAAACTGCAAGAAGTCGGATAAATCGTAGTTCGGTCGGAACTCACGGCTTTCGCCGAAAGAATCAATGTCTTCCATCACGACAATGCAGGGCGAGAGGAACTTGGTCAGAAATTCATTCAAGATGGCGTAGTCGACCTGCGTGGTCAGAAAGCAAGTGGAAAAACCGCGTTTGAGCGCTTCGGAAATGATGGCTTGACAGCAAAGCGATTTGCCCGTGCCCGGCTTGCCATGCAAGATGATGCCGTTGTTGCCCTCGATTTTTTCAAAGTGCAAAATCGTTTGGTCGAAAATGTCTTCCTTCATGGCTGGGTCGCAAATGACCTCATCGAAGGAAATTTCCGGCGGCTTTTTGAACAAGCATTCATACTCGCGACGCTCGGATTGCACAATTTGCAGGTGTTTATTGCGAAGCGGATTGCGCCACTTGATTTCAGCGTTAATCTGCGCCACAAGTTCGGAAATATCGCCGCTGCCCGTCAGGGTGTTTGAAGCCGGATGTGCTTCCGAAGTGATGGTGTAGACAAAAACCTTGTTCTGATACGAAAACGCAATCGAGCCATCTGAAAGAATGGACGTGCGCTTGTTGTAGTCGTAGGTAAACTCCATTGAGTTTTCGCGGCGCAAAACCAGCATATCATTCTGAATTTTGCGGATAAAGCGCTGAATGACAAACGCCGTAACAGAATGTGAATACGCCGAGAGACTCGTCCAAGTGTAAGTGTTCTTTTGCAGACGCACTTCATCGGGCGTAGGCGACTCAGGCTTGCCAAGAAAGTTCGTAAATGAGCCAAGTTCCCCGTCTCCATACACATCAGAGGACATGTTGATAAGGATGTCATCTTTTTTTCTTCGTGCCATTTGATTGAGTATTTCAGGTTAGAGAAAAATCCCCGAAAGGGGACAGCGTTAAAACAGACGAACACCTCTCTTTACAAGCAGAGGCAGAGAAGGAAGGAGCTTGAAGCAGAAGTTGATATGCGAAACTGAAGTAGCAATGCGGTGTTCTGGCAACAGTTGTGGCGAGTGAAAGATGTGCGTTTTGGGGCATTGAGCATAGATTGAAGTTTAAGGTTAAATAAGGCAGCACGTATAACGCATACCTCCCCTAGAAAGTTTCAAAGTTGATGGTTGAAAGTGCAGCAAACCCTCTGAAAAAGCCTTATCTTTGCCGCCAGAACGCCTTATTCTTGTCATGAGAATGCCTTACTGTAACAGCGAGAATAGGGCTTTCTTTCCATCGAAATCAGGCTTTGTTTCAGCCGTTAAAATCAAGCTTGACGGCGAAAGTTGTCGCCGGCTTAGCAATAGAAGTTTTCACCATGCCTGAAAGACATGTTGTTTATGCCTTAAGCGATTTGGATGTTTTTTTAAGAGAGAATGTGATGCGAAAGAATTTATTCAAAAATAATTTCGCCTTTGATAATATCTGCATCGCTAAGTGCGCCTTGCTCATAGAGCACAGCAGCTTCAGCAGAAGAAGTAGAAACACTACTGGCGCCAGTGTCAAAGACAAATTTTAGTTTTAATCCATTGATTTCAACCCAAATGTATTTAACGCCATGTTCTTTTTCTACTTTAACAACGGTTTTCCTATTTGAGCTACTTTCACTTCTTGATGATTCACGTCTGTTTTGAGCAAGTTCTGCACTCTGGCGTGACTGTCGTCTTCCAGATTGAGAACACCCTGAAATGACAAACGTAATCACAAAAAGATACATAAAAATTTGTTTCAACATTTCCTCTACTTGATGTTTCCAATTTTAGGTATAATCGTAATCATAAATCTTTGATTGTTCGGCGGAATATCGGGCTGTTCTCTTGGAACGCCGTATTGCCCACTGCCCGCAATAATAACTTCACAATTCGGTAAAACAGTGTTTAAGTCTGGATTATCACCAAACCAAAAATTTCTCAATGCAATAGCTCGCCTGTAGCTTAATTCATCATTGATTGGCGAATCATCTTTTGAGGCTTGACCTTCAATGACTAACAGATAGCGAATATTTCGTTCTGAGGGTAGTGATTTTAATATCCTTTCAATCGCTCTTCCAGCCTCCAGAACTTGATTTCTCGCCTCAATACTTAAATCTTTTATGTCTGCCGAACCATACCTAAAGTTCACTTTCACTTTCAAGATATGTTAGCTTCAAATAAGTCAAGATGTATAGCACCATCATGATAAAAAATAAACTCACCATTAGGTCTGTAAAACTTGGCCAAAAGAAACCTAATTCCTTTGTTTTCATACCTTTTTCGTGTTTGCCCTGGTAAATAGCGCAACGATTCTTCTTAAAACACTTTCAGATTGAATTTGCCTAAGGAGTTCAATAATTTCTTTTGTGTTAGTTAAAAGAGCATTAAGTGTCTGATGTAGTTCTTTTATTTGTTGTTGCTGTGTCAGTGATTCAGTCTTAAATTCTGAAATCTTCGTCTCAATGGTAGGCAAGTGGTTTAGATGATTCAAGCCATTTCGACTCGAACGAAGGACGTCTCTAAGCAGATTGAACTCATTGACCGTAAATTTCTCCACTGAATCGCTTG
>Ga0272447_1000692_pt1 | contig 23916 bp, 22 predicted proteins | sample YNPCB0133_FD_194589 | JGI IMG/M metagenome (GOLD analysis project Ga0272447, IMG submission 194589) | Hot spring microbial mat communities from Yellowstone National Park, WY, United States - YNP-CB-013-3 | ecosystem: Environmental > Aquatic > Thermal springs > Hot (42-90C) > Sediment | place... | reverse complement strand
GCGAACTCGCGGTAATACAGGCACGCTGCAGCCGGACTGCGCGCTCGCAATAGCACCGAGCGTGCAGACAGCCCATCTGGCTGGTATTCCGTGAAAGCAAACACCTCGTTCACATAGCGTTCCTTGTAGGAGATAGCTATCCTGTTCCAAATGAGACCTTCAGGAACGAACCTGCCCAGATCTACAGGAAACGGGAACTGACGCATTACGTCGGTAACATGCATTCCGAACTTATCTCCCTGCGCACCGTAAATGGTGCGTATCTCCACCGCGTTAGAGTCGATGATGTCCTGCGGGAACGGCTTACCGACTACTCTACCATCTGCGTGGGCGTACAGTCCCACTACCCCAGCGAATCGGCTGCGTTCCTGCTCAGGGATAGAGTTCCAGTGGTTCCACATTCTCTCCAGAGCCAGTGGGTGCAACCAATCGTCATCGTCCAAGATGACGAAAAGCTGCCCATCTGCTACCTCAATCGCTCGGTTAATGGCGACATGCTTACCGCTGTTGGGTTGGCGGTAGTAACGAATCGTGAAGTCAGCGGTGGAATGGTAGTCACGCACCACTTCGGACGTATTGTCCTCTGAACCATCGTCGACGACAATCCACTCGAAGTCTTTCAACGTCTGTTCGGTGAGGCTTTGGTAGACACGTGGTAGCAGGTGTGCCCGATTGTATGTCGGGGTAAATACACTGAAAGTGAATTTGTGTGTGCTACTTCTGCTCATTCACTAACTCCTGAGCAATCACGTTCCACCCTGTTCGGGACTGCAGTTCGGTTGCGCGCTGATAGGCAAGCAAGTTAGTGTTTTTTTCAAAACTCATGTCCTTTGAAACCTCGCGAACACCCTCCCCAGAGATTTCTGCGATGGTAAGCCCTGAATCATGTAGCACATCATACAGCTGCGAAAACCGCAGTCCGTGCTTATCAAGATGCCGATCCCACACCTCAAAATATACAAAAGAGGTCCTTTGCAATAACGACTTGGCGCCCTGGAACACGAACCATTCATAGCCCTCCGTATCAACTTTGAGCAGTGTCGGAGACAACTCACTGAATATCAAATCCAGTGGCAGCATGATCACCTCAATTGGACCGTTTGAAACTACCTGATTCATGTCATCGGCGTGATAGTCACTAAAGTGTGCCCACCCAACCGTTTCTCCAATTGCAAGCTGAGCGATGCGGACATTAGTCAGCCGATTCAGAGCCACGTTTTCTCGCAGGTATGCACACACGCGCGGATGACCCTCAAATGCATACACCTGTCCCGCAGTGCCGACGAGCAGTGCGGCCTCGATCGCGAGATGCCCGATGTTGGCGCCGACATCGATGTAAACGTCGCCAGGTTTCAAGATACGTTCTAATACCTCACTATCTCTTTGCCAGCCCCTTGGATTAGCCCACAGAGCTAGGGGCAACGATGCTGCATGAAAGCGCAAGCGGTAGTTTTTTCTTTGGATGCAGAGTAATCTGCACAAGCCAGTGTGCTTCAATAGGTACGCAAGCATGAGCCTGCCAGGACGAGGATGATTTTTTACCTTCGCCACAAAGGAACGCAGCTTTTGTTTATTTAACACAGGTCTCACCTCCCAATACCTATCTTTGCTGACCGCACACACCTAACATGTTGCAGCCGTGCCATCGCCTTCCTACGCACGTGGGCGGCATCCATCGCCCATAGTGTACCCACATATGCGAGTAAGCCCAGTGTCACCTTAAAGACGAGATGGCTTTCTAAGAGCATAGGTAGCCTCTCAACAACGAGCAACACCCCAATCATGGCAGCACATCCTGCAATCACCTTGCCCACCTCCTGCAAGGGGAAGGGCATCGGTAGGACGCGCTGACCTGCGACCACGCTGAGCAGTAGTGCTAGCATGAAGGAGGCAACGGTTGAATATGCCGCTCCCTTCAGTCCCCATATTGGTATCAGCAAAATGTTCAGCACAATATTGGCTGAAGCCGCACTGCCAACGATTAACGCGATGATTGTTGTACGGTTGCTGATTTGAAAAGCGATGTCGAAGTGCAGGCTGCGGACATTGGAAAGCAACATAGCAGCCGCTAGCCATGGAATCAACGTGGCGGCGGTATTTCGATAATCACTTCCGAAATATGCGCTGGCAACTGGAGTGGAATATAGGGCCAGCAAAATAACAATCGGGGCGGACAACAGAAGTAGGGCGCATATGTTCACCTTAGCCTGCGCCCGGAAGTTCGCCCGGGGACCTTGTTCGTGTGAGCGTACAAGCAGGGGGTAGGCCGCAAGGCTGAACGTGCTTAGCAAAAAGGTGGAGACCTGTTGCACAAAGTCGTATGTCGCAGCGTAAACTCCTGCTGCAGCTTCGTCAATCATTGCAGCGATGAGAAATCTGTCGGATAGTCCCAGTGCAAAGCTGAAGAACTGCGTGATGACCAGCGGTAGACCATACGAGAAGAGAACACAGGCGATACGCCTTTCCATGTCAAGCCGTACTGCAGACCATTCCTTCTGTAGGTTGATTAAACCTGCACACACGTTTCCTACCAAAAAACCCACCAACGGTGCGAAGAATGAGAGATGAAAGTATTTGACAAGCACGATGCCGACACCAAGTGATACGAAGGCTCTCACCCACGACACCACGCCGTACTGTAACGGTTGTAACCCCGCCCGCAGTGATTGCAGATGTAAGTCGAACCACGCCTGTGTCCACAGCAATAGCACAGACACCACTACAATCATCCGCCAAGTTTGTTCATTGTTTACGACATACAGAATAATGCCAACCAGAAGAGTTAGTATATTTACCGTGAGAAAAATCGTAAATACCGTGCTTTTTACACTGATGACATCAATGGACTGACCAGAAACGAACCGTAACAGGGACAACCGAAGCCAGTCGTAGAGTACGATATTTATAAAAGTGACCACAGAAAACACCAGCACGTAACGTCCATACTCTTCTGGCGACAGCAGGCGGGTATAAATAGCGATAGCCAGGAAGTTGATGACCCCTGGCACACTGCGTGCGAGCAGATATACGGCACTATGACGTAGCAGAATACTCACCAAGCATCACCGTTGTCGTCTACTGCGGGGAAAAGTTAGCACAACGACTAAAACCCCTAACATCCCTCCACTGACCATTGCTAGTGCCGTGTTGAACATCCATCGCTTATTGACCGGTTCTTCCTTCAGACGTCCATCCTCGAGCACTTCCCAGCGGTTCGGGTCGCGGGAGAGTTCCATGCGTGCCTGTTCCAGTGCCACGCGCAACTGCTGCACTATGTCGCTCAGAATGGAGACTTCGCGAGCGAGGCGTTGCATCTGTAACGTATCCTCTGGGGCACGCGCCGCTAACTGCTGCAATGCGTTGACCTGCGCTTCTAATCCCACCCGTTGCTGCTCCAGCGACGCCAGATTGGGATCCGCACTCAGGTTCACTGCTTTCAAGTAGTTCTCTATCTCTTGGCGAAGCTGCTGGCGGGTCAGTTCGATCTGTTTCTTCAACCGTACCACGCCAGGCGCGTCAGGCCCGTAAGTCAGTTCGGCAACACGCAGTTCGTATTCCAGTTCGGTGAGCTTCTTCCGCCACGTCGCGGCAGGGGGGAGGTCTGCTGGCAGGTCTATCGCCGATTGTGCCACCCGCTGGGCTGCCTCACGAGCAGCGGCAATTTGCTGCAGCACCTGATTGAGCTGGAGGCGAGCAGAGTTCAACTGCTGTAGGTAAACGCTATCCAATCCCGACGCCCCCATCGGAGCTCGCGAAGAACCGATTGTCCCCCTTGCGGACAGCGAAGGAGGCACCGACGAGGGCGCACCGCCTTCGCCTACCATCCGGCGTTGAAATTCGAGCAGTTGGTTCTCCGCGTCGCGCAACTGTTTCGTGCGCAATGCCAGCTCCTTCTCCAGAAAGTCCACCTGATTGCGCACCAGCGGCAGGTCGAGCTCTTTGTTCAGCCGAGCTAGCGATCGGACATACAGCCTCGCTACCTTTTGCGCGGTGGCGGGGTCTTCATCTCTGACATACACGGTGATAAGGCTTGCCTGCGCATCTTCTTCAACGGTCGTCATAGACTGTAACTTGGTTGGTTTGATACCTGTTTCCTGAGAAATCATCTCCCGCAAGCGTGCGCTCTCCAGCACCGCACGATACATCTTCAGGGGCGCTGTGCCGGCAGATGGCAGGTTAATACCAAACGATTGCGCAAGGCCTGCTAAGGGAGACGCCCCGCCCCCCGGAAACAATAGGGTGGACGATGCCTCGTATACCGGTTTCGACAGCCATGTCCCCAGCACACCGATAATAACACACAACAAGGTAATCGCTATCACGGTCCACTTGCGCTGCCAGATAATTGCAATTAGGTCGGACAGGGTGATTTCCTCTTCCTCCACCGCCATGTGGGAACCTTGCGCTCCTGTATAGTTTGCCTGTGAGTTATTCTAACAACGCACACCGAAAATGTCAAACGTAACGCGACGCACCAGTAGGAAGGTTCAAGCCAGCGCGTCAAGAAGGGGGTTGCCGCACCCATTGACGAATCCAGCGACTGAAAGGAGTGGGCAGGATGCCTGAGCAAATAGAAGTTCGCACCGTGCAATTCAAAAGCAATTGAGACACCATTCGGGCGTATTTAGCAGCCCCCACGCGCAGGGAACTGGTTCCAGGCTTGCTGGTGATACATGAATGGTGGGGGCTAAACGATTGGGTGAAGCAGCAGACGGAAGCTCTGGCGAAGGAGGGGTATGTTGCGCTGGCAGTAGACCTATATCGTGGCAGGGTGACCACAGAGGTCATGGAGGCGCACGAGCTGAGCCGTGGGCTGCCGAAAGACCGCGCCCTTCGCGACCTTCAAGCAGGGTTTCAGTATTTGCGCCGCCTGCCACAGACGCGGGGAAAGCGTCTGGGGGTCATCGGCTGGTGCATGGGTGGCAGCTGGGCGCTGACGCTGGCAATAAACCAGCCGCAGCTGGGCGCGTGTGTTATCTACTACGGCTGCCTGCTCACCGATGAAGCCGCGTTGCAGCGCATCACCTGTCCGGTACTCGGCATTTTCGGCGACCGCGACCGTGGCATTCCGGTGGAGCTGGTACGCGCGTTTGAAAGCGAGATGCGCCGCCTGCGCAAGAGGGTGTACATACACGTGTTCCCTAATGCCGGACACGCTTTCGCCAACCCCAACAACCAGCAGGGTTACAACCGCGAGGCGGCAGAGAAAGCATGGCAAATCACTCTGCAGTTCTTGCAGCGTACGCTGGGGAGGTAGTCTGTTCGTTCTCTGGGGGCAGGTTCAACCGCCATCGCCGCGGCGATACAATGACCAGCGTCCCACTCTGTAGCCAGCGATTCCAGCGCAGGTGCGCCAGGCGGTTCAGCAGCTGTTCCTCTTCCGGATCGCGGGGACGGGTGCGGGGCAGGCGTTTCAGCTCGCCACGCCGCATCATCTCGACAAACATCTGCAGTTTCTGCGCCTGCAGGTCACTCAGCTTCATCCGCCGCATCGTCCCGTTGCACCTCCTGCCAGAGTGCTTCCAGCATCTGCGCCGTTCCTTCCTCGCGGGCACGTTGCCACAAGTAGTCCCAGTCTAACCGACTGGCATGGTTGCGTAGCAGGTTCTTCGCCCATCTGGCATCTTCAGAAGACTGCCAGTGAACCGCCGCATTCAACCGGTCTACGAGCAGGTCTTCAATGCCAATGCAATACACGACTTCGCCATCTGCGATTTCCACCTCCAACAGGCGAGCATAATCGCCAGCCAAATCCGTGTCTGGTATCTCTATGGCGACCTCCCGCTGCGGGTGGAACCAGTGCCGTCCATGTGGTTCAAAGCCCATCTCACGAAGCGCCTGTATGGCGACCTCCCGATCGGCGACCACAATGTCCATGTCTGCTGTAGCATATGCCCCTGCGGTATACAGTTCGAGCGCAGTGCCCCCAACCAACACTGGGCGTACTCCGTGTTGCTCCAACCGCTGTGTCAAAAGCGCCAGAATTTGCAACTTCTTGACAAGCATCACTTCGCGCGTCGGTTCTCCCTTCCGCGTTTAAGATACCCGTTTCGTGCATGGACGTCAAGGTAGTCGCTCGGACAGGGATACGCACGCCTGAAATGGAAAGAACTATCGAACGTTGCTTGGTGGAGGAGAATATGTTGCGGATAGAACAGGGGGCGACCGATTACCAGGTCTTCCAGCGTGGTACGACTGAAGAGGCTGTTGTGGCTATCGACGGCGTCTGCGCGCCAGAGGCGTCGGATGTGGTGGAAGCACAAATCGTGCAGGGCGAGAGCCTGTTGCAAGACTGGAGCGCGTGCGGGCAAGCGGAAGGTCGGCGATGGCAAGCATCGGTTCACTTGAAGACAGGCGGACCCTATACACTGCGCTTGCGTCTGCGTCACCAGCTGGAGCAAACTGCCGAGGTCAAGGAGCTGCTGGTGGGCGACCTGTGGGTGCTTGCGGGGCAGTCGAATATGGAGGGTGTCGGTGATTTAGTGGACGTGGAGCAACCCCATCCTTTAGTGCATAGTTACACGATGGCGGAAAGCTGGGAAGTGGCGCAGGAACCGCTTCACTGGCTGTGCTGTTCCATAGACCCGGTGCATCGTCTGGACGGCTTACCCCCCCCTTCCGAAGCACACGCCGAATGGCACCGCATCCGCAACAAGGGCGCGGGACTGGGCTTGTCGTTTGCCAAAGCGATGGTGGAAGCCACTGGTGTGCCAGTAGGGCTGGTTCCCTGTGCGCATGGCGGCACGTCTATGTCGCAATGGAGCCCGGACCTGGCGCCTCTGGGAGGAGGATCGCTGTACGGTTCGATGCTACGGCGCGTCAAGGCAGTAGGGGGTAAAGTGAAGGGTCTGCTCTGGTATCAGGGCGAGAGCGATGCCAACCCCGACGATGCCCCTCTTTTTGCGGAGCGGTTCACGCGATTCGTCGAACAAGTGCGCGCCGACTTTGGTGATGCGTCGCTACCGTTTTATTACGTGCAGATTGGACGGTTCGTCGTCGCGATGCCAACTGAGGGCGAACTCGCCTGGAACAGGGTGCAGGACACCCAGCGCCAGCTGGCAGAGCAAATACCCCACACTGCTGTGGTGGCATCGGTAGACCTCGAACTGGACGACCTGATACACATCGGCACGCAGGGGCTGAAGCGTCTGGGCAAGCGTCTTGCCAATATCGCCCTGAGGGAACTGTTCGGGCGAAGCGATATTCAGAAAGGTCCGCGCCTGATAGGGGCTTTTGTGGACAACCCAGAAGGCACTCGCATCCGCGTGCGCTTTGCAGACGTGAACGGCAAACTCAGTGCAGCCGGACGGGTTTCTGGGTTCTCGATTCGCACTGCACAACACCACGCATATCGCATCATCTACAAGATGGAAGTCGACAAGCACGCGCCGACCGACGTCCTGCTGCATTTGACGGAACCCTGTCCACAAAACGCCTATTTGTGGTACGGTTTCGGCATCGACCCATACTGCAACCTCACTGACGAAGCGGATATGGCAGTGCCAGTGTTTGGCCCTGTGTCTGTGCAGCGTTAGGGAGGAAAGCGTAGGAGACGGATGAAGGAATTGCCGATAGACCGAATAGTATGGGGCGACTGTGTGCAGGTCATGCACGAACTGCCAGAACAGTCAGTGGATATGATTTTTGCCGACCCTCCTTACAACCTGCAAATCCATCAGGAGTTATACCGCCCAAATATGACGCGGGTAGATGGCGTCGACGACGAGTGGGACCGATTCCAAAGCCTTGCCGAATACGACCAGTTTACGGAAGCATGGCTATCCGCTGCGCGACGGGTACTGAAGGACACCGGCACCATCTGGGTCATCGGTACCTACCACAACATCTACCGAATCGGCAAGATTCTGATGGACTTGGGTTATTGGATTCTGAACGATATTGTGTGGGTAAAGACCAACCCGATGCCGCAGTTTCGTGGCGTGCGGTTCGCCAACGCCCATGAGACGTTGATTTGGGCGCAGAAGATAAAAGGGGCGAAATACACCTTCAATTACCACGATATGAAGGCGTTGAATGAGGACTTACAGATGCGCAGTGACTGGTATATCCCTATCTGTTCTGGCAGCGAACGGATAAGGATAAACGGAGCGAAGGCGCACTCTACGCAGAAACCCGAGGCGTTACTCTATCGGGTTATTCTAGCAAGCACCAAGCTAGGCGATGTAGTGCTTGACCCGTTCTTTGGCACTGGTACCACAGGGGCGGTTGCCAAGCGGTTAGGGAGGCACTGGATAGGCATCGAGCGTGACCCGCGCTATGTGCAGATTGCCCAACAGCGCATCGCCCAAATCATGCCTGCGTTGTTGGAGGTAGTGCAACCGTCGACCAGCAAAATCCGGCATCGGGCGAGGGTCCCCTTCGGCTCATTACTGGAAAACGGCTACTTGCGACCTGGGGATGTACTTTTTTTCAGGGGGCGGCGGGAGGCGACAGCGTTGGTTCTGGCTAACGGGAAGGTGCGTGTGGGCGAGTATGAAGGCTCTATCCATCAGGCAGGAAGACTTCTTGCGGGCGCACCGTGTAACGGCTGGGAACACTGGTACTTTTTTGACCACGCGACGGGTATACTTCAGCCGATAGACGTGCTGCGGAAGCGGCTCATTGGGGAGATGGGTGAGCACACAGGCGAACAGACTCAACCGCCCATGCCGCTCCCTGAAGCCATACGGGAGTGAGATTTGACGGTGACACGGGTGGATTTATTAGAAATAGAAGAAGGCGTAACCATCGGCGTATTGGCATTGCAGGGAGATTTCGACGCCCACTTGCGGATGTTGAAGCGGTGCGGCGTACAGGCGAAGGAGATACGCACCGCACAGCAGCTGCAGGAGGTAGATGGCTTAGTTATCCCTGGCGGTGAGAGTACCACTATTATCAAGCTCATGCAGCGGTACGGTATCGATACAGTGCTACAGCACCGCGCGAAGGCGGGGATGCCAGTTTACGGTACCTGTGCTGGCTTAATCGTTATGGCGCGGGAGATTGAAGGCTATCCCCAACAGCCCCGGCTCGGTTTGCTGGATGTGGCAGTGGCACGAAACGCCTTCGGTCGGCAAGTGGATAGCTTCGAGATAGACCTGATGGTGCCCAAACTGGGAGAACCGCCGATTCGAGCGGTGTTCATCCGTGCGCCCTACATCACCCAGACTGGTCAAGGGGTGGAGGTACTGGCAGGTCTGGACGGGAAGATCGTGTTGGTGCAGCAGAGCAATCTGTTAGGCAGTGCTTTCCATCCAGAGTTGACCGACGACCAGCGACTGCATCGCTACTTCGTGGAGATGGTCAAGGCCTATCAAAGGCGACAGTGACCGGCCGGAACCGGTCACTGGTTTTCCAAAAGCTACCAAAAACGGAGCTCTCAGGATTCGGTATAAGGGGGATTCTGGGTGTCAAAGGGTATCAAACCGAGGCTGGCGGCACGCCGGAAAGCCTGAACACGGTTCGATACCTGCAGCTTGTCGTAAATGTTGGCGAGATGGAAGTCTACGGTGCGCTTGCTGACAAACAGAAGGTCGGCGACCTCCTTACTAGAGCGACCTTCGATAATCAGCGACAGTACTTCGATCTCGCGCTTTGTCAGCTTAACCGAGCGCTCATCAGATCCTTTGTGCTTCGGTGTAGCCATGGTACTCATCTGCTCCTTTTAACTCCTTTCCGATTTTCGCGCCGCCTCCACAGGGAGTATTCCATAATCAGCACGTGTTGTGTAGAATCTTTTTGGGCATAAACGCTAAAATCATCAGAAACTGGTAACGTCACGGGATAAATAGTGTGCGCCAGTGACAAGACACTATATATAGATGCGCCTTCCGCAGAGTAAGTTCCTTTTGTAGGAGGAAACACTAAAACATATGAGTTTTCCCGTCGACCAGACAGGTGAGGTGGAGTGGTCGCCCAATCCTGGCAAGTCGCTCACGCGCCCCTTTGGGGAGCAAGAGTGGGCGAGGTATCCTGTGCGCACCCACGTGGTGCAGCCTGGCGAAGATATCCGCGAGGTGGTCTGGCATTACGCGAAACCCCACCTGCGACCGGGCGATGTGCTGGCCATCAGCGAGAAGGTGGTGGCGATTTGCCAGAAGCGTGCGTTTCCGGTAGAGCAATTGCATCCCCGTCCGCTGGCGAAATGGCTGAGCCGCTTCGTCACCAAGACCCCGCACGGCATCGGTATTGGCAGTCCGGTCACCATGGAGCTGGCGCTTCGCGAAGCTGGGGTGTGGCGCATCCTGCTGGCAGCGGCGGTGGCGGCGCTTACCAAACCGCTGGGCATCCGCGGCATGTTTTACCGCATCGCCGGGCGCAGCGTGGCAGCGATAGACGGCCCCACTCCCTATACTCTGCCACCGTATAATCGTTACGCCTCTCTTGGTCCTCGCAACCCAGACAAAGTGGCGCAGAGCCTCTCGGACGCGCTGGGCGTGCCAGTAGCTATCGTGGATGCCAACGATTTAGGCGTCGAGCTACTGGGCGCAAGTCGGGGGCTAAACCGCGCTTTGGTGTTGGAAATGTTTCGCGATAACCCACTGGGACAGGGCAGCCAGCAAACGCCGTTGTGTATCCTGCGTCGCGTTGGCTAGCGGTAGGTCATGTGCCAGATTCGCAGCAGCTCCGCGACGCTCCACGCCTGAGCGATGCAACCGCGCGGATGATGGGGCGGGTCACCATCGAAGATTTCGGAAACTGTGCCGAGCCCTGCATTACGCAAGTGTTTTTCAAAGGGTTTCAGTAGACTGCGCACCCGGGAAAGGGTGGCTGGCGTTCTACCAGTGGCAAAAATCAAAGCATCTGCGTATGCTCCCAGCAACCATGTCCAAACCGTGCCCTGATGGTACGCGCCGTCGCGGGCAACAACATCGCCCTCGTAACGCCCACGATATTCAGGGTCAAACGGCGCGAGCGTCCGTAAACCGTACGGGGTCAGCAGATGACGTTCCACGGTGTGCAGAATGCGCTTCGCCATGTCGCGGGGCACAGGGGGCTGCGGTATCGCCAGCGCAATCAGCTGGTTGGGGCGCAGGCGGGGGTCTTGCCTGCCCCTGTCGTCCACCACGTCAGCCAAGCATTGCAGCTGCGGTAGCCAGAACTCGCGCAGGAATGCTTCACGTGCCCGTCTCAACAGGTTCTCTGCCTCCTGAGCGGTGGTGACATCTGCGTAGCGACGCGCCGCCGCGTGTAGTACCTCCAAAAACTGCAGCCACAAGGCAGCGATTTCCACCGGCTTACCCTCGCGGGGTGTCACCACCCAATCGCCCACCTTCGCATCCATCCACGTTACCTGCCAGCCGGGTTCACCCACGCGCAGGATACCATCGTCCCAGTCTATTCGGATACCGAAGCGTGTGCCCTCACGGTATGCTTGCAGACACTCTCGCAGACGGGGGTATATCTCCTCCCTGAAGAACGGCTCGTCCCTGGTCTCCTGCCGGTAGCAGTCCGCCATCCAGGCGAACCACAGGGTCGCATCGGCCGTGTTGTATTCTGGCTCTTCGCCTGTATCGGGGAAGCGGTTCGGTATTAGCCCATCGCGCAGGTATTTCGCGAAAAGGCTCAGCACCTCGCGTGCCTCCTCATAGCGGCGGCGCAGTAGCAGGATGCCGCGCAGGGAAATCATCGTATCGCGTCCCCAATCGGTGAACCAGGGATAGCCTGCGATGATACTGATGCCCTGCGGGCGGCGTATTACAAACTGCTCCGCCGCGCACCACAGTGCGCTGGCCAGCGGATGCTCACAAAAGGGCGGCGGCACCTCCTGCTCTTCGGGAGGCCCTGCAGGTATCTGCTCAAGCCGCTCCAGCGATACCACAATCACGACGCTTTGCCCTCGCTGCAGAGTGCAAACCAGCGTGCCGGGCGTCCACAGGTCTTCGGTATCGTCCAGCCCGCGCTCGGTTTCCGCAGGGTAGTGGAAGGCGTAGTACCAGTCAGGGTGGGGCATCAACGACGCACCGCCAGCATACAGAAAAATGGACGGAAAGCCTGGATAAGGGTTCAGGCGGTAGCAATTGGGAGCAACCTGCTCGGCGTAAGGGTTCAGGACGTTATTAGCATGGGTAAGTGCGTGATAGTCTCGGCAGGCGAACAGGGGTATCAAACGAAGCCCCGCCGATTTACTCCCCGACCGCAGGGTGTAACGGACGGCAACTGCGTTGCGATGGGGAACCAGCCAGACCTGTCGCTGAAAGATGGCTCTGCCAGCCGTATACAGATGCGTGGGGCAAGGATGTAGGCTAAACCGTTGCAGATGATGGATGCCCCCCGGGTGGATGGCTCCATGATAAAGGTGGCTGGAAAGGGGGTAGCTCTCGGAATCCATCTCTACCCAAGCTTCTATGTCTGCCAGTATCAGCACTCTGCCTGCCAGGGGCGGAGTGGCAGCGGTGAGCAATCCATGATAGCGGCGTGTGCGCAGCCCAGCGATAGTGCCGCACGCAAAGCCTGCGATGCCATTGGTCAACAGCCACTCGCGGCGGCAGGAAGCCTCCATCTGGTGCAGCACGTTTCGGGTGAAAGACAGGTTGGGCGGGCATTCCGCGCGCATCTTCGCCTCCGAGAGAGGGCATTATACAGACTGGGCGAAGATTCCTATCTGCTATGCTGGGGGGCCTCCTGTCGGCTGTACAGGGACGGAATACAGCATGCGCAGCCAAATCGGCTATTGCCTTGTCGTAAGGCAAGAACGTGCATCCCGTCGTCGACCCGCGGATAAAGCAATCTGCTCTGTGTGCGACCTCTGGAACGCAACCGTAGGCTGATGTGGCGGTTGCGGATTGTGAGGTGCGTCGTTATCGAGGCACGAGCCATCGGCTACAGCTCCCTCACAGGCGTCGCAGAGGGTGAGTGAGACTCTTGCCGCGAGCGCGTCGGTGCGTGCGCTCAATGTTGTCTTTGTGGGTATCTTAGTTCTGTGGGTGATTATGTTCCTAGGAGAGCCGAGTGCCAAGAACATCCAGATTGGCATGGTTCTGGCAGCTACCCACCCCCGACGTTCCCGTAGTCGTGATTACAGCAGCCCGCCCGTCACGCAGCTGAAAAAGCCCAGCACAGCGTTGAGCAGGAACACTTCGTACCAGTCCATCTCAAGGAAGTAGCGCAGGATGAACAGGTCGATAAACCAAGCCATAATGAGCAGCCACCAGAGCTGTGTCACCAATGCGAGAAGGAGGGTGACGCTGGAGTTCAACACCATAAGCATGGTGATGGGGAGCATCGTGCGGTAGCCTTCCCAAAAGCCGACGCGGAACGGTTCGCCAGCGATGCGGCCTGTGATGCGCACTGCAATCCACAGGATGAAAGTGTCGAACAGCCACTTAAAGGCAGTGAACAGAGGCATCCACAGGATTGCCAGCCTACGGACAGTTGCCAGTAGTTCTAAGGGGGCGGGCAGGCTTTCTTGCACAGCCTGCAACGCCTGCGCGAGGACAAATCCCAGTATCAACCCAGCGAGCAATACCGTGAGCCCCACCGCCCAAAGCGGCAGGTTCAGCACTCGTTCTCGCCAATCGAGAGTGTCCACGGTCGGTGCATCAGCCGAGACTGCACATCGATCTCGGGTTGCCCTTCTGGGGGATACAGCCGTTGATAGGTACCGTCCGGCTGCATGATTCGGGCGCGACGGTTGTCCTGCAGGTAGCATTCCAGCACTTGGTCGCGCAGATAGCGGATGTGCTCAGCGTTTTCCACAGGGAACAGCACCTCCACCCGATGGTCGAGGTTGCGAGGCATCAGGTCTGCGCTGCCGAGGTAGATTTGCTCATTACCGTTGTTCCAGAAGTAGTAGATACGGCTGTGTTCGAGGTATCTTCCAAGCACACTGATGACGCGGATATTGTCGCTCATCTTTGGTACTCCCGGACGCAGGCAGCAAATCCCGCGCACAATCAGGTCTACCTGAACGCCAGCGCAAGAGGCTTCATACAGCAGGTCAATCATCTGCTTGTCTACTAAGGCATTCATCTTGAAGATAAGCCGTGCAGGTAGTCCCTGCTCTGCGTAGGCAATCTCGCGCCGAATCAGTTCCACCAGTTTGTGGCGCAGGTTTACCGGGGCAACCAGCAGCTTGCGATAATCATGCTTTTTTGAGTAGCCAGTTAGATAGTTAAACAAGTCAGTAACATCGGCACCGATTTCTTCATCACAAGTAAACATGCCGATGTCTTCATAGATTTGGGCAGTGGTGGCGTTGTAGTTGCCAGTGGAGAGGTGGACGTAGCGCCGAATGCGGTCGCCCTCCTGACGCACCACCAGTGCGACCTTGCAATGGGTTTTTAGCCCCACGAAACCGTACACCACATGGACACCTGCCTGCTCGAGCCGTTGCGCCCAACCGATGTTGCTTTCTTCGTCGAAGCGTGCCTTCAATTCCACCAGCACCGCTACCTGTTTGCCTGCTTCTGCCGCTTCCAGTAACGCCTGCACCACTGGCGCGTTTTTCCCCACCCGATAGATAGTCTGCTTGATAGCTAGCACCTGCGGGTCGCGCGCTGCGGTGCGCAGGAACTCGATGACTGGCACGAACGAGTCGTAGGGATGGTGGAGCAGGATGTTGCTCTGTTGGATGACGTGAAAGATGTCGGGATTGTCCGCGCTCTGCTGCAACGGCGGCGGAGTCGCCGGGCGATATGGTGCGAACTTCAAATCGGGCCGTGGAATCTCCGCATACACCTGCATCAGGCTACCCAGCCCCAGCGGATGGGGCAAAACGTATACATCTTGCGGATAGACCTCCAGATTCTGCATCAGCAGGTTGCGCACCCGACGTGGCATCTCGGGCCCAATCGCCAGCTGCACGACGGAGCCGAACTTGCGCCGATGGATGGTCTGCCGAATGGTCTCGAGCAGGTCGTCCGCCTCCAGCTCACGGATTTCGATGTCGGCGTCGCGCACGATGCGGAATGGGTAGGCAGCGACGATGCGCATTTCAGGGAACAGCTCGTGCAGATTGGCGATAATGATGTCTTCCAACCAGGTGAAATACAAGTGACTATTTGAGTGGGGCAGCCCAGCGTGGTCTGTGCGGTGCAGGGCAACTAGGCGCGGTAGGGTGTTGGGCACCTTTACGCGGGCGAACCGCTCATTGCCCTCGTCGTCGGCAACCACCACTGCCAGATTCAGGCTGAGGTTGGAGATGTGCGGGAAGGGATGTCCTGGATCAAAGGCAAGGGGAGTTAACACTGGGAAAACGAACTCATGGAAATATTGGTTCGCCTTGCGCTGTTGCACTGTCGTCAATTTGGAGTATGGCAGGATGTGAATACCCGCTTTGCGCAGCTGCGGGATAATCTGGCGATGCAGGCAGTTCACCGAACGGCGATAGAGCTGCAGCGACTTACGACGGATGCGCTCGATCTCCTCTTTTAAGCTCATGCCGTCAGGGGGCAGTTGGATGACCTGTGCCTCGATCTGCTCGCGGATGCCAGAGACGCGCACCATGAAGAACTCGTCCATGTTCGAGCCGAAAATGGCGAGAAACTTCAACCGCTCCAGCAAGGGGTTGCGTTCATCTTCTGCCTCCTCCAGCACCCGCTGCTGAAAATCGAGCAGGCTCAGCTCGCGGTTGAAGTAGCGAATGCAATGCTTTGTTTCGCCTTTTGTTTTCGGCATGGTCGTGCGTACAGGGCTAACCAGGCTTCGCGGTGTATATGCTGCCACTGATGCTACTTCGGGAAGCCGTATCTGGTATGCGAACAGGTGCGTCTACTTCTTCTGACCGATAGCAATCATCTGTTTCGGCGTGAGCAGCCAGTGTAGCACGGCAGCTGGTGCGCCGCTCAGGTCGTCCACCGTCATGTGGCAGACGCCACCCTTCTTAAAGACAATCTGCAGTCGCGTCTCGCCCAACAGTAGATTAGCCAGCGCGCTCATGTTGGGTTCATGTCCAACCAGGGCAAGCGAGTCGGCGCGGCTGTACTGCTTCAGCTCTTCCCACATGTGGTCAGGATGAGCCAGGGGCAACAGGTTCTCCGTAAAGACGATAGGGTTTTGCACCTCCAGCCCCTCGCGCAGGATTTCCGCTGTCTGGCGGGCGCGCACATAAGGGCTGGACAGGATTATCTGTGGTGCTACTCCTAACGCCTTCAGCCCCCGGGTGATGTCGCGCATCTTCGCTCGCCCCTTATCGGTGAGCGGACGCTGGCTATCGTCCTCGTATCCCGGCGTGAAATGTGGAACCGCAATCGCGTGGCGCACCAGATATAACTTCACGACCTAGCCTCCTCTCGTAGCGATGCTACAGATGCCGTTTCGCTGGCTGCTTCGCTAAGCATCTCCGCTGCTGTCTGCGCCTCTTGGTCTGATTCCACTGTTGCCAGTTGCGCCACTACCTTTGCATCGGTTTGTGCAGGCATCGCCTCTTCCTGCGGTGTTTCAATAGAGTCGACCAGAGTCTCTCCAGAACATACCTCTGCCCGCTCCGATGGTATGCCCGCCATTAATTGCCACGGGAAGGTTGCTTCTGGCGTGGCGCGCCAGAAAGAGTGTACCCTATCCATGTTCTGGAGATAAACCTCTACTCGCTCGCGGTGAACTCGCTCGTAAAACTGGCGCACTGGGGTGATGTCGTTGCTGTCTTTGCGAGGACGACTGGCGTATTCTTCCAACGTGCGCAACATCACTTCTGCGTCCTGTATCTCGCCCATGAGCGTCTGATAGCTGTGCATTTGCGCTGGCAGGTCTTCGGGCATATCGGTAAGCAGCGGTTGCACCACCTCGAAGCTGTAGCGGAAGCGTTTGAAGGCGATGCGCACACGATGGATTGTTGCCACATTAGCAGGGTCGACCATCGCCAGTCGGCTCAGCACCGCGTGAAAGGCATCGTCGACCGGAGAAAAGACGTCGACCGACAGCGATGGTAGCGATTTAAGGGCTGCACGGATAGGCTTTGCATAGGCATTATCTACGTCCTCGATATCTTTCTGAGCGCGGCGCAGCAGCTGCTTTTCGGTCTTCTGCAGGTAACGGTGGAAGGGCTCGATCTCAGGCAGCTCCGAGAGCCTCTGGCTCGTTTCCAACAGCATCACCTGCGTGTCTCGTAGGGCGTCGAAGGCGTCCAGATGCGCTTTCAAGCTGCGTCGCACCTTTCGCAACGCAGGTGATGCTACGAAGAAGTTAACAAAGTCCACCAGCGCCAGCAATCGGCGCATGGCAACGCGCAGGTCATGCACCGCCTCTTCGCTAAACTGCTTGCGGCAGAGCTTGGTCTGTGCGCGCAACGTGCGCAATCGCGTTTTTGCCGTCTTTTCGAGCAGGCAAAGGGCATCTGCCTCCATCCTGTTTCACCTCCTAAGCGATTTCCAGGGAGACTCCAAACACTTCCTCAAACAGGCTCTTACGCTTGCTAATCTGCCACTTTTCTAACAACATATCTCTCTCGCCTGCTATGGAGAGACACCATCGGTTCTTGTCCAAAGGAACCAGCGTCAGGTCTTTCACAGCGTGGCTGCGGCTGGTGTCCAGACTGTCTGCAAGGCGCAAGATGGCGGTTAACTTGGTAACGATGACGCGGTCTCTCTGCGGGAGGGCACGGAACTCCTCGTCTTTTAGCGAAGGCGGTTCCCGGCGATGATAGCGAATTATTTGTGCTACGATGTCCTGCTGTCTGGACGTCATGCCAAGAATGGGGCTATTCTTCACAATGTAGTAGCCGTGCTTCTCATGGTCTACTGGCTGGATAAACTGCCCAATGTCGTGCAACAGGGCTGCCACTTCCAACAGGAGTTTCTCTTCTGCTCCTAGCTGGTGCAACGGTTCGAACTGTTCGAACAAGCGCAGCGCCATTTGCGACACTTGTGTGCCGTGTTTGATGTCCATTCGGTATTTTTGCGCCAGCCTCATTGCAGACGCTCGCACCTGTTGCTCAATAGAAGGGCGTTGCACGATAGCTGTGGGAAGCATGTCCCACAGGATGCCATCTTTCAGCCCGACGTGGGGGATGCGTATCTCGCGCAGACCGCTTTCCCGCGCCAGCATGTGCAGCACAATGCCCGCTGGGATAATGACGTCGGCACGGTCAGGGCGTAAGCCTAGCTTCTCGATGCGTTCTTGCACCGACATCATCCCAATGGTTTCAATCAGCGTTTCAAGTTCGTAGAGCGTGATGAACGTATTGCTACGCCTTCTCAGCATCTGGCAACGCAGGTCGCCAAGGGCTTCTACGTTACCTCCCGTACCAATGCACACATCCAACCGCTGTGTGCCAATCTCTCGGTAGATACGCTGCCGCGCCAGCTCGGCGTACTCTCTCACCAACCGGCTGAAGGAGAGCAAATCGTCGGTTACACAGCCGAATTTCTGTAGTAGGCGCACCGTTCCCAGTCGGTAGCTTTCGCTGGACAGTATCGTCTCGCCCTCGCTTAAAACCACCTCGACGCTGCCACCGCCGATCTCAATTAGCATAGCATACTTACCGTGCAGGTCGAGCGCTTTGGTCACTGCCAGGTGGACGAGTCGCGCTTCCTCCTCACCAGAGATGACCTCCACCTGAATACCAGTGTGCTGGGCGATGCGGTCGACGAAGATGTCTCGGTTTTCGGCTTCCCGCACTGCGCTGCTGGCGACCGCGCGCATTCTTGGCACGCCCAAGTGTTCGATCACGTCTCGGAACCGCTGCAACGCCTGTACCGCTGCCTGGATGTTTTGTTCGGAGATGTAGCCTTGTGAGAAGGTATCCTCTCCCAGTCGCACAGGAGCGCGCTGATATTCCACTAGCTCGAATCGGGTAGTGTCGACAAGGCGCACTACCTGCATACGGACCCCATTTGAACCGATATCAATGGCTGCAAGCATTACTACCCTCTATCCACCTGCCTTCATGACATACGGTAGTTAACCGCGTCGGTTCCACTTTCCTTGTTGCGCCAGCGGCTGCAATGGCAAATCATCTCGCTGCCACTGGGCGATGCTTCGCCACACCACATGCCCGTCCAGATACGCCACGTTGCCCCCGTCCTCATGGTTGCCCACCCCGTTGGAGTACAGAATGTCCCCAAAGACGGGGGTGGTGCTTTCATCGCGGTTGGACGCAGGCAGGTTGTACCAATAGGACACAGCGGGGACCGCCCGCTCACGCCGAGTGCGGGGTCGGTCGTCGGAAGGGCAGAAAAAGACGTTTAGGCTGTCGGTGTAAGCAGCGACTTCGCGCACCCAGCGTTCAGGTTGGGGATACTGCTCGTCGTGGTCTTGCGCATACAGCTGCAGCGCCTGCACCAGACGGCGCAGCTTCTCGCGGCAGACCGCGCGGTTGGCGGCTTCGCTGCCCTTGCCGTAGAAACTTAGCACTGTAGCCATCATTGCCACTATCATCACAAACACCACGAAGGCTTCGTAGTGGCGACGGTGGAGGGCGCGATTGAGCCAGCGTTCCTTCCAGGTGAATGGCATCACAACTCCCCCCTAATCTCTGCAGAGGGAATCTCCTTCCACACGTATTGTAACATTATTTTAACAAAAGAGAAAGCGGGGTATCGGCTAAATGACGCCCTGCGATCTAAGGCTAATCCATCTGCCGTCCCCGAGAATAACGTGGTCCAACAGGTCAATGCCCACTAACTGTCCTGCCTGGTAGATACGCTTAGTCAGCTGAACGTCCTCATTGCTCGGGGTGGGGTCGCCGCTGGGGTGGTTGTGCGCCAGGATAATCGAAGAGGCACTATGGCGGATGGCTTCCCGAAACACCTCGCGCGGGTGTAACAGGCTAGAGTCGAGCGTGCCTTTGGTGACCGTGCTTTGTCGGATGACGCGGTTTTTGGTGTTGAGCAGCAGGACAACCACATGCTCCTGCTTCTCATCGCGCAGCTGGTGGTGGAGAAGGGCGTACACATCTTCAGGACGGGTGATGGCAGGTTGCTCCCCCATCTCTTCTAGGGCGATGCGCCGACCCAACTCCACCGCCGCCAGCAGCTGTGCTGCCTTTGCCATGCCGATGCCCTTCACTTGCGCCAGTTCCGAGGGCTTTGCACTGGCAATGGCGCGTAAACTGCCCATGCTGGTCAGCAAGTGCTGCGCCAGCTGCAATGCTGTCATCTCTGGGGTGCCAGTGCGCAGTAAGATGGCGAGCAGCTCAGCACTGGAGAGCGCGTGCGCACCAAACTGCACGAGCCGCTCGCGCGGACGCTCATCGACTGGTAGCTCTTTGATAGTGTACTTGGCGGGTGACTCTGGCAATTCCGCCTCCTACACGCGCACGAGCTCGCCCGTCTCGGCGGAACGATAGATGCCGTCCAACATGCGCATTACCGCAACGCCATGCTCGATCGGCGCGATGCACGCCTTGCGCTTCAGGATGCACTCCACAAAGTGTTCGACCTCCGCCAGATGTCCTGAGATGCTTGGGGCGTGCGGCACGAAGTCCTCAGGCACCCCGTGACGGTCGGTAAAGATGCGCAACGGTTCTAGGGAGGCACCCCCTTTGGTGCCCATCAGCTGCGAGTAGAAGACGTCTCGCTCGATGTGCGACGCCCAAGAAGCATCCAGGTGGCACACTGCGCCGTTCTTGAAGCGGATCAGGGCAGTTGCCAAATCTTCCACGTCGAAAGTGCCACCCTTTTGTGGCGTTCCCCAGCTGCCCTGTCCGCGCCCGTAGGGACCGAACTTGGCAAAGGTGGCACCGAACACCGCGTCAGGCTCAGGACAGCCCATCAGCCACCAGGTCAAGTCTAGCACATGCACGCCAATATCGATGAGCGGTCCGCCTCCGGATAGCGCCTTGGTGGTAAACCAACCACCAAAGCCGGGGATGCCATGTCGGCGGAGCCATCCGCACTTTGCGTAGTAGATGTCGCCCAAATCGCCCGCGTCGATATGTCGCTTGAGCGTCTGACTGTCGCCGCGGAAGCGGTTGTTCATGCCCATCATGAACAACACACCCGTTTTCTTTGCCACCTGAAGCATTCGCTCGGCATCCTGCAGTTGGTGTGCCAGCGGCTTCTCGCACAGGATATGACAACCCGCCTCCATGGCAGCAATGGCGACGGGGGCGTGCAGCGCGTTCGGCGTGCAAACCGATACGGCATCCAGCTCCACCTTCTCCAGCATCTGCTGGTAGTCGGTGAAGACGTGCGTCACGCCGTACTCCTGCGCCACTTGCTGCGCCCGCTGTTCGTGGATATCACAGACTGCGATGACCTCCGCCTGCGGAAGACGCTGATAGCCCTGAATGTGTAGGCTGCCGATACCTAAACCGACAACGCCGACACGTAATTTCTTTTTACCAGAACGTGTTGCTGGCACGGTGCGTTACCTCGCTGCTCACACGAAATGGTGTCGTTTATGAAAATTGGGCGAGAACAAACGAATATCCTGCCAGCAAACACGCACGGGCAGGAACTATGTAGACCTTCGCGGAAAACAGCTGGTACTACGCTTGCAGGATTGGGAAGGTAGGGGTGCTGGGATGCAACGCTTCGGTTTGTGGCTCGACGGTAGGTGGCATGAGACCAAACGAAGGATCGAGGTACGCTCGCCTTACGACGGCGCGCTGGTGGGGGTGGTCTCTGCAGGCGATGCAGAGCATGTAGCGGAGGCGATTGCGGCAGCCCAGCGCGCGATGAACCATCCTCTTGCGGCATACCAACGTGCCGAAGTCCTAGCGCGGGCAGCGCGCCTAGTCGAGCAGCGGCGAGAAGACTTTGCGCGTACCATTGCCCTGGAAGCGGGCAAACCCATCCGAACGGCGCGGATAGAGGTCACTCGGGCAGTAGCTACGCTCACCTTTGCCTCCATCGAAGCGCGCACGCTCACGGGCGAGGTCGTACCGATGTCTGGCGCAGCTGCGGGGGCAGGTAAGTTCGCCTTCACCGTGCGGGAGCCGATTGGCGTGGTGGGGGCGATTACGCCGTTCAACTTCCCGCTGAACCTAGTGTGCCACAAGGTCGCCCCTGCTATCGCCGCAGGCTGCGCGGTGGTGCTAAAGCCCGCCAGCGCCACGCCCATCACCGCCCTGAAGCTGGCGGAGGTGTTCATGGAAGCCGACCTGCCACGCGGCTGGCTAAACGTCATCCCAGGCTCGGGCAGCGAGGTGGGCAACGCGCTGGTGGAGCATCCGGATGTGCCGCTCATCTCCTTCACAGGCAGTGCGGAGGTAGGATGGGGTATCAAGGCGCGGGTGCCGCACAAGAAGGTGCTGCTGGAGTTGGGCAACTCCTCGCCGCTCATCGTGTTTGCCGACGCCAACTTGGAGGCGGCAGCGCAGGCGGTGGCTACGCATGGCTTCTCCCACGCGGGACAGAGCTGTATCTCTGTGCAGCGCGTGCTGGTGCAGGAGGCGGTTGCCGAGTCGTTCGAGAAACTGGTTGTGGAGAAGGTGAGCCAGCTGGTGACGGGTGACCCGCTGGACGAGAAGACGCACGTCGGTCCGCTGATTACCCCTGCCGACCGCGACCGCGTGAAAGCGTGGGTGGACGAGGCAGTCTCGGCAGGAGCGCGATTGATTTTGGGCGGTGAGGTGGAAGGCACGCTTCTGAAGCCGACCGTGCTAGCAGATGTAACGCCAGCAATGAAGGTGTTCTGCAAAGAGGTGTTCGGACCGGTGGTGGGCATCACGCGCTTCCGCACGCTGGACGAGGCGGTCGAGCTGGCGAACGCCACGGAGTACGGTCTGCAAGCGGGGGTGTTCACGGCGTCTATCCACACCGCGTTCGAGGTGGCGCGTCGCTTGCAGTTCGGCGGCGTGCTGATTAACGACGCGCCCACCTATCGCACCGACCAGATGCCCTACGGCGGCGTGAAAGCCAGCGGCAACACCCGCGAGGGACCGCATTACGCCATCCGCGAGATGACGGTAGAGAAGCTGGTGGTTCTCAACGGGGTGAGCCTGTAGTCGCTATCGCCCCCTCCTGCTCGGAGTGACCTCTATCGCCTGCACGAACGCCTCCAGCTGTCTGGTATTCTCGCCCTCTGTCACCTGCGCGCCGGTGAAGCGGATGCGGATGATGCCCTGAACAGGCGTTACGTTTCTGAACACTAAATCCGTGGCGCGGTTCACCCCGCCTGCCGCCTTCACCACTTCAAAGTCGGTGGCAACCTGCTCGCCGTTGATGGTGATGTGGAAGCGGTTGCCCTCCGTTCCGCTTCTGGCGGCGAACTTCAGGCGGACGTCATATCGTCTGGTCGGGTTGACCGTCACGTTGACCCAGAAGTCCTTGCCATGCACGCCGTAGCGGTACAGTTCGGGGTCTCGCGTGCCCGCAATCGGTTCCTGAACAGGCGTCGTCCACCACGAGCCCAGTACTGTGTCTCGGTCTGCTCCCAATCGGATGACGAACTCGGTGCCTGGTCGCCAGCGGTTGCCGCGCGAGTCGCGATAGTCCTCGCGAGCGGTGTATCCGAAGACCATTCGCTGTGCTTCCGCAGGACCCGTGCCCGACGGGAAGTGATGCTTGCCCTCTGCCGCCGAGAACTGCACCTCAGAGACGGAGACGCGCGTGCCCTTCGAGTAGGGGTTGCCTGCGCCTCGGGCGACTATTCGCAGCGTATGCCTGCCAGGCGCAAGCCCGTTCCTGTAATAAAGCACCTGTCTCTCGCGCGCGGTGGGGTTCCAGCAGTCGATATGCACCAGCTGCTTCTGCCCGTCCAGATACACGTCCGCCTGCCCGCCAAAGGCATCGACGTTGCCGATGACGCGCACCTGATTGCCCTCAAAAGTGGCGGTGAACGCCGCGCCCGCACTCTGTGTCACGCGCGTGCCGTCTGGCAGGGTCTGCCAGTCTCCCTCGTAACTCAGCTCGCTGGCTTCTGTCACCTGCTGCGGGTCGTCCCCAGAGACCACGATGCGTGTTGCACCGTCGTGCCGGATGTGTACGATGGCATCGCCGTTTGGCAGGCGTTTTACCGTGTAGCCGTTAGCGCGCAGGTCTTTGCGCAGGCGCAGGGGTTTCCCGTCTGCGGTAACCGAAGCAGGTTCAAACG
>Ga0272447_1000691_pt1 | contig 23933 bp, 24 predicted proteins | sample YNPCB0133_FD_194589 | JGI IMG/M metagenome (GOLD analysis project Ga0272447, IMG submission 194589) | Hot spring microbial mat communities from Yellowstone National Park, WY, United States - YNP-CB-013-3 | ecosystem: Environmental > Aquatic > Thermal springs > Hot (42-90C) > Sediment | place... | reverse complement strand
GCTTCCGCTCGCCCACGCACCTCCTCCATCTTCTCCTGCTCCACCATGCGCACCGCCACATTCACCAAATCGCGCACCATCGAGTCGACATCGCGCCCCACATAGCCCACTTCGGTGAACTTGGTGGCTTCGACCTTGATGAAGGGCGCTTTGACGAGGGCTGCCAGCCGCCTGGCAATCTCGGTTTTGCCCACGCCCGTCGGACCAATCATCAGGATGTTTTTGGGCATCACCTCGTCGCGCAGCTCAGGCGGTAGATTCTGGCGGCGATAGCGGTTGCGCAAGGCGATCGCAACGGCGCGCTTGGCTTTCGCTTGACCCACGATATATTTGTCCAGCTCCGCCACTATCTGGCGCGGAGTCAGTTCCTCGATCGGCACTGTTAGCTTGGTTTCCACGATAAAGAGTATACCTGTTAGGGAGGGTCAGCGGGCATACGCGTTTGGAGATAGCGTATCGACTCGCGTGCCACCTGCTCCGCATCAGGGGTGTAATCTAACGGTTCTACAGAACACCAGCCAGTATAACCCACCTCCCGCAGGGCGTGCAGAATCGGGGCGAAATCGGTTGGTCCGAAGCCAGGCGCACGCATGTCCTGATCGTTCAGGTGGACATGCTTCAGATAGGGTGCGTAGCGGCGAATGAGGGCGGGCACATCGTGCGTCTCGCTTAACGCGCACTTCACATCGAGCAGCGTACCCAGACAGGGATGGCGCACCTCATCCAGCACCGCCACCGCCTCGGCTAAGGTGTTCAGCACATCAGTCTCGAAAGGGGGCAGCGGCTCCAACAGCATCAGCACGCCCGATTGCTCGCAGCGGCGTAATGCGGGTTGCAGCGTGTCCAGCCAGAGCGCCAGCGCTTGTGGGGGCGTAAGCGGTGGGATGGTCGAACGCTGCTTGGGTGAGCCGAACACCATCAGCGGTGCGCCCACCGACTCGGCAAACTCCACCAGCTGCACCAGATAGTCGGCGGTGCGACGCCGCACCTGCGGGTCGGGATGCGCCACATGCAGGTCCTCCCTTCCCCAAAGCAACATGTGTAGCCCCACAATCTCCAGTCCAGCGGCGTGTGCAATATGGTGAATAGCGGCACGCATGGAGGCATCGATCTGTTCGACGGAAGGCGCAAAGCACATCGGCGCCAGCTCCACACCTTGATAGCCCGCTTCCGCCATCAGCTGGCATGCCGCCTCAAAGTTCAGGTGGCGTAGCACCTCGTTGCACAGCGCGTATCTCATGGTGGTTTCAGCCAGCTCATGCGGGCACGCAGCTCTTGCCCCACCCGCTCGATAGGATGCTCCGTCTCGGCACGCACCAGCGCGTTCAGCACGGGGCGACCCACCTGATTCTCCAGCAGCCATTCTCGTGCGAACTGACCCGTCTGAATCTCGTGCAGGATGCGTCGCATCTCCGCTCGCGCTGCCTCGCCAATCAGGCGTGGACCGCGAGTCAGCGCCCCGTATTGCGCCGTGTCCGAAATCGCAAACTGCATGCCGCTGATGCCGCTCTCATAGAGGAGGTCGACGATGAGTTTCAGTTCGTGCAGGCATTCGAAGTAGGCGACTTCGGGCTGATAGCCCGCTTCGACGAGGGTTTCGAAGGCGGCTTTGATAAGCGCGGGCACGCCCCCGCACAGCACCACTTGCTCGCCGAATAGGTCGCTCTCGCACTCCTCGCGGAAGGTGGTCTCGTAGACGCCGGCGCGTGTCCCGCCCAGCGCGTGGGCATAGGCAAGCGCAATGGCGCGAGCGTTCCCCGTGTAGTCCTGATGTACTGCAATCAGGCAAGGTGCGCCATGCCCCGTAATAAAAAGGCGGCGCAACTGCGGTCCCACCGCTTTGGGCGAGACCATGAACACATCGATATCGGGTGGCGGCAGAATCTGCCCGAAGTGGAGATTGAAGCCGTGTGCGAAGCCGAGCGCGACACCCATGCGCAAGTGAGGTGCGACCGATTCGGAGTAGACTCGTGGCTGCTGCTCGTCGCTAATCAGCATCATCACCACATCCGCCTGTGCCACCGCTTCGGCGACGGGCATCACGGGGAAGCCATCCGCTTGCGCCCGCTCCCACGAGCCGCCCTGGCGCGCCCCAATCACCACCTTCAGCCCGCTGTCCCGCAGGTTCAGCGCCTGGGCATGCCCCTGCGAGCCATAGCCAATCAGGGCAATCGTGCGATCCTGAAGCACCTCCAGCGAGGCATCCGCCTCGGTGTAGACCGTTGCCATCCGCCTTAGGCTACACCATCACCCAAGCGATTCCTGCTGCTTCTGTGCCGTTGTATGGGGTATAATAGGGGTAGGAGCCGACGTAGCTCAGCGGTAGAGCGGCGCACTCGTAATGCGCAGGCCGTGGGTTCGAGTCCCACCGTCGGCTCCATCTATATCTTGTGCCCTGCATCTCGCTGTCATACAATATGCCTTAAAGGCGAATTGCCACGATGCCGCTCCGATCCAGCTCCACTTTATACAGGCGGGTCTGCACCAGCAGGTAGGCACGGGCAGCCGATGCCAACTCAGGCACGGGCAGCCAGAAAGTGAGCCGATTGCCTTCCGCTTGCACCGTTCCGTTCAGCGCATGGGGTCGCTCCGGAATATAGAGCCAGGTGCGTGTCTGCCACTCGCCTGACGCATGGATCAAGATGAGGGTCATTTGGAGGCGCAGGGGTGTGGTGAGCGGTTTGCGTGTGGCAACCCGTAGGTGCAGCCCTTCGCGGATAAGGCACGCCTCTATCTGGCACAAATCGGCGCCGGGGCGCAAGCGTAGCATGGGGTTATCGTCCACAGGGTTCTCCCAGCGCAGGGTATTCCCCACTCCTCTCCCATCCACGCTCATTGCACGACACTTTTTGGAGACCCCCTCCTTTAGGTTCCCCCTGCACGCATGGGGAACCAAGTCGTGGTTCCCCTCACGAAATGGGGGAAACCTGTAGGAGGGGGGCAAAATCTGCCTCACCTTCTGCCCACCCGAAAAACTGTCGTGGTGTGAGCTGTCCCCAGAGGAGGTGAGAGGGAATGGCTGGGGCAGGAACAGCTCATTAGTGCGTAGGAAGCTACTCAAGAAACGCGCCATCAGAGCATATTGCGACTCGTGTGCGTAAAGCGCGCGCTGTTTGCGCAGGTGTAGCTCCTCATCCAACGCCAACATCAGCCAGGGTGCCATCGTCAGTCCGCGTGGCGGCGTCAGAGGACGGTCAGGATGATAGCCTTGGGGTAGCGGCCAGTCGCCCCGATGCACCAGATAATAGAGAATCGTGGGCGCGAGAAAGAGTTCACCGCGCTCCCTCGCCTGCGCCACCGCCTCCCACACATAAAGCGATGCCACCATATGGTCAGGATGGTCATCCAGCGGATGCGTCGTGAAGATATGGGTGGGCTGGAAGTCGGCGAGCAGGCGACGCAAATCGTCCACCAGGGCAGCGGCACGGTAGGGCGCGCCAGGACGCCACGCCTCGGAGTAGGGCACATGGTCGCGCAAAGTGGCAGGGGAGCGCACCACCCGCCCTTCCGCAATTGCCATCTGCCAAAGCTGGCGATCCGGGTAGCCCAGAAAGATGAGGTCTGAGGGCGACAAGCCCAGCTGGTGAGCGGCGCGACGCGTCTCCTGCATGCGCCTCTTGCCCAGCGCCAGAAAATCGCCCGCCTTGGGAGTAGAGCGACACAGCAGGGTCGCCGCAGCAGGATAGCCATCGCCGCTGGTCAGAAACACCACGCGCACCATCGCACCTTGCTGAACCGCCGTCGCAATAAGCCCGCCACAGCCCAGCACCTCATCATCGGGATGGGGCGCCACGATGAGAATCCGTTGCGAGGGTTGAGGCACCGGCAACGGCTGCCAGTGCAGGCTCTGCTGCGAGAGGCTCGCCCGATGTACGCCCAACACAAACAGCAGGCAGCTCATGCCCACATAGGAGCCAAGCAACCCACCTACGGTCAGCCCAACTCGCCAGAACCATCGTGCCACGACACTCCCCGACCTCCTGCTCCCGTGCGACAGGTACTCCTATAAAACGACTGGCGGAGCGGGTGGGATTCGAACCCACGAGCCCCCTTTTGGGAGGCTACACGATTTCCAGTCGTGTCCCTTCAGCCGCTCGGGCACCGCTCCGCTACCCCCCTATTTTACCCCAGCAGCAGATTCAAGGCAAACTCATACACTGGTCCCAACACCATCCAGACGGGGCGCACCGCCCCCTGCGTCAAAATTGGCACAAACACCACCAGCACCAGAAACAGTATCGGTCCATAGGTAATCTGGAACGACCAGTAGCGACGATCGAACACATCGGGCAGGATGCCCGACAGCACCTTAGAGCCGTCCAGCGGATGGATGGGCAACAGGTTGAACAACGCCAGCCCCAAATTCGCCAGCACCATAATCAGCGCAAACTCGAAAAAGACATTCCCCCACCCCAGACCAGCACCAGCCAGCAGGCGCACTACCCCCGCAAACAGGATGGCAAGCAGAATATTGGTAAGCGGTCCCCAGAAGGCACACATCACCCAGTCGCGGCGCGGATTACGGAAGTAGCCTGGGTTAATATTAACGGGCTTGCCCCAGCCGAAGCCATACCCCGACAAGGCGGTGATGATAATCATAAGCGTGCCCAGCGGGTCCAGGTGTGCCAGCGGGTTCAGCGTCACGCGCCCCTGACGCGAGGGCGTGGGGTCGCCTGCCCAGTCAGCATATTTCGCGTGGGCAAACTCATGCAGCGCGATGCTGAGTAGCACCGCCATCAACCAGAGAACAAACTCCACTACCCGCTGAATCCACTCCACACGAGAAGTATACCCGTTTCGGCAAGCGTGCCGCTACGGGGACGACCTGTTCATAGTGAGCAACCAGACCAGTAGCGCCAGCATTGGCAATATCACAAGCAGGCTCGCCCACTTCTCCTGACGCGACAGGTGAAACTCCCGCGCGTTCACAAGCAACACCACCACCGCCATCGGCACTAATGCCGGCAGCGCAACCGCTATCCCCAACATCACCATCACCAGGTAGACCCAGAGCGTGAAGAACAATCCGACCGCAGTCGCCCCCACGCGCAGCCCGAACCGGTAGAGGCATGCCGCATAAAGCGCCAGAAACAGAAAATCACCCACACCAATTAAGACGATGGGCACCACGCGCTCCACCTGGGGTGCGGCGTGGGGCGGGCTCATCACCGCCACAGCCGCTTGCTCCATCACGCGGGGCGCGCTCTCCATCACACGCTTCACAATGCCCACGGGCGTCAGCACCGTGATGGCATCCACCAACGCCGCAAAGGGCACTACCGGCACCAGCAGGTTCTTTTCGCGAATCAGGCGGGAAAGCAGGCATCCCAACCCAATCGCCGCCAGCATCAGCAGATAGCCATGCAGGGCACGGTAAGGCACCCCCCATATCGGCGGTGCTTTTTGCAGAGGAAGCCCCAACCAGCTCGGCAGCAGCAGCCACACAATAAATGCCGTCGTGCCCCCGATGAACAGTCCAAGTGCGGCAGAGCGACGCCCCTCACACCAGCGGGCAAGGGCGAACACCAGCCCTAACATCACCGCCATCAAGGCGAGCGTGCTCATCAGCGTGCCCACCCAGACCCAGCCGAGCGGCACACGCACAAAGGGGGTCAGCACCTGAAGCAAAAAATAGGCGAGGCTCCAGCCAAGCCACGCCCAATCACGCCCACTTTGCATCGCACCAAGTATACCTGCCATCAATATCATGCCTTTAGTCGCGTAATTCTCCCCCGGTACCCTTGAAAACGACGGTACATTCTAAGCCTACAAAACCAGCGATAAGACCACCTATCACCTACATCATAAAATCGCCAGCGCTATAAAGCCTACAATCAACAAACCAGAAGGTCCAAGAACGATCAAAGAGAGGAAAACCAAGAGCCAAGCGTGAGCTTGCTCAGCCGGAATAAGGGCAAGGAGAAAATCGGAATAAGCGCAAAACATATCAGTGATATCAGGTATATCAGGATCAAAAGCACCGTCAGCGTGGTGGAAATAATGCCTAGAATGCGCCCGGCATTAACCATAATGCGATCATTCGGGTTCAAGAACCCGGCGTTGATGTCTCGCAACGCATTATTGCCCAAGATCCAAGCCGCAGGTCCAGCAATCCAAAAACATAAGCTGAGAATACCCAGTGCCAAAATCAGTATCGCATAAGGGCTGATTCTATACGACATATCGATTTGCGGAGGCTGAACAGTCTGCTGCGTCGGCTTAGACACAAGCGGCGGGTTTTGAGGCATTGAGGTCAGAGGTTGATTCGTCCAAGCCTGTGTCGCCTGAAAGGAAACCCCAAAGTCTTGAAAGCGCAAAACATACGGTCCAATCTCGATTAAATCGCCATGCCGCAGTTGTAGAGGAGACGCTGAAATCCGTCTTCCGTTTACGATTGTTCCATTCGTGCTGCCAAGGTCGGAGATATACCAAGTATCGCCTTGGTAAATGATTTTGGCGTGTTGTCGGCTCACATTTGGATGTGAAAGAATGAGGTTGGCGGTGCTATCTCGTCCGATTGTTAGTTCGGCTCCGGTAAGCGCCACCTTGCGACCGGGAGTCTCGCCCTGCAAGAACTCAAGTTCGGCAGACATATTTATTCTCTTCCAACAAATCATCTACTGTGCCATCCGAGGGTCGTGGTTCACTTAGCTCGCCAATCGCTACAAATGACACAACGAACGCACTTGTCAGCGATTTTGCCCGTTTGGTAGCAGTTTGCATCATAGCATGCCTCCTTTGTCTTGCCCCATGGTTTTGTAGGTTGCAAGGCTATCACAGATTATACCTCATCGATGACGGCTTTGTCAAGGTGTTGGTCGAGGGTGTTCGAAAATTCGCTTGCATACCGGCCCAGACCATACACCACACAAATAGGCATGCGGTACAATAGATAGAGGTGAGACCGATGCCGAAGGATGTCATGCGAATGTCGGCGTGGATAACGCCCGTTGAGGCAGGACATAAAATTCAGTTGCCGATGGAATGGGCAGCCGAGTTGGGGTTAGAACGAGTCGCCCTGCTTGAAAAAACAGAAGCAGGCATTTTGGTGCGACCATGCCACCCGGTCAGCTGGGACGAGATTTTCGCCGAAAAACTCTCGATGGTGGCGTTACCTTCAGCGATCGATCTGTCGGAGGTAAGTGGCGATGACCTCATCCTCTGAACCGCCCATTTACCATAACCCCTGTGCGAGTAGCTAATCCTCCGTTGATTCCTATCAGATGACGATTGATAGCGATCAGATGCCGATTGATAGCAATCAGTTGGCGATCATTCGCAATTTGTAGAGGCGCGCTCCCGACGATTAGCACCCACTGCCGAAGTGGAACAGCACCTCCAGCAAATCGGCGTCGTCCACCCTGCCATCCCAATTCACATCGGCTGCACCTCCCACGCCACCTATCGCCCGCAGCACCTCCAGCAGGTCGCGCTCATCCACACAGCCGTTGCCATCCACATCCGTTAGCAAAATCACCTCAGGCAGCTCGCCCTCGATGCAGCGATCCGGGGCGATTTCAGGCGACCAGAGGAAGTTGCCACAGTTATAAGGCGTGCAAGGTGGGGTCAGATTGGAGGGGATCGTGCCGATGCTCGCCGTGCCCAGAACTGGCGGACCTGCGTAGCCCAACCCGCTGACCGAACAGCTCAGATCGACGCGTAGCTCCTGTCCACTCAGCCGAACGGCGGGATTGTTCAGCACCTGACGGCGCCCCCCCAGCGTCAGCGTGCTGCCCGAAACCGTGACCTCCCGAATCTCATAGTGGAGATGCGGTCCCGTGGAGTTGCCCGTGCTGCCCAGTCGCGCAATCGGCTGACCCGCAGCGACATCGATGCCGTTGCTCACCAGAAAGTAGTTCAGATGGGCGTAAATCGTGGCGAGGTAGGTGTTGCTGCTGCCGCTTACCCGCGTGGGGCTGACCAGCACGATGTAGTTGCCGTAGCCCGTGCAGCCGCTTTGGGCACGGGTGTAGGCACGCCCCGCATGGGAGGCGAGTAGCACCTCGTTGCAATCCTGCAGCCAGCCACCCGTGTAGGGGCATGTGCTGCGCGACGAGGAGGCGCGGTTGAAATCGACAGCGTTCAGCAGATTCCCCCCGCCATGCCCGTCATAAGTGGAAGGTGTCCAGTATTGCCCTTGCCTCCATGGCGCCACGAGGCTCCAAAGGAACTGCTCCTCTGCCGTACGATAGACTGCGCGTAGCCGCTCACTTTGGGTTAGCAGCAGTGTGAGGGTGCGACTGCTCGTGTAGGGTGTGCCGTTGCGCTCCCACCAGAGGAAGCCACCGCCATCGGGCGCGGTTTCGGGCGCGCTGAGCGTAATCTGGCTCCCGCCGACATAGGACAGCGTAGCAGGCGGGCTTGCCACACCCGATGTCGGGTTGCCCGATAAATCTCGCAAGCTAACACTGATACCCACATCGCTTGCGCTCGATTCGAGAGTGAGAGTGTAAATCGGGCGCGGCGCACCCGTTCGGGTCAGATAGACCCCGTTCAACAGGCGCGAATCGGCAGACCAGCCCACATGCCCCCCGTTCGCATCGTCCCAGCGAATCTTCCACCAGACCAGCCGATTGGTGGTATCGACCACCACCTGATACGCCCAGCCTGTTGCCCCGCTGGGCTTTTGGGTGATGATGCCGTAGTTCAAGCCCGGACCGGTGCGCACATTCAGCGGGTTGCCATCGGGTGCGACCTGCACAGGGTACGCACCCGCCGCGCTGATGTTTGGGTAAACTCCCTCGCCCGGCAGCGGCAACATCTGGACACGGCTCATCCGCCGTTCGGCGCACCAGCCCTGCTGCCCGTTCGACCACGCCACCTGCCACCAAGGCGTGCGGTCGCAGAAGTCGGGATGGCTCAACACCAGCCCATCGGTGCCAGCGGGCGGACCCACTTCGCGAATGGTGCCGCAGGCACGCCAATAGACCCCCAGCCGATGCCCCAGCAGGGTGATGCCCACCCGATTGCCGCGCTCTATCCCCTGTGCCCAGAGTGCAGGCGTCCATCCGCCGACACCCAGCCCTGCCATGAGCAGGAGCAAGCCGCTGCATCCGCTCCGCCAGTCCCGAAGATGCTGCGTCAACCAGCTGCAAACCCGCCGTTTCATCATGATGATGGGGCACCCCCCGATGTCATTCCAGTGGGGCGTAGCAGACCCAGACGGGGCATGGGGCGTGGCGCATCACATAGGCGACCGTGCCGTAGCCCAGCGGGTTCTCCATCGGCAGCAGATGGCGCCGATCGGTCATCACCAACAGAGCGGCTTCCACCTCTTCCGCCTCACTGACCAGCCCACTGCCGGCGTCGCGTGCCTGCACAATATCGGCGGCAGCGACCATACCCTCGCGCTCGGCAATCCGCTCGCCCTCCAGCAGCATCTGTTCCGCCTGCTGCAGTCCGGCAGGCTCCGCCACATCCACCTGCTCGGTGAAGGGCACGGTCAGCACATAGACCAGACGCAAATGGGTGCGACCCTGTTTTGCCAACCGACAGAGCCAGCGCAGCACCCGCTTGTCCTCCTCCGTACCCCGATACGCCATCAGAATCGTGCGCATCTCGCATCCCATTTCGGCAATCCGTGGGGGAACTCCTGTTAGCGCTCCAAGAAATAGCGCACGGTGGTGACCACCACCTTCGGTTTGCGCATCAGTGCCAGGCGTAGAATCCACGCCGACTGATTGTGCAATAAGTGGTGCCACCACTTCTTTGGATAGAATTCAGGGATAACCACCGTGAGCTGGTCTAACTGCTCGCGCTCGATGAGTTCGTCGATGTAATCTTCGATGGGCTCGATGAGGGAGCGATGCTCCGAGTCGATGATTTTGAGGGGGATGTCGGGCACATAGTGTTGCCATTCACGCTGGAGTTTCTCGGCGGAAGGGGTCACCAGTTGCAGCGTGGTTTCCTCACTTTTGGTGCGGCGCAGCACCCGTCGATAGACGGCAGGGGGGCGCGGTTCCACATTGATATGGAGCGCCTCCACTTGGTCGTGTGGGGCAATCTGACGGGCATAGTCCAGCGCCTGCAGCACCCCCCGATGCACGCTCGGCACCAGCACCAGCACCCGATGGCGTCGCCTACCTTCAGGAGCCAGGTAGCCCTCCGGACGCAGCTGGACGCGCAGCTCCATATAGTGCCCGTGAACCCGATACATCAGGTAAATCAGGATGCCGATGGCGACCATAGTGATCCACGCCCCATAGCGGAAGTTCACGATGAGCTGAGTGAGGAACACCAGGCAGGTGACCACTGAGCCGAAACCGCTGATTAGCATCTTGAGCTGCCAGTAGGGTGGGCGTGTGCGCAAAAACCGACGCGCCATCCCTGCCTGCGAGAGCGTGAAGGAGATGAACACGCCCACCGCATAGAGTGGAATCAGCGCGTGCGTGTCGCCCTCGAAGTAGATAATCAACAGCGCCGAGAGCAGACCCAGCAGCAGGATGCCGTTATTAAACACGAGGCGGTCGCCCAGATTGGCTAACTGGCGCGGGGCGAACCGCGCATTCGCTAAGATGGAGCTGAGGCGGGGAAAGTCCATATACGCCGTGTTCGCTGCCAGCACCAGAATCGCCATCGTCGCAACCTGCACCACATAGTAAAACCATTCAAAGGGCGTACCCTCCAATATAGTGCGCGCCAAGCGTGAGTTCAGCGTCTCCACAATCTCGCCCTCTTCGACGCGCGGCGTGATGTGAAAATGGGCAGCAGTGTAGGTGATGCCCAGCACCAGCCCCGCAAGTATAAACGCCATCAGCAGCAGCGTGGTGGCTGCGTTGCGCGACTCGGGCGCCTTGAACGCCTGCACCCCGTCGGCAATCGCTTCCACCCCCGTCAGGGCAGCGCAACCCCGCGCAAACGCCATCAAAATCAACATCGCACTCAGTGTCGCCGACTCCTCAAAGTAGGGCGGATAGGGTGCCGGATCGATATCGCCTGTAAACCCGCGCCACAAGCCCAGCAGGAGAAGAATCGCAAAGGTCAGCACAAATCCATAAGTAGGCGGCGCAAACACGAAGCCCGATTCGCGCACCCCGCGCAGGTTGATAAGGGTCATAAACGCAATAAACAGCACATTCAGCGGCACGCGATAGGGCAATAAGGCGGGGATCGCCGACACTATGGCGTTCACACCCGCGGCGATGCTCACCGCCACCGTCAGCACATAGCCCACCAGCAACGCGGCGGCTGCAAACAACCCCCAGAAAGTGCCCAGATTCTCCCGCGCCACATTGAACGCGCCCCCGCCCTGTGGATAGGCATACACCGTCTGACGATAGGAGAAGACCACAATAAACAGCAGGGTCACAATGGCGAGCGAGATAGGGAATGCCAACGACAGTCCCGCCTCGCCCGTTGCCCACAGCACCATCACCATCTCTTCAGTGGCATAAGCCGACGAGGAGAGGGCGTCTGAGGCGAACACCGGCAACGCCAATAAAACGGGCAGTCGCTCATGACGCACCCGACGCGTCGAGAGCGGCTCGCCCACCAGCAACCGCCAAATCCGACCCAACATCTACTCGATGAGAAAGTATACCCCTGCTCCCTTGAGTGGCAGGCGACAGCAAACCGTGCTGTTTTGCCAAGAGGTATACTTACCTGCCGATTGGAGTGGTGCAGATGGCGAAGCAGGAGCGACGCAGGTTCGGATTTGAGACGCGCATGGTACACGCAGGGCACATCCCCGACCCCTACACCGGGGCACGCGCCGTGCCCATCTATCAGACCACCTCCTATGTGTTCGACGACCCCGACTACGCGGCGCAGCTGTTCGAGCTGAAGCAGTACGGCAATATCTATACGCGCATCAACAATCCGACGACCGCCGTGCTGGAGGAGCGGGTCGCCTCGCTGGAGGGCGGCACGGGCGCGGTCGCCACATCCAGCGGGATGGCGGCGCAGTTCCTGACCTTCATGACACTCCTGGAGCCGGGCGACGAGGTGGTCTCCGCCTCCCATCTATATGGCGGCACGATGACCCAGTTCGTGCATACCTTCAAGAAACTAAGCGTGACGGTGCGTTTTGTGGAGCCACACGATTGGGATGGGTGGGAGCGCGCCCTCACGCCTCGCACACGCGCCCTGTACGGCGAGACGATAGGCAACCCGCGCGGCAGCGTTTTGGACATCGAGCGGCTCGCGCAGCTGGCAAATGTCCATCGCATCCCGCTGATTGTGGATAACACTTTCGCCACGCCGTACCTGTGTCGCCCCATCGAGTGGGGTGCGACCATTGTAGTGCATTCCGCCACCAAGTTTCTGGGCGGGCACGGCAACTCCATCGGCGGGATTGTGGTCGAATCGGGCACTTTCGACTACAGCCACTTCCCCACAATTGCCGACCCCTCCCCTGCCTATCACAACCTGAAGTTCTACGAGACCTTCGGGCATTATGGGTTCTTGATGAAGCTGCGTGCCGAGGCGCTGCGCGATGTGGGGGCATGCATGTCGCCGTTTAATGCGTTTCTGATTCTACAGGGTGTGGAGACGCTCTCGGTGCGGATGGAGCGCCATGTGCAGAACGCGCTGGGCGTCGCCCAGTTTCTGAAGGAGCATCCGCAGGTGGCTTGGGTCGCCTACGCGGGTCTGCCCGACCATCCTGACCACGCGCTGATGCAGAAATACCTGCCGCGGGGTGCGGGCGCGGTGCTGTCGTTCGGCATCAAGGGTGGCACGCTGGGCGCACGCGAGGCGGGCAAACGCTTCATCCAGCACCTGCAGCTCTTCTCCCACTTGGCGAATGTGGGCGATGTGCGCAGCCTCGTCATTCACCCCGCCTCCACCACGCACCAGCAACTCTCCGATGAGGAGCTGCTTCAGGCGGGTATCACGCCCGACCTCATCCGCCTCTCTATCGGACTCGAAACGCTGGACGACCTGCTGTGGGATTTGGATCGATCGCTCTGGGCAGTGGCGAAGGAGGTCTAAGCGATGGAACTGGCATGCGACATCAGCCTGAACTCGATCCTGCCACCTGAGTTGCGAGCGCGGTATCAAGACCCCGATGTGATTCGGCGCGTGCTGCGTGAGGCACGCACGATTGCCATCGTGGGCATCTCCACCGATAAATACAAGGCGAGCCACATGGTAGGCGCCTACTTGCAGTATGAGGGCTATCGCATTATCCCCGTGAACCCGAACGCCACCGAGATTTTGGGTGAACGCTGCTATCCCGACCTACTAAGTGTGCCGGAGCGAGTGGATGTGGTGGACATCTTCCGCCCTGCGCGTGAGTGCCCTGCCATCGTGCAGCAGGCGATTCAGAAGGGCGCATGGTGTGTCTGGATGCAACTGCGCATTGTGAATCGGGAGGCTGCCGAGATGGCGGAACGCGCCGGGCTAACCGTGATTATGGACCGCTGTATCAAAATGGAGCATGGTCGCTACAACGGCAGCTTGCACTGGGTCGGGATGAATACCGAAATCATCACTGCGCGCAAGCTGCGAAGCTTTATTCGGTAAAATCCGAGGAGGTGAATCGCTATGACCAAAACCTTTTATCTGCGTGCTGAGCCGCGTGTGTTGACAGGCAAGAAAGCGAAGCGATTGCTGCGACAGGGTCTCGTGCCCGGCGCCCTTTATGATAGCAAGGGGCAATCGCAACCGGTGCAGTTCAGCGAGCGAGAGCTGCTGCGCGTGCTGCATGAGGCGGGGACAACGCACCTGATAGAGTTGGAAATTGATGGCAAGCGCATCCCGACGCTACTGCGCGAGGTGGATCGGGAACCCATCACGACCCGCATCCGCCATGTAAGCCTCTGGGCGATGCCGATGGACAAACCCATCGAGACCGAAGTGCCCATCACCTTCACGGGCGAATCGGGCGCTCTGCGCGCCGGCGGCATGCTGATTCACCCTGTGGAGAAGCTAACGGTGCGCTGCCTGCCACGCGACATCCCCGAAGCGATTGTGGTGGATTTAAGCGCGCTCCGCGAGTTCGGCGATTCAATCCATGTGCGTGACCTGGTGCTGCCGCCGGGCGTGCAGGTATTAGACAATCCCGACGAAACAGTCGCCACCGTCGCCGCACCCAAAGTGGCAGTGGAAGAGGAGGTCGCTGAAGAGATTACGGCAGAAGCCACACTCGCCGAATAAAAGAACCCCGCAAAGGGGTGCTTCAAAAAGCGTAGCGCAATGAGCCGGACCCGTGGGGGGCAAAATCGTTTGGCACTCGCCCTCCAGACTGCCACGATTCCACTGACCGCTGCCTTGTCGGGTATAAGGATTCCAGAGGAGTGGGAAACGATGGCAGGACATTCGAAATGGCACAATATCCGTATTCGCAAATCGAGGCAGGATGCGATGCGCAGCAAGCTGTTCACCAAGCTGGCACGCGAGATTATCGTGGCGGCGCGACTGGGTGGCGGCAACCCCGATGCGAACCCACGGCTGCGGCTCGCCATCGAAAAGGCGCGGGAGCATCACATGCCTGCTGATAATATCAAGCGTGCCATCCAGCGCGGCACGGGCGAACTGGAAGGCACCCAGTATGAGGAGGTCATGTACGAGGGCTATGGTCCTGGCGGGGTCGCCATCATGGTGGAGTGCTTGACCGATAACCGCAACCGCACGGTCGCCGAACTGCGCCACCTCTTCTCACGCTACGGAGGTAGCCTCAGCGAGGCGGGAAGCGTCGCTTGGCAATTCAAGCGGCAAGGCGTCATCACCATCCCTGCCGATGCGATTGCCGAGGACCACCTGTTCGAACTGGCGTTGGAGGCGGGCGCCGAGGATGTCACCAAAGAGGAGGAGTTCTATCGAGTGATGACGGAAGCCGAACAGTTCCACGCTGTGCGCGACTATCTCCAGTCCAAGGGTGTGCCGATCGTGGAGGCGCAACTGGAACTGACGCCCACCACCACTGTGCGCGTGGAGGGTGAGACCGCGGCGAAACTGATGCGCTTGCTGGAAGCCATCGAGGAGCATGACGATGTGCAGCACACTTACGCGAATTTCGACATCCCCGACGAGGTGTTGGCAGGCTTATCATAGCCCCTTGCCCCATCCCAGCCCTCCCCGTGGAGGGCTCATCACACGACAGTTTTTGGGCGAACTGGAAGTGAGGCAGATTTTGCCCCCCCTCCTACAGGTTCCCCCCGCGGGCGGGGGGAACCAAACAGCGGTTCCCCTTGCGAAGCAGGGGGAACCTAACGGAGGGGGTCTTCAAAAAGTGTCGTGCAATGAGGGTGGAGGGGGAGGGAGCCTGTGTCGCTCCGCCGTTCACGATGGGGATTGGGTGAGGATTGAAGCATGAGGGGCTGGACCTGCCTCCCCCTGAAGGCACCGGGGTTGCCCTTCTGGACGCTACTGCTTATCCTGCTGAACAGTATCGTGACCCTGCTTGTGTTGGGGAACGGGGCACGCGTGGAGTCGTGGGGCTTTACGCCGGCGCATCCCACGCTGGTGAGCCTGTTCACCAGTCTGTTCGTGCATGCCAGCCCGGTGCACCTGCTGCGCAATCTGCTGTTTCTGGCATTTTTTGGCTGGTATGTGGAGCGGGGGCTTAGCCCGTTGCGTTTTCTTCTGCTCTATCTGTTGGGTGGTCTTGTGGCGGTGCTGACCCACTGGCTGATGACGCTGGTCATCCAGCCGGCGCTTTATCAGGAGTCGTTGGTGGGGTCGTCGGGAGCCATTTCGGCATTAGTGGGCTATTTCGCTCTTCGATTCTATCGGGTGCGGGTGCGGCTGGTCTGGTCGCAGGTGAGTCGTTGGGGGCTGGGCGTGCCGATGTGGGTCGCGGTGCTGTTGTGGGTCATCTGGCAGGGTGTGGGGGCGGTGTTGAGCGCGGGTGCCGAGCATCCTGTCGAAGTGGGCTACTGGGCGCATCTGGGCGGCTTCACCTTCGGGCTGGTGCTGGCGATGCTGTGGGGTGCAGGCACGCAGAGCGAGCGCGACTACCTGCTGCAGAACGCCGAATACCAGTTGCAACAGGGCACACCCGATGAGGCGTTGCGCTGGCTCCAGCCCCTGTTGCAACGCACCCCACCTGACCCACTGGCACTGCTGAAAGCGGGCGACATCTGGCGACTGCTGGGCGACCAAGAGGCTGCGATTAGCCTCTGGCTGAACGGGTTGCGCCGCACGATGAGCGACTGGAGCCTCATGGGCACTTTCGCGGATAGGCTGAGCGAGCTGAACGCGCTGAACCGCCTGGAACCCGCCGAGTTGGATGCCCTGCTCCAACAGGCGGAGCGACACCACGCACTGGCACGCGCCGCACACTGGCTCGCCACCCTCCTTGCCAACCCCGCGCTCCCCCACCGCCCCGAACTGCTACTGCGCTATGCCCACCTGCTGGAGCGCATCGGGCAGCACGAGCAAGCGCAGCAGGCGCGGCAACAACTCCTGCACGACTACCCCGATTCGCTGCAGGCAGACCTGGTGCGCCTGCAACGGCGTTCGCCCTGAAGCAGGAACAGAAGGCGGAACCTCGTATCTTGATAGCATTGGCGGAGGTGCTTCTGCGGTGGAGCGAGTTTCGATCTTTGTGGATGGCGCGAACATGTATTACGCTCAGAAGCGGCTTGGATGGTTTCTGGACTATCGCAAGCTGTTGTGCTATTTTCGCACGCATCTGGGGATGCAGGTGGTGGACGCTTTCTACTACACTGCCTATGACCCCACCATGAAGGGGCGCGATGCCACTTTTCACGACTACCTGCTTCATTCGGGGTATGTGTTGCGCACCCGCCCCATCAAAGGCTGCTGCGATGCCGCTCGCGAAGAACCCCCATGGGAGCGGGTGGAACTGGCGGTCGACATGACCATCGATATCCTGCTGACGCTGGGGCAGTATGATGTGTGCGCTATCTTCAGTGGCGACGGTAATTTCGAGCGGGTCGTGGAAGCGCTGCGGGCACATGGCAAGCGCGTCATGCTCTTCGCTCACCCGGAGATGACGGCGCGGGAGCTACGCAACGCCATCGGCATCCACTTCCACGACCTGCGCGAGATGGAGCGTTATATCGCCCGCACCGATCGTGCCCCTGAAAGCGGCTCCCCCGAACGCGAAAGCCATTCAGATTGTCCAGAACGATGAGTGAATCCCCTTCCATGACCGATTTTCGCGCCGGCTTCGTGGCGGTGGTGGGCAAGCCGAATGTGGGCAAAAGCACGCTCATCAACCATTTTGTGGGGCGCAAGGTGAGCATCGTATCGCCACGCCCACAGACCACACGGCGCCGCATTTTGGGCATCGCGAACTTGCCGAATGCCCAGATTGTGTTTGTGGATACGCCGGGCATCCACAAGCCGAAACACAAGTTGGGTGAGCAGATGGTGGAGGCAGCGCTCGGCGCCCTGCCCGATGCCGACCTTATCCTGTTCGTGTGTGATGTCTCGCGCCCACCCGGCGAGGAAGATCGGCAAATTGCCGACATTCTGAACCGCGAGGCACGCGCCCCTATCGTGCTGGTCCTCAATAAGATGGATCGCTTGCCACCCGAAAAGGTCAAGCCCCACACCGAAGCCTACTGGCAGCTGGTGCCCCAGCATGTCGATTGGATGATGACGAACGCCGTGAAAGGGCATAACTGCGATAAGCTGCTGCATATCATTCTGAATCACTTGCCGCAAGCCCCGCCCTTTTTCCCGCCTGACCAGATGACCGACCAACCGATGCAGTTTTTTGCGGCGGAACTCATTCGCGAGAAGGTGCTGCTCAACACCTATCAGGAGGTGCCGCATGGGGTCGCGGTCGCCATCGAACGCTGGGAAGAGCGACCGAACAATGTGCTGGCAATCGCTGCCACCATCTATGTGGAGCGTGAGTCGCACAAGGGCATCGTGATAGGCGAGCGCGGCAGGATGCTCAAAAAGATTGGGCAGCAGGCACGCCAAGAGCTGGAGTTATGGCTCAATCGGCGTATCTATCTGGAGTTGTGGGTCAAGGTGCGGGAGCGGTGGCGCGACCAGCCCGCCTTCTTCCAACAACTGATTTAGGGGCAGGCTCCTCTCCCGTTCGGCAGGTATAATTCGGCTATGGCAGTGCGCGAGAAGTATGCTCACCTGCCACCTTTGCCTGCTGGAACACGCCAGCGGTTGGCTCGCTTGCCCGAACTCTTGGCGCGCCATCCGGTGCAACTGGCGTACCTGTTCGGCTCCGCCCTCCAGAATCTCGACCGCGCAAACGACATCGACCTTGCCGTGTTGCCTGATGAAGGCTTTTCGTTTAATGCGCTTTACGCCGACCTGTCGCTGCGGCTGGGCACCGACCGTCTCGATCTGGTCGAGTTGCCTGCGGCACCATCCTGGTTGAAGGAAGCGATTGTGCGCACAGGCAGGTGCATTTATGCGCGTGAGCCACTTCTCGCGGCACGCTATGAGGCAGGAGTGCTGAACCTCTGTATCGAACTCCGCATGCGGCTGCACCGATATGCGCCCGAAGCCTTGTGCGGAACGATGGAAATAGACCGCGATTTTCTCTTGCAGGTGGCGTTGAATCTGCGTCGGACGGCAGACGAGCTGGAGAAGCATGCGCGCGTCTCTGCCGACGATTTAGCGACTGATCTCACCTTGAGCTGGGCGGTACAGCACGGGCTGCTCGCCGGGATTTCGCTCATCCTTCAGGCGGCGCAGCACATCCTGGCACGCCGTTTCGGGACGCTCCCCGAAAGCTATGAAGCCGCCCTTGCCGAGTTGCGAACACGCGGCGTCATTTCTGCCACCCTCTACAGGCGACTGCGCGGAGCAGGAGGCTTTCGGAATGTGTTGGTGCATGAGTACCTGCAGGTGGACTTGGCTCGCGTCGCTCAGTATGCGCGGCGTGCGCCGACTACCTTTCGTGACTTTGCTGATGAGTTGATCCACTGGCTGGAGCAGGCGTAGCTCCCTCTGCACGGCGCATGAAGGCGAGGGTCTCTTGCAGGGAGCGCACGCCGCTGGTGGCGCCCAGCTGGGTGACGCACATCGCCCCAACCGCGTTCGCCAATCGCGCTGCCTGCTCCAGTTCCCAGCCGAGCGCAAGCCCCGCCACAAAACCTGCGCTGAAGCAGTCGCCCGCCCCTAAAGCGTCCACCACCTCCACCTGATAGGCGGGCAGGTGGAAGGCTTGCTGCCGATTTTTGACGAAGCAGCCCTTATCGCCCATCTTGATGACCGCCGTGCCGACACCTGCGTCAAGCAAGCGATCGGCGATGCGCTCAGGCTCGGTTTCGCCCGTGAGCTGGGATGCCTCGCTGTAGTTGGGCACGATATAGTCCAGATGAGGCAGACAGGGCGCCAGCGTGTTCATCCAGCCCCCCGTGGCGTCCCAAGTGGTGTCGAGGCAGGTGAGCATGCCCATCGCGCGGGCTTGCTGTAGCACTTGTTCCGCTGGCTCGCCATCCATCGCCGGCATCAGGAACGCGCCCGCCAAATGGAACACTCGGCACCCTTGAATAAGCGACCAGTCGATATCGTCGGGGTTGAAGAGCGCGTTCGCTCCCATATAATGGATGAAGGAGCGTTCCCCGTCGGGGTGAACCATCACCATCGTGCTGGATGTACCCGCTTCACGCGTGCGTCGGATGCCCTCGATGCGCACGCCGTGGCGTTGCAACTCGCCGATTAAAAAGTCGCCGAAGGGGTCGTCGCCCACCTTGCCCACCACCACCGTGTCGATGCCGAGCTTGGCGAGCGCCAGCCCCGTGTTGGAGGCGCAACCACCCACATGCAGCTCCATCCGCTGCACATGCACGCAGATGCCACGCTCCGGATAGGCACTGACTGGATATGCCACCACATCGGCGACCAGAATCCCCACAGATGCCACTTGCGGCATGGTTTACTCCTCGCGTCGCAGGCTGCGCTTAAGCTGTTCCAGAAAGCTGGCGGGTTCGGCTTCAGCATATTTTTTGAGGCGAATGCCGCTGGCTTCGGCATATTGACGCAGCAGTTGGCGCTGGGCATCGGTGAGCTTTTTGGGCATTTTCAGCCCGATGCGCACGCGCAGATTCCCGCGCCTGCCTGTGCGGCTATCGGGCAAGCCCAGCCCCTCCACTATCAGTTCGCGGTTCGGTTCGGTCAGTTCGGGCACTTGCAGCGTGTATTGCCCGTCCAGCGTTTCGATTTCGATCTCGTCGCCCAGCATGAGTTGCGGGAAGGAGAGATTGAGCTGCGTGATGAGGTCGTTGCCCACCCGCTTGAAGCGCGGATGGGGAGCGAGATGTATCACCACATAGAGATTGCCATCGCTGCCCCCGCGCAGCCCCGAATCGCCCTCACCACGCAACATAAAGACCGTCTCCTCCTCCACACCGGGTGGGATGGTGAGGGGGATGGTGTCGCGTTGCAGCACGCGCTTCTCACCTTTGCACTGGCGGCATGGCGTGCGGATGATTTCGCCCTCACCCCGACAACGCTGGCAGGGCTCCACGCGCGTGATGGTGCCCAAGATGGTGGTCTGCGTGAATCGGGTGCGTCCGGAGCCGTGGCATTCAGGGCAGCGTTCGGGTGTGGTGCCCGGTTCGGCGCCCAGCCCTTTGCAGCGCGAGCAAAGCCGTAGCCGTTCTACCTCAATCGCGCGCTCGACGCCGTGCAACACCTCTTCCAGGGTGAGGGTGATATCCACGCGTCGGTCGGCGCCATCGACAGCGCCCCGTGTCGACGCGCTTACACCCCCACCGAAAAACATCTGGAACAGCCCCTCCACGGTCTCGAAGGGATCACCCATGGTCGCTGTGGGCACATTGTGTCCGAAGCGGTCATAGAGGGCACGCGCCTCTGGGTCCGAGAGAACCTGATAGGCTTCGTTGATGAGCTTGAACCGCTCTTCGGCTTCCGGGTCGTCGCGGTTCACATCGGGATGGTACTTGCGAGCCAGCTTGCGGTACGCCTTTTTAATCTCTTCGGGAGAGGCGTCCCGCCCAACACCCAGCACCTCGTAGTAGTCTGGCTTTCGCATGACCATCCCGACTAATGCTTACTCGTAGGAGCGTGTTGCTTCCTCGTAGGCTTCGGCAACTTCCTCTTCTGGTTCCTCCTCTTGCTGGGCGCGCAGCTCTTTAATATCGCGTGGCACCGACCAAGCCGATTCGGCTCCCTCCACCAGCACCTCCACACGGTCGGGTGCCAGCACCAGCGGCTTGATTTTGCCCTCTTCGATTTCGCGGAGCGCAACACTGAGCGGATTGAAATCCTGTCCGTCGACAGGCACTAACGGAGTCGCGCCCTCACGCAGTAAGCGGGCGCGCTCCGCAGCTAACAGCGTCAGGATGTAGCGTGGATAGTGATTCAGTTCATCCTTCTCTGGATAGATCATCCGCTTGTCACCATCCTTTTAAGCGGGTTTGGCAGATGTGATAATTGGCGTTAGGCGCACAAACAAGCGCGGGTGCGTTGGTATTCCCGCGATCCCCCGCTCGATGCCGCAAATGGCGTTTTCCCATGATGTCGAACCCTCATTATACCCTACAATGCCACGATGTCAAGTGGGGGGGAGAATTCGTGGGGGGTGCTTCCCCCTATCCGATTTGATGTGCCTGCTCAAATCTGGAGCCGACGGTGGGACTCGAACCCACGGCCTGCGCATTACGAGTGCGCCGCTCTACCGCTGAGCTACGTCGGCTCCTACCCCTATTATACCCCACATCAACGCAGGAGGAGCAGCAGGAATCAATAACCGCACGGTGTACCAAGGTACTATGCGTAAGTCAAAGCGCAGAGGCTCCCTGAAGGGAGCCAGGATGGTTGGACGAAAAGACCGATTCATTCGGCTTTCCACCACCATCATACTGTTCATTAGTTGCAGACTACTTGACGGGATAATCACCGCCATAGTAGACAACTATATGAACAAGTTCCTGTAAGGGAGCCTGATCGGGGCGGGAGGATACCCCGCCCCCACTAATCTTAATACACGCTTATGGCAACGGTCTACACAGAAGCGGATGCCTCGCTGGAGGTGCTTCAGGATCGCACGATTGCCCTGATTGGCTATGGCTCGCAGGGACATGCCCAGGCGCTGAACCTCCGGGACAGCGGGCTGAAGGTGGTGATTGGGGCGCGGCAGGGCGGCTCGTGGGAGCGGGCGCAAGCGGATGGCTTCCCCGTGATGCCCGTCGCCGAAGCGGTGGCACAGGCGGATGTGGTGATGATGCTGATTAGCGACGAGCAGCAGCCGCGAGTCTACTCCGAATCGGTCGCACCTCACTTGCGCATGGGTGTCGCGCTCGGCTTCGCACACGGCTTCAATCTCCACTTCGGGCAGATTCTGCCGCCACCCGATATCGATGTGTTCATGGTCTCGCCCAAAGCGGTGGGACCGCAGTTGCGCCGCCTTTTTATTACGGGGCATGGCGCACCTTGCCTGATTGCGGTGCATCAGGACTACACGGGGAACGCTCGCACGATTGCGCTTGCCTATGCCCACGCGCTGGGCGGGACACGCGCCGGCGTCTACGAGACCACCTTCCGCGAGGAGTGCGAGAGCGACCTCTTCGGCGAGCAGGTGGTGCTGTGCGGAGGCGTGCCTGCGCTTATCAAAGCCGCCTTCGAAACCCTCGTCGAAGCGGGCTATCAGCCCGAAGTCGCCTACTTCGAATGCCTGCACGAACTGAAACTAATCGTCGACCTGCTCTACGAGAGTGGCATCAGCGGCATGCAGTTTGCGATTTCGGACACGGCGCAATACGGGGCGCTCACCCGCGGTCCGCGGCTCATCGGCGAGGCGGCGCGAGCGGAGATGCGACGCATCCTGCACGAGATTCAGACGGGTCAGTTCGCACGGGAATGGCTGCTGGAGAATCAGGTGGGTCGCCCCGTGCTGAACGCGCTGGCGCGTGCCGAGGCGGAGCATCCCATCGAGCGGGTGGGGCAGGAGCTGCGTGCCCGCATGAGCTGGCTGAAACCACCATGAGATACGCGCTGTGCAACGAGGTGCTACGCCACCTGAACTTTGAGTCGGCATGCTGGCTGATGGCGGAAGCGGGCTATCAGGGTGTGGAGCTGGCGCCGATGTGCTTTGCGCCTTCAGTTGAACAGATCGATGCCTCCATGCGTGCCGCCATTCGGCATATTGCGCACGCCGCCGGACTGGAGATTGTGGGGCTACACATGTTGCTTTGGGGAAGGGAGGACCTGCATGTGGCGCATCCCGACCCGCAGGTGCGGCGTCGCACCGCCGACTATCTGGTGCAGCTGGTGGAGTTTGCCGAGTCGGTGGGCGCGCCCCGGCTGGTGTTCGGCTCGCCCAAGCAGCGTTCGACCATCCCACCGCTTACGCCCCCACAAGCGCTGGCGCTCTGGCTGGATACACTGCAACCCGCATTACGCCACTGTGAGCAATCGGGCGTGCTGATACTGCTGGAGCCGTTGCCCCCTTTCGAGACCGATGTGCTGAACACGCTGGCGGAGGCGGTGGCGGTGCTGGACGAGATGCGCCACCCCTGTCTGGGCACGCTGCTCGATGTGAAGTGCGCGTTAAGCGAGACGCACGATGTGCCCGCCCTCATTCGCCGCTACGCGCCCTATCTGAAGCATGTCCACCTGAACGATCAGGATATGCGTGCGCCCGGCTTCGGACCGACCGATTTCGCCCCGATTCTGCAAGCCCTGCGGGAGGTGGGTTATACCAGCTGGTGTTCCGTTGAACCGTTAGATTACACGCCTGATGCGGAGCAGGTGGCACGCGAGTCGATACGCTATCTCCAAACGCGTATGCCCCCTGACCCTCCCTAACAGGTATACTCTTTATCGTGGAAACCAAGTGGGAAGTGCCTATCGAGGAACTGACTCCGCGCCAGATAGTGGCGGAGCTGGACAAGTATATCGTGGGTCAAGCGAAAGCCAAGCGCGCCGTTGCGATTGCCTTGCGCAATCGCTATCGCCGCCAGAATCTGCCGCCCGAGCTGCGCGACGAGGTGATGCCCAAAAACATTCTGATGATTGGTCCAACGGGCGTGGGCAAAACCGAGATTGCCAGGCGGCTGGCAGCCCTCGTCAAAGCGCCCTTC
>Ga0272447_1000688_pt1 | contig 24002 bp, 18 predicted proteins | sample YNPCB0133_FD_194589 | JGI IMG/M metagenome (GOLD analysis project Ga0272447, IMG submission 194589) | Hot spring microbial mat communities from Yellowstone National Park, WY, United States - YNP-CB-013-3 | ecosystem: Environmental > Aquatic > Thermal springs > Hot (42-90C) > Sediment | place... | reverse complement strand
GAGGAACACGACGAGACGGCCCGGGCCCAGTTCATCCGCCTGCAAGTGCACCAGGGGAGGATCTCTCAGATCTTTCGGGAGGACAGCAGCCTGAGCCCGCAGGAAAGACGCCTCTTGTCCCGACATCGGAACACATGGCTCGAAGGTTTACCTCGACTGAAGTGGATAGTGTGGGGCGGTCTGATCGAGGGGGTGATGGTCGAGGAAGCCGGGGATTTGCAACAGGCCCGTAAACACCTCGATGTGTGTCACGTGATCTGGAAGCCGCAACACCGTGAAAATCTGCTCACCCATATCTCTCTGCTGTCCGGAGTGGTGGCGCTGAAGCTCGCGGGTCGGCCGGTCGGTGCCGCCGGTGTGGCCCTCGTGGTTCATTCCTCCCACGTACAGGATTGAGTCGTACTGAACCTCTGGGCAAACGCCCTCGGTCCGACAGGAGCTGCCACCTTGGCCAACTCTCCCCACCTGCACAACCTGAGGAACCTCAATGTGAGCAATAACGAGATCGGTGATCGCGGTGGGGAAGCAGCGGTCATCCATGCCCCTCTGGGCCTGCTCTTTCCCCTCCGAGCAAGCGTAGAACTGCCTCAAAAGTGGAACAGTCTCAGACAGAAATGATCGCGGCGCAGACTGATGCGATTGCGGGCCACAGCCTACCACTTCTCCTCCGGCAGATCATGGAACAAGCCGAGATAGGAATGATAGCGGCGCAGACTGATGCGATTGCGGGCCACAGCCTGCTGAACAGCACAACCGGTCTCGTGGGTATGGGTACAATCGGCGAAGGCGCAGAGAGGGACGAACGGCCGGAATTCGAGGAAGAGTCCTTCGACTTCTTCGCGTTGGATGTTCCACAACTGGAGTTGCCGGACGCCGGGGGTATCGACCACCCACCCGCCGTCGGGCAAGGGCAGGAGCTGGGCGTAGGTGGTGGTATGGCGTCCCTTTTCGGTGGCAGCACTAACTGAGCGGGTAGGCAGGTGCAGATCAGGCATCAACGCATTGAGCAAGGAGGATTTGCCCACCCCGGATTGCCCGGCAAATACCGTGACCCGCCCATGGAGGAGTTCCCGCAGGTGGTCCAGACCGTAACCGGTCGTCGCACTGGTGAGCAACACGGGAATACCGAGTTGGGCATAGTAGCCGATGAGCGGTTGATAGCGGGCTGGGTCCTCGACCAGATCGACTTTATTGAGCAGGATGAGGGGGCGGAGCTGACCCAGGGTGGCAGCGGCCAGATAACGATCGATCAGGTGCGGTTTGAGTTCCGGCTGAACCAGCGATAGCACAATGGCGGCCTGATCGACATTAGCAGCGACGACATGTTCCCGGCCCCGACTGGCCCGGGTAAGCAATCCATGCCGCGGCTCGACCCGCTCGATGAGTCCTTCCGGCATGTCCTGGGTGGCCCCGCCGCTGACGGGGGCCGGTCGCAGCCAGACCAGATCGCCACAGGTCACGACATTCCGCTCGTCCGTGGCCAGGCTCTTGAGCAACCGTCGGACGGCACAGCGGTAGGTCTGACCATTTTCCCCCGCCACGATCGACCACAGACCATGGACCCGCAGCACCCGGCCGCGCACGCATTGGTGCTGATCGACCGCCGGCAAAGCGGCGGGCTCATCTCCAGCGTCGCTGTCGGTCACCACGGTCCGCCGCCGCGACAGTTCCCCCTTGGCCCGGACCCGTTCCGTCGTCGGGACGTCTTCGGTATCTTCCCCTCCCTGAAAATCTCGAGTCCAATCTTTATCGCGACGGCGACGAGCCACATTTTTCCGCAGCTCGACCCGGATTTTCTTCTTCCGTCCGGCAGACTCGTGCTCCTCATCGGGCTGACTCATAGAACTCCATCCAACAGACTCGTGTTCCTCATCGGGCTGACTCATACGGGATTCCGTCCGGCATCCCCGTGCTCATCGGCGGACGGACTCATACTGTTTATCATAGGGTCGAGAATACTGTTAATCACAGGGTCGGGAATATGCACCACCCGAACAATTTCCTCACCACCGTCTTCCCAGGCCGCCACAGTCCCGCCAGGTTATCGGCTATCGGAGCTGCGGCCGCCTGACAGAACCAGGGAGCCAGACTATGGACAGCCAACGCGGTGCCCACTTCAACCTCAGCTGGTGGGGACTGATCGGAGCGGGGTTGGTAGGGATCGGATTCGGGCAGACACTGGGGCAGCCCTTCGCTCAACATCGGGATGCTTCCGCCGCATCCGCCTCCTTGCCGCAGGAGACCCAAGTATCACAGCCTGGTACCGCAGCCGTGCAGGCCGAGGTGCAAAGTGGCGCGGTGATCTTTCGTGTGCGTGACCAGGTGGTGGCACGGTATGTGACCGATCCCCACTACGCCAAGCCGTTTCTCTATCCGCTCAAGGCTCCCTCCGGAGCCCCTGTCACCCGCGGCTGGCCGGTCGAGAAAGGGCTGCCGGGCGAAGTCACCACGGATCACGTCCATCAGAAATCCGTGTGGTTCTGTCATGGGGATGTCATTCCCGAAGGGGTCGAGCTGAAGATCAAGACGACCGAACGAGGTGGTCAGGGGGTCGATTTCTGGAGCGAAGCGAAGGACAAGGATGGCACACCTCGGCATGGCCGAATCGTCTGCGTTCAGGTGGGTAAGCCCCAGCAACTGGCCCCCGGCCAGGTTCGCGTCGAAACGGTCAACGAGTGGCTCACACCGGATGGGGTCAAAATCCTGGACGAAGTACGGGTCATCCAGTGCCTGACGCAACCCCACGGCTACTTGTTCGTCTTCGACATCACCGTGAAAGCCCCAGTCTGCCCCATTACCTTCGGGGATACCAAGGAAGGGTCCTTCGGCATCCGGGTGCATGATGCGTTGCGGCCGAGTCAGCCCACAGGAGCGATCATCACCACCGCCGAAGGTAAGAGCATTGCCCCCCCAGCGAAGGACAATCTGCCGATCTGGGGGCAGCCCTCTGCCTGGATCGACTACTCCGGCAAGGTAGGGGACAAGGCCGTCGGAGTAGCGGTCTTTGATCATCCCTCCAATCCACCGGCCAGCTGGCATGTGCGGGCCTATGGTCTGAACGCCGCTAATCCCTTCGGCCGCCAACGCAGCGGCTTCCCGTCTCAGAAGGGGAAAACAGAGTTGATCCGCATCCCTCAAGGTGGTGAATTGAAACTACGCTATGGGGTCTATGCCCACGACGGGGACGCGGCGACAGCGAAGGTAGCCAAGGTGTACGATCTGTTCCGCAAGCTGTAAGACAGACAAGCCGGCACCCACTGCGCAGTCGTCCGAAACCGGCAGCACCCGCGTGGCGTGCGCCCCAGACAAACCAGGCACCACCCCGAGTGATCAACCCATGCGAATCCGATGGCATCCCGGCTAAGCTGCATCCGAAACTGGAAGCAAAACATCATGAATCTGCTGGAGCGAATACGGGAATGGTTCCGGCCGGCTCTGACGGCGTTGGTCCCGGAGCCAGGGAAGCTGGATGAGCTGTTGGGCACAGTCCGAACGGCAAGCAAACCGGAGCACGGGGACTATCAGATCAACGCAGCGCTGCCGCTGAGCAAGATGTTGGGCCGGCCGTCCCGTCAGGTGGCCGAGGAGCTGGTCCACCGCTTACCCCCCGCTGAGGAGTGGGAACCGCCGGTGATTGCCGGACCGGGATTCATCAATGTGCGGCTCCGTCGGGAATTCCTTGTGGAGGCCGTGCGGCAACTGGCCAGCGATCCCCGCCTGGGAGTAGCGTTGACCGAGCATCCTCGCCGCTTCATCATCGATTACAGTAGCCCGAACGTGGCCAAGCCGTTGCATGTGGGTCACCTGCGCAGCACCATCCTGGGGGATGCCCTCACCCGCTTGCTGCGTTTTTTGGGCCATACCGTCATCACCGACAATCACCTGGGCGACTGGGGCACCCAGTTTGGCATTCTGATCTACGGTTACAAGCACTTTGTCGATCCCCAGGCTTACACCGCCGATCCCGTGCGGGAGTTGGCCCGGCTCTACGTCCATGTCCGCAGTTTGTTCCGCAAAAAAGGAGAGGAGGACGAGGAAGAGGACGGCGGCGATGACCCCATCCGCCAGGCCTGCCGACAAGAGACAGCCAAACTCCACGCCGGCGACCCCGAAAACCTCGCCCTGTGGCGGCAGTTCATGCCCCACTGCCTGGAAATGATCGAACGGATCTACCGCCGCCTGGAAATCCTGCCGTTCGATTACCAACTGGGGGAAAGTTTTTACCAGCCGATGCTGGCGGGAATCGTCGAGGAGATGCTGGCCAAGGGGTTGGCCGTCGAAAGTGAGGGAGCGGTGGTCATCCCTAATCCGGCCGGCCGCATTCCCCGCACACCGGAAGAGTTACAGCGGGATGACCCCCCGGGGATTCTCCGCAAACGCGACGGAGCGTTCACCTATCTGACCACTGACCTGGCCACGATCCGTTACCGCATGGAAAACTTCCAGCCGGCTGCGATCCTCTACGTGGTGGATGCCCGCCAGACGTTGCACTTCCGCACTCTGTTTGCCCAAGCCCGCCGCTGGGGGTATGACCAGGTCGAATTGCACCATATCAGTTTCGGAACGATCCTTGGTGAAGACCGCCGGCCGTTTGCCTCCCGCAAAGGAGGAACACCGGAGCTGGAAGACCTGATCGCCGAGGCTGTCCACCTAGGCCAACGCAAATACGAGCAATCCCGGGCGGAACGGCAAGCCCAGGGGCACAAAGTGCCGCAACTGAGCGAGGCCGAAATCGCCGCCATTGCCGAAGCAGTCGGCATCGGTGCCATCAAGTACGCCGACCTGTGTCAGCACCGCACCAGCGATTACGTGTTCAACTACGACAAAATGCTGGCCACCGACGGCAACACCGCTACCTACATGCAATACGCCTACGCTCGCTGCCGCAGTATCTTCCGGGAGGGGAACGTCGATGAACAACGCTTCCGGACCAGCGGCGAACTGCCCGTCCTGCTGGATCACCCCTGCGAACGGGCCTTGGCCTTGCAACTGCTCCGCTTCCCGGAAGCTCTGCAAGCCGCCGCCGACGAATATCTGCCTCACTTCATCACCAACTACTTGTGGGACCTGGCCAAATCGTTCAGCGGCTTTTTCGAGCAATGCCCCGTGCTCAAAGCTGATTCCGCTTTACGGCGGGATAGCCGGCTGCTGCTCGTCGATCTGACCGCCCGCACCATCCGCCAGGCCCTCGAACTGTTGGGCATCCGCACTGTGGAACGGATGTGACCCACGTGAGCAGTTCTCACCAAAACTTCTCCCACTCGCACCACACTTTAACTTCTCCCATTCGCACCACACCTTACCTTGACTTTTCCGCTCGGGACACGGGATACTACAAGAAGGCTACATACGACACGAGATGCTATAAGATGGTGAAACTTCCTTGGGTTCAGCAGCCTCAGTGAGGATCGGTTTGTCCATGACCACACCTGTCACGACTCGGGAGCGACTACCCTCACAACCGGCGGAACGACCGGCGGGGGGTGAGGTGGATATCGAGTACCCCTGTTCGGACGGTCGACCCATGGCGGACAATACGGTGCAGTATCGGTGGATTGTCACCATCAAGGAAAACCTGGAGTATTTGTACCGCGACCGTCCCGATGTGTTTGTGGCGGCGGACAATTTCATCTATCCGGTGCAGGGAAACCCGAACATCCGTCAGGCACCGGATGTATATGTGGCCTTTGGCCGGCCGAAGGGGGATCGCCCCAGCTACAAGGTGTGGGAGGAGGAGAACATCTTCCCCCAGGTGATTTTTGAGATTTGGTCCCCCAACAATCGTGAGGGGGAGATGGCCCGCAAACGGGCGTTCTACCGCCGTTACGGGGCGGAAGAGTATTATGTGTACGACCCAGACACCCGCGTGCTGGAAGTGTGGCTGCGAGATAACGGGAATGACTTCCGCGAGGTGATGGAAGTCCAGAATTTCGTCAGCCCGCGGATGGGAGTGCGTTTTGAGTTACGGGAGGGTGAGGATTTGCGGATGTATCATCCGGACGGCCAGCCGTTTTTGAGTGTGGCAGAGTTGTGGCAGTTGCGGCACCAGTTGAGTAGTGCGTTGGAAGCGGAACGCCAACGGGCGGAGGCTGCTGAGCGAAAATTGCAGCGCTTGCAACAGCTTCTGCAAGCCAGGGGGATCACGTGGGAAGACAACAGCTGAACTCCGCCGTCCATTTGAACCTGCTCTGATAACCCAGGCATCGACGACGTTCACGCACATCATTCCGGGCAAGTCATCCGTAGGAATAAATGACGAAACAAGCCGGGGTCCGCCGTAAACCGCAAATCCGCCCCGGGGCAGCTCAGCGTTTTCCGGGAATCGGTTCCAGGGCTTGGGGAACAGATGAGACCTTATAGGGGTTAGATATGGTTCGTAAGCGGTGGAAGAGGTGATCCCCGGAAGGCTTAGAGGACAGCTTTCGCAAGTGGATGGAGTTGTCGGAGATGGAGGGAACAATTCCCGGACATTGTGAAGGAACAGTTCCCCAAAGTTGGACGAATGCTTTGCGAAGGTTAAGAGGAAGGGGTGCCGACCCTGGGTGGACCGACTCCTGAAAGCGGATGAGTATGGTTCCCGAGAGCGGGAGGTAGGAGGAGAAATCGCGATGGGTTCAAGGGCGGGCGAGGCGTTCGGCTCGTTCGGCCAGGCGATCCGCCAACGGAGCCCGACCCGGGATCTTAGCGTGCACGGTGGCGTATTGACCGCGATAAGTCCGCCAGGCTCGTGCAGCAATACCCCAGGCTTCCCGCGCGTCCTCGCGCAGTCGGGATGCATCGGCGGCTGAGGCCTGCTCCGAACGCAATTGCAAACGCTCGGCCTGCTCATGCTGACAGAGGGCCAGCAGAAAGGTGGCTTCGGCCTGACCCACTTCGCAGACTGCCTGGTCGAGAAGAACAGCCGCGGCTTCACTGCGCCAATGCTGCTCGATCCGCACCAACGCATCGCCATCACGACCGATCCGCTCATACAACTCGACGGCCTGCTGAATCCAGTCGCGGCGAAGCTTGTCCACGTCAGGCGTGTTGCGGACACGAGACAGACCACGGCCGAACTCGTCCTGCAAGCTGACCAGCAGACGGGCCGCCTCCTGGAACTGACCGCGTTGGATGCGCTCCCGGGGCGTGGGAGGTTCCAGAAAGCGCAGGGCGTACTGCGTGCGGGCCACCTGAGCAATCCGTTCCCCCACATCCCGCATCAAGGCGGCATTCTGACGCAACTCGGCGGGAACGACTTGAGCCGGCTGCGGCAATTGGGCCAGATAATACAAATCAAACAGGCGGTTGCCCACGGGACTGTTATCGCTTCCCCCCTGATCAGCAGGTAGAAACATGCGGCTGGTCCGACCATAGGCAAAGCGGTCGCCGGGTGGATTCCAGCAACGGGCCTGCCAGGAGGCGAATCGCTGGTGCAAGCCTTCCAGGTCGATAGCCAGGTGGACTTGCAAAGGCTCCCCCAGGCGGAGCTGCAACTGGTGCATGCGTGGTGAGATCGCCGCCAGCGGCACCGTCAGGAACACCGCGGCGTCGGCCAGCATCTGCGGGTTCAAACCCGAGGTCTGTTCCGTCCGGGCGAACCATGCGGCATAAGCGGACGGATCACGCCGCAGAGTCTTCCAACTGGCGGGGAACGCGCTTTCCTGCCACGGGTCGAACAGCCACAGATCATCCTCCAGCCGCACACCCACGGCCCAGAACGGCCCCCGTGGCGAACCGGTCAGCACGCGATTGCCCTGCACGGCCACATGTCCAGCATGGTGCTGGTCCGCATCCGCCGGACCGATCAGGCACCCATCCAGACCCACTTGCTGCAGCAACGCCAGAAACACGTACATCCGTTCCAGACCGGATCCTGTTCCGCGGCGTAGTACCGCAGTCGGCGGCAAGGCGGTGGCGATTACCCCTTTTTCCGTTTGCACCAACCACGGCTCGAGCCACACATGGCGGCAGACCCAGGCGAACAGCCGTTCTGCCTTGGCCTTCGGGTCCATCTCCGGCAAGACCACCTGCCGAACCACATCCCGCAGGTACAAGCAGTCGGCCAGGTAGGCTGCATCCTGCGGTGTGAAACGGGCCGCCGCCAACTCCTCACGATCCGTGGCATCCAGGGGAAGCCGTCGTTGCAGGCCTTCCTGTTCCTCAGCTGATAAGGGTCGCGGATGGGACGGATCATCGGGAGGCAGTACGTTGTTGAGGTTCTGCAAAGCGGTCCGACAGGTCGGGAAGGTGGTATCTTTACGTAACTGCCGCAAAACTTCATCCCAAGGATCACTCCGCACAGCAGTACTGGCGCCACTGTCGGTACTGGCCAGGCGGGGTGGACGACGGCAACCGGTATTCCCGATGATCACCAACACCATCCCTGTCAGAAACAAAAACAGCCGGTCCCACCCGAAGCAGGATCGGCCCGGCGACGAAGCGTGGGAATTATCGTTCGGGTTGATCACAGCACAGCACCACTTCGCGGAGTCGCAGGCAGACACGGATTACCTCCGGTAATTGATCCAGCGGAAGCATGTTGGGTCCATCGGAGGGGGCCTGATCCGGGTCGGGGTGGGTTTCCAGGAATAAGCCGTCGCAGCCGGCGGCGACGGCGGCACGGGCCAGCACTGGCACCATCGACCGGTCCCCGCCACTGCGGTCCCCTAAGGCCCCTGGTTTCTGTACGCTGTGGGTGGCATCAAAGATCACCGGGGCTCCGCATTGCTGCATCCAGGGGATGGCCCGCATGTCGTTGACCAGCCAGCCATAGCCGAAGGTGGTACCCCGCTCCGTCAACAACACCCGCCGGTTCCCTACATCGGCTAGCTTAGCCACCACTTGCCGCATTTCCCACGGGGCCATGAACTGTCCTTTTTTCACATTCACGACCCGGCCAGTACGTCCGCAGGCTTCCACCAGGTCCGTCTGGCGAGCGAGAAAAGCCGGCACTTGCAGCACTTCGCAGACTTCCGCCGCCAGTGCGGCCTGATAGGGCTCATGGATATCGGTCGTGACCGGCAAACCCGTCGCCTCCCGCACGGCAGCCAACGCGTCCAGCCCCACTTCCAGACCCACCCCCCGGAAGGACCGACCCGAGGTACGGTTCGCCTTGTCAAACGAGGCCTTGAATATCAGAGGGAGGCCAAACCGCTCGGCCAGTTGACGCAACCGTTCCGCCACCATCAACACATGATCGCGGCTTTCAATCACACAAGGCCCGCAGATCCACACCAGCGGCTGACCGGGACCGACGGTGTAAGGACCCACCTGCACCACGCCTGCCGCTTCCTTCCCCGTTTCGCCTGCCACCATCTCGCCCTCCAGGGTCCGCCCACCTGCCCCGCTTCGTCCCGAATCCCCTCACCGGTTCGGAGATAACCGAGGCGTGAGGCAGGCTTCCGCTGAAGTGGGTTGGAACATGTTTGCTCCGCGCGGTCAAGAGCAAGTCCCACCGCGTCGAGGTCTCAGGGGAACCTGGCCACAAGGGGACACCGCTCTTTCCCGGCAGGTGTGAATCCCCAGTCACGTTCCCCCCAGCCAGTTCGCCTTGTAAGTTTTACTGCTTTTCTGGCAAAAAGTGCTCTTACTTGGGAAGAAGGGAATTGGTAAAGTGCGACGCGTCCCAGCAAGGAGGATGCGTACCCGCCCGTTCCGAGGAGGCGGGGCGTAGCAGGGAGGTGGTGCCGGTGGCTCGTCCCCGCCGCTTACGGAGCAAGTTGCTGCTTGGTCTGGGTTTGATGGTCGCCAGTGTAGGGCTGCTGTTGGGCGGCACCTTGTATGGCATTCGGGCCTATTACACCACGGTGCGGGTCACCGAACGGAAAATGTACGAATTGCAACTGGCCAACATTCTCATCGAAACCCTCAAAGGGGCGGACACGGCGGAACCCGCGCCGGAGGCCCTCCAAGCGGTGGAGGCGCATCTAAGCATATTCCGGGAGGAGCATGAACGCTCCGTCAGCGTCGGCTTGGACCCCGATGCGGGAGATCAGGAACGCGGTCTGCTGGAACAATTGAGCCGGGATCTGCAGCAACTCCGTCTGGTGTTGCACGAGTTGAAAAGTTCGCCCCGGCTGCTGCCGGATGGACGGAGCGAACCGCTCGGTCACCATCCGCCCCTGCGTGCTCTGTTCGAACGTGCGCGGCGCTGTGCCGAACATCTGCGTCTGGCCATCATCCACGATATCGAAAGCAGTACGCGGCAGGCCAACCGGACCATCCGACAAAGTCAATGGGTGGTGGCCGTAGCAGCCGCTTGGGCTATCGTTCTGGTCCTGACCTTGCTCTACTACTTCCACGTGTGGATGTTCACCCCGATCCGGCACCTGCAAGCGGGAGTGCAGCGGGTCCATGCCGGTGATTTTTCCCAACCGATCCGTTTGGAATCCGGGGATGAACTGCAAGAGCTGGCCGACGAATTCAACGCCATGACGGCTCGCCTGGCCGCGATTTATGCCGATCTGGCCCGGCAAGTCGATGAGCGCAGCCGGCAACTGGTCCGCAGCGAACGGATGGTCTCGGTCGGCTTTCTCGCCGCAGGCGTTGCTCACGAAATCAATAATCCCCTCGCCAGCATCCTCTTTTGCGCCGAAGCCCTGGAGCGACGCCTCAAAGACCTGCTGGCCCCCGACGGCCTCCCTGCTGCCCGGCCGGAATCGGCTCCGTCGGGAACCGCCCCGGCCGAGGATCGTGAGGTGGTCATCCGTTACCTGAGCATGATCCAACAGGAAGCTCTACGCTGCAAGGACATCACCCAGAAGCTGCTGGATTTCAGTCGCACCAGTGAGCGCCCACGCGAGCCAACCGATCTGGCCAGCCTAATCCGGGACGTGCTGGAGATGGTCCGGCACTTGCCTCACGGCCGGGGCAAGCACATCCTCTTCGAGCCGAGCGAATACATCGTCGCACCGGTCCACCCCCAAGACCTCAAAAGTGTGGTCCTCAACCTGGTCGTGAACGCGCTCGAAAGCATGGACGAAGGCGGACGCCTGACCATCACCCTGAGCGCCCGGGGTGACTGGGCCGAGATGACCTTCACCGATACCGGCTGCGGTATGACACCCGAAGTGCTGGCCAACCTCTTCGAGCCGTTTTTCACCAGAAGCCGCACGGGCAAAGGCACCGGCCTGGGACTGTTCATCAGTCATCAGATTATCGATCAGCACGGCGGGACGATTACCGCCACCAGCCCGGGTCCCGGAAAGGGCAGTACCTTTACGGTCCGCTTGCCGTTGCGCCAGGTAACAGCAGCCACTGAATCGCCCGTGACTAGCCCAGCTTCCCGGCCGGCAGCTGTCCGCCTGGCCCCCGCCGCCTGACCTGCCTCCCAGGAGGTATTTTCTTTATCCCCAGGAGCGACTATGTCCCTTTCCCAAAAGCGACTATGTCCCTTCCCTTGCAACGCCTCGATTCCGCTGTGTATGCTGACTGTCGTGTCTGGCTCAGGAACGTGTTCTGGGGCCGGCGGCATCCCCGGGCAACTGCGGGTGTCTCGGACCGGAAGCCCCCTGCAAGCGCTCTTGCATTTCCTGGCGCAGTGTCTAAGCTGCGTGCCCATGGGGGAAAACCCGAACGTCTCCAGGACTGGCACCCAGGCGTGGCGTAACGCCACGAGGGATTGAGCAAAGGAGTGCTGCCCGTGGTTCATACACCGCCGCATCACCGTTTACGCATTCTCTTCGTGGATGATGAAACACACCTGCGTGAATTCATGCGGACGGAATTACCCCGTTTAGGCCATGAAGTGGTCGTTTGCCCCGATAGCAGGGCCGGCATCGAAGCGGCGAAGCGTCAAGCCTTCGATGTCGCCATCCTCGATATGCGCATGGAACATGATAAGGCCGGCTTGGAAGTTCTGGCGGCCTTGAAACAACATGCTCCCGACACCGAAGCGGTCATCCTCACCGGCTACGGCAGTACGGAAACCGCCGTCGAAGCCCTCCGCCTGGGTGCGTGCGACTACCTGACCAAACCGTGCAAACTGGCCGACATCGAAGCTCTTTTGCTCCGCATCCAACAAAAACGCCAGCTGAAACACAAAGCGGCGGCGTTGGAGCGGCGTGTGCAAGCCGTCGAAGGGCCCAGCTTGCTCATCGGCTCTTCCCCAGCCATGCAACCCGTTTTGCAATTCATCGAACGGATCGGGCCTACCGATGGCCGTGTCCTGATCACGGGGGAAACCGGCACCGGCAAAGAAGTCGTGGCCCGCGCCATCTACCAGAGAAGCAAACGGGCCGAGATGCCCTTCGTCCCGGTCAACTGCGGCGCCCTCACCCCACACCTGGCGGAAAGCCTGCTCTTCGGCCACCGCAAAGGGGCCTTCACCGGTGCCGACCGCGATCACAAGGGCTTCTTCGAGGTGGCCAACGGCGGCACAGTCTTTCTGGACGAACTGGGGGAACTCGACCGCCATATCCAGGTGAAGTTGCTCCGCTTCCTCGAATCAGGCGAAATCCAGCGGGTGGGGGATAGCGTCCCCTTCACCGTCGATGTTCGTATCATCTCCGCCACGCACCGCGATCTACGCCGCATGATCGCCGAAGGCCAGTTCCGCGAGGACTTGCTCTACCGCCTCAACATGTTCCACGTGCACCTTCCTCCCCTGCGGGAGCGCCGTGAAGACATCCCCGAACTGGCTCGTCACCTGCTGGCCCGGGCTGCCAAACGCCCCGTCGAATTGGTCGCCGATCTGCTCACCCCCGAAGCCATCGACCTGATGATGCAGTACGAATTCAAGGGGAACGTACGGGAGTTGGCCAACGCCATGGAATACGCCTGGATCGTCTCCGGAGGCCAACCGATCACCGCAGCCCATCTCCCCCATGACATCCGCTATCCCAGCCGCCGTACCTATCCCACCACTGTGCCGTCCGATCCTCATGCTTCGCCCTATCCCTCGGTATTGGCAGGCCACTCCTCCTTGCCGTACCCGCAAGGTTCGCCTTCCTCCACCGCTTACTACGCCGCACCCACCTCGCCCCTGCCTCCTGCACCACCGGCATCACCCACCGCCGGGGTCGTCCCCTTCACTCCACCCCAACCCGGTCAGCCGGCCAAATCCCTCGCCGATGTCGAAATGGAATATATCCTCCAGGTTTACGCCAAGAACAATTTCAACAAACAAGCCACGGCAGCCGAACTCGGCATCAGCTTGAAGACCCTCTACAACAAGCTGCACAAATACGAAGAAGAACGCCGCCTCAAAGCCGGCTGATCCCAGGTAGGCTAACACAATCCCTATCCAGCCAGCCGGAAGAGCGGAAAACTCCGCAGGCTCCTGTCACCACCCCGATGCTTCATGCCACTGTCACCATCCCCCGATACTTCCGGCTCCTGTCAGCTCCCTCCGATACTTTGAAATCGGAGAATCAGGCTTGTTTGGGTGGTACGCTCTCCGAGCCGCACACCACCCCGGAGACTCAAACTTTTTGCCGCAAGCCCGAAGGATGACGGCGGTGCCATTCCCACGCCGTGGCGATGATGGAGCGCAGATCGGTGTAACGGGGCTGCCAACCCCATGCGTCTTGGATGCGGCGGTGATCGGCCACCAACACCGGCGGGTCTCCGGGTCGTCGCGGTCCTTCCCGCACCGGCAAGCGTTGGCCGGTCACTTCCTCTGCCGTCGCAATCACTTCCCGGACACTGTAACCCCGACCCAAGCCCACATTGTAAGCCCGGAACTGCCCCGGCTGGGCGTGGGTCAGGGCCAAGGCGTGGGCAGTGGCCAGGTCCTCCACATGGACGTAGTCCCGGATGCAGGTGCCGTCCGCTGTGGGATAATCGGTACCGAAAATCTCGACCGCCGGTTCCTGCTGGAGGGCGACACGCAAGACCCGAGGAATCAGATGGGTTTCCGGGTCGTGGTCTTCACCCAGCGAACCGTCTGCTGCTGCCCCGGCGGCATTGAAATAGCGCAGGGCGACCGTCGCCATCCCGTAAGCCGCTGCATAGTCGGCCAGAGCATGTTCCAAGGCCAGCTTCGTCCGTCCGTAAGGATGGATGGGGGCCAGCGGCGCATCTTCCGGGATGGGTGTACTGGCCGGTATGCCATATACCGCGCAACTGCTGGAGAAGATGAAGCGTTGCACCCCATTGCGTCGGCACCGCTCCAACAACTGCAAGCCGTAGATCACGTTATGGGTGTAATACCGTGCCGGCTCGCGAACCGACTCACCCACCAGACAGACGGCCGCAAAGTGGATCACCGCTTCGATCCGCTGTACGATCAGCAACTGATCGATCTGATCGATATCGCGTAGATCCCCAACAATCAGACACCCTGCCGGTACCGCCTGCTGATGCCCTGTGCTCAGATTGTCGAAGACGGTCACCGTGTGTCCTTGGGCCAGAAGGTGTCGCACGGTGAAACTGCCGACATATCCTGCTCCCCCCGTGACCAGAATGCGCATGGTGACCGTTGCCTCCTCTTCTCCCGTCCTTGCCGACTGGCGGAAGGATCGGTGGGTCCCTCTGTCCGTTGCTTGCGATTGAGCCGGTTTTGATGCCCTCTGTCCGTTACTTGCGATTGAGCCGGTTGTTCAGGGTTGTCGTTGGCATCGTCACGGTGTTGTTATGGGAATCGTGATGGTGCGTGTCCGCCGGGATCCGAATCGAAACAGGCCGTGAGAGGAATCCGGGCGGTAGGATGGGGCCGATCTATCAGTCCTGAGTCGTGTTGCGGAGGGAGGTTCAGGGGGATTCCGCGGCGTCATTGAGGATGTGTTGCACGGCTTGCCGGGCAGCGCGTCGCAGGGCGGGAAAGCCACGCTGGGCCAGGGATTGCAAGAGGGGCAAAGCGGTGCGTGCGGCCTTGCCCAAACGTCCCAAGGACAGAGCGGCGTGGACCAGGCAGCTTTGTTCCGGCGTCAGGCTTTCCTCAGAAGCATCCGCTGTCATCTGGGCGGGGGTGACCGCCTCAGCATCCACCTCTGCCGGCTGCAGGGGTGTGCGGTGGGGATCACGCGGGAGCCGCTCCATCGGCTCCGAGCTGGGGCTGGTGTCCCCATCGGCCTCCCGGAGCATGCGGGCCAGGTGAGGAACCGCCGCCTGGGCCGTCAGTCCCATCCATCCCAGAGCCAAAGCCGCTTCGCCCCGCACAAAGGGATCATGATGGTACAAATGAGTGATGAGGGTGGACAGCGCCGGGGGACCAATCTGGCTGAGTGCCTTGGCGGCCAGACGGCAGAGCACAATGTTCGTACCGCACATGGCTTCGGTCAAAGCCGGCACCGCTTCGGCAGCCGCCTCGCCCATGTTCCCCAGAGCTTGAGCGGCGCCACTGGCCGTCCGCGGATCGCTATCCTGTAAAGCCGCACACAAAGCAGCCAGAGCCGCCTGGGCTCCACGGCCCAACCGTCCCAACGCCCACACCGCCTGGCGACGAACGTATTTGTCCTCATGGCGGAGCAAAAGCGCCAGTTCCCGCAGAGCGAGCGTCCCCATCCCGCCAATCGCTGCTGCCGCCGCTTCCCGCACCCGGCCATCCACGTCCCGTGTCGCTTGGACCAGTTCCTCCAACGCTTCCCAGGCCAACGGACCCAATCGAGCCAAATCCCGAGCTGCCCGCAAGCGCAAAGCCGCTTCGGGGGAATGCAACGCCTCCACCAGTGCCGGCAACGGATCGTCACTCACAGGCAACCTGGGCGATGACAACGCCGTCTCGCTCCCTCTCCGATCCACTCGAGCCGCTCGTGCTCTTGCGAATCCACCCCCTCTTTGCCCTCCACGAATCTCCCAAATCTAGCTTATTCTTCCCCCACCCGCCAACCCTCCTTCCGCTTTTCTCCCAACTTCTCGGAACCGGACGTCACTACGAATTCCACCGCCACAGAACTTCTTCGCACACGCATCACTTCGTGCTTCCCTTTTTCAGCCGAAAACTTCCTCTGGAACAAACCCTTCCGACACCAGACCTCCAAAACAAACCCTCCCGACCGCCGGCCGCTTCCGGATCTGCCCGGGCGGACTTCAGAACGATCCAGCGGCCTTCCCACCATCCGTGTCCCCTGCACCGGCAGAGTTCAGAACGATCCACGGGTCTCCCTTCGTGTCACCTGCGCAATTCCTCCAATTTGCACCTTCTGCGAAATTGGGCATGAACTTTGCACCTTTTCACTCCCAACCGGCGCAGGTACCGGTCCAGTCACGCGTTGTTGGGATAACCCAAAGATCACCGAACCGTACCACCCAGGACGTAAACCCGCCGGAACTAACGGAAAACCTGCCCAGAACTTGCGGAAAAACGGCAAACCTGCGGGAACAAAGAGAGGCGGGACACGAAAATCCCGTTCCCGCGGTGAGAATGAGAAAGGGTGGAACGGAACACTGAGCGCAAAAATGGCATACCGAGCCAAGAGGTGGGAACATAGCCAAGCCGGCGATGGAGAACGGAAGCAGACAAAACGATGCAGGTGGAGGCAAACAAAACGGTGCGAATAGTGTCAAGATGGCGAATCGGGGGGAATTGCTGGCGAAGAATCGCTGGTGACTCCGTTGCAAAAAGAGGACAATTTTGGTAAATATGCATAGGATAGGAGAAATAGCGAAGTCTAGTATTTTCGCACGAAGGCTCCGTGGGGGACGGAGAATCGTCCGTAGCAACTGACCTTGCGCGGAACAGCAAGGATCAAGATGTGGGGTATCCGTGCTCGACTCAGAAAGGAGGCGGGAGGGCAGGTGTGCGAGGGGGCATCATGCGTAGGGTAGTGGTGACCGGCCTAGGGGTGGTCGCCCCCAATGGAATTGGGAAAGATGCCTTCTGGAAAGCTTGCATCGAGGGGCGAAGCGGCATTGGTCCCATTCGCTCGTTCGATGCTTCGCAACATCCGATTCAGGTCGCCGGGGAAATCCACCAGTTTGATCCCGAACCGTTCATACCGCCGGCGTTTCGCAAGTCTCTCAAGGTGATGGGTCGGGCTGCCCGCTTTGGGTTGGGGGCAGCGGGTCTGGCCATCGCCGATAGCGGCCTGGATTTGAACAAAATCCAGCCTGAACGCTTCGGGGTAGTCATGGGAACTGGGTTGGTTCCCATCGACCTGGCCGAGTTGGCCCCATTGCTGGCTCAAGCGATTCACGACAACGGTTTCGACCCGCGGGCCTTGGCCAACTCCTCGCGCCCCGACCAGTCCTTGTTTCCTCTGTGGTTGCTGAAGTATCTCCCGAACATGACCGCGGCCCACATTTCGATGGCCTTCAACTGTCAGGGGCCGAACAACACGGTGGTGACGGCCTGCGTAGCCGGTACCCAAGCTGTGGGAGAAGCCTTCCGCCTCGTCGCCCGCGGAGATGCCGACATCATGTTGGCGGGTGGCGCCGACAGCCGCATTGATCCGCTGATGCTGCTGGCCTACAACGCCTTGGGAACTCTCAGCCGGACTAACGAACTTGCCCCCGAAGAACGGTCGCGTCCTTTCGACCGCCTGCGGGATGGATTTGTGCTCAGCGAAGGAGCCGCCGTGCTGGTATTGGAAGACTACGAACATGCCCGCCGCCGCGGGGCCAACATCTATGCGGAAGTGCTCGGCTGGGGCAGTTCTTTCGATGCCTACTCGGTCACCAAGCCAGACCCGGAAGGACGCGGCGGTGCCCGGGCCATCCAGGCCGCTTTGCGCGAAGCCCGTGTTGACTTCCGCGATGTCGGCTACATCAATGCCCACGGCACCAGTACCAAACTCAACGACGCGATGGAAACTCAGGCCGTCAAACGCGTCTTCGGCGAGTATGCCCGCAAGGTCCAACTGTCCTCGATCAAATCGATGATCGGCCACTCCATCGGGGCCAGCGGGGCCATCGAAGCTGCCGCGTTGGCTCTAAGTCTCAAAACAGGCATCTATCCGCCGACCATCAATCTGAAGTATCCGGATCCGCAGTGCGACCTCGATTACATCCCCAATGTCGCACGGGAAGGCCGGGTCCAGTATGGTCTGTCCACCAGCTTCGGCTTCGGAGGGCAGAACGGCGCCCTGGTCATGGCTGCCATATAATTCCCTCGGTCCCCTCGATGCCACCCATCGCATGACGCTGACCGTCGCCCCCAACTCGGATCAACACCGGCACGGAGGCGCCCCTGGTCACTTCCGCTGTTTCTTCTCTAGGACACCAAGGCGCTCAGGAGTAAGCCGGCGGAGTAAGCCGGCGGGATGGTTCGTGAGTCCGGCTCGTGTCCGAGTGGTCCCGCCGGACTGCCCCGGGGAGTTCAAAAACAGCATGCGTCTGTCGTTGCGTTATCGTTTGCTCTGGCCACTGCTGCTGCTGGTACTAGGGGAAGCGGTGGCTACCGCCTGGACGGCATCTTCAGCGGCACGGCATGCGGAACGCCAGCTCGTGGCCCAACAGAATGCTATTGCCCGTACCCTGGCCGAACCCCGCAGCACCTTCCCACTTACACCCCGAGTGCTTGAGCAGATGAAAGGCCTCTCCGGTGCGGAATTCATTCTTCGTCTGCCCCAGGGGTCGGTAGAAACCACACTTCCTCGAAACGCTGAGAGTCTGCTGACGTGGGAGAGTTGGTCCGAGCAGGAGGAGCCGGAGGCGCTGGGACCACCGCTGATGATCGAAGGGAGCCTGTTCCATACCCGGCGTGTTGTGCTCAAGCCGCCGCATCCGCAGGCGGGCGCTGAACTGTTCATCCTCCTGCCGGAAACCCTCCGCCGCAGCGCGATTGCTGACGCGGTCCGACCCCTGCTGTGGCTCGGCACTCTCAGCGGTCTGTGTGGCCTGGGTTTGATGTGGGGAGTTAGCGCGCGCCTGCTCCGCCGTTTGCATCAGCTGCACCGTCGCACGCAACTGATCGCCGCTGGAAATTTGCGACCGCAACCGTTGCCTAGTGCCGATGACGAACTACGCGACCTGGCCGTGGCCCTCAACGACATGGCCCAGCAACTGGCTCACTTGCACGAGCAACTCCAGCAAGCCGAACGGTTGCGGCTGCTGGGGCAATTTTCCGGCGGATTGGCTCATCAACTGCGCAACACCGCCGCGGGAGCACGCCTGGCCATTCAGCTATTCCTGCAGGAGAATCCTCAGCTGGGCGACCCGGAACCCCTGCACGTGGCCCTGCGGCAATTGACCCGCCTGGAAACCTCCATCCGCCAATTCCTCACCTTGGGTCGCCCACCGGCCCTGCAACTGCAGACCCTCGATGTCCGGGAACTGCTGGACCAGGCCATCCAACTGCATCAGCCTCAAGCCTGCCATGCGGGAGTGGCTCTGGAATGGTCGCGCCCTGAATCCCCCTGCTTTGTGACCGCCGATCCCGAACAACTGCTCCAGGCCCTCAGCAACTTGATCACCAACGGTTTGGAAGCGGCTGGTGCGGGCGGTCAGGTGACTCTCACCTGTCGTTGCGAACCGGCCGCGGTGCTGATGGAAGTTCGGGACACCGGACCAGGTCCACCCCCGCACCTGGCCGACCGCCTCTTCGACCCCTTCGTCACGGGCAAAGCCGATGGGATTGGCCTGGGACTGGCCGTGGCCCGTCGGCTCGTCGAAGCCCACGGCGGCACCCTCCACTGGCATCGCCACGCCGGACACACCTGCTTCACCATCCGTCTGCCGGCCCAGCCTCCGACTTCCCCGACGCTATAGAATAACTACACCTTCATCCTCTGTTGCGATCCATACTGCCAGCTATCTTTGTGGAACAGGAGTTCTCCAATGGCAGAAACTTTGGAGTTCAAGGCTGAACTGAAGCAACTTCTCCACATCATCACCCACTCCCTCTACACGCATCGGGAAATCTTCTTGCGGGAATTGATCTCCAATGCTTCGGACGCCATCCACAAAATCCGCTTCGATGCGCTCTCCCGCAGCGAATTGCTGCAGGGGGATACCGACTGGGCCATCCGCGTCATTCCCCAACCGGACGATGGCACTCTGACCATCGCCGACAACGGTATTGGCATGTCCCGCCAGGAGGTCATCGACAATCTCGGGACCGTGGCCCAGTCCGGAACCAAAGCGTTCCTGGAAGCGATGAAAGCCGCCGGTAAAGGCACGGAAGCCATGGGGCTGATCGGTCAGTTCGGTGTGGGTTTCTACTCCGCTTTCATGGTCGCGGATCGTGTGACCGTCCGCACCCGCCGCTTCGACAGCAGCGAAGCGGTCTGCTGGCAATCCGATGGCCAAGGCACCTACACCGTCGAAACCTGCGACAAGCCGCAACGCGGCACCGAAGTCATCCTTCATCTCAAAGAGGACGCCAAAGAGTTCCTCGAACCTCTGCGGCTGCGGGAATTGATCCGCAAATACTCCAACTTCATCGAATTCCCCGTCATTCTTGTCACCCACACCACCACCGACGGCCAGAAGAAAACCAGCGAGGAAATCGTCAACCGGCAACAGGCCATCTGGCTCCGCCGGAAGTCCGAAGTCTCCCCGCAGGAATACGAAGAGTTCTACAAGGCTCTGACCCACGATACCGAACCGCCGGCCGAAATCATTCATTTTGCTGCAGAAGGCAAACATGAATTCAAAGTCCTCGCCTTTATTCCCGCGCAAAAACCCTTCGGCTACGACTGGCGGGAACCCCGATGTGGACTGCGTCTGTACATCCAACGCGTCCTGATCATGGAACGGTGCGAAAAAGTCCTGCCTTTCTACCTGCGCTTTGTGGAAGGGGTCGTGGACAGCTCCGAGTTGCCCCTGAATGTCTCCCGCGAGCAAATCCAGGAGCACCCCTTGTTGAATACCATCCAGAAAAGCGTCGTCAAAAACGTCCTCGATACCCTGGCCTGGATGAAAAGCTCCAACTACGAAAAGTACCTTCGCTTCTACAAGAACTTCGGCTCCATCCTCAAGGAAGGATTGGCCAAGGATTGGAACCATCGCGACAAGATCGCCGATCTGTTGTTATTTGAAAGTTTGCAGACCCCCGCGGGTCAGTACAACACGCTCGAGCAGTATCTCGAGAAGATGCCGTCGGGCCAGGAAGCGATTTACTATCTGCTGGGGGAGTCGGCTGCGGCTTTGCGTCAATCGCCGCATGTCGAAGCCTTCCGGGCCAAGGGGTACGACATACTGTTGCTGACCGATGCGATCGATGCCTTTGTGTTGCCCTACTTGTCGCAGTATCGGGGCAAGCGTCTGATACCGGCGGACCGCGTCGATAGCCTGCCCGGTGGAGAGGTTCCCTGGGAACTACGGGATCGATTTGCCAGTTTCGTCTCCTTTGTCAAAGATCAGGTCCCGGAGGTTGCCGAAGTGCGTTTGAGCAGCCGCCTGACGGAGAGTGCGGCCTGCCTGGTCCACGATCAGCATGCCGTACCTGAACATGTCCGCCGTTTGCTGGAACGGTTGGGTCAGGAGCCGGTTGCGGAGAAGCGGATCCTGGAGTTGAATCCGCAGCATCCGGCCGTGGCAGCCGCCCAGCAACTGCACCAGCAGTCCCCCCAAGATCCCCGACTCGCGGACTACGCCCGCCTGCTTTATGAACAAGCCTTGGTAGTCGAAGGGTCCCCCCTGCCGGATGCCCAAGCTTTTCTCCGTCGGCTCAACGCCTTGATGGCCCGCGATGCCACAACCGTTGCCTCCACGGATTCTGCTGCTTCCAGCACCTCTGCTGCTTCAAACGCCGCCCGTCCCGCGGTCTCCGACGCGGCCGACACCAGGAGTGATACCGCTACCACTACACCTGCCACGCCCGACACCTCTGCTACCTCCACCCCATCTACCTCTCCGGCCGACACCCCTGGTGCCGAACCCGATATTTCCCCGCTAGGGAACCTCTCTTCGACCTGAGGTTCCAGAAATTGCAACGATAGGGTGGAAGGGTGGGCCTGCGGTTTCCGCTATCACTTCGGCCAGGTTGATGGGTCCGATCCCCCCAGACCCACCCCGGCAGACAGCACCGATCCGGTTCATGCGTGCAAGGGCTACACCATCGGCAGGGCGAAACGCTGCTGCTGGGGCGAAGCGGCTGACCCATGGGCCGATGGTGTGGCCGCCGGCCGATCAGCCGAGGGAATTGCCCCAGCAGACGGAGAGCCATCCGGAAGTGGGGACGCCACAACGCCGAAGAGGGTGAAGGGGGAGGCATCGACGATATCGACGTCGATGATCTGACCGATGAGGCTGGCGGGGCCGTCGCACACGACGATATGATCGGTCATGGTTCGACCCGTCAGCTGGAGGACCTCGGTGGTGTGGGAAGCGGAGTGGTAGCGGTGGGCATCCCGCTTGCTGGGACCTTCGACCAGGATGGAGACACGCTGGCCGATCTGCCGGCGATGGTCGGCCCGGCTCACCTCCGTCTGCACAGCCAACAGGTCGTTATTGCGGCGTCTTTTGACTTCCTCCGGTACATCGTCGGCATAAAGCTGGGCCGCTTTGGTCCCTGGGCGTTCGCTGTATTTGAAGATGTACGAGTTTTTGAAGCCGGCTTGAGCCACCAGGTCCACGGTGCGGGCGAAGCTGGATTCGGTTTCACCGCAGAAGCCGACGATGAAGTCCGAGCTGAGGGCCACCCCCGGCACTTTGTCACGGCAGCGGGCCAGCATCTCCTTGTAGAAGGCGACGGTGTAATTCCGCTTCATGCGGCGGAGGATGATATCGCAACCCGATTGGGCGGGCACATGCAGATACTTGACCACTTTGGGCAAGGAGCGGACCGCCTCGAGCAGGTCATCGGTCATGTCCTTGGGGAAGTTGGTAACGAACTTGAGGCGATGCAGGCCGGGCAGGTCATGGAGGGCGGCCAGCAGGTCGCTCAGACGTGTTACCCGACCGTCCCCATGCTCGTAGCGGTAGCTGTTGACCGTCTGGCCCAGCAGGGTGATTTCTTTGCACCCCTGATCGACCAGTTGCCGGGCTTCGGCGAGGATGTGGGCCGGGGGGCGGCTTTGTTCCGGTCCGCGGGTCGCCGGCACCACGCAGTAGGTGCAGAACTTGTCGCAACCGATCTGGATCCGCACATACGCCTGGAACGGTGTGGGACGCATGCTGGGATCCCGCACCGGATCGAAACTGACGAAGCTGGCCTCCACTTCAGCTCGACTCGCCTCCGCCCGACCCAGACTGACCGCCATCTGCAACTGCCGGCTCTGCCGCGCCTGCTCGATCAGTCGCGGTACCTCGCCCAACTGGCCCGGGCCGACGATCAGATCCACGTGCGGTGCCCGCTCCGCTATCCGATGCTGATCCTTCTGGGCCATGCAGCCGAGCACACCGATGACCGTCTGAGGTTTACGCCGCTTGAGCGAACGCAACCGACCCAACGCCGAGTAAATCTTGTCCTCCGCATGTTCCCGCACCGAACAGGTGTTGAACAGCACTACATCCGCCTCAGCGGGACTGTCGGCCAGGGTGTAACCCAGCCGACGCAAGGTTCCCACCACCACCTCGCTGTCCAGCACATTCATCTGACAACCGACCGTCTCAATGTACACCTTCTGGGACATGCTCATTTTGGCCAATCCTGCATCATTCACTCTGCCTTATCCTCCTGCCCCAATGTCGGGAAACACCATCGTCCCTGGAGACCGCCTGATGCCCCGCCCCCCTTCTTCATCTTATGTTCCCGCACCAAGCCAGCTCCTTGCACCTGCATTTCTGCATGACATTGTACTACGCCCTCCCTGGGACGACGGCGACCCCGCCTCCCGTCATGGCCACTAGCCGTCCTAGCCACGCGGCTGCTCTTTCCGGCATTCATTCGTACCGATTCGTACCGAATTGATCCAGCCCACGCCGAAAAAACGCGCGATTTGTCCCGATAACCCCCACGCCACAGCCCCTGCTTGAATATTCGTCCTCCCCTTCTCTGTGTCCCTGCGCCTCATCACTGCCGACGACCTTTGGCCGTTCCAGGACTTTCCCCTCAACAGCGGCCTGGATCAGCCCATATCCGGGACACCTTCCCACCATCCTTGACATGCCTGAAGCGATCGGATAGCCTGCAACTAATCGTAATCCGTCGTTGGGCCAGCCCGGAATCACCCGTTAGAACAGGAGATCAAAGTCCGGAATCACCCACCAGAACAGGAGATCAGAGTCTGGGAATGACCCATCAGTCCCCATCAGAACAC
>Ga0272447_1000685_pt1 | contig 24097 bp, 19 predicted proteins | sample YNPCB0133_FD_194589 | JGI IMG/M metagenome (GOLD analysis project Ga0272447, IMG submission 194589) | Hot spring microbial mat communities from Yellowstone National Park, WY, United States - YNP-CB-013-3 | ecosystem: Environmental > Aquatic > Thermal springs > Hot (42-90C) > Sediment | place... | reverse complement strand
ATCGCCTGCTGCACCTGCTGCTCAATGCGGCGAATAATCGAAGTCGGCTGTAGGAAGTGAAACACAAAGCTGAAGTAGGGGATGAGCACCAAAAACGAGGCAGTACCCAGCAGTAGGTTTAGCCCAATCAGGAGCTGGGGATCCTCGTAGAAACCCAGGGCCACCGAGCTCCACAAACTGACCACATTCGCCAAAATCAAAAACGAGAAGAGGTAGAAATTGGTCTTCTCCCGCAGAAACAACTCGGTAACTTTGGGGGTGAAGCGATCAGCACTCAACTGCACCACAATGGCCACCACTGAGAGGGTAAAGCCCAGCATCCCCGACAGCACCTCGGCCAAGGTGACCACAAACTCCTGCAGCGCTCCTGGCTGCTGAACGGGTTGGGCAAGAGCCAACGCCAAGCCGGCTTGGATCCAGCGGTGCGCCCCCCCTGCCCAGGCCAGACCTGCCACCACCCCCACCGCACTCCAAAGCCAAACTCGAGAGCCAGGCTTTGCAGCGCTTTCGGCTAAGCCCATCTTCTTTCCCCCCAGCACCTTCAATATTCGCTAAGAAGAGCCTCCACAAACTCGTAGCTGGAAAAAGGCCTTAGATCCTCCAACCCCTCGCCAGCTCCAATAAAGCGGATAGGCAGGTTCATCTGCTGGGTAATAGCTAGGGCGATCCCTCCTTTGGCGGTGCTGTCCAGCTTGGTGAGGATGACGCCGGTTAGCTTGGCCACTTCGGCAAACACCTGGGCCTGGCGCAGGCCGTTTTGCCCTTGGGTAGCATCCAAAACCAAGAGGCTTTCCACCTTGGCTTCGGGGGCTTTCTTGTCGATGATGCGGCGGATCTTGGCCAGCTCCTCCATCAGGTTCTTCTTGTTCTGCAGCCGGCCTGCTGTATCTACCAAGAGCAACTCGGTGCCTCTGGCCTTGGCGGCGGTGATGGCATCAAACACCACGGCGGCCGGGTCAGCGTTAGGGGAAGGGTTGGCGATGACCTCCACCCCCGCCCGCTCTGCCCAGATCTTGAGCTGCTCTATGGCGGCAGCGCGGAAGGTGTCGGCAGCAGCAATTAGACACTGGTAGCCGGACTGGCGGGCCACATGGGCAATTTTGCCGATGGTGGTGGTCTTGCCCACCCCATTCACGCCCACGATCAGCCAGATGTTGAGCGTGCCCCGCTGGGGCGCAAAGGTGGGATCCCCTACCGTCAGCATCTGCCGCATCTGCTGCTTGAGGTACTTCACCGCCTCCTCTGGGGGCACCACCTCCTCCCGCATGCGTTTTTGCAGGGCCTGGAGGATCTGCTCGGTGGCCTCAACGCCCACATCCGCCTGCAGCAGCATCGTCTCAATGGTTTCGACCGCCTCCCGATCAAGAGGCCCCCGGCCCATTAGAGCCTTTAACTGGTTGATCAGGTTGAGGCGGGTTTTGCCCAGACTTCGCCGCAGCTTCTGCAGCCAGGAAATTTCTTCTACGGAGATCTCTTCGGGCTTGCGTCCTTGGGCCGCCAGGATCTCGGCTGACCAGCGGAAGCCCTCGTCGAAAACCAGCTCTTCCGCCGCCGACTCTGCCGACTCTGGAGGTGGGGCAGCAGGAGCAACAACGCTGGCAGGGATCGGCTCTGCTTCCTCCACGGCGCTTGCCTTTAGGGCCTGCAGGCGCTCGGCAGCGCGAGGAGCCAGATCAAAAAAGGAGGGGACAGCAGCCGGCTGCTCAGGAGACGATGAGGGAGAGGCGGCTTCAGGTGCTGTAGCTGCTGGAGCAGAGGGCTGGGATCCCTCGCTTGCAGGGGGTTCTGGGGCGGCTGGGGAGACAACCTCTGCTTGAGTAGCTTTGGCGGCAGCCCGCGCTTTTAGGTTGGCATAGGCGGCTTTAGCAAAGGCCAAATAGTCCTCTGGCGACATGGCAGCCGGCTCTGCCGCTGGGGGAGTTGCCGACTCGGCCTTTTGGGGAAAGGACTCTGCTTCACCCTTGGAGTCGGTGTAGCGACGGCGAAACCAATCAAAGGCCATAATCCCACCTCTAGCCTGACTTTTTTCCAGTTTGGCAAAGCAGCTTCTTTTCCAGAGCTCGGCCTTTGCACCCAAAGGGGAAGGGACAGTTTCCCTAGGCAAACACCACCGTTTTGTTGCAGTACACCAGGACGCGATTTTCTAGGTGATAGCGCACGGCCCGGGCCAGGACCAGGCGCTCCACGTCGCGGCCCTTGCGGATGAGGTCAGCTACCGTGTCGCGGTGACTCACCCGCACTACGTCCTGCTCGATGATTGGCCCTTCATCCAGCTCCTCGGTGGCGTAGTGGGCAGTGGCGCCGATGATCTTGACGCCCCGCTGGTGGGCACGCTGGTAGGGGTTAGCACCGGCAAAAGCAGGCAGCGTAGAGTGGTGAATGTTGATCACCGGGGGCGCCTGGCGGAGCAGCCACCCGCTCAAGACCTGCATGTATTTGGCCAGCACCACCAAGTCAATGCGATATTCTTGCAGCAAGGCAAGTTGTCGGGCCTCTGCCTCGGCTCTGTTTTCTGGAGAAACGGGGATGTGGTAGTAGTCGATGCCAAAAGAGCGGGCCAGCGGCTCCAAGTCGGGGTGGTTGCTGATGATCAGAGGGATCTCCGCCGGCAGCTCCCCAGCCCTCTGCCGCCAGATGAGATCCAACAGACAGTGGGGTTGCTTGCTAACCCACACCGCAATGCGCCGGCGCGTATCGGAAAAATGCAGCTCCCAGTTGGCCTGGATCCCGCGGGCAATGCCGGAGAAGGCAGGGACGATCTCCCACCGTTCCAGGCGAAAGCCCTCTAAATCCCACTCGATGCGGCTTAGGAACAACCCTGCCTCGAGATCCGTGTGGTGGTCAGCGTGAAGAATGTTGCCGTCGTAGCTGTAGATGAAGTTGGAGAGCTTGGCTACCAGGCCTTTTTGATCGGGACAGGACACCAATAGGGTAGCCGTGGGCATAGAAGTGCAAAGAGCTCGCCCCTTTACCCTAGGACTTGGATTGGTCTGAGGGCAAGCGCCCCTGGCCAGGGGGTTTCAGTCTTGAGCTCTTGCAACAACCCAGAACCCCCCGGCTGGCTGTCCCAACGCCTGAAGTTGATGGGAATTACATCACCGCTGAGGAGTCGGCGAGGGACAGCTCCTGAGAATAACTCGAGGGGTTTTGGCCGTGCTGCTGCAGCCAGGCTTTTGCATTCGCCAGGGCATAGTTAGGATTGTCCTTATGCCGAGACAGAGCGGGTCGAAGCGGGGCATTGGCTAGGCAGCATCCACGCTTGAAGATCCCTCGGAGGGGGAGGCGGCGGCCCTGGGCTCTGCCTCCACAACCGGCTTTGTGGGCATATCGGCTGTGGCAACTGGGTCGGTTTTGAGCGGAGCTGCAGGGGCTGTCCGCGGACTAGAGGCGTGGGCGGCTTTTTCCAGCTCCTGGACTTCCTGATTTAGCTGGGCCTCAAACTCCCTGGCAGCATCCTGCAAGCTGCGCAAGGTTTTGGCTAGGGCACGACCAATCTCTGGCAGCTTGCGTGGCCCAAACACTAGGAGAGCCACTGCAAAGATAACCAGCATTTCCGGCAGTCCGACGCCCAAGAAATTCATAAGCCCTGGGATCGCTTTGCTTCCCTAGCCTGACATCTTCTTGCCTTTGTCCGCAAGCGCTTTTGCCTCTGCTGCAGCAAACTGCCGCTGCCGTCTTGGCTGGGCTACCAGGTCAGGCCCTTTCCGGCCGCCCAAGCCCAGGGGAGGGGAATGATAAAATTGCGCTATACCTGTTCTATTGGCCTAGGCTTCCCATGCTCCAAGCCCTACAGAAGCTTCTCGGGGATCCCAACGAGCGCAAGATCCGCAAGTACCTGCCTGTTGTCAAGCTGATCAACTCGCTGGAGATCGAGATTGCCTCCCTTTCCGATGCGGAGCTCAGGGCCAAGACCACCGAGTTTCGCCAGCGCCTAGACAGAGGAGAGTCCCTCGACGAGCTCCTGCCCGAGGCTTTTGCAGTGGTGCGAGAGGCGGCCAAGCGGGTTCTCAACATGCGCCACTACGACGTGCAGCTCATTGGTGGCATGGTGCTGCACGAGGGCCAGATTGCCGAGATGAAAACGGGGGAGGGGAAGACCCTGGTGGCCACCCTACCGGCCTACTTAAACGGCCTGACTGGGAAGGGGGTTCACATCGTTACTGTCAACGGCTATTTGGCCCGGCGAGACTCGGAGTGGATGGGCCAGGTGCACCGCTTCCTGGGCCTGACGGTTGGCTTGGTGCAAGAGGGCATGTCCACCGACGAGAAGCGGCGCAGCTACCACTGCGACATTACTTACTGCACCAACAGCGAGCTGGGCTTTGACTACCTGCGGGACAACCTGGCCACCGATATCAGAGAAGTGATGCAGCGGCCCTTTAACTACTGCATTATTGACGAGGTGGACTCCATCCTCATCGACGAGGCCCGCACCCCCTTGATCATCTCTGGCCAGGTGTCCCGTCCCTCCGAGAAGTACCTCAAAGCAGCCCAGGTGGCCCGGGAGCTGATCCGCGACGAGCACTACGAGGTGGATGAAAAAGCCCGCAACATCATCCTCACCGACGAAGGTTTTGAGGCTGCCGAGCGGTTGCTGGGGGTCTCGGATCTGTTCGATCCTAAGGATCCCTGGGCGCACTTTGTCTTTAACGCTGTAAAGGCCAAGGAGCTCTTCATCCGGGATGTCCACTACATCGTCCGCAACCAAGAGGTGGTGATCGTGGACGAGTTCACCGGGCGGGTGCTCCCTGGTCGCCGCTGGTCGGATGGCCTGCACCAGGCCATTGAAGCCAAAGAGGGGGTGCCCATTCAAAGCGAGAGCCAAACCCTAGCCACCGTTACTTACCAAAACCTCTTCCGCCTCTATCCCAAGCTTGCCGGCATGACGGGCACGGCTCGCACTGAGGAAGCAGAGTTTGTTAAGACCTACAACCTCGAAGTGACTGTTATCCCCACCAACCGGCCCATTCGCCGCATAGATGCCCCTGACCTGGTGTACAAGACTGAAAACGCCAAGTGGAAGGCGGTGGTCGAGGAGATTGCCTACATGCACGCCAAGGGGCGTCCTGTTTTGGTGGGAACCACCAGTGTGGAAAAATCTGAACGCCTCTCGGCCATGCTCAAGGAAAGAGGGATCCCCCACAACCTCCTCAACGCCAAGCCGGAGAACGTGGAGCGGGAGGCGGAAATCATTGCTCAGGCGGGTCGCAAAGGTGCTGTAACCATTGCTACCAACATGGCTGGGCGGGGCACGGACATCATCTTGGGTGGCAACGCGGAATACATGGCCCGCCTCAAACTGCGGGAACGGCTGATGCCCAAGCTGGTGCAGCTGGATCCCGACAACCCCCTGGGATCGGCCTCCACGACAAGCCGCGGCGGCGGTCAAGGGTTTGGCCCAGCCTCGCCCAAGCCGAAAAAGTCCTGGACGGTGGTCTCCCCCAACTTTTACCCCTGTGAGCTCTCAGCTCGCACCAGCCAGGCTTTGGACGAGGTGGTGGCAGCCGCAGTGGCCAAGTATGGGTTAAACCGCCTGCCGGAGCTGGTGGTGGAAGATCTCATCGCAGTGGCCTCGGAGAAGGCGCCGGTGCAGGATCCCCTGATCTTGCAACTGCGAGAGGTCTACAACAGCATCAAGGCCGAGTACGAAAAGGTCACAGAGGCCGAGCACGAGGAGGTGGTGCGGCTGGGGGGCTTGCATGTCATTGGCACGGAGCGCCACGAGTCCCGCCGCATCGACAACCAGCTGCGCGGCCGCGCCGGCCGGCAAGGAGACCCTGGCTCCTCGCGGTTTTTCCTCAGCCTGGAAGACAACCTACTCAAGATCTTCGGTGGCGAACGGGTGGCCAAGCTGATGGACATGTTCCGGGTAGACGAAGACATGCCCATCGAGCACCCGCTCCTGTCGAAGAGCCTGGAAAATGCCCAGCGCAAGGTGGAGGTGTACTACTTTGACCTGCGTAAGCAGGTGTTTGAATACGACGAGGTTCTCAACAACCAGCGGCGGGCTATCTACTCGGAGCGGCGGCGCATTCTGGAAGGGGAGAACCTCAAGACCAAGATCCTGGACTACGTGCGCAAGACCGTTGAGGAGATCGTGCAAGCCCACGTCAACCCGGAGCTGCCGCCGGAGGAGTGGGAAATCGACAAGCTGACGGCCAAGATGCAGGAGTTCGTTCCCCTGCTCAAAGACAACCTCAAGGTTGAGGACTTACGGGATCTCTCCTATCAGGAAATCCTCGACTACCTGATCAAACAGGCGGAGATGGCCTACGAGGCCAAAGAGGCCTTCTTGGATACCTTTGAGCCTGGCCTGATGCGGAAGGCTGAGCGCTTTTTCCTATTGCAGCAGGTGGATACTCTCTGGCGGGAGCACTTGCAACAGATGGAGGCGCTGCGGGAAGCGGTGGGCCTGCGCGGCTATGGCCAGCGGGATCCCCTCATCGAATACAAGAACGAGGGCTACGAGCTGTTCCTAGAGATGCTGGACAACATCCGCCGCAACACCGTGTACAACCTCTTTGTCTTTACACCCCAGATTGTACAAGTGCCGCAGGCAGTGCCCCTGCAAGCGGTGGCTGCTGGTTCCGAGACAAGCCAGGTGCCAGAAGCCGACTTTACCCACGAATAAAGCAAAGCCTCGCTAGGACACGTGATCAAGAGCGCTTCTCGAAGTCCAGATCCGGCAAGGGCAGCTTGGCGGGGCTGCCTCCCTGGCCACTGAGCATAGCTAGGCGGCGGGAGATCTCGTCGTCGAGAGCCATTTCGTCAAGCTGGGCGGCAAGTTGCTCGCTGCGATCCTCGGAGAGCTCGCTGAGGGCGTGGACCTTGAGCTGGCGAGCCTGGATGGCGTTCTTGGCCGCCTCAAATTGGGACTTGGCCGAGTCAATGCTATAGGCGTTGTTAACGCGGGTCATCTGTTCAAGGGCTTTGTTCACCTCGTAGATGTCTTTGAGGTTGCTCAGCTCGCGCTTGTAGAGGGCCAGACGCTCTTTTTCCCGGGCCAGCTTTTCCTTGGCAGCCTTGACATAGCGCTCAGCAGTTTCCACTTGTTCCTTGAGCGGGCCAAGAGCGGCCTCAATGCGCAGGGCTTCGGCCATAGCTAGGCGAGCGGCTTCTTGATCCCCCCGTTGCATAGCCAGGCGAGCCTTGTTCTCCAGCGCCTGGTACTCCCGCACCTTTTGCACGTACTTTTGCTCGGCCCGCTGGTAGGCAGCTACCTGGGTGGCGACGGCTTCGGTGAGACGCTGCACAGTCTCCTGCATGGTTCGCACCGATTCTTCGGCCACCGCCACTGCCTCTGCCCCGCCTTTTTCCACCGGCAGCCCCCAAAGCCAATTCCACGTGCCCACGATGAGGCTGCCGGCTCGCTGCCCGAAAATGCCGTAGATGATCTTGCGCACGCCCATGGCTTGCCCTCCCTATCGCTGCCTTTCACTGTATTCAATTTCCTCTGCAACTGGGAAGCTTGCCAGAAAGGGGCAGGCGGACAAAGTCAAACCCCTGCTCCCCCAAGGCCGGGATCAAACGGCGGACTACCTCGGCTACCTGAGATCCCCCCTGGACGCCGTCGTGGAGCACAATCAGGGAGCCGGGCCGCACTTGGTTGAGCACCCGCTCCACCACCACGGCCACCGGCGGGCAGAGCCAATCCTCCGGCACCACACTCCACATCACCGGTAGATACCCCCAGGAGCGCAAGTCGGTCAGCGTCCGGGGCCAGAAGAGACCGTTGGGGGGGCGCACAGCCCGATACTCTTCTGGGGTGCCGCCACAGGCAGCCACGAGGGTATCCTGGCTGCGTCGCAAGCTCTGTAGCAGTTCGCCTCGGCTAAGCCGGGTAAACGAGCGGTGCTGCCAGCCGTGCAGGCCAATGCCGTGGCTCTGTTGGCGGATTTTCCGGGCCAGGTGGGGCCAGCGCTGCACCCGTTCCCCCAACACAAAGAAGGTGGCTGGTACCTGAAACTCCTGTAAAACTTGCAACAGGGTCGGCGTGTATTCAGGGTGAGGGCCATCGTCAAAGGTAAGGGCCACCTGTCGCTTCTGAGGATCTGGCGGTAAGTCCCAGAGAGCCTCAGGAAAAAGGGTCTTGAGGCCCTGCTGCAGAAGGGGGTAGAGGGCAGAGGGGAGGATCTGCGGCGGCCAAAAGGGCATAGATTGACCTCAACTTTCCAGAGAGCCCCTTGTTACCCCCAACTGGCTGTACAGCTTTAGCTCCCGCCACAGTTGAGAGCCACTCATCTGGCCCTGGAGGAGCTGTTGATAGCAGCGTAGGGTTTGCTGAACCTGCTCGGCAGACTCCTGCAAGAACTCAATGCGCAGATATCGCAACCCCAGCGCCAGGAGCTGCGACACATATTCTGCCCCAGTTTGGGCTTTGCCATTGTAGAGGGTGTTGCGGCAGCCAGCATCGGCTTTCAAAATGTGCTCCACATTGGCCCTGTCCCTCAGCCTTACTTCGTGCTTTTCGCAGGGGCGGCCACAGTTGGTGTAATCCGTGCCACTGGACAAAAAGGCGCAGAAGACGCAGTGCTCCATGTGGAACATGGGCATGTGCTGGTGGATAGTAACCTCGTACCAATGGGCAGGGCCAGCCTGCAGCAGGGATCCCAGTTGCTCATGGTTGAGGTCATAGGAGGCCGTCAGGCGCTCCAGGCGGTAGCGGCTTTTGAAATAGTGGGCGGTGAGGGGATTGGCCACGTTCAGGGAAAAATCGCCGATGCAGCGCTGGTTGGCGAAAAAGCGTAGGTGATCGTAGTTTCGCACCAGATAGCCATCGGCTCCTGCCGCCAGCACCTGTTTTAGAATCCAAGTTTCCCCCGGCTTGGTGATGCGGGGCGGGGCCGCCCACAGCTCCACCTCGGGGTGAGAAGCTTTGGTAGCGCGGATAACTTCCCGGTAGCGGCGGGGATCCTCAAACTCCAGGTAGATCTGGCGGATGCCACAGGCAATTGCCGCCGACAACTGGGCTGGCTCCCGCACCAACACCACCAGCTGGGGCAATCCCGGCTCGGCTGGCTCTAGGGGAGGCAGCAGGTCTTGCCAGTGGGCGTCAGGATTGAGCTGCCAGCGGCGGGGCCGGGCTCGCAGCGCTTGCAACTGCTCCACTGCCTGGCGCCGCATCTGGTTGAGGACGCTGACCGGCAGCATCACCTCCCCCTCCAGGGCATTGTGCAGGGATCCCAGCCGGAAGGGCGTACCTCCCAGGCGGCCCAGTTGCTGTCGCAGCTTCTCGTCGGTGAGGGGCTGCTGGCGAGCAGGCTGCAAAGGCATGGGGGAATCCACCTGCACCACGTGGCCCTCTTCATCGCGCAGGATGAGGGTCAGGGGCAGTCCGGCCTGGCCATGGACTTCCAGGTGGACGGGGCGGCGGAAGCGCGGCTGATCCCCGGCATAGCTCTGGCGCAGGCGCTTTTCCAGCTCTGGGTCGCTGGTCTTCCAGAGGCGATCCCCTACCCGCAGGCGTTTGAGGTCAATTGCCCCCTGGGCAAAGCTCAGCCAGGCCAACCCCTGCTTCTCTTGCACGCGGTAAACTCGTCCCCCCTGCTCCGGCAGCTCTGGCTCCCCCTGGTCAAACACCACGCCATCCCCCGCCTTGAGGGGAGCTTCCAGGCGCACTCCCACCTGATCCCCCTCGATCCTCACCACCTGCCCTAGGTAAACGCCGCGCTTTTTGCCAAAACGGGCATGCACCAGCTTTTGGTTGTTGATGCCTCGCAGCCAGCCGGTGTACAGGCCGCGGGAAAAGCTCATCTCCAGCTCGTACCATTCCTGGGCTGAGGGCTGCCACGCCTGCCCTGCCCCCAAGGCGTCCAAGGCCCGCCGATAGATGCGCGTTACGCTAGCTACATACTCTGGGGATTTCAGTCGGCCCTCAATTTTCAAGCAGTGGATCCCTAGCTTGACCAGCTCTGGCAACACTTCCAAGCCAGCCAAATCCTGGGGGCTAAGTAGATACCGCTTCTCTCCCAGATCGCGGCGAACCCCGTCCACCACCAGCTCGTAGGGCAGGCGACAGGCCTGGGCGCACTCCCCGCGGTTGGCCGAGCGTCTCCCCAGCGCCTCGCTGGTTAGGCATTGCCCGGAGTAGGCCACGCACAGGGCCCCATGGACAAACACCTCCAGAGCAATGGGGGATCCCCTCTCTTCCAGATGGGCGCGGATCTTGGCTATTTCCTTGAGGGAACACTCCCGCGCCAGCACCACCACCTCACAGCCCAGCTCGGCAGCAAACTCCGCTCCCACGCCGCTGGTAATAGTCATCTGCGTTGAGGCGTGGATGGGCAGGTCGGGAGAAAGATGTCGAACCAGGCGCGCAATGCCGACATCCTGCACGATGACCGCGTCTACCCCTGCTGCCGTCATCGCGCGGATGTACCGTTCCGCCTCCTCCAGCTCTTCAGGAAAGACCAAGGTATTCAAAGTGACGTAGCCCCTCACGCCGCGCTGGTGCAGCCAGGCCATTAGTTCTGGCAAGTCCGCCTCCGTAAAGTTGCGGGCGCGCAGGCGAGCATTGAACCGTTCCAGTCCGAAGTAGATGGCGTCGGCTCCGTTTTCCACCGCTGCCTTGGCACACTCCCAGTCCCCCGCCGGCGCTAGCAGGAGAGGCATCCGAGTTGGCAAAGACTGCTCTCCAAGGCAGCCTGTTGATCCCCCATCTCTGACAACAGCCTTCATGGGAAGAGAACCCGCCAACCCAAGGGATCCTTTCCCATTCAAAAGGATCCCCCAGGGTAACTCCCTCTAGCCTACCCGATCTGCATGTGAGAAGATCAAAGCCTGACCTCCCCATCTCTGAGCAGACTCCCGAGGTTTAGCCAACACGGTATGAGCAAGTCTAGCGACCGCTTGCTGCTGGAGTTCGAGCAGCCTGTTGCCGCTCTCGAGCAGCGCATCCAGGAGATTCGGGCCTTGGCTGAAGAAAACGACATTGATGCTTCTGAGCAGATTCGCCAACTGGAGGCCAAAGCCGAAGAGCTGCGCCGCGAGATTTTCAGGCAGCTCACACCTGTCGAGCGGCTGCAGGTGGCCCGCCATCCCCGTCGCCCTACCACCTTGGACTATGTGCAGACCATCTGCGACGATTGGTTTGAGCTGCACGGGGATCGCCACGGCCAGGACGATCCGGCCATTGTCGGCGGCCTAGCCAAGCTGGAGGATCAGCCGGTGATGATCCTCGGCCACCAAAAGGGCCGCGACACCAAAGACAACATCCACCGCAACTTCGGCATGCCCAACCCTGCCGGCTACCGCAAAGCCCTGCGGCTCATGGAGCATGCCCACCGCTTTGGTCTGCCCCTTTTGACCTTTATCGACACGCCAGGGGCCTACCCAGGAGTTAAGGCCGAGGCTGAGGGCCAGGGGGAGGCCATTGCCACCAACTTGCGGACGCTGTTTCAGCTGGAGATCCCCATTATCTGTACGGTGATTGGCGAAGGGGGATCCGGGGGGGCCTTGGCCATTGGGGTGGGCAATCGCATTCTGATGTTTGAACACGCCGTCTATTCGGTAATCTCACCAGAGGGCTGTGCAGCCATCCTTTGGAAAGATGCCAAAAAAGCACCCCAGGCGGCAGCAGCCCTGCGCATTACTGCCCAAGATCTGCTGCAACTGGAGGTCATTGACGAGATCCTGCCAGAGCCAGTGGGGGGTGCCCACCGCGCCCCTTTGGAAGCTGCCCAAACTCTCAAAGAGGCTCTCCTAAGACACCTCAAGGAACTTTCCAGGCTGAGCGGGCGGGAGTTGCGGGAAGAGCGTTACCAAAAGTTTCGCCGCATGGGAGCTTTTCTGGAGCTGGCTCAGGGGAGCTAATTATCTTCAGCGAAGCTAGCTCTGCTACGAAAAATTACAGTTCCTGGCCGGCTCTGAGGTCAAAGATCAAGTCAGTGGTAGATTCAAAGTGCTGCGCGCTATCCCAAGCGCGGCCCAAACAACGCTAACTACAACGAGAAGGGAGGCTATGGCTGTGATGGAAGGCGATCCCCGGCAGGGCGCTAAGCTCCCCCTCTTCGGGGGATCTACCGGAGGGCTGTTGAGCGCAGCCGAGACCGAAGAGAAATACGTCATCACCTGGACTGGCAAGCCAGGGCAGGTGTTTGAGATGCCCACGGGCGGGGCTGCTGAGATGGTGGAGGGTAAGAACTACCTCACCTTCGCCCGCAAGGAGCAGTGCCTGGCTCTTGGGGCCCAGCTGAGATCTGAATACAAGATCAACGACTACCAGATCTTCCGCATTCCGGCAGGGGGACAGCCGGAGCTGGTGCATCCCAAAGATGGCGTCTTCCCTGAAAAAGTTAACGAGGGTCGCCAGCCCGTCGGCAAGGTCGATCGCAGCATCGGCAAAAACCGCGAGCCCGTTACCTACAAGTTCACCGACGGCAAGCCCTGGGACTAATTGGGCAGCCTTGGTCTTGTCCGATCCCCTGGCAAAGTCGGGGGGTCCCTTTTGTCTGTCTGCACCTCTTTAAAAAAGCTCCAGCTCACTTGGAGCCGGAGCCGCAAGGTCTGGCATTCCTGGTCTACTTGGCAACTGCCGCGAAGAACTCCTTGGATTTGACCGGGTCGGGCTTTAGGGTTCTCTGGCCGGGCTGCCAGTTGGCTGGGCAAACTTCATCGGGGTGGGATTGGACATACTGGATAGCCTGCAGGGTGCGCAGGGTCTCATCCACGCTGCGGCCAAAGGCCAGGTTGTTGATGGTGGCGTGCTGAAGGATCCCTTCCTTGTCGATGATAAACAGGCCGCGCAGCGCCACCCCTGTTGCCGGATCCAGGACATTGTAGGCGGCGCTGATCTCTTTCTTCAGGTCGGAGACCAGCGGATACCTCAGCTCGCCCACCCCGCCAGCTTTGCGGTCGGTCTGCATCCAGGCCAGGTGAGAGTACTCGCTATCCACCGAGATGCCGAGGATCTCCGTGTCCAACTTGGCAAACTCGTCGTAGCGATCGCTGAAAGCCGTGATCTCGGTCGGGCAGACAAAGGTAAAGTCCAGGGGGTAAAAGAGCAGCACCACATACTTCTTGCCCCTGTAGTCAGAGAGCCTCACCGTCTTGAATTCCATGTCGTAAACGGCCGTGGCCGAAAAATCGGGAGCTAGCTGCCCCACCCGCAGACATCCTTGCTGAGACATGAGGTCGACCCTCCTTCCGCTAAGGTGCAAATGTCAACTAAAATCAACATACCATACTCATAATGAGTTTGTCTTGCGGGTTAGGCAAGCTAAACCGACCCGACAACCTCTCGTCCCTCACCCATTTACAGCATCTGCCAAGGTATCCAAATGGGGGGGCAGCCAAGGATGGGCTTCTACTTCAGGAAGGGAAGAATCCAGCAACCAGCGGCAGGGGCGGCGCTCTTCCAAGATGGTAGTGGCGCAGCAGCAGCTATAGACTTCTAGGTAGTCGTCGGGCTCTGCCTCGAAGAGGGCATACTGGCCCGGGAAGAGGGTGCGCTCCCAGTGGCCAGGGATCGTCCGGACTACCTGAACCCGGCCAGAGCGGTTGACATAAACGTATCTTTTCATTGCTGTTTTTTAATTCCCTTAAGAAAAACTTATTGCCCTTTAGGACAGGCTATCATCCTTGATCCCCAGCCGACAATAGCCAGCGGCTGGGACGGGGATCGCCCTTTGCGCTTGACTTTTGGCGATTTGTTCTCTCAGGTTATTCAAGGTGGGGATAAAGATCTCGAGAAGAAGCCTGCCCTGGTAAACTGGGAGAGAGTTTGAAGAGATCCTTACTGAAGTTGGCCTTCATCGTTCCGAGGGGGGGCATACCGTGGACAACAAGTTGGGGCTCGAGATCATCGAAGTGGTGGAACAGGCTGCCATTGCTGCCGCCCGCTGGATGGGCAAGGGGGACAACAAGGCCGCTGACCAAGCAGCCGTAGAAGCCATGCGGGAGAAACTCAACCAGATCCCCATGCGCGGCCGGATCGTCATTGGGGAGGGAACCCGCGACGAGGCCCCCATGCTCTACATCGGGGAGGAAGTGGGGATCTGCACCCGTCCCGACGCCGAGCAGTTCTGTCGCGTGGAAGAGCTGGTGGAGATCGATATTGCTGTGGATCCCTGCGAGGGCACCAACCTGGTAGCCAAAGGCCAGAACGGATCCATGGCGGTGCTGGCCATCTCCGAGAAAGGCGGCCTTCTCAACGCCCCGGACATCTACATGCAAAAACTAGCGGCCCCGCCCCAGGCCAAGGGCAAAGTCCACCTGGACTATCCGCCAGAAAAGAACCTCAAGATCATCGCCGAAAGCCTGGGTCGGGAAGTGGCGGACCTAACGGTAGTGGTCATGGATCGCAAGCGCCACGCCGATCTCATCCGCCAAATCCGCGAGGCAGGGGCGCGGGTGAAGCTAATTACCGACGGCGACCTCTCGGCAGCTCTGGCAGTGGCGTTCAGCGGCACAGGTATCCATGCCCTGATGGGGATTGGAGCGGCTCCCGAGGGAGTGATCTCGGCAGCGGCGCTGCGCTGTCTGGGCGCTCACTTCCAAGGGCGGCTCATCTACGATCCCGAAGTGGTGCAGGCGGGCACCTACCTGCCACCGGTAGAAGAGACTCGGCGAGAACTAAAAGAAAAGGGCATTGAGGATCCCGATAAGGTATGGGAGTGTGAGGAGCTAGCCAGCGGCAAAGAGCTGCTCTTTGCGGCCACCGGCATCACCGATGGGGATCTGGTACGGGGAGTGCGCTTCTTCGGGGGTGGAGCGCGTACGGAAACGCTGGTGATTTCTAGCCAATCCCGCACCGTGCGCTTTGTGGACACCATCCACCTGAAGGAGGGCCAGCAGCCCCCCGCCCTGCAACTGCGCTGACGGATCCCCTCCTAGCTCTTCCCAGTGACGAGGGCGGCTTTCCCTGGGGAAGGTCGCCCTTCTGCTTGGGAGAACGTTAAAAAATCTATCAAGGCCGACCCCGAAAAAACGTAATAACTCTTCAGCAAAATCTGGCAAAACCGATCCGATACTGGTCTTAGGGTTTAGGTAGTCTGAGAAAAGTTACCTAAGCTTGCTGCAGCCAAGACAGGTAAGACGCTTTGCTTAGGCTCTAGGCTATTCTTGTTTCGGGCAAGGTTTGCCTTTGTTTAGAGATTTAACAATCAGTGGTCTATAGACGACGGAGAGGCATGTTTATCGCGGTTGTCGGTCTTAGCCATCGCACAGCTCCTGTGGAGATCCGGGAGCGCCTCAGCATTGGGGAGGCGGAGGTGGGAGAGAGGATCCGGCAGCTCCGTGCCCACCCCCACATTGAGGAAGCAGCAATCCTCAGCACCTGTAATCGGCTGGAGGTCTACATCGTTACGCCAGAAACCGAAAGCGGGGTGCGGCAGACGATGCAGTTTTTGGCGGAGGCAAAGGGGATCCCCCTGCCCCAACTGCGTCCCCACCTGTTTACCCTGCTCTACCAAGATGCGGTGACCCACTTGATGCGGGTGGCGGCCGGGCTGGAGAGCTTGGTGCTGGGAGAAGGGCAGATCTTGGCGCAAGTGAAAAAGGCTCAACAACTGGGCCAGGCATGCAACGGCACGGATCGCATCCTCAACCGCCTCTTCAAGGCGGCCATCACTGCCGGCAAGCGCGTCCGCGCGGAGACGGGGATCGGCACCGGCGCCATGTCCATTAGCTCGGCAGCCGTGGAGCTGGCCCTGCAAGAGCAGGGATCGCTTTCCCAGGGCAAGGTTACCGTCGTGGGAGCAGGGAGAATGGCCCGCCTCTTGCTGCAGCACCTTCTGGCCAAGGGAGCGGTGGATATTACCCTAGTCAACCGCTCCTTAGAGCGGGCAGAAGCGCTAGCCCAGCAATTTGAGCAACCAATCCAAGTCCTGCCTTGGGAGTCGTTGCTCAACAGCGTGGCGGAGTCCAATCTGGTCTTCACCAGCACCAGCGCCACCCAGCCCATCCTTACCTACGCCCAACTAGTGGAAGTGCTGCAGCCGGATCAGCCGCTGCTGTTGGTGGATATCTCCGTGCCCCGCAACATCGAGCCCGAGGTAGAAAAGCTTAGAGGGGTGCGGCTGTTCAACGTAGATCACCTCTCTCGCGTCGTGGAAGAAAACCGCGCCCAACGGCAAAAGCTGGCCCTGGCGGCCGAGGCCTTGATCGAAGAAGAGGTGGAGCAGTTCATGGAGTGGTGGCGTTCTCTGGAAACAGTGCCCACCATTTCCAGCCTGCGCCACAAGGTGGAGTCTATCCGCGAGCAGGAGATGGAGAAAGCTCTCTCCCGGCTGGGCAAGGACTTTGCCGAGAAGCACCTGGAGGTCATCGACGCCCTCACCCGTGGCATCGTCAACAAGATCCTGCATGACCCTATGGTGCAACTGCGGGCCAAACGGGACATCGAGGCCCGACGGAAGGCGATGCAAATTCTGCAGGAACTCTTTAACCTCGATCCCATGCCCTTTCAGGCCCAGCAGGAGCGCTAGGTTTTAAAGAATTGCAACAGTCCCCTCATCTTCAGGCAACAGCGGACCTTAGGATACACAAGTAGGCTACGGGATTTGGGGCTATGTTCGGGCAATACGAAGTGTTCGTGCAGTTGGCGCTGCTTGCCTTGATTGTCTTGGCAGGGCCGGCGGTCATTTTGGTGCTTTACCTGCGCGGGGCTGATATGTGAGGCAAGGGTTGCCCAGTAGCGCTGGCAGGGCAACTCTCTCTGCGATGTAACACTTCTTTGCGCTAGAGTTGTAGAGGCACCCCCAGGAAAGGCTGGGGGTAAGTTTTTCTACGGATTGAGGGCTATGCCGATCCCTATCCGCAACATTGCCATCATTGCCCACGTTGACCACGGCAAAACCACCCTCGTGGATGCCCTGTTGCGCCAGGCAGGAGCCCTGCGGGCGGAAGGAGACATTCCCGCCTGCGTGCTGGATTGCAACGCCCTAGAGCGGGAGCGGGGCATCACCATCCTGGCAAAGAACACCGCCGTTCGCTATGGCGAAACCCTGATCAACATCGTCGATACTCCCGGCCACGCCGACTTTGGCGGGGAGGTGGAGCGGGTGCTGGGCATGGTGGAAGGCTGTCTGCTGATTGTGGATGCCAACGAGGGCCCGATGCCTCAGACCCGCTTTGTGTTGCGTAAGGCCTTGGAGAAGGGCTTGCGCCCAATCGTGGTGGTCAACAAAATTGATCGGCCTCAGGCCGAGCCCTACAAGGTCATCGACAAAGTGTTGGATCTGTTTCTGGAGCTAGGCGCTGACGAAGACCAGTGCGACTTCCCCTACCTATTTGCCTCGGGACTACGGGGTTTTGCCCTGGAAGAAGCTGACCTCAAAGCTTTCCTTGCAGGCAACTACAGCGGCCCTCTCGACATGAGGCCTCTCTTTGAGGCCATCCTCAAATACGTGCCGCCGCCAGTGGGGGATCCCGCCAAGCCGCTGCAACTGCAAGTCACGACGCTGGAGCACTCGGAATACCTGGGCCGGATTGTGATTGGCAAGATCCACAACGGCACCATTCGGGTTGGGGATCAGTTGGCGGTGGTCAAAGAAGACGGGTCGATTGCCAGGGGCAAGGTAACCAAGCTGTTTGGCTTCCAAGGCCTGGAGCGCATTGAGCTAACAGAAGCCACTGCCGGCAATATTGTGGCCGTGGCGGGGTTTGCCGAGGCCCACATTGGCCACACCCTCACCTCTCCCGAAAACCCCCAGGCCCTGCCGCTGATCAAGGTGGACGAGCCGACGCTGCAGGTGAGGATCTGCGTCAACGACTCTCCCTTTGCCGGCCAGGAGGGCACCTTTGTTACTTCGCGGCAATTGCGGGAGCGCCTGATGCGGGAGCTGGAAACCAACGTGGCGCTACGGGTGGAGGAGACCGAGTCCCCAGATTGCTTTTTGGTGTCGGGGCGAGGCGAACTGCACCTGGGCATTTTGCTGGAAACCATGCGGCGGGAGGGCTACGAGTTCCAGGTTGGCCAGCCGAAGGTGATCTTCCGCGAAGTCAACGGCCAGCCCTACGAGCCCTATGAGCTTTTGGTGTTGGATGTGCCGGAAGCGGCAGTGGGCGCCTGCATCGAACGGCTGGGAGAGCGGCGGGGAGAGATGCAGAACATGAGAGTGGGCGCGGACGGTCGGGCCCAGTTGGAGTTCGTCATCCCGGCGAGGGGGCTCATTGGCTTTCGCAGCGAGTTTGTCCGCATCACCCGCGGCGAAGGGATCATGAGCCATAGCTTTTTGGAGTACCGTCCTCTCACCTCAGGGCTGGAGACTCGCCGCAACGGCGTGCTCATTGCCTTTGAAGAGGGAGTGGCCACCACCTATGCCCTGAAGAATGCGGAGGACCGCGGCGTGTTCTTCATTAAGCCGGGCACCCGCGTTTACAAGGGCATGATTGTGGGTGAGCACAACCGACCCCAGGATCTGGAGCTAAACGTCTGCAAGACCAAACACCTAACCAACCATCGCGCCTCAACGGGAGAAGAGCTGGTGCAGCTGCAGGCGCCGGTGGAGATGACTCTGGAGCGAGCCCTAGAATACATTGGCGAGGACGAGCTGGTGGAGGTCACCCCTCAGTCGGTGCGACTGCGCAAGGTCCAGTTAGTGCCCTCTCGCCGCTAGCGGAGGTAAAAGCGCAGGTTGGGGAAATAGAAGGCCCCCCAGAGGCCGAGGAGGACAAACCCCAGGCCAAGGAGCAGCAGCCACAGGCGGGGACGGCTGTGGAGACGAGCTGCTTCTGTTTGGACATAGGCCAAATCCACCCAGGCAGTGTTGCCGCGGCGGAACCAGCCCACCACCTTGACCTGCCGGCCCATGAGGGCGCGGAGGGGCTTTAGGCCGGAAAAGACATTGCCCAGCGGTCCCAGGGGAGAGGTGAAGCGCAGGGAGATCAGGCCGGTGGCATCCTGGAGCTTGAGCTCTGCTCCCAGTTGGTAGCCAGTTGGTCCCAATCCCAGCAGCTCGCCTTCCAGCTCCACCGGCTGACTGCGGCAGGGATCCGCGTCCGGATCGGCCAGCAAGCTGAGCACCGCAGTGGGCTGGGGCAACAGAGGTCCTCGGTACATGAGCCCTGCCTTGGCCCACAGGCCCATCCCATAGCCCACCACCGCAGCCGCGGCAATGATCTTGGGATCAAGGCGATCTTGCAGCCCTAGGTAGAGGATTAGCCCCACCAGCCAGCCTATAACCATGCCGACCACTTCGGCAGCGTAGATGGCCAGGTCCACCCAGAAGCGAGCCTTTTGAGGAGCCCCTCCCTCCTTTGGCTTGACTAGGCTTAGCTCCGGCAAAAGGCGCAGCCGCTGCGCGTATTCCCCCAAAACCTGAAAGCGCTGTCCCAGCAGGGGATGGCTGGAATTCAGCTGCATCCAGCGGGCCCAGGGGTTGAGCTGCTCCCAGCGGAAGACCTGGCTGGCTTGGGCGGGATCCCGCAAGCGGACAGCGGCAGTGGCGGCAGCGGTAGTTTTGAAGTCCAGGAAGCTGAAGAGGCGGGTGCAGTGCAACAGCGAGGAGGGGCGGCGGTCGTTTTTGTGAACCTCCTGCAGGCCGGCAGCCGACTGGAGCAGGGCGGCCATTAGCCCGTTGGGGTTGCCCGTGGCCTCGACCGCGAAGTGATCGGCGTGGTAGGTGCCCAGGCGGGAGAGGAAAAACAGGGGGTAGGAAAGCACCGTGTAGATCAGGTAGAGCAGGGGAGCCACGTGTCCAATGAGATCCCGCCGTTGGCTCCCCAGGTGGCTCACTTGCTCCAGGGTTAGGTAAACCAACTGCAGGGGGGATCCCAGCAGGGTCATGACCAGGATGTCGCCGTTAACGATCCGCCCCAGGGCCTGGGCGTAGACGGCGGCAATCTCATCGGGAGCAAGCCGCTGCAAGAGGGCCTGGGTGACCACGATGCGGCCGCCATCGGGAAAAGTGCCGTAGACAAAGGCCAGCGGTCCCCCTTCTGGAATCACCCCCAGGCGCGGCAGTTTGAGGTGCTTCTGGGCGCAGAGGCGCTGCAGCAGGCGAGCTGCCTCGGGGCTATGGCGCTCGAGTTCTCCCAGGCTGGCCCAGCGCAACTTGTGCAGCCGCTGGTGCAGGTGATCCAGGAGCCAGGGGGCAAAAAAGAGCAGGCCTACGCCAAAGTTAACCGCCAGGCTGCCAGCCACCAGCCAGCGTAAGCCGTTGCGCAGCCAGGGCAGCAACCCCTGCAAAAACCAAAGCTGCCGTGGAAAACTCAGCCGCCCAAAATCCAGGTGGCTGCCCACCAGCCCAAAACTCAGCCACCAGAGGAAGAGGAGGCCCACAGCCAGGGATCCCCACTTGGCCCATCCTAGAGAACCGGCCTCCGCTGGCAAGGGGATCCTTAAGCCTACTTGACTGGACCGTTGGCGGCTGGAGGAGGGGGAAGCAGCGGGTTTTTCCGCCGTTTGGGGCAGACGGGACAGGATTTTTTGGGCCCAGTCTCGCGCCTGAGGATCCGGATGCTGCAGCAGTTTTAGACAAAGCGCCCGCGCCTTCTCTGCTTGGCCTAGCTGATGGTAGGCCCGCACCAAATTCATCTGGGCTTCCAGGACTTGCCTACTTGCTGGGATCCCCCCTCCCTGGCCCCCGTGATGAACCTGGGCCAAATAGTCCTCAAGAAGTTGGATAGCCTCTTGAAAGCGGCCCTGCCGTAGGGCCTCCTTGCCCGCCTCCGCGGGGTTCATCGGCCTGCTCCGAGATCTGCCTGCTCCTCTAGCTTAGGCTCTGGGGATCCCCCCGAAAGGGGGTAGCGGAGCAAGCGCCGCCGCAGACAGTCCAGCGCCGCTTGGGCGCTCCACCAGCGCACGCCCTCTCGGCCGCGCAGGCTACCCAAGCGGTACTCCAACACTTCCACTTTCCCCTCCGGGTAAGCTAAGCCCAGATAGACCAAGCCAACCGGCTTGGCAGCAGTGCCCCCCTCCGGGCCGGCAATGCCAGTAATGCTCAGGGCCCAGTCGGAGCCAAAAACCTGCTTGGCCCCCAGGGCCATCTGGGCAGCTACCGGCTCACTAACTGCTCCATGCTGCTGCAGCGTCTCGGGATCTACCCGCAAAAGCTGCTCCTTGAAGCGGTTGTCGTAGGCAACGATGCCGCCCAGGAAATAGCGCGAGCTGCCTGGGATCCCGGTTACCAACTGCCCCAGTAGCCCGCCGGTGCAGGATTCGGCTACCGCCAGGGTCTGCCGCCGCTGCAGGAGCAGCTCCCCCACCACGCTGGCCAAGGTGGCCTCATCGCTGCCAAAGTAGTCTTCTCCAGAAATCTGCAAAATCTGCTCCACCACTGGAGCAATCAGGGCCTCTGCCGCCTCGCGCGTGGGAGCGCGTCCAGTAACTCGCAGGCGCACCTCCCCTTGGCTGGCGTAGGGAGCGACCGTGGGATTTTCCCCGGCCAGCCAGGGGGCCACCCGCTCGGCCAAGGTCGATTCGGGGATGCCCCAGTAGCGCAGCACGCGGCTGTAGAAGACCTCCTTGCCCCAGCCGAGGGAGCGCAAATAGGGTACAGCCGTCTCCTGCCACATGCGCTGCATCTCCTGCGGCACGCCGGGAAAGGTGAGAACATGCAGGTTGGGGCGGGGCTGCCAAATGAGGCCACAGGCGCTGCCGAGGGGGTTGGGCAGGATGGCGGCTCCCCGGGGCAGAAAGGCCTGCTTGCGGTTGCTAGGCGAGGGCACAAGGCCGCGCTGGCCGTATTTTCGCAGAATCTCCTCCCAGAGCTGGGGGTGCTCCACCATCTCCACTCCAAAAAAGGAAGCCAGCGCCGCATGGGTCAGATCATCCGGGGTTGGCCCCAGGCCTCCTGTGATTAACAGCAGGCTGGAGCGCTGGCAGGCCACCTCCAGGGCCTGGTGGATGCGGGTTTCGTTATCCCCCACCACCGTTTGGTAGTAGTGCGGGATCCCGAGCTTGGCCAGCTCGGCTGCCAGATATTGGGCGTTGGTGTTGGCGATCTCTCCCAAAAGCAACTCGGTGCCAACACAGAGGATTTCGGCCCCTTGGGGGGTGAGGGTTTGGGGTGAACTCATGTTCTGTTTAACCAAGGGCTTCAGCCCGCTGACGCAAACAGCTCAGCCGCAAGTATAGAAGTCTTGGCCTCCCTTGGACTCAGGGATCCGGTAAATTGATCCCCCAGCAGAAGGGAGAGGGGGCGCAGCTGCCTGGGCGAGCGCTTCCAGGTCAGAGCCGCTGAGACGGTGGAGAATCCACTCAGGGTGCTGTTTGGCGCCCAAGCGCCGATAGAACTCCATTGCCGGCTGGTTCCAGTCCAAAACCATCCATTCCAGCCGCCCGTATCCTTTGGCCACCGCCTCCTGAGCCACCCGTGCCAAGAGCGCCTTGCCGATGCCCCTGCCGCGGAATTCGGGCAGCACAAACAGATCTTCCAGGTAGAGTCCGGGCCGGGTGAGGAAGGTGGAAAAATGACGAAAGTAAAGAGCAAACCCCACCGCTTGCCCCTCCACTTCTGCCAACAACGCCGAGGCAAAGGCTTCGGGGCCAAACAAATGGTGCCGCAATAGATCAGCGGATCCCGTTACCAAGTGGCTCAGCTTCTCGTACTCGGCTAGGGCGCAGATGAGGTTAAACAAAGCGGGCGCATCTTCAGGCCTGGCAGGGCGGATTTCCATACCTTCTAGCCTCACAACTTGAGATACCGGCACGAGAACAGACTACAGCTAGAACTGACCTGGGTCAGCCAGTTGGCCGAGGGCTAGCCGAGAAGAGCTGGAAAAACCGATTAGAGTGAAGAATATGAAGCAACCTCCTCAGCTCCCATGACGACCTCCACCCTTGATGCTGCTGCTATCCTTGAAGCCTTGCGCCCGGTTCAAGATCCGGAGCTACGCCGCAGCCTGGTGGAACTGAACATGATCCGGGATATCCGCGTCGAGCCGGAGCGGGTGGCCTTTACCCTGGTGCTGACAACACCAGCCTGCCCCTTGCGGGAGTTCCTCGTCGAGGAGTGCAAGGCTGCTATCCGCCGCCTGGCTCCCGTTGAAACCATCGAGGTTACCGTTACGGCAGAAACCCCCCGCTCGCCCTCTCTGCCCAATCGGCAGCCCATCCCAGGCGTGCGCAACATCATCGCCATCTCCAGCGGCAAGGGAGGGGTGGGCAAAACCTCGGTAGCGGTCAATGTAGCTGTCGCCCTTGCCCAGAGCGGAGCGCAGGTGGGGCTGCTGGATGCGGATATCTACGGCCCCAATGTGCCGCTGATGCTGGGGCTGCAGGATCGGTCTCTGGTGGTGCGCAAACGGGAAGACGGCAGCGAAGAGATCCTTCCCCTAGAAAATTACGGCGTCAAGATGGTGTCGATGGGCCTCCTGGTGGGACGGGATCAGCCAGTAATCTGGCGGGGGCCAATGCTCAACGGCGTCATCCGGCAGTTTCTCTACCAGGTGCAGTGGGGCGAGTTGGACTATCTCCTCGTGGACATGCCCCCCGGCACTGGCGATGCCCAGTTGACTTTGGCCCAAGCGGTGCCGCTAGCGGGCGCTGTCATCGTCACCACCCCCCAGTCGGTGGCCCTCCTCGACAGCCGCAAGGGCTTGAACATGTTCCGGCAGCTGGGGGTGCCCATCCTCGGCATTGTGGAGAACATGAGCTACTTCATTCCCCCCGACCTACCGGATCGCCAGTACGATATCTTTGGCTCGGCAGGGGGAGAGACCACCGCCCGCGAGCTGGGGGTTCCGCTGCTAGGACGAATCCCGTTGGAGATTGCTCTGCGCCAGGGGGGAGATGCGGGCAAGCCTATTGTTGTTGACCAGCCCAAGTCTGCCTCGGCCCAGGCGCTCCAGCAGATTGCCAAAGCCTTGGCGGGCCGAGTCTCCATGGTAGCTCTCGGGGCCGGCTAGAAGCGCTCGACTTCTACCAGCGACACGCCAAAGCGGCGCCCTGCCAACAGGATCCCTTCCTGGACCTTGCCGCGCACGGTTACCGTGCTGTTCATAGCTGGCAGCCCCTTGTCCGTGAGGACCCAGAGGGAGCCGCTGTGGTCTTGGATCTCGTACACACCCTGGCCGAACACCCCTATCTGGTTGACCACCCGGCCACGGACGTAGACATTGGCGTAGCGGGAGGGATCCTGCTCAATCTGGGCAATGGGGGTGATGCCAAGGCCTAGCCGTGCCAACTGGCTACATCCACCTAGGGCTAGGCTGA
>Ga0272447_1000684_pt1 | contig 24113 bp, 18 predicted proteins | sample YNPCB0133_FD_194589 | JGI IMG/M metagenome (GOLD analysis project Ga0272447, IMG submission 194589) | Hot spring microbial mat communities from Yellowstone National Park, WY, United States - YNP-CB-013-3 | ecosystem: Environmental > Aquatic > Thermal springs > Hot (42-90C) > Sediment | place... | reverse complement strand
TGAGCAGGGCGTTGACGGGGTTGACGGGTTCGCTCAGCACTGGCTGAAGGATGCCCGTAACCACCGCGCGGGTGAGGATGTCGGTGGGCAGCTCGGCGAAGTCGGGGCTGTAGGTGACCTGCACCTGTACGATGGGCGCGCGCGCCAGCTGCGTGTGCAGCTTGCCCATCTTCTCCGCCAGCATCAGGTAAGGCGCGATGCGCTGCAACACTTCGGGGTCAATGGGTGGCAGGTTCACTGCGCTTCGAGCGGGACCGCCTCTCAGCACGGACACAATCTGTTCCGCCACGTCAATCGCCACGTTCACCTGCGCCTCCGTCGTAGACGCTCCCAGGTGGGGGGTCAGCACGCACTGCTCCAGCGACAGCAACGGGTTATCAGGGGGAGGGGGTTCCTTGCTGAACACGTCTACCGCTGCGCCCGCCAGCTTCCCCGTACGGATGGCGTCTGCCAGTGCCTGTTCGTCCACGATGCCGCCCCGCGCACAGTTGATGAGAAACGCGCCATCCTTCATCCGCGCGATGCGCTCGGCGTTGATGAGATTGCGCGTCTGCTCGTTCAGGGGAGCGTGGATGGACACGAAGTCACTCTGCGCCAGAAGGGTGTCCAGGTTGGTCAGGGTGACACCGATTCGCTCCGCCACCTCCGACGGCGTAAAGGGGTCGTAGGCGATGACGTTCATGCCCAGTCCCTTCGCCCGTCGCGCCACCTCACGCCCAATCTTGCCCAGTCCGATGATGCCCAGCGTCTTGCGATACACTTCGGTGCCGACGAACTTGCTGCGCTTCCACTCGCCTGCTCGCAGGCTGCGGTCTGCCTGCGGGATGTTGCGCGCCAGCGCGAGCATCATTGCCACCGTCAGCTCCGCCGCAGCAACGGTGTTGCCCTCCGGCGAGTTCACCACGATAATGCCGCGTTGCGTGGCTGCTGCCACATCGATGTTGTCGACCCCCACGCCCGCCCTGCCGATAATGCGCAAGCGCGTCGCCGCGGCAATGACGTCGGCGGTTACCTTCGTCTCACTGCGCACCACCAGCGCATCGTAGTCGCCAATGCAGCGGATAAGCTCCTCTTTGGGCAGCCCCGTGCGGACGTCCACCTCGCCCGCCTGTCGCAAGACCTCAACGCCTGCTTCGGCAACGGGGTCGCTGACCAGAATACGAGCCATGATGCGTGCCTCCCCAAAAGCAGAGGTTTCCAGAGAAGATTTTGTAACGCAGGGGAGTTTCTCCTGCTGGTGGCTTTACACTGCCCGCTGGATGTATTCGCTGTAGTCGGGCAGCAGACGCCAATACTCGCCCTGCATCAGCGGCGAGGAGATGATGAAATCGGCGGAGGCGCGGTTACAGGCAATGGGGATGTTCCACACCACGGCGATGCGCAATAACGCTTTCACGTCGGGGTCGTGCGGTTGCGGCTCCAGCGGGTCCCAGAAGAAGATGAGAAAATCGATCTCCCCCTCGGCAATCTTCGCGCCCACCTGCTGGTCTCCGCCCAACGGGCCGCTTTGCAGCTTGATGATGGGCAGACCTAGCATCTCTTCCAACAGGCGTCCCGTCGTGCCAGTAGCATACAGGATATGCTGTGCCAGCAGCTCGCGGTTGAATCGCGCCCATTCCAGCAGGTCTGCCTTCTGATGGTCATGCGCCACCAGGGCGATTCGTTTCTTTGGCGGCATCGATACCGTCAGCTCGGTGGTGGTTGGGTTCACCAGCGTATCTCCTGTTGCTCCATCCGTTCGGTGATTTCCACCCAGATTATACTCTTCAGGGACGCGCTGTAGAAAGGTTTTTTTGCAGGGATGCGGAGCTGGGTGAGGTAATCTGTTTTAACAAAAAGGTTTTCCCGACCACATGGAAGAGAACCCCTCTGTCTCCCCTGAGGTCAACTCGCTTCAATTCTATTCGCTTTGCGCGCGTAATCGCTCTCCAAACGGGACGGAACCTGCTGGATAGAAGGGAAAACGCTGGGAGCGCGGAATAAGCCAGACCGATGCAAACCAACACAAGAACGATGCTCCTGTTCGCCGCTGGGCGTGTTCGGAGGTAGCTCATGGGCGCGGCAAAACGCGGTTTCCACACGTTCGGCAGGAACCAACGTCAATGGCGCGAAGGATTCCTGGATAGTTTGTGATTTCAGGAGGGGAAGATGAGAACAAGATGGACGGTAGTGCTGTTGCTGGCGGCATGTGCCCTATCGGTTTCAGCGCAAAAGGTGAAAATCGAGGGCAAGCTGGGTAAAGAGATACTGCTGTTCAACGGAAAGGACTTCTGCGGCTGGACGTATTTCCTCGCCGATCCGAGCGTGAAAATGGAGGAGGTGTGGAGCATCGACGGCGACAGAGGTATCCTCATCTGTAAGGGTAGACCCGCTGGTTATATCCGCACGGTGGCAGACTTCACCAACTATATCCTGAAGCTGGAATGGAGATGGGCTCCGGAAGACAAAGGCTGGCGTAACAGCGGTGTGCTCCTGCGAATGCGCGGCGAGGATAAAATCTGGCCCAAATCCATTGAAGCGCAGCTGATGAGCGGGAGCGCAGGCGATTTCTGGTTGATCGACGGCGTGAGACTGGATACAGATCCCGCCCGCATCAACCGCGACGCGCCGACCAACCGCATCAAAGCGAAGATGGCGGAGAAGCCCATCGGCGAATGGAACGAGTACGAGATTATCGTGGACGGCGAGCGCGTGGTGCTGAAGGTCAACGGGCAGATTGTCAACGAGGGCACCGGGGCGGAAGTAGTGCCCGGTAAAATCTGCCTGCAATCCGAGGGGGCAGAGATACACTTCCGTAACATCCGGTTGGTCCCGATTTTAAAGTAATCCTTAACACGTGCTGTCCTGTGCGCGTGATTCGCGTACTATATCCAAATTGACGTGCTGGATGGCAGGCTATATACTATGCACGTGCATCGATTAAGCGAATAAGCAAACGAAACGGAGGTAAAAGAACATGAAACGCGCCTTTACGCTCATCGAGTTGCTGGTTGTTATCGCGATTATCGCGATACTGGCAGCCATTCTGTTCCCTGTGTTTGCCCGCGCACGGGAGCAAGCACGCAAGACCACCTGCCTGTCGAACCTGAAGCAGATTGGCACGGCGGCACTGATGTACGTGCAGGATTACGACGAAACCTTCAACCCGCAGGACTACTACATCGCGGGACAGCCGCTGTCTGCTGTAGGCTCGCCCGCGAAGTCCATCATCGCCTTCTGTAACTCCTATGGAGGGCATGAGGGCTACGGCGACTCGGACGTAGTGCCTGCGGTCTTTGGCGGCAACGGAAAGGAGGCAGTAGGCGCGACCTATGCGGTAATGGTGGACGGTCACGCCATGTATAAAAAGGGTAAGTTCCTGGACCTGGTACGGTTTGCGATGGAGCCACTGCGTCAGTGGGGAGGCAGCTATGAACAAGCAAATCAACCCGGTGCTGGCGATAATCATCATTGTGGTGTTTATCGCTATTGTAGGAGTAGTGATGTGGAAGAACCTGCCGAAACCTGTGCCACCGGGGCAGGGGCGTCAACAGAGCGATTTGGACCTGGGCCGAGCCACTAAAGACCCGGCACAATTCCAGAAAGAGGTGCAGGAGCTGCTCGCACGCGACCGGGCGGAACACGGAAACAAATAGACCCGCTGCCTACGTATGGTGTATCGCCGTAGGGGCAGACCCCCGTGTCTGCCCCAGCCGATATACACAGGAAGGAGAGACCGAATGCGAACGAACAAGCGAATCACCTTTTGCCTGACCGCTGGTATTGTCCTCTTCACCCTCAGCACCGCTTTCAGCCATGAAATCGGCAAACTGCGCAACCCCCAGATGCCCATTCCCGAACCTGGCACGGCGCAATGCGTGGTGGCAACCGCACGCGACCTGCCCGGCGGCGCGAAGGCTCAGGGCAAACCGGGTGACTACGTGCTGAGAAACCACGAAGCAACTTTCGTGGTGGCTGCGCCGCGCATGGCGGGCGGATACTCACGCTATGGCGGACGTGTACTCGACGCGGTGCTGAATGAAGCGGGGCACGACGAAGACCTGCTGGGCGAAATCTTCCTTGCCACCGCCGACGAGAAAAGCCTGCTGAACCTGCGGGTGCTGCGGGCGGTGAAGGCGGAGATACTCTCTGCCGGAGGCAAAGGCAAGCCCGCCCATCTGCGCGTGCACGCGGTGGACGACCGTTTCCCCATTGTAGACACCACCATCCGCATCCCCAGCAGCTCGCAGGGCTTGCAAGTCACCGTGGATTACATCCTGCAACCGGATAAGCCCACGCTGGAAATCGTCTGCACCCTGAACAACAGCAACCAGCAGGCAAAGGTGTATTCGCTCTTCTGGGGGCAGATTCTGGGTGATGGTCTGGTCACCTATATCCCCCCATGGGGTGGCGTGGACTACGCTTTTCAGAAAGCGGCTGGTCCTCCCCTGTTGGGACTGGTGCAAACGCTGCCCGGTCCTATCCCTATGGTAGCAGCCGCCGGTTCACGGTTAGCATACGGCTTCATCATCCCACAGGAGGCGATTTCGCAGGTGATGAACGCCTCCGACATCTACCTGATGATGATAGGACGTCCGGTGAACCTTTCCGCCGGTCAGAAGGCGGAAATTCGAATGGCTCTCTCTGTCAGCGACGGGGATATGGAGCCGCTTCGCGCGGAGATGCGCCGCCTGCGCCAGCAGTCCGAAACGCTGTCCACCGTGCGCGGCAGAGTGGTGACCACCAATAACCGCCCTGTACCGGATGCGCGCGTGTACCTGGTTCAGCAAGGCGAAGGCGACGGGCAGATGCACACCGTCACCCGCACCGACAGCTGGGGTCGCTTCGAGGCGAAGGTACCGCCTGGTGAATACCGCGCCGTGGTATTTGCCGATGGATATGCGCCCGCCAACGTAGCCTTGAAAGAGACGGTGGACATTGCGCTGCAGCCTCCAGCGCAACTGCAGATTGCCGTGCAGGATGATAAAGGCGCGTATCTACCCTGCGCACTGGTATTCGAGCGGCTATCCGGGTCGCTGCCCAACCATGAGCGCGTGCGCTACGGCGAGCAGGGTGACTACGGACGCTTCGACCGAGTCTATTACAGCCTCTCCGGCAACGAAACCATTCCCTTGGAACCGGGGCGATACCGTGTCACCATCACGCGCGGGTTCGAGTATGAGATAGCACAACGCGAGATAGACCTGCGTGCAGGCGCGAGAGCCGTGTGGCGGGCAACACTGGCGCGAACGGCGCAGATGCCGGGCTATCTCTCTGGCGACTTTCATGTGCACGCCCTTCCCTCCCCTGACTCGAGCGACCCGCTGGCAGACAAAGTGAGGGCGTACGTGGCGATGGGGGTGCAGATACTGACCGCTACCGACCACGATGTGCTGACCGATTACCAGCCGGTGATCCGTGCCCTGCGCGCCGAGCAGTGGATTACGTCGCTGGTGGGATGCGAAATCAGCCCGAACTTCGGTCTGGGACACTTTAACGCCTATCCTCAACGCTATAATCCCAACAAACCCAACGACGGCGCGATAGAGTGGTACGACCTCACTGCCGAGCAGATATTCGCTGCCGCGCGCGCCAATAACGACGGCGACACCATCGTGCAGGTCAACCACCCACGAAGCCCCGGCATGGGCTATTTTAACTGGGTGGGGCTGAACCCTGCGGAGGGTACCATCGCGCGTCCCGAAGAGTTCTCGCCTAACTTCGATGCAATTGAGGTCTACAACGGCGTGGACAGCAAACAGCTCGAGCAGACACTGCCCGACTGGTTCCACTTCCTGAACACAGGCAGACGCTACATCGCCATAGGCAATACCGACAGCCACCATGCCTATCGGCTGGAACCCGGCTTCCCCCGCACCTACCTCTATTTTGGGCATGAGCAGGTTCGGCGCGTTACCCCCCAGCAGGTCGTGCAGGCAATACGCAGTGGCAACGTGCTGGTATGCGGCGGACCGCTCATCGAGGTGAAAGCGCAGGGGAATCAGCCGATGGGTTCTACGGTGGTTGCGAACGAAGGTATCGTGCAGGTGCAGATACGACTGGCGGCGCCGTCGTGGGTGCGAGTCAGCCGGGTCAAGGTGTACGTCAACGGGTCCGTAGCTCAGGAATTACCCGTAGACCACCCACAAGGCAAGCCGTTGAACTGGCAGCAGACCCTGCAGGTGCGTGTGGACAGGGATTCGTGGCTGGTGGTACTGGCAGAGGGTGAGGGCTTCACCGCGTTGTATCCGGGTGTACGCCCCACGTCCTTCACCAACCCCATCTACATCGATGTGGATGGCAACGGGTGGCAGCCGCTGAGGTAGTTTACCCGCTTGCAGGAGTTTCTCCTTTTGTGCCAAAATAGATACTCGGTGAGCGTTGCACAGCGCCCGCCGAGGTGTTGTACTTTCGGGCGAGGACTGCCGCCCGTATCCCGAAGCGTCGGCAAACATCCGACGGGGAGGCAAAACAGAGGAGGAACATATCGTGAGGGCTGAGGCACCTGTCAAAAAGGCTCTGCCGAAATCGTTGACCCCGCAGCGTTTGGTGGAATTGTACCGTACGATGCTGCTTATCCGCCACTTCGAGGAACAATGCTCCCCCGCCTACCGACAGGGCAAAATGGGTGGATATATGCATGTGTATATCGGTCAGGAAGCAGTTGCTACCGGCTTTATTGCCCACATGCGTGATGACGACTACATGATCTGTTCCTATCGTGACCACGGACATGCCCTAGCAAGGGGCGCCGACCCCCGTCATGTGATGGCGGAACTGTTCGGACGCTACACAGGTGTAAGTAAGGGTAAAGGTGGCTCCATGCATCTGGTGGATGTGCAACGTGGCTTTCTGGGCGGTTACGGTATCGTGGGTGGTATGGTGCCGCTGGCGGTTGGGGTGGGCTACGGCATACGCTACCGGGGTACAGACCAGGTGTGCCTGTGCTTTTTGGGCGACGGCGCGATGAATATCGGACCGGTGCATGAGGCGCTGAACATGGCTGCGATCTATAAGGTTCCGGTGGTCTTCATCTGCGAGAACAACCGCTATGCCATGGCGACGCCCATAGAGTTCGCTTCGGCAGTACCTAATCTTGCCGAACGAGCCCGACAATACGGCATGCCCACCAAACAGATTGGGGGTATGGACCTGCTGGAGGTGTATCAGGAGGCAGAAGAGATTGTCCACCACGTCCGCCACACGCCCGAGCCTTTCTTTGTGGAGGTGCTAACCTACCGTTTTGAAGGGCACGGCATCGCCGATAACCCCACCAATCAGGCTCTGTACCGCACAAAGGAGGAGGTGGAGTACTGGCGTCAACGCGACCCTATCGTGAGCACGGCACGCTTCCTGATAGAAAACGGTATTGCGTCCGAGAGCGAATTGCTGGAGTGGGATAGTATCGCCAAACAGCAGGCGCTGGAAGCGGTTGCGTTCGCCGACGCCAGTCCTGAGCCTCCGCTGGAGGAGCTTTACCGCGACGTGTACACCGACATGGAGGTGCAGGAGTGGCGCTAATCACCTATCGGGAAGCCCTGCGACAGGCGCTGACCGAAGAGATGGAGCGCGACCCCAACGTGTTCCTGCTCGGCGAGGAAATCGGCAGGTATCAGGGCACGTTCCGTGTCACCGAAGGGTTGTTGCAGCGATTCGGCGGAATGCGCGTGGTGGATACGCCCATCTCCGAATCGGGCATTGCGGGCATGGCTATCGGCGCGGCGATGATCGGTCTGCGCCCGGTGGCAGAGTTCATGACCTTCAGCTTCGCGCTCATCGCGATAGACCAGATTGTGAACCATGCGGCTAAAATCCTGTATATGTTCGGTGGGCAAATCCGGGTGCCGCTGGTCTTTCGCGGACCGGCAGGCGGTGGAGCGCAGCTCTCTGCCCAGCACTCACACAGCCTCGAGTCGTGGTACGCGCATATTCCGGGCTTGAAGGTGGTTACCCCAGCGACCCCTGCCGATGCGAAAGGGATGCTAAAAACCGCCATCCGCGACGATAACCCCGTTATCTTCATGGAGCACGCCAAACTCTACTCCACACGCGGAGAAGTGCCCGACGGCGAATACACCATCCCCTTCGGAAGTGCGGATGTCAAACGGAAAGGGCAGGACGTGACCATCATCGCGTATTCCCAGCCGGTGCTGATGGCTCTGCACGCCGCCGACAAGTTGGCAGAAACGGAAGGCATCGAGTGCGAGGTAATCGATTTACGCTCCCTGCAGCCGCTGGACATGGATACGATACTGGCTTCCGTGCGCAAAACACACCGTGCGGTAGTGGTGCACGAGGACCATCGCAACGCGGGGTTCGGCGCGGAGATTGCGGCGCGTATTCAGGAGTTTGCCTTCGATGATCTGGATGCTCCCGTACTGCGCGTGGCGGGGGCGGACGTGCCGATTCCCTACGCGCGCAATCTGGAGCGAGCGGCATTCCCCAGCGAGGAAGACATTATTCGAGCGGTCAAGCGTGTACTGGCTTAAGGAGGAGAACTGATGGCACAGGTAATTATGCCCAAAATGGGCGATGGCATGGTCGAAGGAACCATCCTGCGCTGGCTGAAAAAGGAAGGCGACACCGTAGAAATCGGCGACATCATCGCAGAGGTGGAGACGGACAAAGCCAGTGTGGAGCTGCCTGCGGAGGCGTCTGGCAAACTGGCGAACATTCTGGCGAAAGAAGGGGACACGGTGCCAGTGGGCACGGTGATCGCGGAGATTCTGGGCGAAGGCGAGCAGCCGCAGGCCACCAAGCCTGCGCAGCCAACGGTTGCGGCTGAGGAGCTGGCTGCACCCGGCGGGGAGATTGCCGTCTCCGAGCCAGAGGTCAGCCCCACCGAAGCACCGGCGCGGGAGCGTGTTAAAGCTTCGCCACTGGCGCGACGTATCGCCGAAGAGGCTGGCATCGACCTGGCGATGGTCAGGGGTACCGGTCCGGGTGGGCGTATTGTGGAGCGCGATGTGCAGCAGTTCATTGCTGCACGTCAGGTTGCCCCGCGCGTGCCTGTTGCAGAGCCTTCGCCCGCTGTGTCTCCTCCTGAAGCCGCCGCGCTCACCGGGGGTGAGCCGCTCAGCCGAATGCGCCGGCTTATTGCGGAACGCACCACGCTGACCAAGCAAACAGTGCCGCATTTCTACGTCACCATGGACATCGACATGACGGAGGTGATGGCTCTGCGCGAGCGGCTGAACGCGGCACTACCAGACGACGCCCCCAAAATCTCGGTCAACGATTTGGTCACCAAAGCGTGTGCACTCGCTCTGGCACGCTACCCGCAGGTGAACGCGCTCTACCAGAACGACCGCGTCTATCCCAGCAGCGAGGTGCATATCGGCATCATGGTCGCGGTACCGGGTGGACTTCTCGTGCCGGTGTTGCGACATTGTGAGCGCAAAACCCTCCGCCAGATTGCTGCGGAGACACGCCAGCTTGTCGAAAAAGCACGCTCCGGACGGCTGGCATCCGACGAGTTTACGGGCGCGACCTTCAGTATCTCCAATCTCGGCATGTATGGGGTCGACGAGTTCATCGCCATCATCAACCCGCCGGCGGTAGCTATTCTGGCAGTCGGGGCAGTGCAAAAGCAACCCGTCGCCCTGGACGATGACACGGTCGCGGTGCGTCCGCGCATGAAAGTCACTCTCTCGGCAGACCATCGTGCGCTAGACGGTGCAGTCGCCGCCGAGTTCCTGCGTGAGCTCAAGCGGATTCTGGAAAACCCTTATACCATGATAGAGTAGCGCAATCCTATGCAGATGCGCGCTCCGTTGCGAACGCCCCTCGAAGGCAGGTGCTCTCGATGGAAATCACAGGCTAGAGTGAGGTGTGGACGGCTGACACCTGTGCTTGTGTATTCTCTCCGCAACCCTTGACAGGTATATCAATTTCAGTATATAATCTGTATAGCATTTTGGGGGAGGAAGGAACATGACGCGCGGATTAACACCGAAGCAGGAGATGATTCTCCGCTTCATCCTACACTACACCCGTGAAAACGGCTACCCGCCCACCATCCGCGAAATCGGGAACCAGTTTGGCATCTCCAGCTTGCGTGGGGTGACCGTGCATCTGGACGCCTTGCAGCGGAAGGGCTATATTGCGCGGGAACACAAAAGCCGCAGTATCCGTATCATACACCCTGAGTTCGTGCAACATCTAGAAAGCTCGCCCGATGTGGCGATGCTACCGCTGGTGGGAACCATTGCAGCGGGCACGCCTGTGCTGGCATCCCAGAACATCGAGGCGCTGGTTCCGGTGCCGCGGGAGATGGTGCATAACATCGAGGGCGCATTCCTGTTGAGGGTTCGGGGCGACTCGATGGTGGGAGAACACATCCTGCCGCGCGACCTGGTGATTATCAAGCCACAAAGCACCGCCGAGAACGGCGAACTGGTGGCGGTGTTGATCGGTGACGAAGCCACTATCAAGCGCATCCAGTATGACAACGGCAAAGTGCGCCTGTTGCCAGCAAACCCGGCGTACGAGCCGATTGAAGTGCGCCCCGAAGAGACCCGCGTCATCGGCAAGGTGATAGGGCTGTTGCGCTCGTATGACAGAGGACTGGTTTACTGAGCGAAGGCGCGACCTTGCAGAGCTTGCACAGGCTACCCAGGCAGGAACCTCCTCCCGCAACGCCGTAAGCTGTTGGAGAAACCACAGTGGAAACAGGAGGTTGTCGCAACGATGTGGTGCAGAATGGTGGTCGTTTCGCTTCTTGTGGTGGCGATGACGGGACTGTGCCTGGCGCAGGAAAAGCCTGCTAAGCCGCCACGGGGAGCTATCATGTTATTTGACGGGAAAGACCTGTCCAGGTGGGTGTCGCGAGATGGCAGATCGCCCGCCCGATGGGAGATTACTCAGGACGGAGCGATGCAGGTGAAGTCGGGCACGGGCGACATCATGACTCGTGACGAGTTCGGCAGCTTCCAGCTGCATATCGAGTTCAACATCCCCCCCATGCCCCAGGCGAGCGGGCAGGGACGAGGCAACAGCGGCGTGTACCTGCACGGTTTGTACGAGATACAGGTGCTCGATTCTTACCAGAACGAAACCTACGGCAAGGGAGGTTGCGCCGCCATCTACGGCATCAAAGACCCCGACAAGAACATGGCGAAGCCGCCAGGGCAGTGGCAAACATACGACATCACCTTCATCGCGCCGAAGTTCGACGATGCCGGTAACGTGATTGCCAACCCGCGCGTCACCGTGCGCTGGAACGGCGTGCTGGTACACGATAACGTGGAGATACCGCGCATCACCGCGGGCGGTATCGGTGACAGCATGCGCAAAACCGGACCCATCCTGCTGCAGGACCACGGCAACCCTGTCAAGTATCGCAACATCTGGATACGACCCTTGAAGGATTAGCATGCCGTTGTCTCCTTCCAAACTGGTGATTGCGCACCGGGGCGCCAGTGCGTATCTGCCGGAACACACACTGGCGGCGTACGCCCTGGCGCTCGGTCAGGGAGCTGACGGTATCGAAACCGACGTCGTGCTTAGCGCAGACGGAGTGCCCATCTGTCTGCATGACCTCTGGCTGGAAACAACCACCGATGTCGCCGAGCATTACGATGGGCGGTCGCGCTCGGATGGGCACTATTACGCGATCGAGTTCACCTTCGAGCAAATCGCACAGTTGCGCGCTTTCGGACGGGTCAGCTACGCCGAACGCACCGAGCTTGCGCGGATGCACGTCGTGACTCTGGAAGACCTCCTGCGGCTTCGGCAGCACCTGCACCGCACCACAGGCAAGCGATTCACGCTTCTGGTGGAGATGAAATCGCCGCAGTTTCATGGCGAACAGGGTAAGCCGCTTGAGGAACCTGTATTGCAGGTGCTGGAACGCTACGGCTGCACCACCCCCGAATGTGGGGTCATCCTGCAGAGTTTCGATGCCCATAGCCTGCAGCGCCTGCGCCATGAGCTGCGCACCAGCCTGCCCATCTACCAGCTGACGGGACACGTGCTGACGCAGGAACAGGTCGACGAGGTGGCTTCCTACGCGGATGGCATCTCCGCCCAGCGATGGCTGATTGAAGATGGAGAGGGCAACCCTGTTGACGGAGGGCGTCTGGTTGCGGATTGTCATGAAAGGGGGTTAAGCCTCTTCGTCTGGGCGATGGGTCAGGACGAGCAAGCCGTCAGGCGCATGTTCTGGCGATACGGCGTGGACGGAGTGATTACCGACAACCCCGACGTTGCAGTTCGTGCTCGCTCCGCTGTGTTCAACCCAGGGCCAACCCCTCCGTGAACTCCGTGTGTTCTGGGGTAAGGTCTTTACAGACGTGAGAGCCGAACCGCTAAGTCTCGCTCAATCGTGGGCAGCTCCAAACTCAACCCAGACTGGTTCACGGTGAGCGTCTGCGTGGACAGCGGCTTGCCCTCATAGGTATCCCAAATCTCCACACGATACCGACCGGGCGTCCAGTCAGCGATATGCAGGATGGTGGGCGGCACGGCTGCAGGCGGACGTTTCACCACGTTGACCTGATACCAGGTGTGCTGTGTCTGCTCCACATACAGAAGCGAGGTCTGTTTGCCGTGCAGACCGAACAGGCGTAGCGGCAGCATCGACTGCGAAACAGCGTTCTCCAACTTATACGAGACGAGGATCCAATCTCTACCGATGTTGACTACTTTTACGGTTTGCTTACCAGCGGGTATCTCCACCACATACTCACCGTCATACTGGTGGATGGTCTCCGTCTTGGCGGTATCGTCGGGGTCTGGCATATCTTTGTCCAGTACGCGCACGCCGTTGCGTTCCACGATGAGATGTGCCCCACCATATCCGGAGACACCGCTAACCATGATGCGCAGGCGAGTCGGGTGCGGCAAATTGGTTTCGAAGGTGAGCGGGTTGTGCTTGTCGCGATGGTTACGCACGCCATGTAGCACCCCTGCCACCTGTTCTTGAATCGTTACTTTGCCCTCCGCGTCGATGCGTACAGTCGTCGGGCGGTTGGAGGGGTGGGGTTCCCAAGACGTGGGTCCTTGCAGCACCAGGTCGGCGTAAACGGGCGATGCGCCGCTCTGTTTCAGCGAGAAGTTGGCGTTTTGCACTCGGCGGAACCGCTCTTCGGGGAAGTTCACTCCCTGAATGAATCGGCTCAGTGCGGCGAAGTGGGAGTACAGGTTGTTGGGATGGATATGGTTATCCCACCACCACAGCATGGCGGTGCCTGCTGCGCCGTCCATGAGCGTGCTCCAGATGCCGCTATGCAGGGCGATGCCAGTGGGGTCGACACGCGGGTCTTCGCCCATTGCGCCCGCACCGAACTCCGCCACGAAATGGGGTTTTCCATACGTCTCCTTCTTTCGGTGAAAGGCGGTGAGCGATGCGGAAACATCGCGGGAGCCGTAGTTGTGGGTGGTCGTGTAGTCGATGATGGGCAAGCGGTCAATCACCTCACGCCCGTTCGAGTCGGCGAAGCTGGTGGTAAGGAGGTGTTTCCACGGGTCTATGCGACGCAGGTATTCGCCCATTTCACGGTGCCAGCGGGTGATGACGTCTAAGTCGTAGGCGTCTGGACTCACAATGTCCACCTCGTTCCAGAACTGCCAGCTGAACACGTGGGTACACCAGCCGTAACGCGCCACGATGTAGCGCAGTTTGTTGCGATAGGCACGCAGCATTTCTGGATGCGTCCAGAACTCTATCGGCTCCCTGAGCGGACCTCCCTGGGCGGCGTTATGCGGGGTATCCTCCCAATAGGAGAAGCCTCCGTGCTGCCGTTTGCGTAGCACGTTAAAGCTGTCAAAACATAGCATGGCGTACATGCCTAGCTTCCGCGCCAGGTTCAAGACGTAGTCCAGCCGCCAGGCGTTCACCAGGTCGATTTTGCCGATGCCGTAGCGGTCGCGTGGTTCGCCTGTGCGCTCGAGGGCAAAGGTCACCCAGCTGGGTGACAGCCACAGTCTAAAGTAGTTGCAGCCTGCCTGTGCGTAACGGGGCAGCCAGTCATCGTAGTCGAAGGTTCCGCGGCTTCCACCCCAGCACACGTTGGCGCCGATGGCAAGGTAGGGCTGTCCGTTATCGAAAACGAAGTATCGCCTATCCTGACTGCTGACCCTGATAAAGCCAGCGTTGCTGGAAGCCATGCACCCAAAACGAAGTGGTTGCGAGCGAACCGTTTTCCCCGTGCGGTCGCGCACAATCACCACGGTGTGATAGGTACCCACCTCGGTTGGGGCGAAACGAATACGCCAATGAGGCTCGCCCGAGGGTGTGATGCGCTCATCGCGTCCTTCCAGCCGTCGGGTGTATTCGCGGTAATAGAAACCCGGCACGCGCACTGTCTCTCCCGAAGGAGTGCGAAACTCGGCGTCGACGGCAATCTCCTCGGCGTCAAAGGCGTTGCGGTAGGTCGCCTGCAGGTTCAGGCGAAACTCGATCAGTTCGTAGCGCGGCACCTGTGTGCGGCTCGGTTCCACCGACAGCAGGCGCAGCGGGCGGTCGTCCGAGATAGGCGGCTGCAACGGCGGCATGGCACTTATCCTCCCATTCGCTGCAGGATTTGTCTCAGCTGTTTGGCGAAACGCGGGACAGCCTGTTCGGCAGGGTCGGTGTACTCGTACTCGATGGAGATGTAGCCCTTATACCCCGCCTTCTGCAGGATACGCAGGGCGCGTTCGTAGTCCACCTCCGTTAGCCTGCCGTTGTTGCCGCGATAGTGGGTTTTGGCGTGGGTGGTGACCACGTAGGGAGCCACCTGCTCGAACTGCGCATAGATGTCGCCCGTGAAGTTACCCAGGTCCAGGTTCAGCCCAAACCAGGTGCTTTGCACCGCGCGGTAGATTCGCAACACCTGTTCCGCGGTGGAAGTGATGCCTCCGTGATTCTCCAGCGCGACCACTACGCCTTGAATCGCTGCGTAGTCAATCACCTCGCGCAGGCAGTCCACTACCCAGTTAAACACCTCTTCCTCGGTGTGCCCTTCCGGCACAGGACCTGCGAACACGCGGATGCAAGGTGCGCCCAGCACCACCGCGTTGTCTATCCACTGTTTGGTCATCTCGACGTGCTGGCGTCGTTTCACCGGGTCTGCCTGTGCGAAGTTGTTGCCCACCGCCGTGCCCGAGATGTGCATACCGTATTCAAAGCAGGTGCGCTTGATTTCGTTCAGTGTGGCGCGGTCGGTGGCGGGGAAATAGTAAGCGGTGAGCTCTACCCCGTCCAGTCCTATCTCAGCGCAGGTGCGGATGAACTCCTGTAGGCTCATCCTGCGACTGGTCAGCAGGTCTCGGTACGAATAGGCGCAACAGGCAAGTCGCATGGTCTCCTCCTACATGGCGGCTTCTCTGCTGTTTCTTTTTCCAGCCGCCGAGGTTTTCCTTCTCCGCTTCCCCACGGCAGCTGGTAGCAATAGGAAAGAGGGGGTATTACAGTTTCAATCGTTGTTGTCTGGGGTCTCTCGGTGTGGTCTCTGCCTGTTGCACCCCCATCAGCAGCGCCGCGCTGGGGATGTGGAACCCATCTCCGGCGAGCAGTTGCTCGATAGTGCGTATCTGCAGTCTGGGAATGGGGATGTTGCCCAGCGCAGTCGTGTAGAACCCCATCGCATCGGCTTCGGTGAGCATCGCACGGGTAGGCTCTTCCAGTGTCACGAACAGTCCCAGCGTTGCCTTCTCACGGGCAATGACGTGTGCGAAGTCGCGGATGTGGGCGACGCTCACGTGTCCGCTCTTAACCTGGATAACTACCTTCTTGGGGTCGGACGCATCATCCTTGAAGTAGAGTATCCCGTCGATGCCTGTGTCTGCCCCCTTCTTATCCTGATAAGGTCTGGCGCGTGGGATGAGTCCTATCGCCCATCGTTGGAACTCGTTGCGGTCGGTATGTGCCAGTTCTCTGGCGTCCTGCACGGTGACAGGTTCTCCGATGACTTCGTAGTCCTGATGTTCCTTCAGATCGAACATATCGGCGAGTCGGTATTTGATGAGCGAGATAGCCAGGTGGGTAATGTCTATGCCTATCCAGTTCCGGTGCAGTTTCTCCGCGGCGACGACGGCGGTTCCGCATCCACAGAACGGGTCCATCACCACATCGCCTTCGTTGCTGGACGCATGGATGATACGTTCCAGCAGGGCGAGCGGTTTCTGGGTGGGGTAGCCGAGACGTTCCTTCGCGTGCGCCGAAATTGGCTGGATGTCCGTGATGACGTCTTGGACAATAGTGCCTGGGTTCATGCTCAAGTAATGCTTGTATCGTGGCACACTCCCGCGTTCTGGCCACAAGATGAAACCTGCTTCTTCCAGGGCATCCAATTTCTCTTGCACCGTCATCTCTGCGGCGCGTTCCTTACCCACCACACTCTCCACCAGTGCGTTTGGCACTGCCCAATGACGTCCCACACGTGTAGGGTCAACCCCCTTCCATGGTCTGCCTGAGTCACCATGCCTTATACCGGCCCCGGTCAAGTCATGCAGTCGATACCGCCCTTGTTCATCTTCGTACCGGAAGAACTTCTTCACGTAGTCAGGGTCATAATCGGTGTAGACGGTATTCCATGTATAGGCGTTACTCTTGGTATAGAACAGCAAGACATCATGGACTGGTCCCCATCGTTTGGCTCCGCTATGTGCGCTGGTTCGTTTCCACACGATTTCGTTCCTGAAGTTTCGTGGACCGAATATCATGTCCATCATCACCTTCAGGTAGTGGCTGGCGGTGGGGTCGCAGTGCAGGTAGAGACTGCCTGTGGGTTTGAGAACGCGGTGTAGTTCCACCAGTCGCGGAGCCATCATCACCAGGTAGGCAGTCATCTCGTTTCGTCCGAGCGATTCCACGAACCCCTGCACGAGTTTACGCAGTCGGTCATTGGGGCACTCTTCCACGAACTGGTGGTAGGCGCGTTCACTCCACTGCCAGGTATCGGTGAAGGCACGGATTTGCGCCTGTGCGGGTTCACCTGACTGTTCCTTAAACAGCAGGTTATAGTCCCGCTGGCTATTGAACGGCGGGTCCAGGTAGATCAGGTCTACCGTTTCATCCTGCAGGTACTTGCGCAGGATGTCCAGGTTGTCTCCGTAGTAGAGTGTGCGCACGCGAATATGATAACAACCCTGCGGTGGGCGGTCAAGTGTAGGATGCGGCAAATGAGAGAAAAGTTCGCGCGGCGGGTTCGCCATCGGGGACACGCCCCCTGTAGCCGCAGGCTTTAGCCTGCGTATAGCTGAGCGCACCCTAAAAGGGTGCGGCTACATGGGGAGCAGCCACAGGTTGTAGTCCATGCAAAGCCAAGTACGCTATGTCTGAACCAATTTCTCAAACTTCATCAGCCTGCGGCTACGGGGGAGAAGGCACATCTTGCTGCTTCGCGCGGCGGGCGGCTTGTCGGCGGTTCCTCCAGTAGGCGTAGCCCAGTCCTCCTGCTGCCACAGCAAGCAACAGCACCACCATCGCCACGTCCAGACGCTTCAGCACTTCCCTTCCGAACCACTGCGCCAGATACGCCACCAGGAAGAAGCGCATGCCCCTGCCCACCACGCTCGCCAGCATCATCGCCACGATGTTGAAACGAAACACTCCGCTGGCAATGGTGAACACCTTGTAGGGAATAGGGGTAAATGCCGCGATGAAGACCGCATACACCCCGTAGCGGTTGTACAGCTGCTCTACCCGTTGCACCTTTTCTTCCCCAAACCAGCGGTGCACCAGCGGATAACCGCCGTATGCGCCGATAACCCATCCCAGCACTGCGCCCAGCACGCTACCCACCGTGCAGACCGTTGCCACCAGCGATGTGGAAGGCGCGTTAGGCGTTAACACCAGACCAATCATCAGCACGTCGGGTGGAACTGGAAAAAAGGACGACTCGATAAAAGCCACCACGAACAGACCGGTCAGCCCATAGGTTTCTACCATCTCCATTGCCCAGTGGAGCAAACTGTGCATGGCTGAAAAACCTCCCCCTGTAATTATAGGCGGTAACGGGCGAGGTGTCTACAGGTGTAGAGGTGAACGCAGCCGCAGAGGCGCCGCCTGGCATACCTTTACAGCGAGAGGTAGGCTTACCGAGGGGATGAGGTCTGTCGGGGCATGACGGTAGACGGCACGACATGCGCCACATGAATCAACATCACGCGCTGGCTATCGCGCCAGATACACCTTTCTCTGCCCCAGTAGACCACATAGACATCTCTGCCATCTGCGGCGCGCGCCCAGTGGTTCTCTCCCACGCCGGTGCAAAGCGCCACGTATGCGCCCGGCTCCACCATCAGCTCCTCGCGAAAGATGTAGAGGCGGTCTGCCAGCGTGCGTGGGTCAGCACAGAAGTAGCTCTCATCGGTCACCGCCCAGCCGCGCAGGTTTTCGTACCGCAGAGACTGATTACGGATGACCACAAACTCTCTACGCGGATGGTCCCCCGTTTCCACTCCGATCACCCGAAACATCAGCTACCTCCTGAAAGGAAAAAGGGGTTGCGAGGGTGCCGCCACCCTCGCAACCAATGTGGCAGCCCGGTTATTAAGAGCATCCCGAAGTTGCGCCACAGTTCAGGCACTTGTAACACGCGCCATTACGCACCATAATGGAGCCACATTCCGGGCAGGGAGGCGCATCCGCCTGAAGCTGGAAAACCAGCTGTTCGGCGGCGCGCAATGTTTGGGCAGGCTCCGACACTTTTTCGGCAAGACCGGTGTGGTTTTCAATGGACGCTACCTCGCTCGCCGGCTGTTGCTCTGGCGGGAGGAACTTCAGCGCGAGCCACCGGAAGATGTAGTCCATGATGGACTTGGCGAAGCGAATTTGCGGGTTGTTGGTGACACCCGACGGCTCGAAGCGCATGTGCGCGAACTTGTTCACCAGCGTCTCCAGCGGCACGCCGTACTGCAGCGCAAGCGAGATGGCAGTGGCGAAGCTGTCCATCAGCCCCGACACCACCGAGCCTTCCTTGCTCATGGTGATGAATATCTCACCCGGCTTGCCATCGGTGTACAACCCCACGGTAATGTATCCCTCGTGCCCGCCCACGCTGAACTTGTGGGTGATGCTCTGCCTCTCGTCGGGTAGTTTACGGCGCACCGGGCGTGCTTCGTGCGGCTGTTTCTCCAGCTGTTCGCTGGTTTTCTTAGTGCTTAACGGCTGCGTACGCTTGGAGCCGTCGCGATAGATGGCGACGGCTTTCACGCCCAGCTTCCACGCCTCGATGTACGCCTCCATGATGTCTTCTACCGTGGCGTCGTTGGGCATGTTCACCGTCTTGGAAATCGCGCCCGACAGGAAGGGTTGCACCGCGCCCATCATCTTGATGTGCCCCATGTAGTGGATGCTGCGCTGACCGTTGGCAGGTTTGAAAGCGCAGTCGAACACCGGCAGGTGCTCGGGCTTGAGGTGCGGCGCGCCTTCAATGGTATCGGTGCGCTCGATGTACGCCATGATGTCCCCGATCTGCTCCTGCGAGTAGCCCAGCCGCTGCAACGCTTCAGGCACGGTGCGGTTGACAATCTTCATCATACCGCCGCCCACCAGAGTCTTGTACTTCACCAGAGCGATATCGGGTTCCACGCCGGTGGTATCGCAGTCCATCATGAAGGCGATGGTGCCGGTAGGCGCAAGTACGGTGACCTGCGCGTTTCGGTAGCCGAACTGCTCACCCAGCGAAAGGGCGTTATCCCAGCACTGGTAGGCGGTACGCAACAGGTCAGGTGGCACGGTCTCTTTCGCCTCCATCTTATCCACATGGGCGCGGTGCATGCGGATGACCTCCAGCATCGGCTCGCGGTTTCGGGTGAAGCCGGGGAAGGGGCCGCCGCAGTCGCGCGCAATGACAGCAGACTGGGTATATGCCTCCCCGGTCATGATGGCGGTGATGGCTGCAGCATAGGCGCGTCCGGCGTCGCTGTTGTAAGGCAGTCCCCGCGCCATCAGCAGGGCACCCAGGTTGGCATAGCCCAGCCCCAGCGGGCGGTAATCGTGGCTGTTCTGGGTGATTTTGGGCGTGGGGTAGGCGGCGTTATCCACGATAATCTCCTGCGCGGTAATCATGATGCGCACCGCATGGCGGAACGCCTCGACGTCGAACTCGCCGTCCGGTTTGCGGAACGCCATGAGGTTGAGGCTGGCGAGGTTGCAAGAGGTATCGTCCAGAAAGACAAACTCGCTGCAGGGGTTGCTGGCGTAGATGCGGTCGGTGTTCTTGCAGGTGTGCCAGCGGTTGATAGTGTCGTCATATTGCAAGCCGGGGTCACCGCAAATCCAGGTCGCCTCGGCGATTTCGCGCAGCAAGTCGCGGGCGTTATAGGTGTCTGCGACCTCTCCCGTGGTCACGTATCGCGTCTGCCAAGGTAAACCTTTGATGGCTGCCTCCATGAAGGCGTCGCTCACGCGCACCGAGTGGTTGGCGTTCTGGTAGGAGACGCTGTCGTAGGCGCCGCCCGGCACGTTGAAGTTTCCGTCGTAGCCCGCTTCGATGAGCGCCCACGCTTTCTTCTCCTCCTCTGCCTTACAGCGGATAAAGGCGAGAACGTCGGGATGGTCGGCATTAAGGATGACCATCTTGGCGGCGCGGCGCGTTTTGCCTCCGCTCTTGATGACCCCGGCGAAGGCGTCATAACCGCGCATGAAAGAGACAGGTCCCGACGCCGTACCACCGCCTGCCAGATGCTCGCGCGAGGAGCGCAGGCGCGAGAAGTTGGTACCCGTGCCCGAGCCGTACTTGAACAGCATGCCCTCCGTCTTCACCAGCTCCAGAATGCTCTCCATGCTGTCCTCGACGGAGTTGATGAAGCACGCGCTGGCTTGCGGGCGTTCACCGGGTACACCCACGTTGAACCACACGGGGCTGTTGAAGGAAGCTTTTTGCATCAGCAACAGGTGGATGAGTTCTTCGTGAAAGGCATCGGCGTCCTCTTCGGAGGCGAAGTATCCGTCTTTGCGCCCCCATGCAGCGATGGTGTCGGCGACACGGGAGATGAGCTGCCGCACGCTGCGTTCTCGCTGGGGGCTTCCCAGCAGACCCCGGAAGTACTTGGAAGCCACCACGTTGGTCGCCAGCTGGCTCCAGAACTCCGGTACCTCCACGTCTTTCTGCTCGAAAACCACCTCGCCGCGTTCGCCGGTAATGGAGGCGGTGCGCAGCTCCCAGCGCACCTCGTCGAAGGGGTGCACGCCGGGGCGAGTGAAGAATCGCTCAAAGCGCAAGCCGGGTGCAGACTTCTCCTGAACGACAGTCGCCGCATCCTCTGCCGGCGGGGAGGTTTCCTCGATAATCTCGAGCTCGAAGTGCTCCTTCGTCGGTTCCATGAGTTAAACACTCCTCCTTATTCAAAGCTGAACATCGGTGCGGCGCTACTTTTGCCGCCGCTGGCGTGTGAGCATGTTCACCAGCTCGCGGAACTGCGTGGCGTCCTCAAACTGGCGGTAGACGGAGGCGAAGCGCACGTACGCCACCTGGTCCAGCTGCTTGAGCCGTTCCATCACCAGCTCGCCAATCTCTGAGGACTTCACCTCGCGCTCTCCACGATTGATGAGCACCTGCTCGATGTCGTTGGCGATCTCCTCGAGGGCATCGATAGAGATAGGGCGCTTCTCGCAGGCGACCTGCATCCCGCGCAATACCTTGTTGCGGTCAAACGGTTCACGCCTTCCGTCGTTCTTCACCACCATCAACTTGAGCTCTTCAATCTCTTCAAAGGTGGTGAAGCGCCGACCGCACGCCAGGCATTCCCGCCGTCGCTTAATCGCCTCGCCATCGCGTATCGGGCGCGAGTCAAGCACCCTGTCCTCGGGGTGACCGCAATATGGGCACTTCACGTTGTCATTCCCCCCTTGCCGGCAATGGGGTTGTTGCCCAGATATTGGGCAACTCCATTTATATCACACAACATATAGGGGTGTCAAGGGGTTTTGGGGAATTTTTTGGAAAAACTATGCCGCTTGTTGGTACCTGCACTTCGCGGGTCGTATGCCATCGTATCTGTAGTGCGGTCCCTCCATTCGACCGTACCGCGTTGCCCGCTGGATAAGATAGTCGATATTCAGCTTATGCCTTTTACAGAAGTGTTCCGTACGCATCCGTGCCGCCTGAAACCTGTCGTAATCCAGGTGCCAGACAATATGACCAATCATGAGGTCTTCCACATGCGGCAGGTATGTGGCGACTCCTGAGCGGGGCCGGACAATATACCGCTGTGCTCGTTGTAGACACACCCACCGCGATGGATAGTTATGGGCGATGTACACATGAAGGGCGATGCATCGCCTCCTGCCCAGATGTGAGAGCCAGATGTAATCCGCCTGGCAAATGCAGCGAGCACGTTCGCTTTCAATCTGCTCGTCCGAAAGCCATCCGCACAAACTGTCGAGGGGAGAGGGTAAAATAGAGTTAGCTGGTCTGCCGAACATCTTAGACAATGGCTCAAGGTGCGAATCGTTTAAGTCAGCCACAAAGTCGATGTCGCCGTAACCAAACCGGGCTTCCCCGTAAAGGTGACGGGCCACTGAACCCACCATGGCGTAGCGAACATCCAGCTGTTGCATCGTCGCGTCGAAACGGGCGATCGCAGCATAGGCATCTGCATCCAGTCGCATGATGGTAAAGCCTCCTTCGCTCCGCTTGTAAGATTCAGGCAATCAAGAGCCTGTGTACCGTTTTTGACACAGCATGTGGCAAAAAAGTTTCAGTAAAATAGCCTGTCTCGCACGGCAATACCGTGTGCCTGCACCAGCAGCATGTATCTAACGTCCTTGCCTACCTTGACAGTCCCCTTCGGGTATGGTACACTAGCACCGTGACCAAAGAAAGTAAGTTACGACAGTTTTCAGCTTAGCAGGAAGGATGCAACCCGCCGTTGTGGTGCTCGTGGAGGGGCGGATTGTATCCTTCTTTTTGCGAAAAGGCTGAGATGTTGTCGTCAATCAGTCGGTGAGGCATAGAGACACGATGCAAGTTACGACTCAAACACTGGAAAACCAGACGGTAGCCCTGCAGGTAGAGGTCGAACCGGAGCGCGTCAACCAGGTTTTCGAGCGGGTATACCGGCAGCTGGGCAAATATGTCGAGGTGCCGGGCTTTCGCCCGGGCAAGGCTCCCCTCGGGCTGGTGCGCCAGGCATTGCGCGAGGACTATGTGCGCGAACGTGTGCTGGAACAGCTTCTCCGAGAGACGATGAACAGCGCGATGGAACAGGCGCAGGTCGAGCCATACGGCGCACCTCCAGAGCTGGACGTGCAGCAGCTGGAAGAGGGCAAGCCGATGCTCTATTCCCTGAAGGTACCTCTGGAACCCAAGGTGGAGCTCGGCGAGTATCGGGGCTTGAAGGTCACCCGCTATAAACCTGTTGTTACCGATGAGGACGTGACTAACGAGATAGAATCGCGTCGACGCCAGTTCACCCGATACGAGCGAGTAGACCGCGAGGCGCAGACGGGGGATGTGGTCTTCGTGACGATCGTGCCGCACATCGTGGGAGAGCCCAATCCGCTTTCCACCCGACGCAATCTGATACATCTCACCGAACAGATGCAGGCTCACCCCCTGGGCAAGATGCTAATGGGTATGAAAGCAGGCGAGGTGAAAGAGGAGACGGTACAGTTCCCTGTTAACGATCCGGATGCGGAGCTGCGCGGTAAGACGGTCAAGCTGCAGGTAACGGTGCACGGCGTCTCCGAGATGAAGCTGCCCGATGATGAAGAGCTGCTGAAGCAGCTGCGTGTCGAATCGATGGAAGACCTGCGCGAGCAGATACGACAGTCCTTGACGGATGAGCTCACCCGCTACGCACAAAACGCATCCAGCACCAGTATGCGACAGGCGGTGCTGCAGGCGGCTAAAGTGGACATCTCGCCGATTATCATCACATCGCAAGCTCGCGAGTCGCTCGCTGCGCTCAGCGAGCGGCTGCGTCGGGCAGGCTACTCGCTGGAAGACTACGCTCAGAGCTACAACATGAGCGAATCGCAGTTCGTCGAATACTGGTACCAGCGAACCGCATCCAACATCCTGTACGGGTTGATACTGAAGGAGATTGCCAGGCGCGAGGGTATCGAACTAACTGAGGAAGAGCGCAACGAGGTCACCCAGCAAATTGCGGAAGAGTATCAGATGAACCTCCAGGAGGCGGAAACTTCCGAAGAAGCACAGGACGCACTGGCGGACCATTTGACAGAGAAAACCCTGCAG